>JADMIO010634463.1_pt1 | contig 37429 bp, 36 predicted proteins | sample 8958161 | NCBI WGS metagenome assembly JADMIO01 (sample SAMN16585339, study PRJNA669376) | soil metagenome | isolation source: Crop rotation soil | place: USA: Cullars Rotation, Alabama | collected 2011 | reverse complement strand
ATCACGCCGGTCTCTTTATCGACCTCAACGTGAGCCATTTGCACGCCGCCAACTTGACTGCTCGACAGCGTCGTCTTCGAGCCGCGAGCGAATTCGCCCTTCACTTCCAGCGGCGACATGCCGAGCAGCGAACAGGCTTCCTTCCAGCTCACGCTCTTCTTCGCATCGTCGATCGATTGCACGCGACCGTTGACCGCTTCGAGCTTCGCCGGATCAATATCCAGCTTCTTGCCGACCAGCTCGGCAATCTTGGCGAATGCGTCTTGTGCCGCACGGCGATGCGATTCAGAAATGCCGCCAACGGTCGTGCTGCCGCCGCTCGCGCCGCTGACCGGCATCTTCGAGCTGCCGATGTTCAGGCGAATCGACTCATACGGCAGGCCGAACGTTTCCGCCAGCACCAGTGCGATCACCGTCCGCGTGCCGGTGCCCAGGTCCTGCGTGCCGCACGTCGATTCGACATCTCCGTTGGGATGAATCTTGATGATGCAGCTCGACTGACCCGCGCCGCCGCCCCAGGTGTGGATCGCCATCCCCAGGCCGTCAACGATCGAACCATTCACCGAACCCTTGCCGTGCGGATGCCATTTGGCCTTCCAATCCATCAGCTTCGCCGCCCGCTCCATTTCAGCCTTATAGACCGACGGCTTGGCGCCCGCGACCAACGGCTTATCGTCCGTGCCCAGATTCTTCATGAAGATTTCAAGGCTGTCCGCCCCCATCTTCATCGCCAGATCGTCCAAGGCGACCTGTGTCATCGCGCAGGCCTGCGGATGATTTGGTGCACGCCACGCTCGATAGGGACCGTTATTGGTCTTGATGTTGATGGCGTTACGCCGATAGTTCTTCGGAGCGAAAACATAGGGAATAACCGCCTGGCTCACTCCTTGCGGCGTTGCGCCGCCCGTCCCCCAGTGCTCCGAATCCCAAACCGTAATCTTGCCGTCCTTGTCAGCTCCCAGGCGAACCTTGATGTAACCGCTCGGCCGGCAGCCGGCGATCTTCAGCTCTTGGTCCCGGTCCAGCAAGAACTTGACCGGCCGCCCCGTCTTCTGGCTGATACGAGCGGCGGCGGTACTCCAATAGTCCGGCTGAAATTTTCCGCCGAACCCGCCGCCGATGTAGTTGCAAATGACCTCCACGTCGCTCGCCGCGATCTTCAGATCGTTGGCAAAGCCCTCGTCGGTGCCACTCACATTTTGTGTCGAAAGATAAGCCGTCAGCTTGTTGCCGTTCCATTCGACCGTCGCCCCATGCGGTTCCAGGCAGCAATGCTGGATCGCGTCGATGCCATATTCGGCCTCGACAACGTGGGCCGATTCCTTGAGGAGCCGCTCAATCTCGTTTTTGGCAAAATCGTCGGCATTTTCGTCCTTGCCGGGCTCTTTTTCGGTCTGCACCTTGCCGCCGCCGGGGCTCGTCCGGCCTGCCGCCTTCGCAGCCGCCAAATCCGAGTCCTGCACAAACACCGGCTGCTGCTCATATTCAACTTTGCAAGCCGCCACGCCTTCGCGGCCCGCGCCTTCGCTCTCGGCCGCCACGACAATGATCAAGTCGCCTTGAAATTCGACCTTGTCGCCTTCTTTCTTTAGCGGCATCACCTCGACGACACCGGGCACTTTCTGCGCCGCGCTGATGTCGATCGACTTGATCGTGCAGCTCGCGTGCGGGCAACCCAAGCCCTTGGCGATGAGCTGATTCTTCAAATTCACGTCATACGTATATTTGGCCTTGCCGGTGGATTTCTCCATACCGTCCAGCCGCTTGACGCGCTTGCCGATCGCGTTGGATTTCTCTTTGCTCGGCCAGGAATATTCGACAGCCATTAGGCGCCTCCTTTCACGACCTTGAGGGCCGCTTGAATGACGTTCGCATACGTGCCGCAGCGGCACAAATTGCCGTTCAACCCCTTGCGAATTTCTTCTTCCGTCGCCTTCGGTTTCATGGTCAAAAAGGCCTTCACGCCGACGACAAAACCCGGCGTGCAAAAGCCACACTGCTGGGCGTCGCACTCGGTGAACGCTTTGGGCACCGCGTCGTTGGCCAGGCTCTCGACCGTCGCAAGCTTCTTGCCCACGGCCTGCATCGCCAGCATCGTGTTGGCCTGCATCGGCTTGCCATCGACCAGCACCGTCGCCGCGCCGCTCGAGCCATCGGTGCATACCGGCTTCGCCCCGGTCAGATCGAGCTGATAGCGCAGCACTTCCAGCAGCGTCGTTCGCGGCTCAACCTTCACTTGGTTGTCTTTGCCGTTCACATTGAGTGTGATCGTTTGCTCTCCGCTGGCGACTTGCTTGCCTTTTTCCTGAGCCAGCGCCGTCTGCGTTTGCTGCGCGATACCGGCAGCCGCGGCTGCCGCGCCGCTGCCCCGCAGGAAATCGCGGCGACTGAACCCGGAGGGCGGGTCCAGCGTGTTCGTGCCCGGTCCTGAAGTTCGGTGTGCCATGCTTTGATTCCTCGAAAAACTTGGCGAATCGTAGGATAGGCGTCTCGCCTGTCCCGAATATTGCAAAATCATCCAACCCAGCGCCGCAGATTATGGCGCGTCCAGCGGCGGTGTGCAATCAAGCGCCAGAGAAAAAAGTGGCGCGGCCGACTGCCGAACAAAGCGGGCGGTGGCTGATCAGACTGCCTTGGCCAGGCGAACGGCCGACTGAGGCATGGGATGGGCCTCGTCGCGATTCGCGGCTAATTGCCGAGCCACTTCGCGGGCTCTTCCACAGCAGATTTGTGCATTCCACAGGGCGCGGAAGGCGCCATAATAGCCGCGCTCGTTCCAGTTGCGGGCACAGAGCAGCATTGCGGCCAAAGCGACGGCACACGCCGCCTTAAGCGATTCCCAATGGGAACCGAAAACGAGCGTGGGCAACCAAGGAGCAGCTTGCGGGATCGTGCGAGCTGCTTCTCGCACGCGGCCGCGCATGAGAGCCCTCGCGATTGTCCACAGCGACCTGCCGACATGGCTCGCCGCGGTGGCCGACAGCGAAAGTTGCCGATTATCCCACACCTGACTCGGGCCAATGTACTTGAGCAGCGGCGAATGCGGGTTGTCCGCGCGGAAACGAATCTCATCCGCCCCATAAGCCCTCAGTTCGCGGCCGAAATGGCCGAACGTCCCCGAGTTGAAGTGCCAGACACGCGCTCGCTCGGCATAACCCAGTCGCGCGCCATTTTCGCGCAGTGTCGCCCCCAGCAGGATTTCTCCAAAATGACCATATTGAGTGAGAAAGCCGCCCGCCCGCTGAAAAGCGTTCCGCTCAATCGCACAGCCGCGGACGGTGCACAAGTTCCACCCGCCGGCAATCCGGTCGCACAGCGACTCCTCATAGATGGTTTGTTCCTGCGCGGCAAAGCGGCTTTCGTTGATTCCCCCGCTCGCCACGGCCAGCCCATCCACGTCTCCCTTCGCAAAGCGGGCAATAATCTCCGCAATGCAACTGCCATCCGCCTTCACGTGCGACTCGGTGAACAGCAGAATTTGGCCGCGGGCCGTCCGCGCCCCAGCATTATAACAGTCATGCAGCGAGCCCCGGTCGCAACGCAAGATTTGATCGCGCTCCGACAGCAGCCTGGCTACCGCTGACTCGAGCTCCGGCTCGCGGCCATTGGTGACGACGATAATTTCATAGTCGCCCTGCGAGCCAGCCTGTTGAGTCCACGAAGCGATCGCTTCCAGCGCGTGACCGCGATGATCGGGCAATGGAATGATGACGGAGACGAAGGGTTTATCGGTCACAGCTATGGCCTAAGGCTTGAGGACGAGCTACCAGACCATCATGCACAGCGCCGCCGCGAATTGAGCGACCTGGTCAAAAGCCATAAGTGTGCGATCGAACCGCTTCATCTTGCGGCCGTACAGCACGATCTGGCTGGGGTTGAAGTATTGGCGATCGTAGCCGCGGGCACGCATTTGGCGATGCAGCCCGACGTGCTCGCAATCACCGCCCGAGTATTGAGCCGACAGCCAGGCCCTCATGCGATAGAGTCCGAGGCCACCGAAGCAAGAATACACCGGCACCAGCGCATCGCCGCGCTGCCAAGACATCAAATTGCCCTCGGTGCCGTCCAGTTCCTCATAACTGCCAAACCGGCGAAACGCCCACACGTCGTAATGCAGCGACCGGTTCAGATCCAGCTTCTGCCGCTGATAAATGATTCCGTATGAGCCCACGCAATCCCACGGTTGACTGCCAAAACTGTGGGCGACGCCGTCGTAGCTGAAGCCACCGGCGAGATCCAAATCGAGCAGGCAAACATAATCGAAGTCCGACCAGCGATCCTGTACCACCCCTTGGCACAGATTACGATATTCGGCCATGTCGTTGCCGCGAATGGGGCAGCGAACCGAGCCATGCTGCTCTTTGCCCCGCCGTTCGCTGATCGCCGTTATGCGGCGATTGGCCCTGGCCCAGCGGTTCAAGATCGCCGGCGTCGAATCCGTTGAATCGTTCTCATAAACCAGCACGCGATAGTCCGCAAACATGCTCCCCAGCTGCTCGATCCGCGCCCTGGCTCGCGGCAAGTGTGATGCCACATTGCGTGCCAGGCCGCAGATCACAATTCGCGCTTCACGCATTGCCTGTCGGCCGCGTTCAACCCCGCCGTAGTACGACTCGGCCGCATGCGCCGGCGGCATAAATCGCTGCTCAGGAAATGCGGCTGACGGCCGCGTATGGCCAAAAGTGGCAATCATTGGTGTGACGTCTGGTTGAGTTTTGTTGCCGGGAGTGATCGCTAGCAATGCGGTCGCTATGCGGATGGCAGCACTTCCAAATGTATCGGTTGTATCGATTGCACCGCTTGAAGCGATTACGCAGACGCACTGACGTGACGCTAGCGCATATCGGATCCATGCAGCGCATTAGCCGCGGGGCGCTAGCCCAGGGTTCGATGCCGCTACGCCTGGGTTTGACGGAATCCCGACACCATCGGAAGAAGCCCCGCAACCGATAACCAAGGGCGAGTGTGTGCTTTTGCGGCGGCAAAAGCCCGGTTCGTTACACGCTTGGGAAATCGATCTATGCCAGCTGAAACTGTTGCGCCTCGCCGCACAAAAGCTTCGCGAACAACAGTCACGAAGAATCCTCTCGCGGCCGCTTCGAACAGGCGCGTTTCCCGGCTGGAAAACCGCCATTTCCTGCTGGTAGAAGATGCGCCGGTGCGCGGGCTTCATTGTCGGGAGCTGCTCGAGCGAGCTGGAGCCGAAGTAATGCTCGAACGCCATGCGATGACGGGAGTCGTCGTTGCGTTGTCGATGCCGGAGCGTTTCGACGCGCTCATTCTCGATGTCAAGCTCCCGCTTTTGGAAATTGCTGAGGCCGGAATCGCCCTCCGATCGGCGGGGTTCGACCGGCCCATCATCGCGCTCGTGTCTGCGCTGCCGGGCAAGGCTAAACGGTCGCTGGACCACGCGGGATGCAATATCATCCCGAAGAATTCGGCAATTGCCTCGGCCTTCGTCAGTCTGGTAGCCGGCTTCATCGACTCTTCAGCCGCCACTTGAGCGAATGTAGTCTAACGCTGGCACATACCGTCGGCCGTGGTGTATTTTCTTGTCGGTGCAGCGCCCTGCCGCGTCTAATGGGAATGGGATCTCGTGAGCAACACCTCACTGGTGTGCGTGATTGACGACGAGCCGCTGGTCCGGGAGGTCACCTGCCGGATCTTGAGTGGCGGCGGCCTGGACGCAGTGGGCTATAGCTCGGCCGACGAATTTTTAGCCACGTTCGATGAGCACAATTGCAGTTGCGTAGTCACGGATCTGCGCATGCCCGGAATGGATGGCGCCGAATTGCTGGCCCGCCTGCGGAAGAGCGAAAGCAGCGTGGCCATCGTCGTTCTGACGGGACACGCCGATGTCCGGACTGCCGTGAAGCTCATGGAAGATGGGGCGCTGACACTTCTCGAAAAACCGTATGAACCCGCCGAGCTCCTGGCGAGCGTTGCCCGGGCGACGAGGCAAACAGCGGGCCGCCGCGCGGCACGGGAACGTGTGGTCGCCGTGCAGCGGCGTCTCGATCAGTTAACCGATGAAGAGCGGCTGGTCATGGAATGCATGATTGCCGAGCTGCCCACCAAAGCGATTGCCGCGAAACTCGTCTTGAGCACACGCACCGTCGAGCGGCGAATGCTGGCGGTGCTGCAGAAGATGCAAGTCGGCGGCGTGGCCGAGTTGGCGGCGGTTATTGCGAGCTTGCCGCCGCCCCCCTGCCCGCCAATATCTCCTCCGGCCCGGGATTGATCGTGGGCTGGCTGGGTAGCGTGACGATAAACGTGCTTCCAGAGCCCGGTTTGCTGGCGACATCGATCCAGCCACCGCTTTGCTTCACGATTCCGTGACACATAGGCAGCCCCAGCCCCGTCCCTTGGCCAACTTTTTTCGTTGTAAAAAACGGCTCGAAGATCCGGGCGCATACGTTCTCCGACATGCCTGCTCCGTTATCTTCCACGATGATTTGAATGAACCGTGACGGCCCGTCGTCATCGCTTTCGGTGTCGCTGGAAAAGTCGCCGTTGGAAGGCTGAATTTCCGCATTGCGAGTTTTCACCACAATCCGGCCGCCTTCGGGCATCGCATCGCGAGCGTTAAGCACCAGATTGAGCAGCACCTGCTCGATCTGGCCGCGGTCCACGACAACCGGCCATAGATTCTCTCCATAGTCGAGGACGATCTCGATTTTTCGACCGAGGACTTGCCGCCACATCTCGCCCGAACTTTCAATCAGCTGGTTGATGTTCAATACCGCCGGCTCTTGCGAAATGCCGCGGCTAAACATCAAAAGCTGCCGCATCAGCTTGGCCGCCTGCACCCCGGCCGCGTGAATTGCCGCCGCAAAAACGTTTCTCGGATCGTTTTCACCCAGCTTGGAGCGGAGCAGGTGGCAGTTCCCATTGATCACGGTCAACAAGTTATTGAAGTCGTGGGCAATACCCCCGGCCAGCACGCCCAGGCTTTCCAGCGTTTGTGCTTGCTGCTTTTGCTCAGCCAGTTTTCGTCGCTCTTCCTCGGCCTGCTTGCGTTCGGTGACGTCGCGAACCGCCACGACGCGACCCGGACGTCCTCGAAACCCAATCGGCCGGCTTTGCGTTTCCAACACCCGAACGGAGCCGTCCGGCAGCTGAGCCGAAACCTCAATGACGTTGTCTTGGGGCGATTGCAGCTGGTGGCGAATGATTTCCTTCGACTCAGCCGTGAGCGGAATTACCTCTAAACCGTGGCGGCCAATCACTTCCTCGATCGTTGAAATTCCAAACAAGTCTACGCACGCGCGGTTCGCGTCGCGGATAATTCCTTGCTCGTGAATCATCAGCCCTTCGAAAGCGGAATCGGATAGCTGGCGGAACCTTTGCTCGGATTCGCGGAGCGCCTGTTCGGCCAGTTTGCGCTCCGAGATGTCGCGGGCCAAAGCCACGCGGAAACACCTGCCCTGCGACGTGAAGGGACGAATGCGGAGCTCAACGGGAAACTGACTGCCGTCCTTGCGGCGATGGATCGAATCGAACCGCACGATTTCGCCCGCATCGAGACGGGCCGCGATCTGCTGCATGCGCTCGCGAGTTAACTCTGGATCGAACTGCATGGGATTCATTCCGATCAGTTCGCTCCGCGAATAACCGAGGCTTTCATACGCCTGCTCATTGACATCCCGCACGATTCCCTGCTCATCGTGCAGAAAAAAGGCGTCCGTGGCGTGATCCACGAAGGTTCGAAAGCGGGCTTCGCTCTCGCGAAGTTCCTGTTCCGCTTGCTGGCGCTGGCCGATGTCCTCGGCCAGCTTCTGATTGGCAATCTCCAACTCTCGAACGCGAAGTGCGACGCGATCCTCCAGCTCTTCGTTGGAGTTTTCTAACGCCGTGACGTACCGCCGCCGCTCCCAAATCAAGAAAATCACCAATAGACCGATGGCGGTACCCAGCGTGCGATTGAAGAGTCCCGTGCCACCCCACAGAAGTTGCGGCCGGAAGATCATCGGAACCAGAAAAGTTGTGGCTATCGCCACAGCATAAAACACCGTCTCGATCCGACCGCGGATTTTCCAGCCGACATAGAGCACCGGCAGTAAGTAAAGAGTGGTCCAGGACTTGCCGAGCGGCTTGGTAATGTCGGTGATCGCAGCCACCAGCAGCAGTACGACGCCAATCGCCAGGTGCAGCCAAAACTGGGAATCGCGTCCGGATTTGCCGCGCTTTTGTCGAACCGAGTTGAGATTCATGGAAGCTGGGCCGTTCAAATCAAAAAATCCGTCGGCCACTAATTATTACGGCGAATGGGATCAGCAAAACATACCAAATGCGGCCCGGCGCCCGTGGCCGCGGTCACCAATCAGAACAACACGACCGAGGAAAATGTTCCACACAGAAGAACCGGTCTTAATCGCCTGGCTAGGGGCCGGATTCGCCGCTCCCGCCTTCTCCCCTTAAGCGCCGCTCGCGGAGGGCCGCCAAAACGCCGGTTTGCACCGCCAAAAGGTCAGCCTCGCTCCACTTGGCTCGTCGCAGCATCAGCAAAAAGTCGTTCACGTGCCGGAACGGCCGGTCCGACTTGAGGGCCTCCGTAACGCACGTGGCGACAGCCGTGGCAACTTGATCGCGCTGCGATGATCTCTCGTCCACAAGATATTCCCAGCGTGGCAACGGCCGATTGTGCAATCGCCGCGCCGCAGCAGTTGGTGATAATCGCTAGAACAAGATAGCCGCCCGAGCTACCACACCGACACACCCCATCGACGCCCTCTTCCCGGGTGGACGTGTTTTGCGCAGCAATTGGGAAGTGGGTGGCTGTGTTTTGCGAAGCAAAACACAGTTGTATGCGATAATCGCCTTACCAAACCGAAACGCCCCACCCAACTCTGCCACGCGGACCCCGACTGTAATAGAAGCCAACTGGGGGCGGGGGCGGCGGTCCCCAGACCGGGTAATACGGAGAGACCATAACCGGGGCGGGGCCGACGGGGTAGGTCGCCGGATACATCGCCAGCGGCTGGTTGCTCTGGGCTGTCCGTGGCGGCGTCTGCTGCATCACGTTGATCACGTAATCGCGAACACCCAAATTCCGCAGATTAATCAGGTCATTGGCGACAAGCGGTTGGGCCATGCCATTGGCCCGGATATGCGTCGCAATCACGTCGTCCGAAAGGCCCGCTTGGGTCATCGCAATCACATCTTGCGGCGTAACAGCGCCTTGCATCTGGCGACCCATGCGGGCTTCAATCTCGGCTCGCGACCGGGCCAGGTCAGCATCGATGTTTTGACCGACTGCCGCTCCGGTCAGCGCCCCTACCACCGTCCCAATTGCGGCGCCCGCCGCCGTGTTTCCAGCCGCGTCACCAGCCAGCGCACCAACACCCGCGCCCGTGAGGCCGCCCACCAGAGCCCCGCGGTCCGTGTAATAGGGGGACATGCAGCCGCTAACCGCGCATAGCGCTAATAGCGGAACGAAGAAGATTTGGCGGAACATAACTGGGTCGGGCCGGGCGGGGTTCAATAAGTCGGTGCCAGCATGACTTGCGGGTGTCGAATGGTCTCCAGTGTCAGAATGCAGGTCAAGATCGATCTGGTACGGACTAAATGACATCACCGCAATCCACCGTGGCAAGTGTGATATTGATTCTTGCGCGGCGAGTTCACCCTAGGCCCGGAGGGCCGACAAGAAATAGCCCGGACCGTCACAACATTATGCACTAGCTAGCGATGCCTACGATCGAACAAGAACTTACGTGTGCTAGCAAGCCAAGAACACGGCGAAGCTAGCTGACCTAAGTTGTTATTCTTTGGTCACACTGATAGCTGATGCATAATGTTGGTCAGGTCGGGGATTCGAACGCCCATTAAATGTCATTTCGAGGCCCCGGAGGGCCGGCACGTCGCGTCGCTTCGTCCTTAATCGCAGCAGAGACGTCCTTGGAATCGCACTCAGTACCAAACCGCGCTGCGTTAAACTATCCGGCTATGCCCGAAAAATCAGACAACTCGACAGCCCACTACCTCCACGGAACTCACCCCGACGAGCAGGATCGGCTCGGCTTGATGAATCGGCTGCTGAATGCAAATTCGCTAGCAGAGATGAAGCTCGCCGCCGGAGAAAAGGTGCTGGATGTTGGCTGTGGGCTCGGCCAATTAACACGCCAGATGGCCAGGATTGTTGGGCCTCATGGCGTAGTCGTCGGAATCGAACGCAGCGCCGAGCAGCTTGCCGTGGCCCGAAAAACGGCCCGCCAGACAAGCGAAGATATGCTGGTCGATTTCCGCGAAGGGTCTGCCGATCAACTGCCGCTCACAGAATCCGAGTGGGGCACATTCGATGTTGCACACGCTCGATTTTTGCTGGAGCACGTGCCGCAGCCGGTCGCCGTCGTCCGCCAGATGGTAAAAGCCGTGCGGCCGGGCGGCAGAATTGTCTTAGAAGACGATCCGCACGACACGCTCCGCCTCTGGCCCGAGCCGCTAGGCTTCAGTCAACTCTGGTCGGCCTACATGCGAACCTACGACCGCGTCGGTAACGATCCGCTCATCGGTCACCGCTTGGTGCAATTACTTGTCGAAGGCGGCGCGCAACCCGTCCGCAATGCTTGGCCCTTCTTCGGTGCCTGTGCCGGTCAACCCGAGCTATTACTGGGTTTTGTCGATAACGTCGTGCGGATCTTGGAAGGCGTCCGCGAGCCAATCCTGCGGCTAGGCCAATTTGACGACCAATCCTTCGCCGCCTGCCTCCACGCCGTTCGCCACTGGGCTCATCGCCCAGACGCCGCATTTTGGTATGCCGTCTCCTGGGTAGAGGGGCGGCGGCCAGCGTAATCCCATTCGGATCGAATTGCGTATACCATTGCAGCCTCCCTTGAAAAGTGAAGTAACCGTTCACGCCGGCAGAAATGTGCCGACTTCCACGATCCGCGGCCAACTCGATTTTTCTGCCCCCACCTGTCTGCCAATACTCTGCGCATTTATTACTTTGCTGCCTCCGCCGACTTGTGTTCCAAATCCACGTTCGTCCGCAACACACACCACCAAATGCTCTGGCTCTCCCAACAAGCTTTTGTGCCCCATCTGTGTTTCATCCGTGTTTCATCTGTGGCCTCTTCCCGCCTTTGGTTGCAGCCCTTGGCCGCGTTATGTCATCCGCGTTCATCCGCGACCCATTTCCCTCCTCCTCCGCGTCTCCGCGCCTCCGCGCCTCCGCGTGAAATTTCTTCCCGCTGGAAAGCAAGGAGTGTGACTGCTGCCTTTCGCGTTTTCGAAACTTCGCGCTTTCGCGATTTATCAGCTTGTCGATTCCATTTGCATCCGTGTCACCGCAGCATTTCGCGAATTGAAAAGCTGCCCGCAGGGCGGGCGCTCCGGTCATCCGGAAGTCTCATTCAATCGCAGATTCCAGGCTAGCCAGAGATTCAGCGCCGCGATGTGAACCACCAAATGCTCTGGCTCTCCCAACAAGCTTTTGTGCCCCATCTGTGTTTCATCCGTGTTTCATCTGTGGCCTCTTCCCGCCTTTGGTTGCAGCCCTTGGCCGCGTTATGTCATCCGCGTTCATCCGCGACCCATTTCCCTCCTCCTCCGCGTCTCCGCGCCTCCGCGCCTCCGCGTGAAATTTCTTCCCGCTGGAAAGCAAGGAGTGTGACTGCTGCCTTTCGCGTTTTCGAAACTTCGCTCTTTCGCGATCCATCGGCTCGGCGATCGTCATTCTTACTAGGCTTCGTTTGAAAACGTAAATTGCAAGGGGTGGCTGTGTTTGCCCGAAGGGCTAACACGGCGATCCGTGTTACGCTTCGCGAAACACAGCCACCCTTAAACGACTTTTAAAACAAAGCCTAATCGTGCTGGCGTGAACGGTTACAAAGTGAGGAACGCCAGACCCCTGGTTTTAGCTGCCAGCGCATGAAAAAGCCCCGCTGGCCCAAAGACGGCCGGACCTCTCCTATCTCCCAGTTGTGAAGATGCTCCGCCTGTCCCTGCTGGACTCGACAGAGCGGTTGTGACTACATGGGAATTGAAAATCGAGCCTCGCTAGCACCCCGGTCGATCCATTACCGATAGAGCGACAACTTGATGAACCAGTCGGCCACAGTAATTTGCGGGGCGCATTAATCATCACGATCCTTCCCATCTACGGCTTCCACGGTCGCGACCCTCCCCCGCGACTGCCAATTGGAACAACAGGGTTGGTGGTGCGAATCATCGCCGGAATGCGTGCTGCCGAACGTTGGCCCCGCAGAGATTGACCAATCTGCGGGGCCGTTTTTGTTTGCCGAGGCGCTATGTCAATCACAACCATACTGATTATCGCTTCGGTAATTCTCTCGATCGTTGGAGCCGTGTATGTGTTAATCAAGAATGTTGGAGTTGAAGAGATTGAATAATTGGGCCGTCCCCAGGTTGCCCCAGGCCGGGCGCCAATGTCATTTTCCAGCCTGGGAATTTCACCGATAGCCACCATCATGCCCGCCCGCCAAATCGAGCCGCCAGCGTGATTCAGCCCCTGGGGGTCGGGCTAGCTCGGAGAATCGGCGACATCCAGCGAGGACACTTCTTCAAAGCGGCAGCCGACGAGATAGCGGCAATCCTCGGTCCGGCTCACTCGGCAAGCAATTGCATCCCGCTCACGGTCCGGCATTTCTAGTTTGATTCGCTGACCCTCGGCGACTGGCCTTCCGGAAAGAATGCTGACTCCACCGCCCGAAAGATCATGCGCCAGCACATGGCAGGATTTAAGCACGCTGCCATCGCTCGAATAGATCGTTGCCCTCACTGGCAATCGGAACGGGATACGCTCGAACTGACGGTTTTCTGTACCGTCTGCGGTCGGTGTTTCGGCGGTCATCCTCATATGCAAAAGTAGCTTACCGGTCGCGAAAACGATCTCCTGAGCAAGCCCATAAGCTGGTTATTACCGTCACGACCGAAACCTTATTGGTCCGGTCCCGCGCAGGAAAATGGGCCGGTAGGCGGAATCCGACACAGTAAGAAAAACCCCAGCCGACTCTCTTGAGCCGCTTAGATCGTCAGAGCCAAATCGAAATCGCACGCGAGGGGACTTCTGAAAAACCTAGGCGAGCGATTGACCAGGTTATTGGCGTGCGGCCTGATCCACAGATTGACAGTTGGTCGTCCATTGAAGCAGTTCAAGTATCGACTGCTGGACAAGCCGAACGTCGGCAGGATGCCATCCACGGCGGTGAAGCTGACCAAGGAACTCGCCCAATGAAGCCAACGGCGTGGCGCTTGATCGGCAAATTTCCAGGCCGGTCACTACGCAGCCCCAGGCAGCAAATTCCGACCGCCTTTGCATGGCCAAACTCCCGTTTCCTTGTTGAGCGTTTGGTAATGCAAATGAGGTGCCGGTTTACTGTGGCTGGCCAGCTTGCGGCTGGCAGGCGTGAAAAGCAACCAGCCCTGGCGTTCGGGCTAGTTAGAGAATTCAATAGCCCGCGGTCGAGTCGGCAAAAATCGGGCGGCTGATTCTGGCCGGCTATGTTTTGTGGACTCGCAAACACGGCTGAAAATAGCTCCCTTCTTTCTGGTACTCCGGAGAAGGGCTGGGGATGGGGATAAGGTGATGCTGCAACTTCCCCACGAACGTCGAGCCGTTGCCTGATCGTTTCTGATCGTGAGAAGTTTCCAATCGCTAAGCAGGCCCACTTAATCCTGCATTTACATCTTTCACCTATGCCTCTTCACCGAACATTCTCGCGCGACTAAATGTCTACTGTTCAATTTTCCACTATCCAGAACCAGTCCGACCTGGCGCGGATAGAATGACCAGTTAACTGCGCACATTGATTTTGCGCGCCCCGGATTTTCGTCCGATTTTTCGTCCAATGCTCCACAGGGAATACCGCGCACGTATCACCAGAGCTATGCAACCACGTCCCCAACCGCTCACCGGCTCACACCTCACCAAATGTGAGCCCCCTGTGAGCCGCCAAACCTCAGCCGCCAAACAACTTCCCACCATCCGTCACCACAAAAAAGTCCCCAAATGTTAGCCGTGAGCCTATCCTCAAGCCTCCGGTCTCAAGCCTCAAGCCTTCCCCTCAACTTGAGCGCAGACCCTCCCAAACCCAATTACCCAACTCTCAAACCTGCAATGACTTCCAACGAACGATAACGCCCGTCGTAATAAAAAAACTTAAAACTTTAGCGCGCTAAGCCCATCCCAAAATGACGCCGTCGGTCTCTGGGGCGATGCGGTTCAATAGGAAACCGCTTATAAAAACTGCCATCTTATCGGCCGACACTTTGCTGGCGGAGTTATCTATGACCAATCGCACCAACCCTGTTTTCTACTTCGCCTTGGCGGTTTTTTCGCTCGCCTCGCTCGCCGCCGCCGCGGACCGTCCGAACATCGTCTTCCTCATTGCCGACGATCTCGGCTATGGCGACGTGGGCGCCTTCGGCCAAACCAAAATCCGCACGCCCAATATCGACCAGATCGCCAAAGATGGAATGCGGCTGACTCAGTGCTATGCAGGCAACGCCGTGTGTGCTCCGTCCCGCTGCGTGCTGATGACCGGAATGCATCCGGGGCACGCACAGGTCCGGAATAACAAGGAAGTTCAGCCCGAAGGTCAGCATCCGCTGAAGGCGGGCACGGTAACGCTGCCGCGGCTTTTAAAAGAAGCCGGTTACGTGACAGGTGGCTTCGGAAAATGGGGCCTCGGTGGTCCAGATAGCGACGGCCGGCCAACGAAGCAAGGTATCGATCGCTGGTTCGGCTACAACTGCCAACGCGTCGCGCATAGCCACTATCCGGCGTACTTGTGGGACAACGACACCAAGTTTCCGCTCAAGAATCCGCAGAATCCGGGACTGACTGGCCACGAAAAGTTGCCGCAAGGCGCGGATCCGAACGACGAAAAGAGCTACGCCGGACTCGCAGGCACTGAGTACGGCATGGACGTGATCACCGAGCAAGCCGTGAAGTTCGTCAACGACAACAAGAGCCGGCCCTTCTTTCTCTATTACCCGACGATCATTCCGCACGCCGCTTTTCAGGTGCCCGACGATTCTCTCGCCGAATACAAAGGAAAATTCCCCGAAGAGAAACCCTATCTGCTCAATTACACGGCCAATCGCACGCCGCGTGCAACCTTCGCAGCCATGGTCACGCGAATGGATGGCCACATCGGCAAGCTCGTCGCCGCGATTCGCGCCGCGGGCCTCTTCGATAACACAATTTTCGTCTTCACGTCCGACAACGGGCCCGTCTTCGACTCCCTGTCGAGCGAAAGCGAAGATTTCTTTAATTCCACCGGCGGTTTTCGCGGCCGCAAGGGCTCGCTCTACGAAGCCGGCATTCATGAGCCAACAATTGTGGCCTGGAAGGGCCACATCGCCGCCGGCAGCACGAACGACCGCGTCTGCGGCTTCGAAGACTGGCTGCCCACGCTGCTAGACCTGGTCGGTTTGAAAGATTCGACGCCGAAAAACATCGACGGCATCAGCTTCGCGCCGACCTTGCTCGGCAAATCACAGGAGCCGCGCCCGTTCCTCTATCGTGAATTCACTAGCGGCGGCGGCCAGCAATCCGTCCGCATCGGCGACTGGAAAGGCATCCGCCAAAACATGCTTCCCGCCGGCGAGGGTAAGGCGAAAAAGGGCAAGCAACCGGCCTCCGCCGGCGGCAACATGCACGTCCAGCTCTACAACCTAAAGACAGATCCGCATGAAACCAAAGATGTTTCCTCCGACCATCCTGATATCGTCGGCCAAATCGAAAAGATCATGCGCGAGCAGCACTCCCCCAACGAAAACTTCCCGTTCGCAGCGATTGATTGAGACGCAGACCTGCGGCCGGTGAACAACCCCGGCGGATGCCCAATTCGCTCTACTACGACCCTGCAGCAGTGTTCCAGGGCACACCCGGACCAAAGCGGGCCAACTCAGTGGCAAGCAGGGCGCAAGCGGTGACGAGGGCGAGAAAGCTGATGATCAGCATCACCGTATAGACGTTCGGCGGGGCTTTGCCGGCCGGCCGATTAGCTGAACTTGGTAGTGACACGGTCGCCTCGTTTGATCTGTCCGCGTTGGAGTTCACGCATTACCTGGCCGACAGCCCGGTCGGGATTGGTCTTCTTAATCACGATGCGGCCCAAATACTGATTGCCGCGATACACATCCAGTGAATGGCCAACCTTCAAGCCATCGTCAGAGCCAATCGATATTTCCAGCAAGTCCTTATCGCTGACATCGACCACGATACCTTCCACCTTCGGCGGAATATGAGCAACAAGCGAATCGGGCGTCAGGCCGTTGCGGTCGAGAACCATCTTCATCTGCGACATCTGCTGCGTGGCCTGCTTATTCACCTCTTCAAGGTTCTGCCGCAAGCTCTCCGCCTGATTGAGCTTGTCGGTCAGATCCACAACATTGAGAAACATCTTGTCGAGTCGCTGCCGCTCCGTACGCAGCGTGTTGCGAAGGTCATTCGTTTCTTTCTCGAGAATCGCAAGCCGATCCTGAGCCACCTTCGCCGCTTCCGTCGTCTGGCTATGAGCGGCAGTCAGATCGCCCAGCTCTTTTTCCTTCGCCTGCAGACGGCTTTCGGCTTGCGTCACGCGAACCTGCAGCGCGGCCAGCGCCGCTTTGCGAGCCGCTTGTTCGCGAGCAATATCGGTCTTCTGTCTTTCAATCGTATCCTTCGCATCTTTCAATGCCGTGTTCGCTGCAGCTAGAGATGTCGACAACTTCCCTGCCGCATCCTTCCAATTCTTATGCGTCGCAAACACCATCATCGAAAATGCCATGAACAGGATGCTGAATACGAGAATCAGCATCGTGAAAATTTTTCCGACGAGCGACATGGCGATTAGCCCCAAAAAGGCTGCACGAAAGCAACTTGAGCGGCCCGCGCGGTGTCCTCGCGCGTACAAATTGGCCGAAGTCTAAGGAGTATAATTCCCGCCTAACGGGAAATCAACGAATTGGGGCAATTTCGGACTTTTGCGGGCTTTAGGCAAGTATTTGTCGCGACTCGGTTTGCGCCGCCGTCCGGTCCCGAAACCCAATCCCTGCCAATCCTAGGCAGCAAGCAGCACAAATCCAGGCCGGCCAATCCCCTAATAGCGAATAGACGGACATCCGGCCATCGGCTTGGACCTCCGCCACCAGCACTTGTTGCTCCCGCCGCGGTCCGCGCAAGCGAATCACGCCGTTACCATCGGCAAAAGTCGAAAGACCAGTATTTGCTACGACCAGTATTGGCTTACGGTTTTCCACCGCCCGAAAAACGGCACAGCGGAAATGGAGGTCGAGCATTCCGGTACCCCAAAACCAGCCATCGTTGGTGATATTGATCAGGCCATCGGCCGGCGTGCCTGCGCGGGACAGTTGAACAAGTTGGCCGCGAATGAGATGCGGAATAGTGCTTTCAAAACAGACGCTGGGCGACATTTTCAGGTCGCCAACCTCATAGATTTTCGGTCCTTCGCCGATCGAGAGGCCGCCCGACATCGGCGTGATTTTGTAAAGCCAGGGGAGCCACTCGCCGAAGGGGATGTATTCGCCAAACATGACAGGATGCGTTTTGTAGTACCGGCCGATCACATTCCCAGTTTTGTCAGCCAGGAGCGCCGCGTTATAGACGCGCGTTCGATCGGAGGCGTAGACGAAGGTCGTCGTGCCCACAAGAAGTTTCGTGCCAGGAGCGTCGGCGGCGGTATTTGCATTCACGCGGATGGCTTCGTCGACGAGGACCGCTTTGAATTCACTTTGGATGGCACTCAGGCGGCGCGAAAATTCTTCGCTCGAGAGGCCGCTGCCGGCTGGTGGCGTGATCGGCTCTTTGGCAACCGTCTCAGGGACCGCAAACATCGATTCGGGCCAGGCAACAAGGTCAAGATTGGCGATGCTGCCAACCGCTTCCGCTGTGAGCTTGTTGTATTGGTCGAACGTTTCACGGATGCGATCCGGCGTGACGTCGAAGATCGTGTCGAGCGAACCCTGGATAAGAGCGACCTTCGCCACTGGTCCAGTTTTGCCTGGAGTTGCCTGATTGAGTCGCCAATGACCATAGCCGAGCGTTGCAGCCAGAACTGCTGCAGTGATCAGCGCGGGCCACAAGTGGACACGTGAAGCAAGACGTCCGAAATCAGAGGTCAGAATGAAAAAAACTAAGCGTGCCAGACTGGCAGCGACGAGCATGATCAGAGCGCTGAGTGCGTAACCTCCGGCGAGATCGGAGATTTGAATGAGATATGGAAATTCGGCTTGTGTATGAGCGAGAAGTCCCATGGAAAAGCCGGTAATAAGATGGCCGCGGATAAGTTCGAGGCCAACCCAGACAATCGGTGCAGCAGTGATGACAGAAAGGTTAAGTCGGTGAACGGCGACTCGTGTGAGGCCGATGAATACTGGTAGATAAACGCCCAAATAGGCAGAAAGCGCGATCCAACCGGCGTAAAGGGCGGGGTGGGCGAGGCGGATGCCATCGAGCATCAGCAACCAGTGAACCGTGCCGCAGATCCAAAGGACGACGTAAGGTCGCCAACCGGTGAGCGTCGGTTGTTGGGCCAGATAAAGCCACGCAGCGGGCGCTAGCCACGCGAGCCAGGGCAAGTTGAGTGGCGGAAACGCGGCCCACAAGACGAGGCTGCCTGATAAGCCAAGTAGGAGTGTTTGGCAGGCAGCAAAAGTTAGCTGCGACTCGCCAGGCGAGGACCATCGCTCAGTCGTGCCGTCGGACCGGCCCGCGGTCCAGCGTTTCGATTTTCGGTCAGCCAATTTCAGCATGATTCGTACGACAGCATCACGCGGAGCGAATTATCAACGAGGGTAGCCAATGGTGGGTGGCCGTTGTAAGCGGCGAAGGTGGCCGTCACAATGCACGGGGTACTGTAACTCATCGTACCGAGCCGGCAGATAGCAGTCCTCACAATGCCGGTACCCCGGCCAATAAGCTCGTGGCTTACGATAAAAATGCCTAACGACAAATCCCGCCTCACCGTGCCGAAGTTCATCGCCCTCAAAGGCGGCGAACGCAAAATCAGCATGCTGACGGCTTACGACTATCCAACGGCGGCCGTGCTCGACGCGGCGGGAATCGACGCCTTGCTTGTCGGCGACAGCGTGTCGATGGTCGTGCAGGGACACGACACAACGCTGCCGGTGACGCTCGACGAAATGATTTATCACGCCAAGATGGTTGGCCGCGCGATTGAGCGGGCGATGTTGATCGTCGATATTCCATTTCCCCTGACGCATCTGGGGCCGCAACGAGCGATTGAAGCCGGAGCACGCATTCTGAAGGAGACGAGCGCTCAAGCGGTAAAACTGGAAGGAGGCGCGGAGCAGGCGGAGACAATTCTTGGCCTCTTCCTCGCCGGCATTCCGGTGATGGCTCACGTCGGCCTGCGCCCCCAGAATGTCCATCAAATGGGCGGCTATCGGGCCGAACGTGACGCCAAGCGACTGCATGCCGACGCGGTTGCCGCACAGGAGGCAGGGGCGTTTTCAGTTGTCTTGGAGTGTATTCCCGCGGTAATCGCCGGGGAAATCACCTCGGCCTTGAAAATTCCGACGATTGGTATCGGCGCCGGGCCGCATTGCGACGGTCAAGTGTTGGTCACACACGACCTGCTAGGCCTGACCACCGGCCACGTGCCCAAATTCGTCCGCCAATACGCCGATCTGCGCGACGTCATCTGGGACGCCGCCAAACGCTACCGCGCCGATGTCGAAAGCGGCGCATTTCCCGCGGCTGAGCATCAAATCAAGTAAGGGGATCACTTCGCTGCGGCCAAGCTGCCAAGCCGTTGTTGAGCTTTTTACCCAAAGTTAGACTGAATCTCAGCCGGGGCTATTGTCCGTCGGCCTGCACAATAAAGGTTGTGCGACACCTACCCGATACGCTGGTCGCTGAGCGTCCGAGCGGCCTACATTGATGTTGCAAAACGTGAAACTCGTCGTGGTGAGCGGCGAGGTCAAAACGAAAGAACTCACGGTTAAACTGCCAAGTATTATCGGCCGCGGCCGCGACTTGACGGTAGTGTTGCCGCACCCACTCGTCAGTCGCAATCACTGCGAGTTGTACGAAGCGGATGGCAAGCTCATGGTCCGCGATTTGGGATCGCTCAATGGCACGTTTGTCAACAATGAGCGCGTTACTGAGTCGCCACTGGCATCAGGCGAGCTGCTCACGGTCGGTACCGTGACATTCCGCGCTGTCTATTCCGCGGCAGGCAAATCTGGCGATGACTCGAAGACGATCTCGCTGCCGAAATCCAGCGAAAAAACAGTGAAGGTTAATAAGAGTGGCACGGTTCATGCCAAGCCGAAGCAAAAGCCCGTGGTGAAAGAGTCCGACGACGAAATGCTGGACGTCGATTTTGGGGAGTCGCTGTTTTCACCCGACGACATGACGCCTGGCGGCGCCGGTCACGTGACGCAGCGCATGCAGCGCCCCGAGGCGGACGACGAATCGAAAACGCCCGCCAAAGGGAATAAGCCCATTCAAAAGCCACCGGCCATGCCAAAAATGGCCGACTCCGATTCCGGTGGCCTTAGCTCGTCAAGCGACGACGGCCTCGACGATTTTCTAAAAGACTTGAAGAAATAGACCGCTTTAATCCGCGGCTCGGTTCCTATGCACTCCGATTTCGTTGTGTTATTTCTCGTCTTCCGCCTTAAACCAACCAATTAATGTCGGCTCATAGGACAGGATTTCTTCCGGCTTGAAGTAAAGATTGATCTCCCGAGTTGCGGCCTCGGGGCCGTCGCTGGCATGAACGAGATTCATCTGTCGACTGCTGGAATAGTCGCCGCGGATCGTCCCGGCCGCGGCTTTCAGGCCGCTGGTTGCGCCGAGCATTTCGCGGACAACGCGAATCACTTCCAGCCCTTCCACAACCATGGCCACAATCGGCGAAGCGGTGATGAATTTCTCCAGTCCCGGATAAAACGGCTTCGACACATGCTCGGCGTAATGCTGCTTCGCCAAAGCCGGCGTCACCCGCAGCATCTTCATCCCGATAATGTTCAGTCCTTTTTCTTCGAAGCGGCCGATCACGCGGCCCATCAAGCGACGTTCGACACAATCGGGCTTGAGCAAAACTAACGTGCGTTCCATTGCGAAATTCACTCCTGCGATACTGACTTGTCCTGATTCAATGTGGTCCAAGCATCTTGGTTGAAGGGCCAATTTGCGACAAGTGGGCGTCCCGCAAGCACTCGGTACCCGATGCTCACTGCTGAGTGCTCATTGTTTAGCCGATGCTTGCTAGAATTGCCGTTAGATATCCTGACGAAGTGCACTCTTCTGACACATGCATACCATCCGCATTGCCAACGGCGCCGGTTTCCTGGGCGACTGGGTCAATGCGCCGCGGCGACTCGTGGAACGGGCGGAGGTCGATTATCTCACCATCGAGCATCTGGCCGAATTGACGATGTCGATCCTGGCTCGTCTGCGTGAAAAAAATCCCGAAGCTGGCTATGCCGAGGATTTTCTCGACATTTTGCGGAGCCTGATGCCGGCGCTGAACCAGCAGCCGCAATTGAAGATCGTTGCCAATTCGGGCGGTATGAATCCACCGGCCTGCGTGCGAGCGGCGGCTAAGATTCTGAAGGAAGCGGGGCTCGGCAGTACCGCGATCGGCTGCGTGAGCGGCGATGATTTGCTGCCGCAAATCGCTCAGCTGGTCAACGACGGCTGTTCGTTTCTAAATTTAGACACCGGCGAGCCACTCGCCGAATTGATGAAGCGGCAGTCGATTGTCAGTGCCAACGCCTATCTAGGCGCGCGGCCCATTGCCGACGCACTTTCGGCCGGTGCGCGAATCGTGATTACCGGACGCGTAGCGGATGCGTCGCTCACCGTCGGACCTGCGATGAAAGAATTCGGCTGGCAATATAGCGACTGGAGCAAGCTCGCAGCTGCCAGCGTGGCCGGGCATCTGATCGAATGCGGCGCCCAAGCAACCGGCGGCTACAGCGTCGATTGGCCGCAGTACGAATTGAGCGATGTTGGCTACCCAATCGCCGAGTTATCGGCTGATGGTGGAACGGTGATTGCCAAGCCCGTCGGCAGCGGCGGAGCGGTCAATCGCCGTACCATCGTCGAGCAACTTGTCTATGAAATCGGCGACCCGCAACATTACTTGACGCCTGATGTCGATTGCGATTTCACGACGGTCGAAGTTCAAGAAATCGGCCCAGACCGCGTTGCCATCCGTGGCGCCAGCGGGCGGGCGGCAACCGATACGTATAAAGTCTCCTTGGCGTACCGGGACGGTTGGATGGCGAGCGGGCAGTTGCTCGTCTATGGGGCTGACTGCCGTGAGAAAGCGGAAGCTGCGGCCAAGATCATTCTCGACCGCTGTAAACTAGCGGGATATGACCTCGCGCGAACGCATGTCGAATTGCTCGGCTACGGCGGCGGTGTTCCTGGCGCCTGGTTTTGGCGAAAATATCAAACGCCGGGCGAGTTGGTGTTGCGCGTAGCCGCTCACGATCCGCGTCGCGAAGCAGTGGAGTTTTTTGCGAAGCAGTTTGCGCCGTTAATCACCAGTGGCCCAGCGGGTCTGGCTGGTTATGCCGCTGGACGGCCACAAGTGCGGCCGGTATTTGCATATTGGCCGACGTTGGTTCCCAAAGAGTTGATTCAACCAAATGTGGAAGTGCGGACCGCGCAGGAGTGGAGCAAATGACCGTGGGCAAAACAATTCGCGTCCGCGATCTGGCCTCCGCCCGTAGCGGTGACAAAGGAAATCATGCCAACATCGGCGTGGTGGCCAATGATGACGCGGCTTACGGCGTGCTCTGCAGTCGGCTCACAGCCGTTCGTGTGCAAACGCACTTTGAAGAACTGGGCGTCAGTCGCGTCGAGCGTTTTGAATTGCCGAAAGTGCTGGCGCTCAATTTTGTGCTGCACGATGCGCTCGGCGGCGGAGCCAGTCGGAGCCTGCGAATCGATACGCAGGGGAAGCTGCTGGCGACGTCGCTGCTGGACTTGACGTTTCATGCGAACGCCTGGGAACACGGCTATGCCTGAATCAGACAAACAAACCCTGGGTAGTCGATCTCGCCTTGCAATTGCTGCGGCCGCGGCGCTCCTTGTTGCCAACGTCATCGTGCCGCTTTTATGGGGCGACGTTTATCCGTTCACTTCCGCGCCCATGTTTCGGGACTCGCCGCGGCATTTCTGCAATTACCGCGTCTATTCACCGTCGGGCGAAGAGTTACCGGCGATCAATTGGAACCTGCAGCGCATTTATGACGGCAATCCTGTCGGCTATGGTGTGGGAGTCCAGCCCCCACCGGTGTTAGAGCAAGAATTCGGCGTTGTTTCTGATGAAGCCGCGGTTCGCAAACACGTGGAGCAACAGTTTGGGCGGCCGGACAATTCTCGCTACGAATTCGTAGATGTGGTGCAGGAAATAATTGGAGCGATGAACGATCAACAAGTTGGAGTCATCACCACAAATCGGTGGCGAATTGGACGCCCGGTTAGTGCGATTTCAGAAACACATCAGCGTTTGCCACGCGTCGCGAGACGGTTAGACGCGGCGGTACAATAGTGTCATGCTTCGGCGACCAAACGGACAGAAAGTTGGCAGGCGGCAGTTTTGTGCTGCGACCGCGGCTTCTGTTGCTGTCGTTGGCGCGGGATGCATTGGCCAGCGCCGACCGCAGTCGGGTCGGTTAGAAAAGGTTTGGGGGTCGGTTGGGGCAACGCCAGGCCGATTGTTTCGACCGCGTGCCGTGGCGATCGACAAAGACGATTTGCTTTACATCGTCGACATGACGCCGCAGATTCAGGTCTTCACTGGCGATGGCGAGTTCGTTCGCGGCTGGCAGACACCGGATTTCAAAAATGGCCGACCGTCAGGCCTCTCGTTCGATAACGCCGGCAACGTATTGGTTAGCGATACGCATTACTATCGCGTCTTGGTTTATACGCCGCAGGGCGAGCTGATCGAGAGCCAGACGATCGGCGGCAAATGCGGCGATGGCGACGGCGAATTTCGGTTTGTTACCGATGCGGTGCAGGATAAAGACGGTAACTACTACGTCGCGCAGTACGGCGAATACGACCGGATTCAAAAATTTTCGGCTGAGCGGCGTTTTTTGTTGTCCTGGGGCGATCATGGCGATCAACAAGGGCAGTTTTCACGGCCGCAGAAGCTGGTGATCGATCAGGTGGGACTGATTTGGGTCACGGATGCCTGTAATCACCGGATTCAGGTGTTTGATAGTCGCGGCGGAGCGGTGAAGTTCGCACGAATGTGGGGCGAGCAGGGTAGTGAGCTCGGGCAATTGAGCTATCCCTACGACATTTTTCTTGACGACGCAGCTTTGGCCGGCGATGCGGCCGGATCTGTCTATGTTTGCGAATTCGGCAATCATCGCGTGCAGAAATTTACACGAAATGGCGAGTTCGCCGGCTCATTTGGTCATAACGGCCGCCGCGAGGGGGAACTCGATCAGCCGTGGGGCATTACGCGGGACTCGCAGGGCCGGATGTATGTGCTGGATACGTATAATCATCGGGTTCAGAGGTTTCGCCTGTAGGCTTGAGGCCTGAGACGAGAGGCTTGAGGAGTTTAGTCCGCCATCATGCTGAACCACAGAATCGCCTTCGATCAGCCCTGGTGGCTTTTGCTACTGGGGCTGTTGCCGCTCTTGTGGCTATTCAGCTTTCACAGCTTGTCGGGCCTCGGTCGATATCGGCGGATTTTTGCGCTCTTGTTTCGCAGCGCAGTTTTTACGTTGCTCGTGCTCGCCCTCGCCGGAATTCAGATCCAGAAGATCAGCGACCGGGTAACGGTGATTTATCTTCTCGATCAATCGGAGAGCATTCCCAAGCTGACGCGAGAGGCGATGCTGGAATATGTGAAGGCCGATGTTAAGGCACATCGACACGCGGGTGATCTGGCGTCGGCAACGGAGGATAAGGCCGGCGTCATCATCTTCGGCCGCGAAGCAACCATCGAATATCCGCCATTTGCGGATGAAATTCGCGCCGTTGGCGTGCTGGAAAGTCTGTTTGATCTGCGGACCGACGCAACCAACATCGCCTCAGCGCTGAAGCTGGCGCAAGCATCGTTTCCCGAGGATTCGGCCAAGCGGATCGTCGTCGTCACCGACGGCAATGAAAATCTGGGTGATGCCCGTCTGGTAGCGAAGTCGCTGGCCGACGCCGGCATCGGCATCGATGTCGTGCCAATCGTTCTCAATTCGCAAGCCGAAGTGGCCGTTGAAAAAATTGTCCTGCCGCCCGACATCCGCCGTGGGCAGCCCATCGAAGCCCGCGTCGTCCTCGAAAACTACACCAAGCCGAGCAGTGAGAATCCAACGGGTGAGGTCTCGGGCCGCTTGCGAGTTACGCGGCGATATAGCAATCAGGATGAGCCGCTCAGCGCTACGCCCGACTCGGCGAACGGAGATATGCCCGTGACACTCAAGCCGGGAAAGAACGTGTATACCTTCCAGCACACGATCGATGTGCCGGCGGGCTATACCTATCGGGCCGATTTCGTGCCGGACGATCCGCGAGCCGATGTCGTGCTGCAAAACAACTCAGCCAGTACCTTCACGCATGTTCGCGGTAAGGGCCGAGTGTTGCTGATCGAAGATTGGGAGAACCCTCGGGAGTATGAGTCGCTCGTGCAACGGCTGGGCGAGAAGAATATCGAGGTCGAGGTGATGTCGAGCGATCGGCTATTCACCAGCCTCGCGGAATTACAAGGCTTCGATTGCGTCGTGCTGGGGAACGTTCCGCGTGCCAGCGGTGGCAATGAGGCCACAATCAAAGAGGCGACCAACTTCAGCGACGAGCAAATCGCGATGCTCGTGCGCAATACCGAACAATTTGGCTGCGGTCTGGTCATGATCGGTGGTCCGACCAGTTTTGGTGCTGGCGGCTGGACGAATACCGAGCTGGAAAAAGCCATGCCGGTCGATTTTCAGATCAAAAACGCCAAGGTGAAGGCCGTCGGTGCACTGGTGATGATGCTGCACGCCTCGGAAATCCCCGAAGGCAATCACTGGCAGAAGGTCATCGCCGAAGAGGCGCTTAAGGTACTCGGTCCGACCGATTATTGCGGAACGTTGTATTGGGATAATTTCAGCGGCCGTAGCGCGAGCTGGCTCTGGCACGATGTGCCGGGCGGCAAGGGACTGGCCCAGATTCGCGACCGCCAAAAGATCTGGATGGGAAAGATCAGCCGCATGCAGCCGGGGGACATGCCCGATTTCGATCCGGCAATGAAAATGGCTCTCAACGAGTTCATCCCAAACCCGGCCTCGCTCAAGCACATGATTGTGATCAGCGATGGCGATCCGTCGCCGCCCAGCAACAGCATTCTGGCCTCATACAAGTCCAACAACATCAAGGTTTCGACGGTTGCCGTCGGGGCCCACGGCCCGGCCGAGAGCTCGCGGCTGCAATCGATCGCGACGACGACCGGCGGCAAATATTACAAGGTCAACAATCCGAAGGCCCTGCCGCGAATTTTCCAGATCGAGGCCCGCAAAGTGGCTCGGCCGCTGATCAAGGAGGATTCGAAGGGCTTTCCGATCGTTGTCGAGGACTCGTCGCACGAAATGCTCGTTGGGCTTTCGCCTGCCAAGCCGGTAACGGGTTTTGTGCTCACGTCGAAGAAAGAAAATCCGCTTGTGGAAGTGCTGATGCGGGCGAAGGATATCGACCCCGAAAACGGCACTATCCTCGCCGCGTGGCGATACGGAGCGGGAAAAACGGTCGCCTTCACCTCCGACGCCGGCAAGCGCTGGTCCGGCTCGTGGCTGGCGAGCGAGGAATACGACAAGTTTTTTAGCCAGCTGATTCGCTGGGCGATGCGACCCGTGAACGAGGAAGGGAAATTCAACGTCGCGACCGACGTAAAAGATGGAATTGTGCGAGTAGTCGTGACTGCGCTAGACAAAAACGACGAATTTCTGAACTTTCTCAATATGTCGGGCGCCGGGACCGGGCCGGAGATGAGCACGATCGATTTGGCGTTTCGACAGGACTCGCCGGGGCGCTATATCGCCGAATTCCCCGCCGACAAAGCGGGCAGCTACCTGTTGGCGCTCAATACCGGTCAAACCAACGCCGCGCCGTTGCTGACGGGCATCACGGTGCCGTATTCGGCCGAATTCCGCGAGCGGGAGACGAACCAAGCATTGATCACCACGCTTGCCTCAACGCATCCGACCGGCGGTGAGCCGGGAAAAATCATCGAAGGACAGCTTACGAAGAGCACCGTCGATCGGCTGGTGGCGCAAGTCGATACTTTTCGCCGCACGCTGGCCAAAGCGATGAGCAGCGAGGATTTTTGGCCGATCATGCTGCTGATCGCGGCGATTGTATTCTTGATCGATATCTTCATCCGCCGCGTGACGGTGCATTTCTATTGGGTCATGCCGGCGCTGGCCTACGCCTTCAATCGGATGCGCGGAATTCAGCAGGCAGAGGTCGTTGACGAACGTCTGGCCCGCTTAAGAAACCGCAAAGCCGCCGTCGCCAGTCAACTCGACGAGCGCCGCGCCGCCGCGCGCTTCGAGCCAGTCGTTGATGAAGCCGCGGGCCCCCCACGCGTCATCGACCAAGTCATCGCCGAAGCTTCCGCCGGCCCAGCAACCGGCGCCCCGCCCGCCGCGCCTCAATCGAAGTCCCAGTTGCCGCAGACGGAAGAGGACACATATACGGAGCGGCTATTGGCGGCCAAAAAGAAGGCGAAAAAGCAATGATTCTCACGCAGAGGCGCAAGGGCGCAGAGATTAATGTTCCTTTGTCAGGTCTGCGCCTTTGCGCCTCTGCGTGATATTTTTGCCGCCTGCTCTTATACATGGCCACTCCGCATTTCGCACTCCGCATTCCGCATTTATGATTGTCTAGCCAGCAAACCACAACGGCGGGCACTACGGTCAGCACCTTGAGGAGCGTTCATGTCTATCGGCGAGTCGATGCAGCAGCAGGCGGAGATGTTTCGCAAGCGGTATGCCAGCGTCAAGGAGCAGATTGGTCGCGTGATCGTCGGACACGATGACATTGTGCATGGCGTGCTGACGAGCATGTTTATCGGCGGGCATTGCTTGCTGGAGGGTGTGCCGGGCCTGGGAAAAACGCTGCTCGTGCGGACGCTGGCCGAAGCGCTCCATCTCAAATTCAACCGGATTCAGTTCACGCCCGATTTGATGCCGTCAGATATTTTGGGCACGAACTTGATCAATGAGGATCCAGAAGGCCGCCGGAAATTCGAATTTCAAAAAGGACCGATCTTCACGCAGATTTGTCTGGCTGACGAAATCAACCGCGCCACGCCAAAAACGCAGTCAGCCCTTTTGGAAACGATGCAGGAGGGCACCGTCACTGTCGCCGGCATTCGCTACGAGCTCGAAAAGCCGTTCTTCGTGATGGCGACTCAGAACCCGATTGAGCAGGAGGGCACGTATCCGCTTCCGGAGGCTCAGCTCGACCGATTCTTATTCAAGCTGGTCGTGGGATACAGCAGTCGCGAAGAACTCGCGACGATCGTCGATCGCACAACGAAGGGTGTGACGATTCAGCCCGAGCAGGTCATGGACGGCGCCGAAATCAAGCAGTGGCAGCGGCTCGTGCGCGAAGTCATCCTCGCCCAGCACGTCCAGGACTATATCGTGCGACTGGTGCTGGCTACGCATCCCCAAGGACCGCATGCCTTGCCGATTACGAATCAGTATCTCCGCTGGGGTGCCAGCCCCCGCGGCGCACAAACATTGGCCCTCGCCGCCAAAGTCCGGGCGCTTTTGGAAGGCCGCTATAACGTCAGCTTCGAAGACGTCCGCCGCGTCTATCTGCCATCGCTGCGACATCGGGTCATTTTGAACTTCGAGGCTCAAGCCGAGGGGCTCGACACTGACCATGTCCTGCTGGAGATTCTCGAAAAGCTGCCCGAGAAGGCATCGGATGAGACGCCGGTGCGGGCAGCCGTCGTGTGATGCGTCGGTGCCTGTCGCAGCCGCCACTCGTCAGACATAATCACTTTCAATACGTGTTCAACGCGCCGATTCTTGGAGCCAAATAATGTTCCGCCCTCTCTTCGTTGCCACCGCCATTTTTTCTTGCGTCCTCCTTTTGGCTGCCGACGCACCGCAGTCGGTCCCGCCTGAGCCGGCTGGCATGAAATCGCTCTTTGACGGCAAGGACCTCTCCGGCTGGGACGGCGACCCTCGGCTGTGGAGCGTCAAAGATGGCGCAATCCGTGGCCAGACGACGGCCGAAAACCCCGCGATGGGCAACACCTTCATCATCTGGCAGGGCGGCAAGCTCAAGGATTTCGATCTTCGGCTGACGTTCCGCTGCAACGACACGAACAACTCAGGCATTCAATATCGCTCGCGGCATATCACCGACGACGCCAAGGTCAAAAACAAGTGGGTTGTCCGAGGCTATCAACATGAAATCCGCAACGAGAATCAATTGCCGGTCGTTTCGGGCTTCATTTACGACGAAGGCGGCAAACGCGGCCGTATGTGCCTCGTCGGCGAGCAGGCCACGTGGGAAGCTGACGGCAAAAAACTCATCAGCGACAAACTCATCGATCAGGCGGCCTTCGAAAAGCTTTTCAAGCAAAACGACTGGAACGATATCGCGATCATCGCCAAGGGCAATCGCATTCAGCACTATCTTAACGGCCGGCTGATCGTGGATTTCACCGACAACGAACCACAGCTCAACCTCAAGGAAGGCATCCTGGCCCTGCAACTGCACGCCGGAAAGCCAATGTGGGCCGAGTACAAAAACATTCGTCTCAAGGAGCTGCCGTAACTGGCTGTGAGATTGGCTGCTGAGTTACCGCTGCCGGAGCTACCAGGTTTTCCCGTGGAAACAGACGCAACAAACGCCGCTGCTCGCCCATGATCAGCGGATAAGCCAGCGGCTCTGCAAAACTGAGGATAACGCAATTCCCTTCGCGGCGCTGGACCGCGGCCGATACTTGCGTCGACGTCCCGTCGTGAAAGCGAATCGTCGCTGCAAAGGCTCCGCGGTTGCCAGGGCTCGCCTCGCGTTTGACCATTACTTTCGCGCCGTTTTCCGACAGATCGATGACATCCCATTCGGCCAGACCGGCAGCCAGGCAAGGCCGCTGACCGACGGGAAAAACAATGCGGAAATGATCTCGTTTTTGCGACATAAAGGCAGTCCGCTGCTCGCATTCACTCGCGCGATTCAGCTACCGAATATGTAGCTCGCGGCGATTATGCCGCAGAGATTCCATCGACATATCTGGGCCGGCGATTGCTTGGGCCCTCGTCCGATTGTGCCGATTGTGCGGGCGTTGCCGTTCAAAGTCTGCCGGGCGCAAAGAACAGGACTCGCGACCTATTGCTGCGAGTCCTCACCAATTCGAAGTACCAGAGGAGGGACTTGAACCCACACACTCTTGCGAGTACTGGATTTTGAATCCAGCGCGTCTGCCATTCCGCCACTCTGGCTTTTTGTGATTTTGGGTCGATTCCGCCGGTAATTTCCCGGCTTCCTCTCCATAAATGATGCCGACTGGATTGTAACAGGATTGGCTTAGCTGAGCCACGGCCGCCACGGGAGTTTGCCTCTTAATTCCGCGCGAGCGCCGGCAACCACTTGTCAACTTTCATCAGCACCTCATTTGCTTTGTCTTTTCGTCCCAATCTTTACGTTGGGAAACGGGCAAAGCGGTTTGCTCTGGGTCGGCTCAGCCAGGAGTTCGGCCAGCGTTGAGCCGCTAAATGCCTCTTCGACCATCGCGAGAGCATTATCGACTCGTTTATGCAAAGGACAGAGATTTACACCATGCGCAGCCAGGCCGAGGGGGCACGACTTGATCCTCTGAATTGGTTCCACGGCATTTACAACTTCAAGAATCGTCAGCTTCTCGGGCGACTTGTTAAGTGTCATACCACCGCCGAGGCCGCGCTGCGAATGGACGATTCCGGCATGCGCCAGGCTTTGTAATACCTTGGAGAGATAGGCCCGTGGAACGCGTGTCGCTTGCGCAATTTGATCCGTAGTCCTACCCGCAGGGGCTTCGCTGGCCAAATGAACGACGGCCCGCAATGCATATTCGACCGTTTGGGAAAACACCGCAGCTCCTTATTTGGATATCGACATCTACTTCTACACTGATATGGTAACCGAGAAGTATGTTGATGAGACCTCGGATTTAGTGCCGGCATCACGATCAATAAGTCGGGCCCGGCGACGATTGCCGAAGGCAACTCGGTCACCTACAGCTTCGCAATCGCCAACAACAGCCCGGCCAGCACCGATCCGGTGACGATTACCAACGTAATCGATAACGCGCTGGGCGACCTGACCGCCGCGGCGCAGGCCACCTGGCTGAATCAAGGGCCCAGCGGCACCATCGTGCTGGCGCAGGCCAGATCTTTACCTTCAACTTCACCACTCTCGCAGCACTCGACACCGGAGCGGTGGTCAATATCGTCTCCGTGGCGGGCCACGACAACGAGGACATGCCGGCCAGTGCGCAGGACACGCACACGCTAACTGTGACCAATGTGGCTCCGAGCATTTCTGTTGATAAATCCGCGCCCGCCACGATCTTGGAAGGCAATACGGTCATGTACGGCTTCACGATCACGAACACGAGCCTGGCCAGCACTGATCCGGTGACGAACTAGAAAATTTGGGAAGTCGACGACTGTCTGGTTCTGGGCGGCGTCGTTATAGAACAGCCCAGCCTTGGCGGTCCCTTCCACGCTCCAGAGTCCCCAGCAGCGCCGGAAACGCGTGCCGATCTGTCCGCCGTACAAATTACTTGTCGCCCGCACGTCGTACGAGCCCGTTTCAAGTCCACCGACCTGCTGCCGCTGTGCGGCGATTGTCAGCCTTTCGTTGAGGTTGAGATAGCGAAATCCATACAGCCATGGCACGGAGCTCCCCGTGGACTGGCATCCATACGTATCGGTGCAACAGCAGCCGAATCGCTCCCGGGACCAACAAGATTCTGGAGATTTATTTCCTTCGATGTGCGTTCCAAATCAAGCAGATACTGCGGCGCGTGCTCGAACCTCCGCCGTAATTCGCACAAACACTTCTGGCCAACCGCCCGGTTTCCGCTGCCGGAAAATCCTCATGGCCGGATACCAGGGGCTGTCATCACGATCGACTAGCCAGCGCCAATCGGCTGAATAGGGCAAGGCTAGCAAAATCGGCACTCCCATTCCGCCAGCCAAATGAGGAACCGACGTATCGGAAGTGATCACCAGATCGACGTTCATCATCAGCGCAGCCGTATCCATAAATGGCCCCTCGGCGGCGTCGAAGTCCGAGCCAGGATCGAACATGATGGCCTGATCGCCGCAGCCAGTTGGCGGCGGCGCTCTTTCGTGCTGAAGCCGAATCAGAACAACGCCCGGAATCTGCGCCAAAGCCGTAATGTGCTCTTCAGGAATGTCTCGCTTGCGAAATTCCCCTTGACCGGCTCTTCCATGCCAATTCACGCCGATGCGAAATCCGCGAAGCCCCTCGAGCCTCCGCCGCCACTTTTCGACCAGCTTTGGGTCAGCAAACAAATACGGTACCCCGCCGGGAATAGTCTCCAGGTTCGTCGCAAACAGCCGCGGCAAGCTAAGCAACGGCGCGTAAACATCGAAGTCGGGCAGCGCTTCCCCCTCGACGATCAGACGATCGAAACCCGGACACTCGGCCAAGAAGTTCTGCAGATGCGGCTGGCATTCGGCGATCACGGTTGCGTTGGGATTTTGTGTTTTGATCAGCGAGGTATAGCGGATGAATTGAAATGTGTCGCCGAGCCCTTGTTCGACGTGCACCAGAATTGTTCGCTCGCCGAGAGGAGTTCCGTCCCACAATGGTTGAGCAATTTCGCGCGCCTTCAGCGGCCGAATCTGGAAACGCCACTCATATTCCGGCCAGCCACGCTCAAAGTCTCCTTTGCTAAGCCAAAGCATCGACCGGTTGTAATGCGCTTCGGCATAGCTGGGCCGAAGCTCCACGGCCCGCCTGTAAGACAAATTTGCCTCCTCGAGCTTACCTTGACTCTGCAACGCAATGCCCAGATTGTTATGCGTCTCAGCCAGTTCTGGTTGCAGCTCAATCGCGCGCTGAAAGCAAAGAATAGCCTCGTCGCTATTAGCCAAAGCTTGGAGCGCGTTGCCGAGATTATGATGGACCTCGGCCAAATTCGAATTCAGTTGCAAGGCTCGTTGATAGGAATCAATCGCCTCGCTAAATCTTCCCTGGGCCTGCAAAGCGTTGCCCAAATTGCTCTCCGCTTCGGCAAATGCTGGTTTCAATTCCAGCGCGCGGCGAAAACAACGCGCCGCGTCGTCCAGCTTCCCTTGGGCACGGTAAACATTGCCCAGATTGTTGTGGGCTTCCGCATGCTTCGGATTCAGCTCGATCGCCCGCTCAAAACAGGCCGCCGCCAGGTCCAATTTTCCGTGCGCACGGAATGAATTTCCCAAGTTGTAGTGAGCCACAGAAAAATCTGGCCGTGGCTCGACTGCACGCACATACGAATCAACCGCTTCGGGAAGCTTTCCGAGCGCATGAAAAGCCATGCCGAGGTTGTAATGCGCTACCGTATGGGCCGGCATCAAATCTAAGGCCCGCCGATAACACTCAATCGATCGATCCAGGCGATTTTGAGCGAGAAAAACATTGCCCAGGTTCACATGAAAATCAGGTTCGTTCCCATTCAAACTAATCGCCCGAGCAATAAAATCCTCTGCCGCGTCGTGCTTGCCAACCTGATACGCGACGATTCCTAACTGATGCCATGCACTCGCATCATCCGGAAATTCGACCAGCCGACTTCGCAATACCTGCTCCGCCGCCTGGATTCTTCCTGCTTGCACATGTTCAGCGGCAATCGCCAGAGCTTCGTCACTTGTTGGCATACGATATTCGAGTGCTGCCGCGTTGCAGCAATTGCAGCAACAAAACCCAGGGAATCACGATGTTCAGTGCTATTAGGAGCATCATGATGACAGTTGCTGCCGCTATTGGGAGCGTCCCTGCGAGTCAGTCGTGCCAGACGACGACCCGATCGCCTGCCAGATCGCCCCGCCGAGTACCTGGATAAAGCCAAACGTGGCAAAAGCAGCGATGCCGCCGAGGACGGCAAAGGCAACTACTCCGACAACGATGTTGAGCGCACCAATATGGCCGTTGCCGGCCGCAAACGTCCATAAACCACCGCCGACGGCCCCGGTCGTCGCGCCGATACTGCTGGCGACGATGATCATCCAGCCAAGGTTGCTGCGACGGCTAAGGGGTGTCACGGGAGCAAAATCTCGTGGCTGAGGGGGGCGGCGTGCGGGAGAGTTGCCATCGGCGGTCGATACATCCGGCAAGTCGCCAATTTGCCGCAGCCTTGTTCCAATCGCGTTACCTGCCACGTGAAAAAAGATCGACACGGCAAGAAAAGCGATGGCGGCAATCGCCATGGGGCTGATCCACTGCCGGAGGGCCAGCAGAATTCCAAATGCGGCGACGAGCATCAACAGCGTGCGGAGACGGAACTGCGGCGGTCGCAGGGATTTGCGTTTTTTAAGATTGAGATTCGGCGTGGCCATGGCGGCTCGGCTGACGTGATTCATTCATTCTAGCCGAGCCGCCGGCAGATGCGACTGTGTTTCCTTAAGTGGTCTCTCAATGAATCGGTCGGCCGTATTCTTCGCTGAGCCGGGCCAGCGCTAGCGCGCCAAGTGACAGGCCGAAGTCACGGAGGGCCACGTCGAAGAAACTGCCGAGCATGACGAGGTTGGCGATGATACCTAGTAGCCACAACATTACGACGTAACCGCCAACGCGAGGCCAAAAGGCAACGAGTACCCCGGCGATGATTTCGATGACTCCGACGATGTGCATAAACGCTGTCGCCTGCAGCCCAGTGACTTGAGTGGCGAGGGGCGCCAGGTAACCTTCCCAACTTCCGATGCCTAGAAAGTGAATAAATTTGTCGAGTCCGGCGATGATTGGCAGGACCGCAAAGCCTACGTGCAGAATCTCGTACGCCTGATAGGCGGGCGTCATCGCCCCGGTTGTTATGCTGGGAAATGCCGGACTGGTTGAGGCAACGGTAGCGCGAGTCATGACACTCTCCTTTCGGCCAAGCCGAGTCGAGAAGCAATTCCTCCTCCGTGACGAGATGGAAAAACACAGCGACCAGCAGCCAGAAGGTGCAACTCTCGCGCCGCAAAGATACGCAGGAATGCGCAGACGTAAGCTAGGACTACCTAATAATTTCCTGTATTTCTACAGCTCGGTGCTCCTTTGCCGACAAATAGCAGGCATCAACGAGAGCCATCGTTTTTAGATTGTCGCGGCCGCTGATTTCGGGCTCGGCATTTTCCTCCAAGGCGAGGAGAAGCTGGGCCATGGTGCCGACGAACGCGTCGGGGAACCAGACCTCTTTCCAGCGGGGCGAGAGCCATTTGCCGGGCTGGCGGATTGTCGTGTAGTCGATTGTGCTGGGAGTCGGCTTGGGATATTCGGGCCAACCGATCGTGCCGCGGGCCAGACCTTCCAGGCCTTCGACGCGCCAGCGAAGGCCAATGTCTTTGGCTGCGCCTTCGAGAGCCGGGCCAGCCCAAACATCGTCCCAAGAGCAGCAGCGGAGGCCGTTGGCGTATTCCAAGATGTACAGGCAGATGCCGTCGCGATGCTTGAATTTTTTGGCCGTCCGCGGATCGGGGCGGATACTCGTGAAAACTCGGACAGGATCGCCAAAGAGAAAACGGAACGAGTCGAGGTGATGAATCGACATGATCCGCAGCGTGACCCAACCTTGGCGCTCCTGCCACGGCATCCAGTGAGGAATCGCCCGCATATCGATCGTGGCCAGGACGGGCTCGCCGAGCACGCCTTGATCAAGCAGCGACTTGCAGGCCCGGATCGATTGGTCATAGCGCATGTTTTGGTTCACGGCGAGCGCGATTTTTGCTCGCTGGCACATGCGGACAATCTCTTTCGCCTGCGAGTAGTTCACTCCCAGCGGTTTTTGGGCCAGGACGCCGCGAATGTGCTTTTTGAATTTGCAGACGTGTTTGATTACGTCGAACTGAATGTCGGGAGGGACGGCGATATCCACGACTTCGACCGTTCCGCTGGCCAGCATGTCTTCGTACGTGTCGTAGGCCTGTAAGTCATGTCGCTCGGCAATTTGGCGGGCGTGGCCTGGCGTGCGCGAGGCAATCGCAACTGGGTTGAACCCGCCGTTGCGATAGGCGACCAAGTGGCAGTCGGCCATGATGAAGCCGCTGCCGATGCAGCCGATGGGGGCGTCTTTGTGTTTCGGCAGTCGCGGGCGGTACGTGAGTTCGATCTTCGTGCTGGCCATGAGCAGATGATTCAGCGAATGAATTGATCGACAAAATCCGCTCCGAGGCCGACTTGTTCATAATGCCGCCGGGCCATGTCGAGCTTGGTGTGCACGTCGTCGTGGCCCGTGGGTCGCATCTGATCGTCGTAGTAGATGACGGCACCGAGAACATGAAAGAGCGTGATCATTTCGGGCACGTCGCGATCGACAACCAGTGTGTGGACTTCACCCGGCGGCTCGAAGATGTACATGCCTTCGCGGGCCACCCAGTCGTGCTCCAGATACCGCCATGAGCCGCGGATGACATAACCATGCACCGGCGCGGGATGCCGATGCCGGCTCAAGACGCCGGAACGCGTGACGCGGAGCAAATTAACCCATTCGCCGTTTACCGTGTTCAGCAGCAGCGGCCGGAACCAGACGTTGGGCATTTGCGGCACCCACAACCGGTCATCGTCGGGCAATGCCGCGATAGCGATATCTGAGATCATGGCGGCGGCAGTCGTCATCGCGGCACCTTGTTGAGATAACAGAAATTCCGTGCTAAGCCACAGAATACCCGCCATCCACGGGCAACACGACGCCCGTTATGAATGCTGCCGCCGGTGAGGCCAGAAAAAGGGCCGCTCCCGCGATATCAGCCGGCTTACCCCAGCGGCCGAGCGGCGTGCGGCCGATAATGGTGCTGCTTTTTGTTTGGTCGGCGACGAGTGGCGCCGTTAGGGCGGTTTCGATCCAGCCGGGAGCAATCGCATTGACGCGGACGCCTTGCGGGGCCCAGGCAATGGCGAGCGATTTCGTGAGTTGCGCGACGCCGCCTTTGCTGGCGCTATAAGCCGGGGCGTAGCCGCTCCCAAAGAAGGCGAGCATCGAGGCAATGTTGATCACCGATCCGCGTGAGGCGCAGAGCAGTTTCTGTGCGGCAAGGCACATTCGCATCGTCCCGTTTAGGTTTACGTCGACGACGCGCTCGAAACTGTCCGGGTCGAATTCTTTGCCGTCGCGGAGGATCATTCCGGCGGCGTTGATGAGGACATCGAGGCGGTCGAAGCGGGCCAGAAAGCCCTGGGGATGCTGCGGCTCTGCAATGTCCAGCGCATGAGCGTGAACGCCCTGCGGAAAGGCTGGTGCTCGCTCAATTTCTTCGTGTGTCTTGGCGGTTGCCA
>JADMIO010634462.1_pt1 | contig 37434 bp, 34 predicted proteins | sample 8958161 | NCBI WGS metagenome assembly JADMIO01 (sample SAMN16585339, study PRJNA669376) | soil metagenome | isolation source: Crop rotation soil | place: USA: Cullars Rotation, Alabama | collected 2011 | reverse complement strand
CCTCGGGCGTGCTGCGTCACGCGTGGGACTTTCGCAGTTCACCGCCGCGACTGCCGGACGAGGCCGAAGTCGCGGCAGTGACGGCGCTGATCGACTGGCCTGCCGTCGAATGGAGCGAGCGAAGCGTGCGCCTCCCGCGACGCGGGATGGAGATCGACTTCGGCGGCATCGGCAAGGAGTATGCGGCGGACCGGATGGCGACGATCTGCCATGAGAGCGGCGCGCGGCATACGCTCGCCAATCTGGGCGGCGACGTTCGCGCCGCGGGTCCGCAACCCGACGGGTCGCCATGGCGCGTCGGCATCTCGCATCCGCGCCAAGCGGATGCGATCATGGCGACGGTGGGAATCGAGGGCGGAGCGGTGGCAACCAGCGGCGACTATCAGCGATTCTTCGATCTGGGCGGACGCCGCTATTGCCACATCATCGACGCGCGTTCCGGCCGGCCGGTGACGCACTGGCAGTCGATCAGCGTTCTCGCGCCTCTGTGCGTTCTCGCCGGAAGCTGCGCGACGATCGCAATGCTTCTCGAGGACGCCGCCGAGGCTTTTCTTGGCCGCGAGGGCGTCGCCTATCTTGCCATCGATGCCGCGGGCCTGCCGCACGGGCCCGCAGCAGGGTAGACGAGCCGACGGCGCTGCTCGCGCCGCGCCGTCGCCCATCGTCGCGCCTGCGCCGCGCCCGGCGCGGCGCAAAGGAAGTCCGCGGCTACCAGCGCGCGATGCGCCCGAGGATGTAGCCGGCCGCCAGCGCACTGAATACCGTCGTCAGCGGACGCTCCCGGATCGTATTGCAGGCCGCTTCGGTCATCGCGCCCTGCGCACGCCGGGCCTTTTCGGGCATCTGGCTCGCCCATTCCGCGGCGGACGCGGCCTTGTCCGCAGTCGTGTTGACCGCGCGGTGGACCGTGTCGCTGGCGCGTCCGACGCCGGAGACCGCCTTGTCGGCGACACGGTCGACGTTCTGATGCGCCTGTTGCGCGGCGTTTTCGATCTTCGGATTGTACGGCGTGGATCGCAGTTGGCCTTCTTCCATCACTATCTCCTCGTCGGTGGTTGAAACGCGAATCGACTGCACCGGCACAGCGACACGCCGATGCTCTGTTGGGCAACATGAACTATCGACTCGTCCGGCGGGTTGCGCTATCAGCCGTGGTCCGATTTGGATGTAGGAATCGTCGAGGGCTCATCGACTCGTCCTGGCGGCGGTGGCTTCGGCGCGCGGTGCAACGCCATCGCGCGCTGCCGGTGCGTGCTAGCATTCGCGACCAGCCCAAACGGATTCGCAATGAATCGACTGGATTTCGATGGCCAGGTGGCCGTGATCAGCGGCGGCGCGACCGGCATCGGCTTCGCGGTGGCGCAACGGCTGAAGGCGAGCGGTGGACGAGTCAGCCTGTGGGACCGCGACGCAAGCGCGCTCGACCGGGCCGCGGTGACGCTCGGGCAGGGCACCGATGTGCGCGAGGTCGACGTCGCCGACGCGGACGGCGTGGCGGCGGCTGCGCGGGCGACGGCGGCGGCGCTCGGGCGGATCGACGCTCTCGTCTGCTCCGCCGGGATCACCGGTCCCAACACGAGGACTTGGGAATACCCGGCGGATGCCTGGCGCCAGGTGATCGACGTCAACCTTCACGGCGTTTTCTACTGCAACCGGGCGGTTGTTCCGCTGATGCTCGCGCAGAACTACGGGCGCATCGTCAACATCGCCTCGGTGGCCGGCAAGGAAGGCAATCCCAACGCGAGCGCGTACAGCGCTTCGAAGGCGGCAGTCATCGGCCTGACCAAATCGCTCGGCAAGGAGCTTGCCAAATCCGGTGTGCGCGTCAACTGCGTGACGCCTGCGGCGGTCAAGACGGCGATCTTCGACCAGATGACGCAGCAGCACATCGATTTCATGCTGTCGAAGATTCCGCTGGGCCGTTTCGGGACCGTGGACGAGATCGCCGCGCTGGTCGCCTGGCTTTGCACCGCCGACTGCTCGTTTTCCACCGGCGCGGTGTTCGACCTGTCGGGCGGCCGCGCCACTTACTGACAGCCGTGGCGCGAAAGCGGCGTGCTCTACGGCCGCACGGCCAGCATGATCTTGCCGATGTGCGCGCTGGATTCCATCAGCCGGTGCGCGTCCGCCGCGTCCGCCAGTGGAAATACGCGATGAATCACCGGCTTCAACTTGCCTTCGGCAAACAAGGGCCAGACCTTGTCGCGCATTGACCGCGCCAGCGCCGCCTTCCTCGCCGCCGGACTCGCGCGCAAGGTCGAGCCGGTGACGGTCAGCCGCTTCATCATGATGTGGCGCCAGTCGACGGTGACCTTGCTGCCCTGCAGGAAGGCGATGATCGCCATCCTGCCTTCCAGCGCCAGGCATTTCAGGTTCTTCTCGATGTAATCGCCGCCGACGATATCGAGGATGACATCGACGCCGCGCTTCCCCGTGATCGCGGCGACTTCAGCCGCGAAGTCCTGCTGCCGGTAGTTGATCGCATGGTCGGCGCCTATCGTCTTGCAGAACGCCGCCTTGTCGTCGCTGCCGACCGTCGTGATGGTGATGGCGCCGAAGGCCCGCGCGAGCTGGATCGCCGCCAGGCCGATGCCGCCCGAGCCGCCGTGGATCAATACCGTCTCGCCCGCTTTGAGCTGGACGCGGTCGAAGAGGTTGTTCCAGACGGTGAAGTAGTTTTCCGGCAGGCTCGCGGCCTCGAGCGCCGACAGGCCTTCCGGATACGGCAGGCACCAGGCGGCCGGAGCCGCGCAATACTCCGCGTAGCCGCCGCCGGGCGCTAGCGCGCAGATCCGATCGCCGAGGCGCCACTCGGTGACGCCTTCACCCAGCGCAACGACGGTGCCCGCGACCTCCAATCCGATAATGGGCGAGGCATCGGCCGGCGGCGGATAGTTTCCCGCGCGCTGGATGCAGTCCGGGCGATTGACGCCGGCGTATGCCACCTCGATCAGCACCTCGCCGGGTTTCGGGGCGGGCGTTGCGGTCTCGTCCAGGACCAGCACGTCGGGCGGCCCCGGCTCGCGGGCGACGACATAGCGCATGAGGGCGGGAATGGCTTTGGGCATCGGTGCGGTCGTCCTGGCAGAGGCGACCATTGTAGCCGGGCGCCGCGTATCTTCGAACCGGGCATCCGGGCTACACTTGGCCGGTCCCGACGACCCGCCGATGAAAAAACTCGTTGCGCTCCTGGTCTTGGTCGCTGTCGTGATCGGCGCGGCCTGGATCGCCTTTGCCGCCGATTACAGCGACGGATACCGCGTCGGTCAGGTGATCAAGCTGTCGCGCTCGGGTTATGTGTTCAAGACCTGGGAGGGAACGCTGGACTTCGGCTTCCTGCAGCAGGACCCCACGCTGGGCACGGCCACCCGGTTGTGGGACTTCAGCGTGCGCGACGGCGACGAGGCAGTGCGGAAGGACATCGACGACGCGATCGCGGCCAATGCGAAGGTCAAGCTCTACTACCACGAGAAGTACTTCCGCTGGTCTTTTTTCGGCGACACCAAGCACTTCGTGTACAAGCTCGAGCGCGTCCGCTAGGCGGCGGCGCCCCCGGCGGACGCGCCGGCGCGGCGCGGCATGCCAGCTGCCGGCCCGCACCGCGACTCCGGAACGTTTTTTGCTGCCGCTCATCAGGCGAGCTTGGTTTGCGCGCTTTTACAGGAGACGAGCGATGGCGCAGATGCAAGGTTCAATGGGATCGACGAGCTACAGCAAGTGCGCGCATCCGGGATGCATGTGCGACGTCGCTCCCGGGAAGAAGTATTGCTCCGACTATTGCGAGCAAAACGCCGGGACCAAGTCGACGTCGCAGAGTGGCTGCGGCTGCGGCCACTCCGCGTGCAAGCGCGGCTGAAGGTCGTTGACGCCGACGGGGCGGCGGGCGCGCGGCGCCCGGCAACTATTGCTGCCGGCTTGTAAGCTTTACTCGATCCCGGTCCGACGCGAAGGAGAACCAATGCCTGAACGAAAAACACTGGAGCGCGCTGCGCAAGACAAGCGCGAAGGAAAGGCGCCGAGCACGCAGGCCGGCGAATTCGTCCGCGAGGAGATGGAGCACGTGCGCGAAGGCAAGCACGGGGCCCGCTCGGCGAAGCAGGCCATAGCGATCGGCCTGTCGAAGGCGCGCCGTGCCGGCGTTGCGCTCAAGCCGCCGGCCAAGGGCGAGGCGCCGGCAAAGACCCGGCGCAGCGCAAAGCTGGCCAGTGCCGCCGGCAAGCGCAAGACCGCCGCTGTTTCGCCGCGGCGATCCAGAGCGACGAGCACGGCGCTGAAGCGCGAAGGCAGCAGCGCCGCGAGCCCGACCGCATTGTCGCGGCATGCGAAGGCGGTGGCCAGGAAGCGCGGCCCCGCGGCTCGCTCGGCCGCGGCGCGCAAAGCCGCGCGCACGCGCTCGCGCAAGGCTTGATCGCTCCGGGTCGCCCTTCCCTGGCGCGATCCGGATTACCGGTCGATGGCCGCGGACCGGCGCTTGCGCCGCACGCCCAGCGCGCCGATTGCTGCCATCGCCGCGGCGCCTGCAGCCACGGCGAATACCGAGCGAGCGCCCTCGGCCTGAACGATGCTGCCGCCCAGGGCATGACCGGCGCCGAGGCCGCCTACCAGGAAAGTCGTCGACCAGGTAAACGCCTCGGTTGCATAGCGCGACGGGGCGTTGGTGCTGATCAGGAGCATCACCACTGTCAGCGCCGGCGCGATGCCGACGCCGGCCACCAGCGCCAGCGCCGACAGCACCCACGGCGACGTCGTTACCGCGTGCGCCGCCAGCGGCAGCACGACCAGTAACAGCAAGCGCGGCAGCTGCCGCTCGACCGGCATCGCGAGTTGCACGCCCCCGTAAAGCAGGCCGCCGGCGCCGCTGCCGACCGAATTGACCGAGATGAGGACGCCGGCGAACGCAGGCATCCCGCTGGCAGTCGCAAAGCCCGCGTAACCGATCTCGAGCAGCCCGAGCGAGAACATCAGCAGGAAAGTGACCGCGTAGACGGCGAGAAGACGCGGATCGGCCAGCGGGCCGAGCAGGCGCCGCTGGACGCCCGGCTGGTGGCGCCAGTACTTCAGCGCCGGCGACAAGGCGAATATCGGCACGGCGAGCGCGACCATAAGGCAAGCGGCCGCGAACGCGACGCGCGGCGACGCAACGGCCAGCAGCAGAGCGACGAGCATCGGTCCGACGGTGAAGGCGAGCTCGATCAACACCGCATCGAGCGCGAACGCGGTCCTGCGCTCGGCCGGATCGTCGAAGCGATAACGCCACACGGTGCGCGTCAGCACCGTGATCGGCGGCGCGAACACGCCGGCGATGGCGGCCGCCGCGACCAGGGCCGCGACCGACGGGGCCAACCTGTCCGCCAGCAATATGAACAGCAGCGCCAGCGGGCAGACGATACCCGTGACGAGCATGACCGCGCGCGGTCCGCGGCGATCGATGATGCGACCCAGCACCGGCGCCGCGATCGCCGATGCCGCCAGATCGACGCCTACGGTCAAGCCCGCTTCCGTGAACGATCCGGTCAGTGTGCGCACGTGCATCAGCATCGCCAGCGTCAGGCTGGCAATCGGCAGCCGCGTTATAAGTGCGGTGACGAGCAGCCGGACGACGTCGGGCAGGCGCAGGAACGAGCGATAGCGACCGAGGATGTCGTCGAGCATCGAGGGCAGAGCGCGCTGCCGGCAGTCGCGCGCGACGTCGCCTAATAGACGACCGTGACGTTCTCCGGCGCCAGCCAATCGCGCAGGCCGGTCAGCAGGTGCTCGTCCAGGTTGACTCGCCAGTCGCTGCCGAGCTCGATGTCGCCGCCGCTCGCCTGGTTGGAATAGTTGATCGTCACCGGACAGTGGCCGCGGCGAAACGGCTCGATCAGATCGAACAGGCGCTGCGCCGAGCTCGAGCCGTTGCACGAGAGCCGCAGCGCCCGCGCCCACTTCCGCCGCGCGCCGGCGAGGTCATAGACGGCATCGGCGATGATGCGCAGCCCTTGGACCTGGCCGTCGTCGCCGACGCGCTGCTGCACCTTCACTTCGGCAACCAGCACCGCGTCCTCCCGCAGCAGATGGCGATTGGCGTCGAAGGTCTCGTTGAATATGACGATCTCCGTCTGGTCGCGGCCGTCGTCCAGGGTCACGAAGGCCATCTTGCCGCGCCGCGAAGTCTGGGTGCGCAATTGCACGATGATGCCGGCGATGCGGATCGGCGTGGGCGTGGGTTTCAGCATGCCCAAGCTCTGCTGCACCAGGCGCGAGAGCTCGGCCGCGTGCGCGTGGTACGGATGCCCGGAAAGGTAGAAGCCGAGGCTCGCTTTTTCCTGCGCCAGCCGCTCGGCTTCCGACCACTCGCGCGCGGCAATCAGGGCCGGGGCCGCCGGTCCCTCGCCGCCTTCCTCGCCGAACAACGACACCTGCGAGGCCGCGCGGTCGGCCCGCTCGCCATGATCGAGCGCGGCCCCGACCGACGCCAGCAGGCTGGCGCGCCTCTTGTCGATCGCGTCGAACGCGCCGGCACGGATCAGCGCCTCCACGGCGCGGCGATTGACGCTGCGCTTGTCGACGCGGCGGCAAAAATCGAACAGGTCGGCGAACGGGCGCGCAGTCCGCGCGGCGACGATCGCCTCGATCGCGGCGCGGCCGGTGCCCTTGATGCCGCCCAGCCCGTAGCGGATACGCCCGCCGTCGACCGGCTCGAAGCGGTAATTCGACGCATTGACGTCCGGCGGCAGGATCGACAGGCCGAGGGCGGTCGCATCGTCGTAGAACTGGCGCAGCTTGTCGGTGTCGTCCATCATCGCCGAGAGGTTGGCGGCCATGAAAGCCGCCGGGTGATGCGCCTTGAAATACGCGGTCTGGTAGGCGATCAGCGCGTACGCGGCGGCGTGCGACTTGTTGAAGCCGTAGCCTGCGAATTTTTCCATCAGGTCGAAAAGCTGCGTCGCCTTGGCCGAAGTCAACCCGCGGTCGATCGCGCCTGCGGTGAAGCCCTGGCGATGCTTGGCCATTTCATCCGGCAGCTTCTTGCCCATCGCGCGGCGCAGCAAGTCGGCCGCCCCCAGCGTGTAGCCGCCGATGACCTGCGCGATCTGCATCACCTGTTCCTGGTACACCATCACCCCGTGCGTCGGCGCGAGGATGGGCTCGAGCCGCGGGTCGACGTACTCGAACCGCTCGGCGCCCTGCTTGCGGCGCACGTAGTCGGGGATGAGCTCCATCGGCCCCGGCCGGTACAGTGCGACGAGCGCGATGACGTCGTCGAACCGTTTCGGCGGCGCCTGCAGCAGGAGCTCGCGCATGCCGCGCGATTCGAACTGGAACACCGCCGTCGTATTCCCGCTGCGGAAAATGTCGTAGGCGCGGGGGTCGTCCAGAGGAAGCGTTTCGAGGGTGAGCGTCGATGCGGGATCGAGCATGCGGACATAACGCAACGTCCAGTCGAGGATCGTCAGCGTCGTCAGTCCGAGGAAATCGAACTTGACCAGCCCCACGAGCTCGACGTCGTCCTTGTCGAACTGGGAGACCAGCGCCTCGGAGCCCGGCTGCGTGTAGAGCGGGCAGAAATCGGTCAGCTTGCCGGGCGCGATCAGCACGCCGCCGGCGTGCATGCCGACGTTGCGCGGCAGGCCTTCGAGCTGCTCGGCGAGGCTTAAGAGCTCGCGCACTTCCTCTTCGGCGGACTCGCGCTCGTTGAGCAGCGGCTCGACCTCGCGCGCATAGACGACGTTCGGCGGCGCGCCGGGGCCTCTTCGCTTGAGCGTGACCGTGCGGCCGGGCTGGAACGGAATCAGCTTGGCGATGCCATCGCAGAAGCTATACGGCAGATCGAGGACGCGGCCGACGTCGCGCACGACCGCCTTCGCCGCCATCGTGCCGAACGTGGCGATCTGCGACACCGATTCGGCGCCGTACTTGTGCTTGACGTAGTCGATGACGCGGTCGCGCCCGTCCTGGCAGAAATCGATGTCGAAGTCGGGCATCGACACGCGCTCCGGGTTGAGGAAACGCTCGAACAGCAGCGTGTAGCGCAGCGGGTCCAGGTCGGTGATGCCGAGGCTGTAGGCGACCAGCGAGCCCGCGCCGGACCCGCGGCCCGGTCCGACCGGGATCCCGTTGCCGCGCGCCCAGTTGATGAAGTCGGCGACGATCAGGAAGTAGCCGGCGTAACCCATCTGAATGATCGTTCCTGCCTCGAACTCCAGTCGCGTCGCGTATTCGGATTGCCTCAGCGCGCGCGTTTGCGGATCGGGAAACAGCGCGGCCAGTCGGCGTTCGAGGCCCGCCGCGGCCTGGTCTTTCAGGTGCTGCTCGATGCTGACGCCGTCGGGGGTCGGGAACGCGGGCAAGTAGTTCTTGCCGAGCGGAATCGTCAGGTTGCACCGCTGCGCGATCGCAACGCTGTTGGCCAGTGCCTGCGGCAGATCGGCGAACAACTCCCGCATCTCGGCCTGCGATTTGAAATACTGTTCGGGCGTGAAGCGCCTCGGCCGCCGCGGATCGGCCATGACATGGCCTTCGGCGATGCACACGCGCGCTTCGTGGGCGCGGAACTCGGCGCGCGTGGCGAACTGCACCGGATGGGTCGCGACGACCGGCAGGGCCAGCGCGCTTGCCAGTCGCAGCGTCGCAGCGGTCAGCGCCTGATCGTCCGGATGACCGGCGCGCTGCACTTCGAGATAAAAGCGGTCGGGAAACGCGCGCGCCAGAGCGCCTGCCGCACTTGTGGCCGCCGCCGCATTGCCCTGCGCCAGCGCCTGGCCTATCTCGCCCCCGGCGAATCCCGACAGCGCGATCAGGCCTTCGGTGCCTTCGGCGAACCATTCGCGCCGCAACTCGGCGCGCCCGCGATGCTGATTGGTGCGATGCGCGCGGGTCAGCCAGTCGGCGAGCCGCAAGTAGCCCGCGCGAGACTGGCAGAGCAGCAGCAGGCGTTGCGGCGCGTCCCGCTCCTTTTCGTGCGTGATCCAGACGTCGCAGCCGACGATCGGCTTGACGCCGCGCGTGCGCGCGGCCTTGTAGAACTTGACCATGCCGAACACGTTGGCCAGATCCGTCAGCGCAAGCGCAGGCATCCGGTCCGCCGCGGCGGCGTCGACCGCATCGTCGATCCGCACCATGCCGTCGACGATCGAATACTCGCTGTGCAGGCGCAGATGGATGAACAGCGGGACGGCCGCAGACGCGCTCATGAGGTACAATTTTACTCGCTTCCGCCGCCGACCCCGATGATCGCCAACTCGCAGATACCGGCGCGCCGCGCCATTGTTGTACTCGCAATTGCATTGGTTCTCGCCGGCTGCGCGGCGGTGCCGCCGCCGTCGCCGGGCGTCCCGCTGCCGCCGCCGACGGCGCCGGGTGCCGAGCCTGCCGCGCCCGCCAAACCGCAGGCACCGCCGACGAAGAATCCGAACCCGCCGGCCAACGTCAATCTGCAGGGGTTTCCGCTGCCGTATCGGCAAGGCTACGCCGACGGGTGCGCAAGCATCGGCAGTGTCGAGCACAAGGATGCCCAGCGTTTCAAAAGCGACGGCCAGTACCGCACCGGATGGCAGGATGGAAACTTCCTGTGCAAGAAGAAATGACGGCGGAGTGAAGCTCGCGGTGACCGGCGCGGCCGCTGCCGCCATTACGCCTTCGAGCTCGAAGTTCGTCGCCTTGCGCGGCCTGTCTTACCACGTCCGAACCTGGGGCGATGCCGCGGCGCCGAAACTCTTCCTGCTGCACGGGTGGATGGACGTCGGCGCATCGTTTCAGTTTCTGGTCGATGCGCTTACGCGCGACTGGTGCGTGCTCGCGCCGGACTGGCGGGGATTCGGCCAGAGCGACTGGTGCGCCGACGGCTACTGGTTCGCCGACTACATAGCGGACCTCGACGCGCTGCTCGAATATTTCACGCCGGGAGCGCCGGCACGCATCGTCGGCCACAGCCTCGGCGGCAACGTCGCGTGCATCTATGGCGGTGTGCGGCCGCAGCGCGTGGCGCGGCTGGTGTCGCTCGAAGGCTTCGGCATTCCCGCCGAGAAGCCCGAACTCGCGCCAGACAAGATTTCGAAGTGGCTCGATGCGCTGCGCGATCCTCCGTCGTTTGCGCCGTATCCGAATCTCGCCGCCGTCGCCGATCGGCTGCAGAAGAACAATCCGCGCATGGCGCGCGATCACGCGGAGTTTCTGGCCGGACACTGGGCCGAGGTCTTGCCCGACGGCAGCGCGCGGCTGCGCTCGGACCCTCGCCACAAGCTGCCCTTTCCGACCGTCTACCGGGCCGAAGAAGTGCGCGCGGCATGGCAACGGGTCACCGCGCCGGTGCTGTGGGTGGCCGCCAGCGAGTCGTTCGTGCCCCGCTGGCTGGGCGAAGAGCCGGCGGGACTCGAGCGGCGGGTCGCGAGCTTTCGCGACGGCCGCATGACGACGATCGCAGACGCGGGGCACATGCTGCACCACGACCAACCGGCACGCGTGGCGGCGGCGATCGAGCCGTTTCTCTCGGAGTGAGCGCAGGCGATCGGGCGCGCGGTCGGCGAGGCCGCTGGTGGACGCTCGCAGCCATTGCGCTGATCCTTGTCGGCGCCGAGGGATGGTATGCGAGCCGGCCTCGCGCGACGATCGTCGCGACGACGCCGGTCGTCGCCGTCTATCCGTCGCGCGAGTTTGCGCTGCTCGACGCAACCGGCTACGTCGTCGCGCCGCGCAAGGCGGCGATATCGTCGAAAGTCCCGGGGCGGCTCGAATGGGTGGGCGTGGCGGAAGGATCGCGCGTCAAGGCGGGCGAAGTCATCGCGCGGCTGGACGCAAGCGACGTCAAGGCGAACCAGGACGCGCTGATCCGCGCGCCGTTCGACGGTGTGATCCTCTCGACCAGTGCCGAAGTCGGCGATCGGGTGACGCCGTTTTCGCCGGTGCCCGCTTCCAAACGTGTCGTCGCCAGCATTGCCGACATGAGCTCGCTGGAAATCGAGGCCGACGTTGCCGCAGCCAACCTGGACAAGGTTCGTGTCGGCCAGCCTTGCGAGATTACGCTGGACGCGCTGCCGGACGCGCGCTTTCTCGGCACCGTCGCGCGTATCGTCCCTGCCGTCGACCGCGCCAAGGCAACGGTCAGGGTGCATTTCGACGCCATCGACCGGCGCGTGCTGCCGGAAATGAGCGCCGGCGTCGCGTTTCTTTCGCAGCCGGTCACCGCCGAGCAGCAGTTGCCGCTGACCGCGGTGAACGCCGACGCGCTTACCCGACGGGATGGCAGGACGCTGCTCTACGTGGTTCGCGACCAAAGGGCGGCCGAAGTGGTCGTGACGCCGGGCCGCAAACTCGGGGATTTGATGGTCTTCGCCGGCGCTGCCGGGCGCGGCGAAACGGCGGTGCTCAAACCTTCGCCGATGCTCAAGACCGGAACCTTGATCAGGCCTGCGGTCAACTAGCCGAGCCTACACTCCGCCGGATGCCGCCGTAGCGAGACGAGCAGTTGCCTAAGACGCGAGCTCCGCGCGAGCTACGCGTCAGCGGGGCGACTTTTTCGGCAGCAGCTCGTCGTCGAGCGAGCGGTCGAGCGCGACCTGTGCCGGATGCGCCGGAGCGCCCTGCGTTTCGCGTTCGGCATCGTCGATCGCTTTGAGGATCGAATCGCTGCCGATGTCGATCGCGCCATCGCTGACCGCCTTGGCCCACTCCGCGCGTATCGTTTGTTCTTCCATCAAGTCGGCGTCGAATTCGGCGAAACGGCGGTCTTCGCTGATCGACGCGGCGCTGGCTGCGCTCGACTGCGGTCTGGTCGCCGCAGTCTCCGCTCGCGGTGGAGTGCGTTCGGTTTTCGAAGGAGTGCGCGGGAATCCGGGGCCGGGCTCGGTCATCGCGGCGAAGTGCCCGGTCTTGCCGAAGGCCTTCGACGTCGTTGCGCCGGAAACTGAAGGATTCGGTTCAGTGCGCGCCGTCGGGGCGACCCATGCCGGCGGTTCCATCGAGCGGCGGCGCATCGGCACCAGCCAGCGCGCCAGTGCGCCGACAACCAGCAATGCGGCGGCAAGCGGCCACCAGGGTGCGACCGGCGATTCGGCATCAGCCGTCGTCAATCCGTTCTGATTCGACGACGCGCGCGGCAATCCCGCCGCCGCGGCTTCGGGGATGAAGGAGCTTCCGCCTGGGCTCGACAGCATGGTGGTCGGCTGGCGCACCGGCTCGATCGCGGCGACGGCCGGGGCGGGTGCGCGCGACGCGAGTTCGGGCGCAGCAGCCGCCACGCGGACAGTGCCGCTCGGCGCGGCCTTGGGCACACGCGTGACGGCAGCGGTGGCGACAGGCGCCGCATCGGCACCGCGCGGGGCGGCGACGGCGACGGCTGCGACGGCCGCGGGGGCCGGCGGATCGAGCAGCAGCACGTAATCGCGGCGGGTCGTCCCGTCGCATCCGGCCTGCACGGCAAGGCGGACGACCGGCTCATTGACTGCCCGCCCGGTCGTTACCAGCAGCTGCGCTCCGGCCGCGGTGCGATCAATAGTGACTCTGCCCGTCAGTAGACGGGGTGGCCCGTTGCCGCCCGACGCGTCGGCGATGACGTGCACACAGGCGGCGGTAAGCGACGCAGCTTTGGAGGCATCGATCGGAACGATGACGCGGAGCGGCTGGCCGAGCGAAGATTGCGGCGCGGCATTGCCGAGCGAAAGCGCCAGCGCGCACGGGGTCGCCAGCAAAGCCATCGCGCCGGTGATCGGGCCGGCCACTGCAGCAATCAAGGTCGAAATTCGCATGACAGCCTCGAGCAGAAGTAACCGACTCCGGTCGGACACCTGCAGCCTCCCGACACGCTCCGGTTTTCGCTGTGAATCGAGCAAGTTCCATGCCGAGGACGGAAAGCAGCGACGGTCGTCGCTTTGGCTGCGGTAAGCTTTCCGGGTCGCGCTCCGCGCCGCCATTCGTTCGTCTCGCGCATCGTGCATTTGGCCGGCGTCGCGTTCAGCAAGGCATTGCGATCCCAGGATGGGAACGGTTTACGTCATGTCGACCTCGTCATCGCGATCGTGGTATTCGGCTTGTTGCATACAGTCGACGCCGCGGGTGGCCGCTCGTCATTTCGCTGACTAGCGCATGCGGATCGGCGCCATCGGGTTGTTTGCCGTGCCATCGGCGATCTGGGGATCGACCTGGCTCGCGATCAAGTATCAGCTCACCGATGTCGCGCCCGAAGTGTCGGTCTCGTATCGCTTCGCGCTCGCGGCGGCGATGCTGGCGGCCTGGTGCCTGGCGACGGGACGCTCGCTGCGCTTTTCGCGCCGAAACCACGCTTACCTGGTCGCGGTGGGCGTAACACTGTTCGGCCTGAACTATGTCGGCGTTTACTGGGCCGAGCGTTTCGTGACCTCCGGCCTGGTCGCGGTGCTGTTTTCGACGATCGTGTTCTTAAACCCGATCGGCATGCGCGCATTCTTCGGCACACCGCTGACCGCGCGGACTTTCATCGCCGCCGCGCTGGGCGTTTCCGGTGTCGCGCTGTTGTTCCTGCCCGAGCTCGTCGTGGCGCGCGGCGGCGGCGCCGCCGCCTACGGCATCGTGTTCGGTCTGGGCGCGACCGTCATCGCCAGCGGCGGCAATCTGATCGCCCAGCGCAACCAGCGCGCCGGCATACCCACATTGGCCGGCAACGCCTGGGGTATGGGCTATGGCGCCATCGTCGCAGCCATCGTGGCGTCGGTGCATGGCGAAGAATGGACGTTCGACGCACGACCCGGCTACCTGTTGTCGCTCGCCTATCTGGCGCTGTTCGGCAGCGTCGTCGCGTTCGGTGCGTACCTCACCCTGTTGCGGCGCATCGGCGCGGCGCGCGCCGCCTACACGGCGGTGGCGACGCCGGTGATCGCGCTGGCCCTGTCGACGGTGTTCGAAGGCTACCGCTGGACGTGGGTCGGCGCGCTCGGTGTCGTGCTGGCGATCGCCGGCAACACGATGGCGCTGCGGCCGCCGCGCGCGCGGGGAAGCGCCGGATGAGCGGACGCCGGCGCGCCGCGCAAGCGCGCTAGCCCGCGCCGAGGTTGAAGAATTCGCGCTGCCCGCGCATCGCGCCGATGCGGGCGCGAAGCAGCTGCAGATGGCCAGGCTCGTCGACGAAGTTCAGGCGCTCGCTGTTGACGATCAGCAGCGGCGCGCCGGCATACTGGTAGAAGTAGCGGCTGTACGCGTCGGCCAGCCGCGCGAGGTAATGCTCCGATATCCCGCGCTCGTAGCCGACGCCGCGTTTGTGCACGCGGTCGATCAGCGTCGTCACCGGCGCCTGCAGATAAATGACCAGGTCGGGCGTCGGCGTCTGCAGCTTCAGATGCGAGTACACCTTGTCATAGAGCGCGAACTCGTCATCGGAGAGGTTCAGCCTGGCGAACAAAGGATCCTTGTCCAGCAGGAAGTCGGCCACCGTATGCCGGGCGAACATGTCGAGCTGAGCCAGGCCGCGCAGCTGGTCGACTCGCTGGAACAGGAAATTGAGCTGCGTCGGCAGCGCGAAGCGGCGCATGTCCTCGTAGAACCTGGGGAGAAACGGGTTTTCGTCGGGCGCCTCGAGCAGGGTGTCGGCACCGAGGGAGAGCGCAAGCGTCCGGGCGAGGCTGGTCTTGCCTGCGCCGATCGGGCCCTCGACGACGATGTAGCGGCACTTTTCGATATCCATGGCGGCTTGTCGCTACAACCGGGTGTGGCGGCGCGTGCGGGCGATGCGCTGTCCGTGCAGTTCGCGCAGCCAGCGGCGAGCACTGCCGCGGCCGGGGATGATGACCGCCGGCGCGATGTCCACCAGCGGTCTCAGCACGAACGCGCGCTGATGCATGCGTGGATGCGGCAGAGTCAGCTCGCGTTGCCGCGAACGGCGACGGCCGAATAGTAGCAAATCGAGGTCGAGCGTCCGGGCGGCATTGCGCAGGCGCTGTTTGGCCGGCGGGCGGCCGTGGCGCCGCTCGATCGCGCGCATGTGCTTCAGCAGCGCAGGCGCCGCAAGCGACGTCACCAGCGCCGCGACGGCGTTGACGTAGTCGGGCTGCGGGCCGCTCGCTCCCAGCGGCTCGCTCCGGTAGTTTGGCGAAACCGCGGCGAGGCGGGTGCGCGGCAGTCGCGCTATTTCGGCGATCGCGCGCGCGAGCTGGCGGCGCGGATGCGCGAGGTTGCTGCCGATCCCGATGTAGGCTAGCGAGGCGCCGGTCGAATGCCGGAATCGCTGCACGGCCTTACTCGGCGCTTTCTTCGCCCTCGGCTGCGGCACCCGCGGCGGCTTCCTTCGGCGCGGGCTCGCGCTTGCGTCCCCGGCTGCGCGAGCGGCGACGCTTCTTCGGCGCCTCGTCGGGCTTAAGCATCCGCTCCCGCTCCGCGGTGTCGGCATCCTGGAACTTCGTCCACCAGTCGGCGAGACCCGCGACGTCGCCTTGCAATTCGCCGCTCTCGCACCGCAAGACCAGAAAGTCGTATGCGGCGCGGAAACGCGGATGCTCGAGCAGACGGAACGGGCGCTGCCCCGCGCGCTGTTCGAAACGCGGCTGCAGCGCCCAGATTTCCTTGATCGTCGCTTCGAAGCGGCGCGGAATCGCCAGACGCTCGGCCTGCTGCTCGAGGACGCGGTCCATTGCTTCGAACAGCGCCGGCGTCGGACGCTCCCCGCGCTGTTGCGCGGCGGTCCAGCTGGCGAGAACCTCGTGCCACAAGAGCGCAGCGAAAAGGAATGCCGGCGTCACCGACTTGCCTTCGAGCACGCGCCGGTCGGTGTTGGCCAGCGCCAGATCGACGAAGCGCTGGCCCAGCGGCTGTTCGAGGATCACATCGAGCAGCGGCAGCACGCCGTGGTGCAGCCCGTGCTGGCGCAGACTCTTGACCGATTCGGCGGCATGGCCCGACAGCAGGATCTTTTCCATTTCGTCGAACAGGCGCGCCGGAGGGACGTTATGAATCAGCGGCGCCAGCACCGGTATCGGCGCTGCGGTTTTCTTCTCGATGCTGATCCCGAGTTTCGCGGCCAGACGCGCTCCGCGCAGCATGCGGACCGGGTCTTCGCGGTAGCGTGTCACGGGGTCGCCGATCAGGCGCAGCCGCCGCGCCTTGATGTCGGCTACGCCGCCGACATAGTCCCAGACTTCCTCGGTCGTAGGATCGAAATACAGGGCGTTGATCGTGAAGTCGCGCCGGGCGGCGTCCTGCGCCTGCGTGCCGAAGACGTTGTCCGACAGCAGCCGGCCGTGCTCGTCGGCGATGTCGTCGCCGGTTTGCCGCGACCGGAACGTCGCGACCTCGATCGTTTCCGCGCCGGCCAGGACGTGCACCAGGCGGAACCGCCGGCCGATGATGAAGGCGCGGCGAAACAGCGGCTTGACCTGCTCGGGCGTGGCGTTGGTCGCGAGGTCGAAGTCCTTCGGCGTGATGCCGAGCAGCAGGTCGCGCACCGCGCCGCCGACGACGAACGCCTTGAATCCCGCCTGCTGCAGCTTGCGCACGACGTCCTGTGCACCGCGGGAAATCTGGGTCTTGCGGACCGGATGCGCGGCTGGACCGTAAATACGCGGCTCGGCCGCAATGCGTCCGGGGACCAGGCGCGCGAGAAGGCGGCGAATCATCGTCCTCGCGATCTCGCGGCGAGGCGCGGGGAGCTCGGATCGACCGCGCGCAAGCCGGCCGCGCGGGACGATCGGCTGCTCGCGAATCGAGGGAAGAGGGGTGAATCCATCAACGGTTGGGGGCGGGTTGCCGCAGCGGCGCGAACGACGCGTTCGAAACGCCGGAAGGACACGCGGCGCGAAGCCCGATCATACCATGGCGGCATGGCAGGCCGAGTCGGAATCGCGGATAATCAGTGGTTTGTGCGGCTGCTGCGGCTGCATTCAGGAGAGTTCATGCCCAGTTATCAGCACGTCAGCGTACCCGCCGGCGGCGAAAAGATCACCGTAAAAAGCGACTATAGCCTCAACGTTCCCGAGCAGCCGATCATCCCATACATCGAGGGTGACGGCACCGGCGTGGACATCACACCGGTGATGATCAAGGTCGTCGACGCGGCCGTGGCAAAAGCCTATGGCGGGAAGCGGCGCATCCATTGGATGGAAATCTTCGCCGGCGAAAAATCGACCAAGGTCTACGGTGCCGATGTCTGGCTGCCCGATGAAACGCTGGCGATCCTCAGGGAATATGTCGTGTCGATCAAGGGACCGCTGACGACGCCGGTCGGCGGCGGCATCCGCTCGCTCAACGTCGCACTGCGCCAGGAGCTCGACCTCTACGTCTGCCTGCGGCCGGTCCGCTACTTCGCCGGCGTGCCGAGCCCGCTCAAAAGCCCCGAAAAAACCAACATGGTGATCTTCCGCGAGAACTCGGAAGACATCTACGCCGGCATCGAGTGGGAGGCGGAATCCGCCGGCGCGAAAAAGCTGATCAAGTTCCTGCTCGACGACATGGGTGTGAAGAAGATCCGCTTCCCCGCCACCTCGGGCATCGGCGTCAAGCCGGTGTCCCGCGAGGGCACCGAGCGGCTGGTGCGGAAGGCCATCCAGTACACGATCGACAATGACCGCAAGTCGATGACCCTGGTGCACAAGGGCAACATCATGAAGTTCACCGAGGGCGGATTCCGCGACTGGGGCTATGCGCTGGCGCAGAAGGAATTCGGCGCCGTGGCCATCGACGGCGGCCCGTGGTGCAAATTCCGCAACCCGAAGACCGGGCGCGATATCGTCGTCAAGGACGTCATCGCCGACGCGTTCCTGCAGCAGATCCTCCTGCGTCCCGAGGACTACGACGTCATCGCGACGCTGAATCTCAATGGAGACTACATCTCCGACGCGCTGGCCGCACAGGTCGGCGGAATCGGTATCGCGCCGGGCGCGAACATGTCGGATTCGGTCGCGATGTTCGAAGCCACGCATGGAACCGCCCCGAAATACGCCGGCAAGGACTATGTCAATCCCGGTTCCGAAATCCTCTCGGCCGAGATGATGCTTGTCCATATCGGCTGGCCGGAAGCGGCTGCGCTGATCGTGTCCAGCCTCGAAAAGGCGATCGCAGACAAGGTTGTCACCTACGACTTCGCGCGGCTGCTGCCGGGCTCGACGCAGGTCAGCTGCTCGGGATTCGGCAAGGCGATGATCGAGCGGATGTAGCGTCGGGGGCGCTTGCGCGCGCGCCACGAATCGCCGCCGCCGTCGGCTCGTGGCGTACCGGTTGTGCGAGCGCGTGCAGGGCGGCGCGACCTTTCGGCGGCAATCCGCGCCGCGGTGTTGCACAAATCCAACGCCGGCCGCGCCGCTGCGCAGCAACGCATACTCGTTCGTCCCGGCGGCGCGCGGGGCCCGTCCAGCCTGTCGCGCGGCGTTATCCGCCCCGGCGCTGACTCGCGTTTCAGCGCGGCCCGTCGTCGCTTTGCTGCGGCCCGGTACGGCCCCGATTGAACCAGTTGGCGGGTGGACTTGCCTTATGCCTGCTTACGTCGAAGAATGGTAATCGTGGGGACTCGACGGAAAGGGCTGCGCATGGGCCAGGGCTCGCTGCCGGCGCCGGAGACCTGGCACGACAGCGCGATCCCTTGAAAAAGCCGGTGCGGGCATCAAACTGGTGACGGTAGCGACGCAATGCTCGAATCGGCGGCAGCGACGCCGCGCGGCGGACGACGCGGGACAGACGCGTCGCCGGCGCGTCGTGGCGACGCCGGCCGGCGTCGCGCTGCGCATCCGGGGCTAGACTCGTCGCGGGGTGCGTGGTGGCGATGCAAGAACGTGACGACAATGTCCTCGAGGCCGAGAAGACCCGGCTCAAACCCCCGCCGCTGTACAAGGTCATTCTGCTCAATGACGATTACACGCCGATGGACTTTGTCGTCGTCGTGTTGCAGACTGTGTTCGCGATGAACCGAGAGAAGGCGACCCAGGTAATGCTGCAGATTCACCGCGAGGGCATGGGAGTTTGCGGCACCTATACCCGCGAGGTGGCGGCCGCCAAGGTCGATCAGGTGCTTAGCATCGCTCGCAGACATCAGCATCCGTTGCAGTGTACGATGGAGGAAACGTAGCGTTGGCGGCGGGATTGCGCCTTAGCGCTCTTGCCGGGATTGAGGCTGGAAAGACACCATGATTGCGCAGGAACTCGAAGTCTCCCTTCACATGGCTTTTGTCGAAGCTCGGCAAAAGCAGCACGAGTTCATCACGGTCGAGCATCTGCTCCTCGCGATGCTGGACAATCCATCCGCTGCCGAAGTACTGAAGGCGTGCGGCGTCGACATCGAGGAGCTGCGAGGCGTCCTCACCGACTTCATCAACGAGCACACGCCGCGCCTGTCGCCGCATTCGGACGCTGACACGCAGCCGACGCAGGGATTCCAGCGCGTGATCCAGCGCGCGATCCTCCACGTTCAATCGTCAGGCAAGAAGGAAGTCACCGGGGCCAACGTCCTGGTCGCCGTCTTCGGCGAAAAGGAATCACACGCCGTGTACTTCCTCAATCAGCGCGGCGTCACCCGGCTCGACGTCGTCAACTACATCGCCCACGGCATCACCAAGACGCCGCAGAAGGGCCAGGAAAAGCAGGAACCGGCGAAGGAAGACGCCGAAGGCGAGCAGCAGCCGGCCGGCGCGCTCGACGCGTACACGGTCGACCTCAATCACCTGGCCAAGACCGGCAAGATCGACCCGCTGATCGGGCGCGAGTACGAGCTGGAGCGCGTCATCCAGGTCCTGTGCCGGCGGCGCAAGAACAACCCGCTGCTGGTCGGGGAAGCCGGCGTCGGCAAGACCGCGATCGCCGAGGGGCTCGCGCGCCGCATCAACGACGGCAACGTGCCGGAGATGCTGAAGGATTTTGTCGTCCACTCGCTCGATATGGGCGCGCTCCTCGCCGGGACGAAGTACCGCGGCGACTTCGAGCAGCGGCTGAAGGCCGTGCTCAAGCAGCTGACCGAGAATCCGCGGACGATCCTGTTCATCGACGAGATCCATACGATCATCGGCGCGGGAGCGGCCTCGGGCGGCACGCTCGACGCGTCGAACCTGTTGAAGCCCGCGCTGTCGACCGGCGCGCTCAAGTGCATAGGCGCGACCACCTACAACGAGTACCGCGTGATCTTCGAAAAGGATCATGCGCTGTCGCGGCGCTTCCAGAAGATCGACGTGCCCGAGCCTTCGATCGCCGAGACGATCGAGATCCTGAAGGGGCTGAAAACGCGCTTCGAGCAGCATCACGGCGTCAAATACGCGCCGGCTGCATTGACGACCGCGGCCGAGCTCGCCGCGCGCTTCATCAACGACCGGCATCTGCCCGACAAGGCGATCGACGTCATCGACGAAGCCGGTGCCGCGCAGAAGATCCTGCCGAAGTCCAGACAGAAGAAGGTGATCAACAAGACCGAGATCGAGGAGATCGTCGCCAAGATCGCGCGCATTCCGGCCAAGAGCGTGAGCTCCGACGACCGCAACGCGTTGAAGACGCTCGACCGTGACCTGAAGAACGTCGTCTTCGGCCAGAATCTGGCGATCGACGCGCTGGTCGCGGCGATCCGGATGGCGCGATCGGGCCTGGGCAATCCACGCAAGCCGATCGGCAACTTCCTGTTCTCGGGTCCGACCGGTGTAGGCAAGACCGAGGTCGCCCGCCAGCTCGCGTTCTGTCTCGGCGTCGAGCTGCTGCGCTTCGACATGTCCGAGTACATGGAGCGGCACGCGGTTTCGCGCCTGATCGGCGCGCCGCCCGGGTACATCGGCTTCGACCAGGGCGGGCAGCTCACCGAGGCGATCACCAAGCATCCGTACAGCGTTCTGCTGATGGACGAGATCGAGAAGGCGCACCCGGACATCTTCAACATCCTGCTGCAGGTGATGGATCACGGCACGCTGACCGACAACAACGGACGCAAGGCCGACTTCCGCAACGTGATCATCATCATGACGACCAATGCCGGCGCCGACGTGCTGTCGAAGAGCTCGATCGGGTTTACCACCAACAAGCAGGCCGGCGACGAGATGGAATCGATCAAGCGCATGTTCACGCCTGAGTTCCGCAACCGGCTGGACGCGACGATTTCGTTCGCATCGCTCGATCACGAGGTGATTCTGCGCGTCGTCGACAAGTTCCTGCTTGAGCTCGAGAACCAGCTGCACGAGAAGAAGGTCGAGCCGTCGTTCACGCCGAAGCTGCGCGAGTTCCTGGCGAAAAAGGGGTTCGATCCACAGATGGGCGCGCGCCCGATGGCGCGGCTGATCCAGGACACGATCCGCAAGGCGCTCGCCGACGAGCTGTTGTTCGGCCGCCTTGTCAGCGGCGGCAAGGTGACGATCGATGTCGGCGACGACGAAAAGATCACGCTCGAGTTCGACGAAACGAAAGAAGCCGCGCCGGTCGCTTGAACGCGACCGCGTTGCCGCGAACAACGGGAGCCTCGAGGCTCCCGTTGCTTTTTATCCGCCGCGCGCGCGATTGAATTCGAAACCGAAATCGGCGACGATGCCGCGATGAAGCACGCGTTGCCGTCGATCATTTTGGCCGCCGCGTGCGGCACAGGCGCGGCATTGCCGGTCATCGCTGCGGGGAACGACACCGGGCGCGACATCGCCGCCAATTGCGCAAGCTGCCATCACGGCGATCGCCGCGACGGCGCCGCGATTCCCGACCTCGTCGGCATGGGCAAGGCAGCGATCGTCGAACGTGTGCGTGAATTTCGCGATGGCCGCCGCCCCTCGACGATCATGCGGCAGCTCGCCAACGGCTATACCGACGCACAGATCGAAGCCGCGGCGTCGTATCTGGCGGCGCAGAAGCGGTGACCGCCGCTCGCGGCCTTACCCGCCGCCGCCTGCTCGGAGCGGGCGCGGCGACGGTGCTCGCACGGGCGTTAGGCGCCTGCGCCGACGCGGCAGCGGCGAGTGCGCCCAAAGTCGTCGTCGTCGGCGGCGGGTATGGCGGGGCGACGGCGGCCCGCTATCTGCGCCTGTGGAGCGGCGGCACGATCGAGGTCACGCTGGTCGAGCGCGACGCCGCGTTCGTGTCCTGCCCGTTGTCCAACCTGGTGATTGGCGGCAGCAAGCAGCTGTCCGACATCACGATCGGCTACGACGGCCTGGACAAGCTGGGTGTGCGCCGCATCCGCGGCGAGGCGACCGCGATCGATGCTACGGCGCGCACCGTCGGACTGGCCCGTGGCGAGAGGCTTCCCTACGACCGGCTGATCCTCGCGCCGGGCGTCGATTTCGTCTACGACGCTATTCTGGGGCTGGCGAGTCCCGCCGCGCAGGCACGGGTCCCGCACGCCTGGAAGGCCGGGCCGCAGACGGTCGCCTTGCGCGCACAACTCGAGGCGATGCGCGATGGCGGCGTGTTCGCGATTCACGTGCCGAGGGCGCCTTACCGCTGCCTGCCGGCCCCGTATGAACGCGCGTGCCAGGTCGCCCATTATTTCCTCCGGCAGAAGCCCAAGTCGAAAGTGATCATTCTCGATGCCAACGAGGAAGTGCAGTCGAAAAAGGCGCTTTTCACCGCAGCGTGGAACGGTCGCTATCGCGGCCATGTCGAATACCGGCCGAATAGCGAGCTGGCCGACGTCGATATCGCGGGCTCGACGATCAAGCTCGATTTCGACGATGTTCGCGCCGATGTGATCAACGTGATTCCGCCGCAGCGCGCGGGCGCCATCGCGCGCCAACTGGGCATCGCCAATGCCAACAGCAGTTTCTGTCAGGTCGATTTCCTTTCCTACGAGTCGACGGCGCAGAAGTATATTCATGTGCTCGGCGACGCGATCCAGACGGCGCCTCTGATGCCGAAGTCCGGGCACATGGCCAACCAGCACGGGAAAGTATGCGCGGCCGCGATCGTCGCGCTGCTTCAGGACGGCGAAGTCAATCCGTCGCCGTTGATCGCCAATGCGTGTTACAGCTATATCGACGACAAGGAAGTCGCGCACGTCGCGTCGGTGCATGCCTACGACCGCGCGCAAAGGACGATGCTGGTCGTTCCAGGCAGCGGCGGCCTGTCGTCAGCACCGAGCGTCGAGGAGGCGGTCTACGCCGAGGCCTGGGCGCGCAACATCTGGTTCGACACACTGGGCTGATTTCGCATGATCGGTCGCTTCGCGGCTCTCGTCACCCTGCACATCGATTCGCTCGCTCGGTCGGCGCGAGCGCGCGCCCAAGCGGACGGCCGGGGCGGGCTGCGCCGAGGCATCCACCTGCTGTTGCTCATGCTGCCGCTTGTGTGCGCGATCGTCGGCAACTTCGCCGCGGCGGCGGACGAGAAGTACCCGGACCGGCCGATTCATCTGATCGATCCGTACGGGGCCGGCGGAGCGAACGATCTGTTCGGCCGCATCGTGGGCGCGAGACTCGCCGAGGCTCTCGGACAACCAGTGATCGTGGAGAATCGCGGCGGTGCGGGCGGCAACATCGGTACCGAGTACGTCGCGAAGGCGAAGCCCGACGGCTATACGCTGCTGATCGGCTCGAACGGCAACAACACGATCAATCCGGCGCTTTATCCGTCGCTGCCGTTCGATGCGGCGCACGCGTTTTCAGCGATTACCAAGTTGGCGACGGTGCCGGTGGTTCTCGTCGCTTCTCCGTCGCTGCCGGCCACCAAGCTTGGCGACGTGATCCAACTCGCGAAGAGCCAGCCGGGAAAGCTCGCCTACGCAAGCCCAGGGGTCGGATCCACCGCGCACCTGACCGCCGCGCTGCTCGCATCCCGTACCGGCATCGAATTGCTCCACGTGCCCTACAAGGGCGGCGGAGCCGCGATCGGCGGCGTTCTGACCGGTGACGTCCCGTTGGCGTTCGTCGTTATCAGCACCGCTCAGGCGCTCGCACAGGCGGGCCGCGTGCGGGCGATCGCGGTCACCAGCATCGCGCGCAGTGCGGCGATGCCCGACGTGCCGACGGTGGCCGAATCCGGTGTTCTCGGATTCGACGTCTCATCGTGGTACGGCCTGCTCGCCCCGGCGGGGACGCCGCCGGACATCATCGCGCGGCTGCACGCCGAAACGATCCGGATTCTCAAGCAGCCGGATGTGCAGCAGCAGTTTCTCGCGATGGGTGCGGCGCCGGTCGGCAATACGCCCGACGCGTTCGATGAAGAAATCCGCGCCGATCTCGCGCGCTGGGCAGCGGTGGTGAAGGCGGCAGGCATCCGTGCCGAATGAGCGGCCGCGCCCGCGCGCGCCGGGCGGTGCCGTGAGATCCGTCGAACGTCGGTTCGAATCATGACGATCAGCGTGCTGCTGGCTGCGACGGCCACCGAGTACATCGGAACAGCGCGCATACCCGGCGCGCTCGCCGCCAACGGCTTCGAAGTAAGCCTGCTCGCGCCGCGCGGGACGCTGGCCGAGAAAAGCCGCCACGTCGGCAGGATCGAGCATCTGCCCGACAGTGCGACGCCGCGGCAATGGGTTCATGCGTTCGCCACGATGGTCGACGCGGTTTCGCCGCGCGTCGTGCTGTCATGCGATGACACCGCGCAGCGGCTGCTTCAGGCCGTCGCGCTCTCGCCGCCGGACGACATGCCGGCGACGCAGCGCCTGCGCCTCGCCGACCTCGTGCGGACCTCGCTTGGCGCGCCTGAATTCTATCGGGTCAGCGTCGACAAGACGCTGCTGCCCCCGGCCGCGAGCGAGCTGGGGGTGCGCGTGCCCCCGTACGCGGTCGTTTCCGAGCTTGACGAGCTGGAGGATTTCGCCGCCGTCCACGGATTTCCCATCGTGCTCAAGCGGGCGTTCGGCGCGGCCGGGGAATGGGTGGAGATCGCCACCGATAGGCAGCAGCTCGCGGCGGCATATACGAAGTTCATTTCGGCCGTGACCCTGGAGCTGGCCGACGTCGCGCCGCGGACCTTGCTTGCGCAGGCGCACGTCGCCGGCATGATCCGTAACCAGGGGGTGGCCGCATGGCAGGGCCGGATGCTCGCCGGCTTCGTGCGCGAGAAGATGATTGCGCATCCCCATCCGATGGGACCGTCGACCGTCAATCGCTATTTTCACTCGCACGAGACCCAAGACTTCGCCGAGAGGCTGGTGCGGGGATTCGGGATGAGCGGGATGTTCGGCATCGAGTTTATCGCCGATCGCAACAGCGGCGTCGCGTACCTGCTGGAGATCAACCGCAGGATCACGCCGGGTTCGCCGACCGGTGCCTTGGTCGACGTCGATCTATGCGCCGCGCTTCGCGCCGCGATCGAAGACGCTCCGAACCCATCGCGACGCCGGCTGGACGATGGCGAGGAGCACGTGATCGCGCAATTTCCGCAGGAATGGCTGCGCGATCCGGCAAGCCGCTATCTTCGCCGCTGTCGCGTCGACGCGCCTTGGGACGACCCTGGACTCTTCAAGGCGATGGCGGCGCTGCGTCCGTCATAGCGAAGCATTGGCTGCACAGTCGGGTCGATTCGATGCGGAAGACATTTCCATAACGTGGAGAGCCGTTTGGCCCTGTCAGAGCGCGCGCCAGCAAGGAAGGTCATGAGAAATCAACGGCATTTAGCAAAAGAGCGCGGGGTCGCGGACGCCATTTAGTGCATTGCAACAGACAGTGCCGCGAAAGACGCCGTTTTTCTTCCATCATTCGGAATTGGTTTTTAACTCGATGATTACTTGTAATATTTATCATAGTGCAGTGCGCAAAATAGGCTTGTAATTGCTCGGAGCCTTTGCTACCGTCGATTGAACAGCAGCGGTATGCGGTCTCGATACCGGCTGCGAACAGGCTCTTTCACGACGACGGGAGCAGCGATGAATTACGATCTCGAAGCGGCAAGGCTGAAGAAAGACTGGGCGGAAAATCCGCGCTGGAAGGGGATCACCCGCGCTTACGCGGCGGAAGATGTCGTGCGGCTGCGCGGCTCGATTCACATCGAGCACACGCTGGCGCAGCGCGGCGCCGAAAAGCTGTGGCGGCTCGTCAACGACGAACCGTTCGTCAACTCGCTCGGCGCGATGAGCGGCAACCAGGCGATGCAGCAGGTGAAGGCAGGCCTCAAGGCCATTTACCTGTCCGGCTGGCAGGTCGCGGCCGACGCCAACATCGCGGGCGAGATGTATCCGGATCAGTCGCTGTACCCGGTCAACTCGGTGCCTGCGGTCGTGCGTCGGATCAATGCGACGCTGACCCGCGCCGATCAGATCCAGCAGATGGAAGGCAGCGGCGACACCGACTTTTTCGCGCCGATCGTCGCGGATGCGGAAGCCGGTTTCGGCGGCGTGCTCAATGCCTTCGAGCTGATGAAGGCGATGATAGACGCCGGCGCCGCGGGCGTGCATTTCGAAGACCAGCTGGCATCGGTCAAGAAGTGCGGTCATATGGGCGGCAAGGTGCTGGTGCCGACGCGGGAGGCGGTCGAGAAGCTCGTCGCCGCGCGACTCGCCGCCGACTGCATGGGCGTGCCTACGGTGATTCTGGCCCGAACCGATGCGGAAGCCGCCGACATGGTGACTTCTGACATCGATGAAAACGACCGGCCGTTCTGCACCGGCGAGCGCACGGTCGAAGGTTTCTACAAGACCCGCAACGGTCTCGAGCAGGCGATATCGCGCGGACTCGCCTATGCGCCGTATTCTGACTTGCTCTGGTGCGAAACCGGCAAGCCCGATCTCGGCTTCGCGAAAGCGTTCGCCGATGGCATTCATGCGCGGTTCCCCGGCAAGATGCTGGCGTACAACTGTTCGCCCTCGTTCAACTGGAAGAAAAATCTCGACGATGCGACGGTGGCTCGCTTCCAGCGCGAGCTCGGCGCGATGGGCTACAAGTTCCAGTTCATCACGCTGGCAGGATTCCACAGCCTCAATTACTCGATGTTCCATCTGGCGCATGGCTATGCGCGCAACCAGATGAGCGCGTTCGTCGAGCTGCAGGAGGCGGAATTCGCCGCGGTGGCCGAAGGGTTCACCGCGGTCAAGCACCAGCGCGAAGTGGGAACCGGCTACTTCGATGCGGTCACGCAGACGATCCAGGGCGGCAAGTCGTCGACGACTGCGCTGAAGGGCTCGACCGAAGACGAGCAATTCTTCGACCGGCCGAAGACCACGTTGTCGGTGGCCAACGGATAGGCGCACCCCGGTTCGGCACAAGCCGGCGAACGAACGGCAGACGGCGCGGGCCCCGCGAGGAGCCCGCGCCGTTTTGTTTTATATTGCCGCGATGGCCGATCCGAAGCTGCGACTGTTCTTTGCGCTGTGGCCCGATGCGCAAACGCGAGCCTCGCTCGCCGCACTGGCGCAGACGGTGGCAGCGGAAACCGGCGGCCGCGCGACGACCCCGGGCAATGTCCACCTGACGTTGGCGTTTCTCGGTTCCAAGCCGCGCGACAGTGTGGCCGAGCTGGTGGCGCGGGCGGACGCGATCGACGCATCGGCGTTCGTCCTCACGCTCGACCTCATCGATTGCTGGCGCAAGAACGCAGTCGCATGGCTCGGCGCGAGCGAGGTTCCTCCGGCGCTGGCTTCGTTGCGCAAGGCATTGCTCGCCTCCCTCGCGCCGCTGCACGTCGACGACCAGGCGCGTCCGTTCGCCGTGCATGTCACCCTCGCCCGCAAGATCACCGGTTCGCTGCGCCGACGCCTGCCGGCCCCGATCGCCTGGCCGGTCGATGGACTGGCACTGGTCGCCTCGGAGACCGGGAGCGAAGGTCCGGTGTATCGCGTCGTCGCCAGCCTTCCGTTCGCGCGACGGCGCTGATCGCTAGCTCCCGCGCGCGACCGGATGCGTCGGATCGGAGACCCACTCGCTCCACGAACCGGGATACAGACGCGAGCCCGGCAGGCCCGCCACCGCCATCGCCAGCAGGTTGTGGCACGCCGTCACGCCCGAGCCGCATTGATGCACGACCGATGACAACGGCGCGGCCCCGAGCTGCGCTTCGAACTCGGAGCGCAGCAGCTCGGCCGGCTTGAACGTTCCGCGCGACGTCAGGTTGGCGCCGTACGGGCGATTGATCGCGCCCGGAATATGGCCGGCAACCGGGTCGAGCGGCTCGATGTCACCGCGAAAGCGCTCCGGCGCGCGGGCGTCGACGATCGTGAGCGGCGCCGTCGCCTGGTCGCTCAAGTGCTGCGCGATTTCGGCACTCGAAGCGACCGGTCCCGGTGTCATCGCGACGAACCGCGCCGGCCTGACGCGCGGGATGTCGGCAGTCGTCGGCCGCCCCTCGGCGATCCACTTGTCGATGCCGCCGTCGAGCACCGCCGCGGCTTCGTGGCCGAGCCAGTGCAGCAGCCACCACAGGCGCGATGCCCACATGCCGTTGTTCTGATCGTAGGCCACGACCTGCTTGGAAGCATCGATGCCGATGCGGCTCAGGGCGGCGGACAACGCGGCAACATCCGGCAGCGGATGGCGGCCGTTGGTTCCGGTGCGCTCGCCCGAAAGATCGCGATCCATATGCATGAAGCGCGCGCCGGGCAGATGCGAGGCGAGATAAGCGCGCTCGCCGGCTTCGACGTCGCTTAAGTTGTGGCGGCAATCGACGAGCACCAGCGCCGGGTCGGCGAGCTCGCGGGCAAGCTCGTCGGTCGAGATCAGCGTCGTATGCATCGCCGCGCCGTCAAAACAGCCTGCCGGCAACCGGCCAGACTTCGAGCGGGCCGAGTTTCAGCGCTTCGAGCGCGGGTTGCAGGCTGGCGCGGTCGCCGACCGCGGTCACCACCATCGACGCCGGATCGAAGTAACGCCGCGCCAGCGGCGGCAGATCGGCGCCGCGGACCCGGGCCAATTGCGACGGCAGGCGGCGGAAATAGTCGAGCGGCAGGCCATAAGCGAACAACTCGCCGAACGAGCTTCCCGTTGCGCCGTTGGTTTCGAACATCGCCGGCAACGACTGGGTCAGCGAGCCGCGCGCGCGCTGCAATTCTTCGGTCGTCAGCGGCGCCGCGCCCGCGCGCTTGAGCTGAGCGAGGATTTCCCGGATCGCCGGGATCGCAGCGTCGCTCTTCACCGCGGTGCGCACGACAAACGGGCCGGGACGTCGACCGTATTCGAAGCGCGAGCCGATGCCGTAGGTGTAGCCTTTCTCTTCGCGCAGGTCGAGATTAAGGCGGCTGGTGAAGCCGCCGCCGATGGCTTCGTTGAGCACCTGCAGCGCCGGGAAATCGGGCGTCGTCCGCACGGTGCCGATCCGGCCGATACGAAGCTCAGCTTGCGGAGCGCTGGGCTTGTCGACGATCACGACGCGGGCTGCGGTGCTCGCGGCCGGCGTCTCCGGCTTCGGTGCCCCCGCGATCGGCGCCGCCGTCCACGATGCCCACAAGCGCTCGGCCAGCGGGGTGAGCTCCGCGGCGTCGATCGCGCCAACGACGATCAGCGCCGCGTTGTCGGGTCGGAACCAGCGCCGCCAGAAGTCGCGCAGGTCCGCCTCGCTGATGCGCTGCATCGATTCCTCGGTGCCCAGGTTGCTGCGTCCGTACGGATGATCGATTCCGTAGAGCGCGCGCGAAAACGCCACTTCCGCGAGCGTGCCGGCATCTTCGCGCGCCTCGACGATCGCCGACAGATGTGACTTGCGCTGCCGCTCGACTTCCTCCGCCGGAAACGTCGGGTGCTGGGCGATGTCGGCGACCAGGCCCAGCGCCGCGGGAAAATTGCGCGCCAGTGCGTCGATCCGCAGCGAGGTGGCGTCGCGCCGCGTCTGCGCGGAGTAGCCCGCGCCGAGTTGCTCGATTTCCTGCGCGATCTGGACTGCATTGCGCGTCGTCGTGCCCTCCTCGAGCATCCCGGCCGCAAAATCCGCGGCCCCAGGAAGGTTTGGATCATTGGCGCCCAATCCGGCGTTGACGACAAGCTGCGCGCTGACGAGCGGAAGCGCCGAGCGCTGCAGATGCAGCACCGTCAGGCCGTTGGCGAGCTTGAACGACTGCGGTGCGGGCAAGATGGGCACCGGTGCCGGGCCGGCTGCCGGCGGCTTGCTGCGCCAAGCCTCGTCGGCGTTGATCGACTCGGTTGCCCGCGTGCGCGGCGGCGTGGCTACTGCAGGCTCGGGATCGAGCTTCTTCGCGCCGCGAACCGCGAAGACGACCACGCGCGCGTCCTTGCGCAAATGAGCGCGCACCGCGCTCTGCACGGAGGCCGCCGTGACCGCGGCATAGCGGGCGATGTCCTTCGGCAGGTAGCCGGGATCGCCCGTGTACTGGTTGTACATGTTCAGCGTGTCGGCGCGCCCGACGATCTTCTGCAAGCCCTGGTACATCGAACGCTCGATCTGGTTGCGGGCGCGCTCGACCTCCGCTTCGGTCGGCCCTTCGGCGGCGAAGCGGTCGAGCTCGACGTCGATCGCGGCCTGCAATTCGGCCGCCGTGTGACCCGGCCGCGCGAATGCCTGCAGGTCGAATATCGACGTCAGCGCATAGGCGTCCTGCGCGGCGCTGACCTCCTGCGCAAGTTGCAATTCGTAGACGAGGCGCTTGTGCAGGCGGCTCGCCTTGCCGCCGGCGAGGATGGTCGCGGCGATGCTGAGCTCGGCGTCGTCGGGCTTGAAGCGCGGCGGCGTCAGCCAGGCCAGGTCGACGCGCTCGAGCTCGATCTGGTCGGTGACGGTTTCGCGACGCTCGCCGACGATGGGTGGCGTGACGATGGCCGGGCGTTCGACATCGGGCCCGCGCCGGAACGAGCCGAAATATTTGTTGACCAGGCGCTTCGCCGTCGCGGGATCGAAGTCGCCGACGATAGTCAGCGTCGCGTTGTTCGGCCGGTAGTAGCGCTTGAAAAAGTCCCGCACGTCGGCGAGCCGCGCCGCCTGGATGTCGGCATGCGAGCCCATGATGTACGGACGGTAAGGGTGGCCGACGGGAAACAGGCTCCGGAACACCGCCTCGTCGACGATGCCGTAGGGTTGATTCTCGATGCGCTCCCGGCGCTCGTTGCGAACCACGTCCTGCTGGTTCGACAAGGCCTTCTGGTCGAGCGCATCGAGCAGGTAGCCCATGCGATCGGCATGCGTCCAAAGTGCCAGCTCGAGCTGGTTCGACGGCAGCGTGTCGTAGTAGTTGGTGCGATCGAACGAGGTCGACGCGTTCGAATCGGACGCGCCGGCGGCTTCGAGGAGCTTGTCGGCCAGCCCCCGCGGCACATGCTTGCTCCCGGTAAACATCATGTGCTCGAACAGATGGGCGAATCCGGTGCGGGTCGGCTCCTCGTTCGCCGCGCCGACGTGGTACCAGATGTCGACGGTGACCAGAGGCAGCGTGCGATCCTGCGAAAGGATCACTTCCAGCCCGTTCGGCAGCCGGTATTTTTCATACGGGATCGTGGGCGCTGTTTCCAGCGCGGCGAGCGGAGCGCTCAGCATCGATGCGAATCCGGCGAGACAGAGAAGTCTAAGCATCGGGAACCTCGAAAACGACCGCCAACGGGCTTTGGGCGGCGCGGATTGCGGGACAGTCGAGTGAGACTTCGCATCGGCGGACCTGCCGCACGACTGCGGCGCCGCTCGCACGGCCAAGAAGGCGGCGTCAGAGATTCGGCCCGAGCTCGCGGCGCAGGAACTCGTGGAAGTGCTGCATGCCGTCTTCCATTGGAGACTGGTAGGGCCCGACCTCGCTGCGCCCGGCCTTGTACAGCGCACGCCGGCCGGCATCCATGCGCTCGGCGATCTCGTCGTCCTCCGCGGCCGTCTCCATGTAGGCCGCCTGCTCGGCTTCGACGAATTCGCGTTCGAACAGCGCAATGTCTTCGGGGTAGTAGAACTCGACGTAGTTGGTCGTCCGGTCGACGCCGCGCGGAACCAGCGTGCTGACGATCAGCACGTGCGCATACCATTCGACCATGATGTTCGGATAGATCGTCAGCCAGATCGCGCCGTGCGCCGGAACCTCGCCGCGGTAATAGTCGAGCACCGCCTTGTGCCAGCGCTGGTAGCTCTTGGTGCCCGGCCTCGCCAGCGCATTGTTGACGCCAACCGTCTGCAGCGAATACCGATCGCCGAACTGCCAGTCGAGATCGTCGCAGGTCACGAATCGGCCGAGTCCCGGATGGAACGGCTCGACGTGATAGTCCTCGAGGTAGACCTCGATGAATGTCTTCCAGTTGTAGTTGCATTCCTTCGTTTCGATCCGGTCGAGCACGTAGCCGGAGAAATCGAGCGAGCTCGCCGCCCGCAGCCCGGCCAGATCGGACGCGACGTCGCGCGTGCCGTCGAACAACAGACCGTTCCAGCGCTTCAGCGGAGTGCTGTGCAGTTTGGCGCACGGTTGCTCGGCAAAATGGGGTGCGCCGAGCAGCTTGCCGGAAAGGTCGTAGGTCCAGCGGTGGATCGGACACACGATGTTCGGCACCGATCCGCGGCCGTCGAACATGATGGCCTGCCGATGGCGGCAGATGTTCGACAACAACTCGACGCCGCCGTCGTTGCGCACCAGCATCTGGGCATTGTCCCGCCAGGGCAGGGTTTGATAGTCGCCCGGATTGGGAACCATCAGCTCATGCCCCACGTACCCGGGGCCGCGCGCGAACAGCAGATTCTGCTCGGCCGCCAGGACCCTGGGATCGCAATAGGAAGAGACCGGCAGCTGCGACGTTGCCGAAGCAATGTGCAGCCGATCCGCAGCAGCGAGATTCGACATCAGCCTACCCTTTTTCGTGAACCGCCAACCCAACAAACAATATAGGAGGCGAAAATTCCGCCCCCCAACCGCTTTGCTAAGTCAGCCCGCTACGAAAGGCTTCGTATCAAGGCTGCGTCGTCAAATGAGGTGAAGATTATAGCGATATTGCCTGCTCCGGGCAAACTCGGCTCGCGCCCGGATACATGCGTTTCACCGACCACCCAAATCGGGTATTCTTGAGCACTTTTCAAGAGAGCGCCGCATTTGTTTCATTGCGCCGCTCATCCGATCCGATGTCCAAGTCCATGTCTGAGACCACCGCGGCGCCGCCGAGTTTCGAGGCTGCAATGGCCGAGCTCGAAAATATCGTCGCGACGATGGAAGGCGGCCAGCTGCCGCTCGCCGATTCGCTGGCTGCCTACAAGCGCGGCGCGGAATTGCTGCAATACTGCCAGGCGGCACTCAAGGACGCCCAGCAGCAGATCCAGGTGCTCGAGCGCGGCGTGCTCAAGGCTTTCGCGCCGGACGCATCGGGGCCCGCCGCGGACGATGAACCCTGATCTGGCGTGGGAAGTCTGGTCGGGCGAGCGCAGCCGACGCGTCGAGAGCGCGCTCGATCGGGCATTGGCCACCGCGGACGGCTCGCCGGGTCGGCTGCAAGAGGCGATGCGCTACGCCACGCTGGGCGGTGGCAAGCGGGTGCGCGCGCTGCTCGCCTACGGCGGGGGCGAGCTGGCCGGCGCCGATCCGGATGACGTCGACAGTGCCGCCGCGGCGGTCGAGCTGATTCACGCTTACTCGCTGGTGCACGACGATCTGCCATGCATGGACGACGACGTCCTGCGCCGCGGCAAGCCGTCGTGTCATGTCGCGTTCGGCGAGGCGATAGCGCTACTCGCCGGCGACGCGTTGCAGAGCCTGGCCTTCGATCTGCTCGCACGCACGCGGGCGCGCGATCCCGCGGCGCAGGTGGCACTTCTTGCGCATGCTTCCGGCGCCTCGGGCATGGCCGGCGGGCAGGCGATAGACCTCGCGACGGCGGGCGAAACGATCGCGCTCACTGAACTCGAACGCATGCACGCCCTCAAAACCGGTGCGCTCATCCGGGCGGCGGTTCGCCTCGGCGCCGGCTGTGGCCGGCCGATGAGTGCCGACGAGAACGATGCACTCGACCGTTACGCGTCGGCCATCGGTCTCGGCTTCCAGATTGTCGACGACGTACTCGATGTCGAAGGCACGGCGTCGAGCCTGGGCAAGACCGCGGGCAAGGACGCGATCCAGCGAAAGACGACCTACGCTTCGTTGCTGGGCCTGTCCGCCGCGCGGGAGCGCATCGAAGCGCTGCGTCGCGACGCGCGCGCGGCGCTCGCCCGGTTTACGACAGCGCGGCGACTGCTCGAGCTCGGCGACTGGGCCATGGCGCGCACCCACTGACAGGCGGGCCAATCTGAACGCGCTGCGACGCCAGGAGCCGCATCGATCGCGTTCGCTTCCGCCCTACGTCCGGCCGACGCGGCGACGGTGATGGGGCGGGAGGCGCGATCGCACTTGCCTGCTGTGAGACAATAACAGGCTCGTCGCCACGCGCCGCGCTCAAGCAAAAACCGCAATGAACCGTCCCGAGACGCCGCTGATACCGGATGTCCAGTCGCACCCGGATGTGCGCAAGCTGCCGATCGACCGGGTCGGCATACGAAATCTGCGCTATCCGATTCGCTTCGTCGACGGAAGCGACCCGCCGCAATCGACGATCGCCGTTTGCAGCGCGTACGTGGGCCTGCCGGCGGATCGCAAGGGCACGCACATGTCGCGACTGGTCGCGGCGATCGACGAGCTCGCCGCGCCGCTGTCGCTGGCGACGTTTCCGGACTTGCTCGATGCCCTGCTGGTCCGGCTGGAAGCGGATGCCGGCCGTATCGAGATCGCCTTTCCATGGTTCAGGCGCAAGAGCGCGCCGGTCACCGGCGCGCAAAGCATGATGGACTATGAGGTGAAGCTGGCTGCCGACGCGGCGCCGGGCAAGCGCTCGGTCGAGGCGACGCTCGTCGTACCGGTCATGAGCCTGTGCCCCAGCTCGAAGGCGATTTCCGACTACGGCGCCCACAACCAGCGCTCGCATCTGACGCTGACCGTGCGGCCGAAACCGGGCGCAGTGTTCACGCTGGCGGAGCTGATCGCGCTGGCCGAAGCCGAAGCCTCCTGCGAGCTGTATGGTCTGCTCAAGCGCGCCGACGAAAAATTCGTCACCGAACGCGCCTATGAGCGCCCGCGGTTCGTCGAGGATCTCGTTCGCGGCATCGCGGCGCGGCTGGTCGCTGACGCCCGCTTTCTCGGCTTCAGCATCGCCGCCGAGAATTTCGAGTCGATACACAATCATTCGGCGTACGCCGAAATCGTTCGCGGCTGAAGCTTCGTCCGGCAGCGGGGCCAGACGCCGCGCGCAGGGAAGCCGTTTTCTCGAGAGCGACGCGGCCGCTAGTGCACGGCGTAGCTGACCTGGGTTTCCGCCGGCGCGGGTTCGGCCGCGGTTCCCATCCCTACCAGCCTGCCATTGGCAAACGACAATCGGCTGCTCCCGCCCATCCGCCAGCGATAGATCCACTCCTCGTACCAGACCCGGTTCGCCTTGCTGCGGGTGATCGTGCTGGGCCTGCCCCACGCGGGTAGATTCAGGACCTCGTCGTCGGACATGCCGATCGCGATGCTCGTGCGCCAGAAGACGCGCTTCGAACTGGCGCCCGGCTCTCGCCGCGCCGGCGCGGCGGCAGAAGCGGCGGACTCGGTGCGCACGCTGCCGAGGCTCGCTATGACGACATCACCCGCGCCCGAAGCGCAAGGCATCGACTGGTAGGCGACACCGTCCGGCGCCAGGCACTTGTGGATGGCTTGGGCGTGTCCCGCCAGCGGATACGCGATGCCGCAGCAGCTTAAGCACAGGATCAGGACACGCATGGCGGCACCCGGAGGAAGGGCTACGGTGCACAGCGTGCCCGCCGGATGAAGGCGCCGCCATCAGCGGCGGTCTGATCTTGTTGTAGGAATCCTGCCCGTCAGGCCGAAGGCTCGACTGCCACCCAGGCGCCGCGGCGCTGCGATTCCATGCACGCTTCGACGAATGCCATCGTGTGCGCGCCTTGCTCGATTCGCGGATACGGGGCGTCGGGGCTGGCTTCGCCCAACGTACGCGCCATGCGCTCCTGCGCCACTTCGCGATAGATATTGGCGAACGCCTCGCGCAAACCCTCGGGGTGGCCGCGCGGCGTGCGGCCGAGGTCGACGATCTGCGGCGGCAGCCCCGGATCGCCGCGGCCGATGACGCGCGCCGCCTCGCCCTGCAACGCCAGCCGGAGATAACTCGCCTCGCGGTGCCACCACTCGAGCATCCCCTTTTCGCCATAGACGCGAAGCCGGATATCGTTCTCCCCGCCGGCGGCCGCCTGGGTCACGGTCAGCGTACCGCGCGCGCCGCCTTCGAACTCGATCAGCGCCGACGTGTAATCGACGACCTTGCGGCCGGGCACCAGCGCGCCAGCGTCGGCGGCGACCCGGGCGATCGAAAGTCCGGACGCGAAACATGCCAGATGCTGCGCGTGGCAGCCGATCGCGCTCATCACCAGCGACAGCCCGCTGCGCTGCGGGTCGAGGATCCACGAGAGACGATTGCTCGACGGGCCATCCTCGAGGCGCGTCGCCAATCCGCTCTGGATGTATTCGACCTGCACCAGGCGCAATGCGCCCAGCGCGCCGTTGCGGACCAGGTGCCGGGCATAACGGGTCATCGGATACGCGGAATAACCGTGGGCGATCGCGTAGATCCTGCCGTTCTTCTTCGTCCGTGCGACCAGATCGCGCGCCTCACCCGCGTCGTGCGTCACCGGCTTGTCGCCGATGACGTCGAGTCCCGCGTCGAGCGCGGCGACCGCGTACGGGTAGTGCGTATCGTTCGGCGTCATGATCGCGACTGCCTCGGCGCCGTCGGGCCGCTGCTTTTCGCGATCGAGCAGCTCGGCGAGGTCGCCATAGCTGCGCGCCGCGTCGAAGCCCATCGCCACCCCGCCGCTCCGGGAGCGGGCGGCGTCGCTGGAAAACACGCCGCCGACCACGCGCCAGTGCCCGTCGAGCTCGGCCGCCGTGCGGTGCACTTCGCCGATCCACGCGCCCGGCCCGCCGCCGATGATCGCCAAGCGCAGCGGACGGCCGAAACGGGTTCGCAATTCGTTCATCGTTCGATCCCTCGATTTGCCGGGCGAACGCAAGATCCGCCTCATTGGCGGTGCGCCCCGGCTGCTAGAATGAGGCATTGTAACGGCGCGCGTCGCCGACTCCCATGCGTCCCGTCGCGATTTTCCGCTTCTCACCGACCGAAGGGCCGGGCCACTTCGGCGAGTGGCTCGAGCGAGAGCGCGTGCCGCACCGAATCATCGCGCTCGATCAGGGCGAAGCGGTTCCCGGCGACGTCGGCGCCTTCGCCGGCATCGGCATGATGGGCGGCCCGATGAGCGCGAACGATCCGCTGCCCTGGAATCCGCCGCTGCTCGCGCTGCTCAAGCAGGCGGTCGCTGCCGATATTCCGGTCATCGGGCATTGCCTCGGGGGACAGCTTCTGGCCAAGGCGCTCGGCGCGCGCGTTGCACCCACGGCAACGCCGGAGATCGGATGGGGCGAGGTGAAGGCGCCGGATCGCGCCGCGACGGCATGGTTCGGCGGCCGCGACAAGTTCACGACGTTCCAGTGGCATTACGACATCTTCGAGCTGCCGTCCGGTGCGGTTCGGGTGCTGACCAACGCATTCAACCCGCAGCAGGGATACGCGCTGGGCAAGCACGTCGGCTTCCAGTGCCATATCGAAATGACGCGCCCGATGGTCGAGACCTGGGCGGGCAGCGGCGCCAACGAGCTTTCCAGCACATTGGGATCCTAAGCTTAGAATTCCACGTGGACAAGTTGTCGCG
>JADMIO010841997.1_pt1 | contig 37437 bp, 31 predicted proteins | sample 8958161 | NCBI WGS metagenome assembly JADMIO01 (sample SAMN16585339, study PRJNA669376) | soil metagenome | isolation source: Crop rotation soil | place: USA: Cullars Rotation, Alabama | collected 2011 | reverse complement strand
CGCGACAACTTGTCCACGTGGAATTCTAAGCTTAGGATCCCAATGTGCTGGAAAGCGCGTGCAGGGGGCGCGACTTGCGGTTCCAGGCGCTGCGCTGCATGTCCTTCGCCGTGTTGAAGCACACCCGGAAAATCCACGCCCGCAGGTTGATGACCGTCTCCAGCTGGTTCCTGGCGTTCCAGCACTTGATGAACGTCTCCTGGGCCGCGTCCTTGGCGTCCTCGCGGTTGCCCAGGACGAACACCAGGGTGCTCATCAGCTCGTCGCGCAGGTCGTTGAACGTGCGCACGAGCAGCTCCGCCGGCGCAAGCGGCTTGCCGTCGAGCTGCGGCGCGGTCTTGATCGACACGGCTGGGTCGCGTACGGTCATAGGCCACCGGAAAAGACGAGGGTAGGGGCCGCCTGGTTTGGCGATTTCGACCCTGGTCCGTGGTCCGTAGTCAGTGGTCCGTGGTCAAAGACAGGGCCGTTTCCTGTCTTTGACCACGGACTGCTGACCACGGACCACGGACCTCAACTACTCCTTCGCCCGTCGCGACAAAAGATATGCCAGCAAATCGTTGAATTCCCCCGCGGTGATCTGCTCCGCGAAATTGCTCGGCATCGGCGATAGCTGACTGACCGTGCGATTCGCGACGTTCCCCTTCGGCACGCGCTGCTCCTTGCCCTGCGCATCGGCGATGACGATGACCTGCCCCTCCTCGCGCAGCACCAAGCCGGTGATGAACTGGCCGCCTTCCGTCTCGATGGTCGTGGCCCGGAACGCCTGGTCGACGTTGCGGTTCGGGTCGAGGACGTCTTCGAGGATGCGGTCCAGCCCGCGAATGCCGATGCCGTCGAGCTGCGGGCCGATCTTGGCGCCCTGATTCGCGATCTGGTGGCAGGCGGCGCAGTGCTTCTGGAACACCTTCGCCCCGGCCGCCTCGTCCCCCTTCGCCGTGACGAAGCTCTCGCGCTTCTTGGTCAGCAGCTCCTGCACACGCTGGTCGGCCGCCGGCAGTCCCTTCGTCAGGTTCGCGAGACGCTTGTCGAGGTCGGCGATCTTCGCCTGGCGTAGCTTGAGCTCGATGCCGCGGTCTTGCAAGAGCCGGGGCGACGCCTTGCCGACGCCGACCGCCATCAGGAGCCGCTCGCCCCCCTGCGGGCTGCCGGCCATGCCGAGGGCGATCGTCGTCTGGATGCGCGAAGGAGTCGATTCGAGTGCCTTGATGAGGATCGCGTGCGCCTCCTTGCTGTTGGTCGCGGCGAGCGAGCTCGCCGCCTGTTCGCGCAGGGCAATCGGTCCCTTCTCGTCGTGCAGGAAGCCCTCCATCGCGTCGAGGCAATTCTTCGGCTCGATGGCGACCACCGTGGCGATCGCGCTCTTACGCAGCGCCTCGGGCGCCTTCTTGTCCCACGCCAGGCCGAGCAGGTCTTGCTGGGCGCTGGTCAGCTTGAAGGTGCCAGCCAACTCGACGGCGACCTGCGGGTTGGGCGAGCGGAACAGCTCCGTGACGAGCGATTCGGCAATCTTGCGCTCCGCGTCGCCGAGGGTGATGCCGCGCTCCTGGCACGCCTGGTTCACGGTCTTGAGCAACGCCGCCTGGGTGCCGGCGTCGTTGCGGAAGCGATCGACCACCAGCGTCATCGCCGTGCGCGGCGCGTCCTTGTCGCCGTAGCGCACCGCGGCGTGCAGGTAGCGCTGCTGCTCGTCGCGGTTGAAATCGTAATCGCGCAGCACGGTGAACAGGAAGCTCGACGCATTTGCGTTGTGAACGCCGGGGCAGACGTCGGCGAGGGCGCGTTTTGCCTTTTCGTCGAATTGGGCAAGGTCGATGTTGCTCCAGATCTCCTCCTGCCGCAACTGGTCACGCAGCGCCATGCGGACGGCGTGCAGGAGGTGCGTATCATCGGCCGGCACATTCTGCCGCAGCTGAATGAGCGGCATGACGTTATCCGCCATAGGGTGCGCCCCGAGCGCCTCGGCGGCGGCGCGCTGCACGAAGGCGTCTTTGTCACCGAGGCCGATCACTGCGAGTCGGCGCAGAGTGACTGGCAGCCCATGCTTCGCGCTGAGGATGCGCTGCACGTGCGTGCGCAATAGCGCATCCTGAGACTTGTACGCGGCGGCCAATTGTGACGGATTCAGCCTTTCCAACCTGTGCAGTACCCACAGGGCATGAGCCTGGGCCCGCGGCGAGCCCGTGGTCCGCGTTTCGTGCATGATATCCTCGACTTCCTTGCCGCGGATACGAACGAGCTGCTCCGTCGCCTGCATCCGCACGGTGAGGTTCGCGTCGTCGAGGCAGCGGCTCAGCGCGGCCGGGTTCGCCTTCGTCAGATCCTCCACCGGCCGCGGCCCGCCCTTGCCGTCCTTGCCGCGGTAGACGATGCGCCAGATGCGGCCCTTGTCGCGGTCGCGGCCGGGGTGATTGAGCGGCACCTCGTAATGGCCGATGATGCGGTTGTAGAAGTCGGCGACATAGAGGCAGCCGTCGGGGCCAAGCTTGATGTCCACCGGGCGGAACCACGGGTCGTCGCACTTGACGAAGTCGGGCATCTCCTTGCCCTTGTACGTCGAGCCGTGACGTTCCAGCCGGTCGCGGTTGATGCGGTTGGTGACGACGTTGCCGACGAAGAGGTTGTCGCGGAATTCCTCGGGGTACTGGTCGGCGGCGTAGTACGCGACGCCGGCGATGGCGGTCGAGCCGTGGTCGTGCGTCACCATCTCCGGGCCGAAGCCGAGGCCGTCGTGCGGCGCGCCGAAGCTCGGATACCAGGCCCCACGCAGCAGTTGATAGAGCGGGCGCGTGTGGCAGTCGGCGGAGTAGAGGTTGCCGAGCGGGTCGAAGCAGAGGCCGAACGGGTTGACCTGGCCGTGCGTGAAGTACTCGATGTTCGAGCCGTCCGGCTTGAAGCGGTAGGTGTTGCCCGACTGCATCTGAATCGATTCGTCGCCCTTGCCCTTGACCTTCGACGTGTTGGCGAAACCGTGGCAGGCGTAGACCCAGCCGTCGAAGCCCATCTGAAACTCGCCGGTCATGCCGTGCGTGTCCTTGTAGCCGTAGCGGTCGTAGAGGACCTCGCGCTTGTCCGCCTTGCCGTCGCCGTCGGTGTCGGTCATCTTCCAGATCGACGGGATGCTGTAGACGAGCGCCTCCTTCGGCGTGATGGGCAGCACGCCGATCGGGATGTTGAGACCGTCGGCGAACGTGGTGATCTTGCTCGCCTTGCCGTCGGGGCCGAAGTTTTCGAGGATCTTGACCGCGTCGCGGCCCTTGCCCTCGGCGGCGGGGAACGGGTATTCGATTGTCTCCGTTACCCACAGCCGGCCGGCGGCGTCGAAGGCGATGTTGATCGGCTTGCGGATGTCCGGGTCGGCGGCGACGAGCTGCATCTCGAAGCCCGGCGGCAGGTGGAACTTCTTGACCTGCTCCTCCGGCCGCAAGGGGTCGGTCGCCGCGACGTGCGGGCTGGGCGCCCAGGTGGGCTTGCCCTTCTGCTGGCCGTGGACCAGCAGCGTCGGCGCGAGGGCGAGGAGGAGGAGACACCAGGACCGTCGGAGCTGCATCGCGTTGACTCCTAACACGAAACCCGCAACCGCCGGGCTGCGGGGGTCTTTATCTTGGCGAGCGGGGGGCGTAAGCCCCCCGAGGTTGGGCCGGTCCAATTCTCGGGGGCTTACGCCCCCCGCTCGCCAATTTCGATTTACAACATCGTCAGCGGATGCCGGCGGTTTTGCAGCGGCAGATCGACCGCCCGGCCGACGCGCTGCGATTCGTACACCGCCAGGATCATCTCCAGTGCCGCCCGCGCGTCGTAGATGCTGCCCCGCGGCTGGCGGTCGCGCTCGATGGCGTCCATCAGGTCCTGCGCGATCCAGACGTTGCCCTGGCCGAGGCCGCCGTCCCGGAGCGGCTCCGCCTTGCCGAGGCCGCCGCTGGAAATCTCCTGCCAGTTGGCGCGGCTGCGGCCGGGGAACCACGACGGGTCATTGAGGTAGTACGCCGCGGGCAGGCTGCCGGTCGTGAGCTGGATGACGCCGCGCGTGCCGTGGATCGTCAGGCCGAAGCGGTCCGCCTCGCCCTTGCCGCGGGTGGCCGCCACCGAGGCAAAGTGGCCGACCACACCCCGGTCGAAGCCGTAGGTCGCCGTGATGTGGTTGCCGGCGATCGGCCCCATGCCCTCGCCGCCCTCGCGGACGTCGGCCTTCGTGATGGCGTGGACGCGGTTCTTCTCGATGACGCCGACGCGGGCCTGGCACCAGCGGGCGTCGCCGGCGATGAGGCGCATCAGGTCAAAAATGTGGGTACCCAGCACCATCAGGTCCTGCCCGCCGGCCCGGCTGTCCTCCTTGCCGCGGCCGCGCAGCTCCAGCAGGTCGCCGATGCGGCCGTCGTTGATCATCTCACGGATGACGCGCAGGCGCGGGCTGTAACGGGTCTGGTGGGCAATGGCGAGCTTGACGTGGTGCTTCTCGCACGCCTGCACCATCTCGTCAGCCTCGACGAGGTTGCGGCACATCGGCTTTTCGAGAAAGATGCTCGCCCCGGCCTCGGCGCAGGCGATCACCATGTCGCGGTGCAGGTCGAGGAAGCGGTCCGCGACGCTCACGACGTGCGGGCGTTCCTTCTTGAGCATCTCGCGGTAGTCGCCATAGGCGTTGGCCGCCCCGAGCCGCTTCTGCGCCTCGCGCCGGCCCTGCTCGTTCTCGTCGGCGACGGCGATGATCGTGACGTTCTCGACCTGCCGCCAGACGACGTCGAGGCCGTGGCCGTAGTTGCCGCGGCCGGTGCGACCGATGACGGCGACGCGAAACTGCCTTGGCATGGGGAGGGACTCCGGTTCACGCGTGATTCAGTCATGGTAGCGTGAACGGAGTACGAGGGGCAAATCGGAAATGCGCCAGCGCCCTGGTTCCCACGCTCTGCGTGGGAACCCACTGCCGGGACGCTCTGCGTCCCGTCAAGCGGGTGCGCGACGGTTGCTCGGAGGTCTAGACGCGACGCGGAGCGTCGCGGCAGTGCGTTCCCACGCGGAGCGTGGGAACGAGGGGAATCCGTCTACGCCGCCCTGCTGCTGACGCCGAGCTTGCGGGCCTCGGCCATCGCCTCCCGGACCCGCACGAACGGCTCGCCGAGGTCGATCGGGCCGATCTTCTCCAGCAGGTCGCGCACCGTCGCCACGTCTTCCGGGAAGCGCGCGTGGCACCAGATGTTGGGCTGCACGATCAGGCCCGGCGGCGGGGTGTCGGCGGCTTGCCAGAGCGCGACGGGTTGTTCGAGCCGTAGCCGCACGTCGAGGGCGAGCGGGTTGTCCGTCAGGATAAGCTGGGCGGGCGTGGTCGTCTTTTCCACCAGTGTCTTGCCGATCAGCTCGCCGCAGAGGAAGCCGGGCAGGGTGTCGCCGTAGAGGATTTGCTGCACGCGGTTGGGCTGCACGGCGCTGGTCAGGCGGAATTCGAGCGGGCGGCCCCAGCCGTTGGTCACGAGGTAGCCGCCGATATAACCGTTTGCCTCCGAAAAGACCGATAAAAAACCCAGGTTCGTCGCCGGCGGTGGAACAGCAGCCATGCGTATCCTTTCGGAGAGGGCCGAAGCCCGGCGGGCAGCGCGGCCGGGGAGGACATGGTTAAGGTCGTCTGGCAGAGTGGGCAACTTTACTCCGCACCAAATGCGTTCCGGATCGGTTTCATTCAGGCCGGGCTGAGACGAATTAAGTCGATTGCCAATCGACGCTTCAGTTTGTTCCCATCAAGACACCGGGGGTGGCGGGCTGTTGCGTTGGTCAGTAATCTGATAATCTAACTTCACGTATCCCGCCCGCCATCCCTTGCCGAGAGTGCCAGCGATGTCGATTGAGCCGAAGACGGTGGATGCCCCGAAGCTCTCGCCGGTCGAGAAGGTTAAGGAAGACAGCCGATTCCTGCGCGGCACCATTGCCGACGAGTTGTTGCAGGAGACCGACCACTTCAACGAGCAGAACAAGCAGCTCATCAAGTTCCACGGCTCCTACCAGCAGGACAACCGCGACGCCCGCAAGGAGAAGAAGGGCAAGGCGTACATCTTCATGGTCCGCTGCAAGATCCCCGGCGGCCGGGTGACGGCGGACCAGTACCTCGCCGTCGATCGCCTCGCCGGCGCCTACGCCAACGGCACCCTGCGCATCACCAGCCGGCAGGGCTTCCAGCTTCACGGCGTGCTGAAAGAGAACCTGAAGCAGACCATCGCCGACATCAACGGCAGCCTGCTGACGACGCTCGGGGCCTGCGGCGACGTGAACCGCAACGTGATGGCCCTGCCCGCCCCGTTCGCCTCGCCGGTGTACCAGGAATTGCAGCGCGTCGCCAACACCATCGCCGCGCACTTCGCGCCGCGCGGCGGGGCGTACCACGAAGTCTGGCTCGACGGCAAGGCCCTGCCGAGCAAGCTGCCGCCCGAACCGGAGCCGATCTACGGCAAGGTCTACCTGCCGCGCAAGTTCAAGACCGGCCTCGCCCTGCCCGAGGACAACGGCACCGACGTCTACGCCCAGGACCTCGGCCTGCTCGCCATCGTCGAAAACGGCAAGGTCGCGGGCTACAACGTGCTGGTCGGCGGCGGCATGGGCATGACGCACGGCAACCACAACACGTTCCCGCACGTCGCCAAGCCGATCTGCTACGTCGCCGCCGACCGCGTGTTGGAGGCGTCGGAGGCAGTGCTCAAGCTGTTCCGCGACCACGGCAACCGGGCCGACCGCAAGCGCGCCCGTATCAAGTACCTCGTCCACGACTGGGGCGTCGAGAAATTCCGCGCCGTGCTGCAAACCTACGTCAGCTTCCCGCTCGACTTGCCGCGCGACGTGGCGGTGACCGGCTTCCCGCTGCACCTCGGCTGGCACGCGCAGGGCGACGGCAAGTTCTTCTACGGCATCTCGGTCGAGAACGGCCGCATCAAGGACGAGGGCAACTTCCGCCTGCGCACCGCGCTCCGCACGCTTGTCGAAAAGCTGCGGCCGCAAATCCGCCTGACGCCGATGCAGGACATCCTGCTCTGCGACCTGCCGGAGAGCGCGAAGCCCGTCATCGAAGGCACGCTGACCGACCACGGCGTCACGCTGCCGGGCCGCATCTCGCTGGTGCAGCAGCACAGCATCGCCTGCCCCGCGATCCCGACGTGCGGCCTGGCGATCTCCGAGGCGGAGCGCGCGTTGCCGGGCCTCCTCGACGAGCTGGAAATCGAGCTGAAGCGCCTCGGCCTGGACGGCGAGAAGCTCAGCGTCCGCATGACCGGCTGCCCCAACGGCTGCGCGAGGCCGTACCAGAGCGACATCGGCATCGTCGGCCGTTCGGGCGACAAGTACACGCTCTACGTCGGCGGCAACCTGGTCGGCTCGCGACTCAACTTCCCGCTGAAAGACCTGGTGCCGATGGCCGACATCGTGCCGACGTTGACGCGGGTGCTGCAGGCGTTCAAGCAGCACCGCCAGGGCGACGAGGGCTTCGGCGACTTCTGCCAGCGGCTGGGCGAAGCGGGCGTGCAGGCGCTGGTGTGAAGCGTGTCGAGCGTGAAAGACGAGCCGAGCGCTGATAGGCAGCATTCGATGGCGAGCCGAGCCCCGTGAGGGGCCGGGTTGAGGGCGCGAAGCAGCCCGGCTGCTCAAAGCAGCCGGGCTGCTGAGCCTGCCCTCAACCCGGCCCCTCACGGGGCTCGGCTCGCCATTTGACAAACGCTGCGCCTAGGTCAGCGACTGCTCGGCGAACACGTAGCCCTTCACCTTTTGGGCAGCCCGCAGCGTGACCGTGAAGGACGCGCCGGTGGGGCCGGTCGTCTTGGTGCCGGCGAGCTGCACGACGCGGACCGTGTACCTGCCGGAAACCAGGCCGCCGAGCGTCCAGTTGCCGTAGATGTCGGTCAGCACGTACTTCTCGCCATTGTCGAGCTTGCCGTTGCCGTTGGTGTCGAGGTAGACCTTCCACGCGCCGAGGCCCAGCTCGCCCTTGTTGCGGTGGCCGTCGCCGTTGGCGTCGTTGAAGACGCGACCGCTGACGGCCGCGGTCGCCAGGACCGACTTGGAGTTGCCGAAGTTCTGCGCCGCGTTCTGGCCGGCCTTGACGGTGACCGGGATCGAGGCGCCCGGCGGGCTGGTGGCGAACCACTTGGCCGGCAGGACTTCGCGGACGGCGTAGGTGCCGGCGGAAAGGGCGGTGAAGGCGTAGTTGCCCACCACGTCGGTCTTCGTCTGCCGCTCGCTGGCGTCGGGCTTGCCGTTGCCGTTGGTGTCGAGGTAGAGCAGCCGGCCGGCCAGTCCGACCTCGGTGCCGCCGCGCACGCCGTCGGCGTTGACGTCGTCGTAGACCGAGCCGCTGATGCTGGCGGCGACCGGCGCGGCCCAGTCGATCTGGATGGTGAACTTGCCCGCCTGCCCGAAGTCGTAGTCGTGGACCTGCAGCAGCTGCCAGCCCGTCTCCTTCAGCGTCTCGCTGCGGGCCGTGGCGGCCCCGAAGCTGTCCACGCCGGTGCCGGAAGGGCCGAACAGGTCCGCGTAGACATCGAAGCCGCTCTGGATCGGCGTGCCGCTCAGCGTGAATTTCACCACGTCGTTCTGGCGGCCGAAGAAGACGAACTGCACGTCGTCGTTCGACTGGCCGACGATGCCCGCCACGCCGCGGCCGGCCCGCAGGGCGAGCGCGTCGGGGCTCGCCGGCTTGATGCTCTCCAGGCCGATCTTGAACTTGCCGGCCTGGCCGTAGTCGTAGTCGTGCAGTTGCAGCATGAAGGTGCCGCTCTCCTTGGCCGTGTAGTAACGCAGCCCGGCGACGCCGAAGCTGTCGAGGCCCTCACCGGAGGGAGCCCAGAGGTCCGCGTAGGCGTCGAAGCCCGCCTGGGTCGCGGTGCCCGTCAGCGACACCGCGAAGATGTCGTCCTCGTTGGCGTGGAACGTGTACTGCTTCACGTCGATGCCGGCGCTCGTCGTCCCGGTGACGAACCCGCCCGGCACCAGCGCGATCGGCTTGGGGCTGATGGGGTGGATGCCTTCCAGGCCGATCGTGAACGCGCCCTTCTGGGCGTAGTCGTAATCGTGCACCTGGACCATGAAGGTGCCGGTCTCCTTCAGCGTGTAGTAGCGCTGGCCGGCGGCGCCGAACGAGTCGATGCCCTTGCCGGACGGGGCGAAGAAGTCGGCGTAGGCGTCGAAATTGGCCTGGGCGGGCGTGCTGGTCATGGCCAGCGTGATCTGGTCGCCGACGTGGCCGGCGAACGTGAATTGCTTGACGTCGATGGCGGCGCCGATGGCACCGCCGACGATGCCGCCGGGCACGAGGGGCGTCGGGTTGGGGCTGACCGGCTTGATGCCTTCCAGGCCGAGCGTAAAGGTGCCGGTCTCGGCCGAGTCGTAGTCGTGGACCTGCACGGAGTACGTGCCGCTCTCCTTGGCGGTGTAGTAGCGCTGGCCGGCGACGCCGAACGAATCCACGCCGGTCTTCGAGGGCGCGTACAGGTCGGCGTAGGCGTCGAAGCCGGCCTCGGTGGCGGTGCCGGTCATGGCCAGCGTGAACTGGTCGCCCTTGGTCGCGTTGAAGGTGTAGACCTGGGTCGCCGCCGGGCCGTCGATCGAGCCGGAGACGATGGCCCCGTAGGGCAACGTGGTCAGCAGCGCCCGCGTTTCGAGGCGCTCCAGGCTCGGCCTGCTGCGGCGCGCGGGTCGGACGGAAGGACGACGGGAAAGCCAGAGCTTCGGCATGGGATGCTCCCTTGGGATTGGCGCGACCGGACGCAACGGTCCGGACGGCCCGCGGCGCACGACAGTGCGGTGCGGCGGGTTGGACGTTCGGTGGTGATTACCAGCAGGTCGAATTATTAACGCACAGTCGCCGACCGAAGTCAAGCGTCGCGTTAATAACTCGTCCCGCCCGGGAGACATGCGTAAGCCGGAGCGGCGACCCTTAGCGGCGGCGGCAAAAAAGGAGGCTGGGGCGCGGAGGGGGAGGATTTCATTGGAGTTAAGGTTTCGTCCCCTCTGCCAGTAAATGGGTGAGGCGAAGGCAGGCGAGTGCCGGGAACGGTTAACAGCAGTGTCTTCGGTCTGTACGCCGAAGGCGTTACATCCCAGAGCCCAGGGTTCGCCGCGCAGCGGCGTACCCTGGGAACCGGCGCCGCGTGGGTGCATCTACCCCGACGGGGTTGCATCACCGCCGGCTGTGATGCAACCCCGTCGGGGTAGAATCCGGGGTGTGGCCGGCGGAACCCAGGGTACGCCGCTGCGCGGCGAACCCCGGGCTCTGGGATGTAACGCCTTCGGCGTACAGACCTGGGGCGGCGGCTGCCCTGAGCTTTGGTATCAAACACCTTCGGCGTAAAGACTCGACACGGACGGCCGGAGCCGCGCGAAGGGAGCGACCGCCGCAGTCGCGGCCTTCGTGCGCGGCCCACTGCCTTAGGCGCGCCGCTGACTTCGCGGCCCACCCGCGGCTCGTGACGGGAGGGCAAAAAAATGCGAGCCTCCCGCGTGAGCGGGGGAGGGTTCAACCTCCCCCCGCTCACGCGGGAGGCTCGCAGATTTCAGCACGCTCCCGTCAATCCACGTAGACGAACTCGTTCAGGCACATCAGCACCTGGCAGAAGTCGGCCAGGGCCGACTCGCGGCGGCGCTCGGGCGGGTAGGTCGCCATCTGCTCCTTGAGGAATGCCAGGCCGTCCGCCAGCTCGTCCGGCGTCGGCGGCCGGGACAGGGCGACGCGGTAGCCGTCGCGCACCGCTTGTTCCAGGGACGTGCTCTCGGCCGGCGCGATCCGCCTGGCGAAGCTTCGGGCGTAGGCGCGCACCTGCGGGTTGTTCATCAGGTGCAAGGCCTGCGGGGCGATGGTCGTGGTCGGCCGTTCCGCCATGCCGCCGAGCGCCTCGGGCGCGTCGAAGATCACCATCATCGGCACCAGCTTGCTGCGCTTGACCGTGAAGTAGATGCTGCGGCGGTTGCTCTTCTCGTCGAGCGTGCCGGGGCCGAACTGCTTCGGGTCGAGCTGGCCGCTGACGGCGAGCAGGCTGTCGCGGATGACCTCCGCCTCCAGCCGGCGCGACGGGTAGTGCCAGACGAACCTGTTGTCGCGGTCGATCTTGCGTTTGGCCTCGTCAGTTTCCGACGACTGCTGGTAGACGGCACTGGTCAGGAGGAGCTTGTGCAGCGATTTGAGCCGCCAGCCGTTCGCGACGAGGTCGCGGGCGAGGTAATCGAGCAGCTCGGGATGGGTCGGCCGCTCGCCGCGCGTGCCGAAGTCGCTGGGCGTGGCGACCAGGCCGCGGCCCAGGTGGTGCTGCCAGAGCCGGTTGGCGATGACGCGGGCGAGGAGCTGGCCGGCGCCCTGCTCCGTGTCGGTGATCCACTCGGCGAGGGCCCGGCGGCGGTAGCTGGTGCGCCAGCCGGCCGGGGGCGGCGTCCGCCAGCGCTTGACGCCCGGTTCCGCCGGCATCAGCACTTGCAGGAAGCCCTGCGTGGCGACGCCTTCCTTGTTGTCGGGGTCGCCGCGGCGGAGGAAATGCGTCTCGGGCAGGAAGTCCTCGCCCTGCGTGTGAAGGCGGACCGCGGGGAGGCCCTCGGTCGCGACCAGCGCCTTGACCGTCGCAGCCTTCGGGGCCTTCTGCAAGTGCTCCAGGCGAGCGCGCTCGAGCCTTTGCCACCCGGCGTCCCGGGTGCGATACCAGTGCAGGACCGCCTTCACCTCTTCGGGCGAGCGCTTCGGGGCTGGTTTGACGAGCGCGGCAAACGCCTTCGCCGGCATTCCGGGCGCGAGCAGGTCCGGCGGCGGCGGCTCGCTCGCGACCGACAGCCGCACCCGGCCGAGGTTGTGGCCGTCGTTGTTGTTGAAGGCGAGGGTAAAGGTCAGCTCGGCGCCGCCGTCGCAGGTCAGTGGCGGATCGAGGTCGTACACCGCGGCGTGGTCCTTGCCGAACTGCGGATCGACCGCCCACGCCGACTTCGCGTCGCCGTCGATGGTCGCGGCGACCGGCAGGCCCTTCTGCTCGAACGTGGCCCGCGGGTTCTTCAGCTTCAGCGCGACCGTACCCCCCGCTTTCGGCTTCGCGACGACCTTGACATCGCTCAGCGCGAAATTCCCGTTCGCCGCCCGGCCCGGCCCGCCCTTGACCATCGACGGATGGGCCAGCGCTTCGAGGCGGACTGCCGCGATCTTCTTCGAGCTGCTGCGGGCGGTGATCGTGTAGGTGTCGAACTTGCCGTTCTTGCCGCTCGCCAGCACGGCGCCGTCGGCCTGCACCGCCAGCGTCGCATCCTCCTTCGACTTCGCCTGCGTGACTTCCGCGACTTCCCACGGGAGGACCACAGTCGTCGCCAGTTTCTCCCACTCGGCCAGCCGCCGCGGCAGCTCTTCCGCCTCGTACTTCGCGAGCGCGGCGACGAACGGGGCGTGCGCCGCATCGAACGCGGCCTTCGCTTTCTTGTAACCGGCCGGGTCGAGGTTCAGGTCGATCTCGCTGCGGACCGTGGTGGTGAACGTGGACAGCAGGCGGTAATAATCGGCCTGCGGGATCGGGTCGTACTTGTGGTCGTGGCAGCGGGCGCAGCCGACGGTCAGGCCGAGGAACGCGGTCGTGACAGTGCTGAGCTTGTCGTCCATCTCGTCGTAGCGGTGCTTCTCGACCTCGCTCTTGGTGATCTGCGTGCTGTGGACGCCGGCCGCCAGGAACCCGGTCGCCTTGAGGGCGAGCGGGTCGTCCGGGGCGTACTCGTCGCCGGCGATCTGCCACTTCACGAACGTGTCGTAGGGCAGGTCGCGGTTGAGCGCCTCGATGACGAAATCGCGGTAGTGGTACGCGGTCGGCCGGTCGTAGTCGTGCTCGAAGCCGTGGCTCTCGGCGAAGCGGGCCAGGTCGAGCCAGTGCCGGCCCCAGCGCTCGCCGTAGTGCGGGCTGGCCAGCAGCTGATCGACCACCTTCTCCCACGCCGCTTGCGGCTTTGCCTCGGATTCGCGCAGGAATGCGTCCACCTGCTCCGGCGTCGGCGGCAGGCCGATCAGGTCGAAATAGGCCCGGCGGATCAGCACCGCCCGGCTCGCCGGCGGGTTCGGCGTCAGGCCGGCCTCCTGCATCCTGGCGAGGATGAAGCGGTCGATCGGCGTCTTGCACCACGCCTCGTTCGCGACCTGCGGCGGCTCGGCCTTCGCCAGCGGCTCGAACGACCAGAACTTGCGGGCCTCCGCCGGCAGCACGCGCTCGGTCCACGGCTTCTTCTTGACGCGGCTCGCCACCAGCGGGTTGTCGTACGGCGCCCCCAGGTCGATCCACCGGGCCACCCGCTCGACCTCCGCGGCCGGCAGCCTGGCGCCCTCGTGCGGCATGTGCGGCTTGGCCTGGTGCGCGATCAGCTTGACGAGCAGGCTGTCCTTGCTCTTGCCCGGCACGACCGCCGGCCCGTGCAGCCCGCCCTTGAGCAGGCCCTCGCGGTCGGCCAGGTCGAACTCCGACTCGACGTGCTTGCCGCCGTGACAGCGCAGGCACTTCGCCTCGACGAGGGGCCGCACGTGCCGCTTGAACAGGTCGAGCCCCTTGGCCATCTTCGCCGCGTGGTCCGGATCGACCGGCGGCTCCGGCGCCTTCTTGCTTTCCTGCCCGACCGAGGTCCCGCGCGCGGCCAGGGCGGCGAGGGCCACAGCGCCCACCGCGACTACGACGCGACGGCACCAGCGCGGCAAACGGTCGGCTCGGCTCATGGGATGGCACTCGGCAAAGCGGATATCAGGCGGGAGCGATTCCAGCAGGTATTGTCCAGCATACCGCCCGGCCGGGAAAGGGGTCAAAGGGAAATGACGGCCGCGCGGCGCCGGCGGCCGGACCTTGACGCGCCACCGCGCGTGTGCTCTGCTCTTGGCAGAACTCAGCCTGCCGGACGGGGTCACACGTCGCGCGTGCCACGGGATTGCGAACGTCTGCCGCCGCGGCACGAAAGGGAAGGAATTCGATGAAGCTGCTTCTCCCCGGAGTCACGGCGACCTGGCTGGGCGCCGCCCTGGGCGCGCTCGGGAGCGTGTCGTGCGGCTGGGCGTATTTCGCAGCCTGGGACGAGAGCGGTCCGGCATTCTACCCATTTGCGGCACTGGCGTTCGTCGGCGGACCCCTTGCCGGGGGAATTCTTGCCGCGTGGAGAACACGGGGGCACCGGGTCGGAGCCTTCGTGGCCGCCGCCCGCGCCACCTTCGGTCTGGTATTCGTGCTGTTCGCAATCCTGTACGTCGTCCTTCCCCAGTTCGCCCGCACCAACGTGGATCTGACCGCGTTCGCGGACGGCCCCCGCGGCAGGCTGGCGCCTCCCGCCGACCTGACGTACGTCCTGAGCGACGGCACCAGGGGAATCCTCCTGACGCGGGATGCCCGCACCGACGTCGTGGTGGTGATCGGCGACGAACCTCCCTTCGCCAGCACCCTGTTCGTGGTGGACAGGGAGGGCGGCCGAAGTGTCCGGAGTCTGCACTTCCCGAACGACGTGATCGCCGCCACGATCGACGAGGGCATGGTGGTCGTTTACAACGACAAGCTGGGATACCTCCTTAACGCCGTGACGGGCGACTTCGAGGAACACTTCCTCCTGATCGACAATTACGGCGGGCTGAGCGAGAGCGACCGGCCTTTCATTTCGCGGGCCTCGACGGGTCGCTGGTACGTGGAAACCACGGCCGTGCTGTCCTCCTGGCGGGTGGACGGGGAGGTCCGGTCCCGTCGCAACTTGACCTTCAACTGCATTGCCCTGGGTTGTTTCGTTCGCGGAGACACCCACGAGGTGACGCGACTCACGCAACCGGTCGGCACAAATGCCCCGGGGAACGACCGGCCTCGATGATTCGGGCGACGCCAGGGAAACGAAAGCGGCCTCTCGTTGCCGAGAGGCCGCGGGTTTAACTACTTCTACTGTAACCGTTTCTTTTTTGGCGCCCCCGCCGCCCGCTCAGGGACCGGCCGCCGCGGTGGGAATGTCTTGGTCTTGTGGTACCAGGCATAGATGCGCGACTCCTCGTTACGCCGCAACACCCGATTGACCTGCGCCGCGATCTGCCGCGGTGTCGGCGGCGGGTCGCGCAGCAGGCGGCTGAAGATCTCCCGCACTTGCGGCGGCGTCATGGCCGGTGTTTTTTTTCCCCAGGCCGCGTCGTTCCAACGTTACGAACCACAACGCCACCAGGGCCAGCGTCATGTGGTGGTGCCAGCCCACCCAGCCCCGCACCTCGTACTGCCCCAGGCCGACCTCCCCCTTGCCTTCCGCAAACGACTGCTCAATGCGGTGCCGCTCGCCGTGGGCCTCGACCAACTCCGCCAACCGCTCCCGCCGCCGCGCGTTGCTGAGCGTGTACCACCACTGCGGCTCCCGACCCGGGGTGCGGATGACCGTCAGCGTCTCCGTCGGGCCCACATGGCCCTCGTCGTCCCTGGTTTGCACCCGCCGCTTCAGCGCCCGCACTTTCCGCGGCCCCTTTTCGCCCGCGTGGAGCGTCAGCGTCCGCCACCGCCCCTCCGGCTGCCGTGCCGCCCACTGCTCGGCCCGCTCGAACGGCGGTCGCTTGCCGTCCCGCCGCCTGGCCACCTCGCGCACCGACGTGTTGGCCGGCACGTCGAGCACGTAGCGCTCGTGCCGCCGCCGCAATTCGGCCCGGAATTCCGTGGCCCGGCCGAACTCGTCGTCCCCGGTGATCCAGCCGTGCGGCAGCGCCGCGCTGCGGTCCAGCAAGTCCAGGGCGATCCGCCATTGCTCCTGAAAGGCAATCGCCTTGGGTACGTGGGTCTGGCGGCGCCGCGTGCGATCGGCCGCCCAGTCTTTGGGCAGGTACAGGCGGCGGTCCACCAGGGCGTGGCCGCCGGGGGCCGCGTAGCCGACGAAGACGCCGACCTGGCAATTCTCGACCTTGCCCAGGCGGCCGCACCACTGCCGGGCCACGCCGCACGACGCGGTGCCCTTCTTGGCGAAGCCGCTGCCATCGACGATCAGCACGGCCCGGGGATCGCCGAGCTCGTCGGCGACATGGCAGCGCAGCTCCGCCATGACCGCTTCGTCGTCCCAGGCGCCTTGGCCGACGAAGTGCTGCACGGGCTTGCGGTGGCGGCCGGCCTGGTGGGCGATGGGCTCGGAGGTCTTGCGTTCAAGGCCGCTGAGGCGGCCCTGGATGACGAGGGTGGCCAGGTCGCGCAGCTCGCGGCGGTAGAACAGCGGCAGGTAGCGTTGGAGGAATTGGGTCAGGTGATCCTGACAGGCGCGGACGTCGGCGGGGCGAACCGTGGCGTCGTCAAGCAAGGCACGGGCTTGGGGTTTCTCCAGCAGGGACATGGCTCGCTCCTCGGCCCCCCGCGAACTCGTAAACGGCACCCCACTTGCATTTTACGGCAAAAACAGGCCAAAGGTTACAGTAGAACTACGGCGAGCGAGCCACCGGATCACGGCGGCGAGGTGGGGAGGATTTCCTGGTACTCGCTGGAGTCCTCGGTGCCGTCGTAGCGGGCGGGGACGATGACGAGGTCGTCGTTCATTTCATCCCGCGCGAACGTCTTGCGGAACTTCGTGATGAACAAACCGGCGCGCAGGTGCCCGCTGAGCTGCTGCAGCGCCCGCACGTCCTCGGCGGGCGCCTCGCGGACGAGGTAGCCGAAGGGCCGCTCCTGCTGCGCCTTCTGCAGGCGGGCCTGGATGACCTTGACGACGGCCTGGGAGCGCTTGGGGTCCTTCATGTCAGCCTGGGTGAAGCCCTCGTCCACGTCGGGCACCTTCTCGCAATAAGGCGCCTTGCCGGCGAGCACCTTGATGTCCTCGTCGGTGAGCTTGCGCGCCCACTCCATCGTGGTGGGGACGTGGCCCTTCTTGTTGGGCTGCGGCCGCTGGCCCGCGACGAAGCGGAAGTCGAGCTGCTGCGCCCTTGCCAGGAGGCCGGGGATCTGTCCCTGGAAGTTCTTGAGCCACTGCTCGCCGCCGCCCTGGATGCCTCCCGGCGTACAGCCTGTCGCCGCCTGGAGCATGGGCACCCAGGTGTACTGGTAGCTGAAGTCGCCCTGCAGGTCGACCTTGTGCGGGGCCTGGACGTAGAAGAGCGCCTCGGTCTTCTCCTTGACGGAGATCTGCGTGATCTTGAGCGGGTAGACGATCTTCTCCGAGGCGAACTGGAAGCGGGTGGGGGTGACCTCGCCGGCGAAGGTGCCCTCCTTGTTCCTTTTCATCTGCATGGTGTCGATCTTCATGACGGTGAACAGCCACTTCTTCTGCACGTAGAAGTTCAAAGTCGCCTCGTCCCCCGAGTAGCTGTACTGGTTCTTCTTCAGCCACTCGTACAGGTCGTCGGCGCGCTCGGCGCTGATGACCTTGTAGTCGAGCGAGCCGACGATGCCCTCTTCGAGGACGATGACCTTCGGCCGCGGCGCGCCGTTGGCGTCGCCGCTTTCCTTCGACTCGCTGCTCTTGGCGGTGGCGTTGCGAAGCCGCAGCAATTGCTCCCGCGGCCGCACCAGCAGCTTGGAGTGGGGCGTCTCGCGCTTTTTAAGGATGCTGTACACCGCGAGGTGCTTGAAGAAGTCTCTGGGCATCTCATGCAGCTTGGGCTGGGTCGGCGTCGGAATCACCATGCCGAAGTCGAGCGCGTTGCCCTCGAACTTGGGCTGCACCGTGAACGTCTCGACCTTCTCCTCCGGGTCCCACGTCAGGAAGACTTTTTGGGCCGGCTGCAAAATGTCGGCGTTCTTCGCGCTGAAGTAACAGCACGCGGCCCGGGCGGCAGGGACGGTCCCCACGGCCATTGCCACGACGGCCGCCGCGGGGAGCAGGCGGGCGAGGCTTCTGAGCATGACACACCCTCTCTTTGAAATGGCAGTGACCGACGTATCATACCAGGGACGGGCTCGCGCCCGGCATGGATTACCACTTTATTGACGAGTCAGCCGCCCCCGCCGATTGCCGCCATGGCCCGCCCCGACCTGCCCGCTCTGCTCGGCGGCGCTCCGGTCCGCCCGCAGGGGCCGCCCGACTGGCCCGGCGCCGATCCCGACGTGGACGCCGCCCTGCGCTCCGCGTGCGCCGACGGCTCCTGGGGCAAGTACCACGCCGGTCACACCGAGCGACTCGAAGCGGCCCTGCGCGACTACCACGCCGTCCAGCACGTCCTGCTCTGCGGCAGCGGCACCTATGCGGTCGAGCTGGCGCTGCGTGCGCTCAAGGTCGCGCCCGGTGACGAGGTCATCCTCGCAAGCTACGACTATCCCGGCAATTTCATGAGCGTCCACGCGGTCGGCGCGATGCCCGTGCTGGTGGACGTGGCCGAGCGGCACTGGAACCTGGAACTGGACAGGCTCGACGGCGCGGCCGGGGGGAAGACGCGGGCCGTGATCGCCTCGCACCTGCACGGCGGCCTGGTGCCGATGCGCGAGTTGACTGGCTGGGCGCGGGAGCGCGGCCTCGCCGTCGTCGAGGACGCGGCGCAGGTGCCGGGGGCGGTGGTGCAGGGGCGCCGGGCGGGCACCTGGGGCGACGCCGGCGTGCTCAGCTTCGGCGGCTCCAAGTTGCTGACGGCGGGCCGCGGCGGCGCCCTGCTGACGCCGCACGCGGTCGTCGCCCAGCGGGCCCGTACTCACCTCCTGCGCGGCAATGTCGTCTGCCCCCTGTCGGAGCTGCAAGCCGCGGTCCTCCTGCCGCAACTGGCAAAGCTCGATGCCCGCAACGCGCACCGACGGGCGAACGCGGAGCGTCTCGGAGGGCTCCTCGCCGGCCTTCCGGGCGTGCGGCCGTTCGTCAGTGCCCTGTCCGACTCGGCGCCCGCGTATTACAAGTTCGGGATTCAATTCCACGACGCCGCATTCGGCCTGTCGCGCGACCGGCTGGTGGCGGCGATGCGGGCGGAGGGGGTCGCGCTGGCGGACGGCTTTCCGCCGGCCCACGTCGGCCGCTCGCCGCGCCGTTTTCGCCGCGGCAGCAACCTGGCCGAATCTGAACGGGCCGGGCTCGGCTGCGTGGTGCTGCACCATCCGGTGCTGCTCGGCACCGCGGAAGACGTGGAGGAAGTCGGGGCGGCGTGGCGCAAGGTCCACCGGCACGCGGCAGAATTGGCGTAGCGTACGCGGTCAGCGCAGTCGGTACGGCACTTCCATGCCGTGCGCCGCCATCAAGCCCGCGTCGGCCAGCACGGTCGCCGCCGGGCCGTCCGCGACGAGCTTTCCGCCGTCGAGGACGAGGACGCGGCCGCAGGTGTCGAGGACCAGGTCGAGGTCGTGCGAGGCGATGATCCGCGTGCCGCCCAGCTCGTTCAGGAGGCCGATCAGCTCGCGGCGGCCGCGCGGGTCGAGGAAAATCGACGGCTCGTCGAGGAGCAGCACGTCGGGCCGCATCGCCAGGACGCCGGCGAGCGCCGCGCGGCGCTTCTCGCCGCCGGAGAGGTGGAACGGCACGCGCTGCTCGAAGCCGGCCAGGCCGACCCGCCCGAGCGCCTCGGTGACGCGCGCCCGGACCTCGTCCGGCGAAAGGCCGATATTCAGCGGCCCGAAGGCGACGTCGTCGCCGACCGTGGCGCAGAAGAGCTGGTCGTCACTGTTCTGAAAGACGATGCCGGCGCGCGTCGGCAGGCGCCTGCGCTCGGCGGGGACGCCGGGGTCGAGGCCGGCGAGGCGGACGCGGCCGGGCGGGATGGGGAGGACGCCGGCGAGGCATAGAAAGAGCGTGGTCTTGCCGGCGCCGTTGGGGCCGACCAGGCCGAGGGTTTCGCCCGGCCCGGCGCGGAAGTGGATGCCGTCGAGGGCCGCCTTGCCGTCGGGGTAGGCGAAGCCGAGGCCGTCGACCGCAATTGCCGCTGCTGCTTCCACAAGCCAACTTTACCAGGACGCGATATCCCAGGCCAGCACCGCCGCCGCCCCGCCGAGCAGCAGCACGCAGAAGCCGACGTCGGCGAAGGTGGTGCGCGCCTCGTGCAGCGAACGGAAGGTGCCGTCGAAGCCGCGGCAGCGCATGGCGTGGGCGACGCGCTCGGAGCGCTCGTGGCTGCGCACGAGCAACGTGCCGGCGACCTGGCCGATCGTGCGATAGGCGTGCAGGTCGGCCCGGTTGCGGAAGCCGCGCACGCGCAGGGCGGTCCGCAGCCGGGAAAATTCCTCGGCGAGCAGGAAGGCGTAGCGATAGGTCAGGAGTGCGAGCTGTACCAGCACGCCGGGGACGCCGAGCCGGTGGGCCGCCTTGAAGGTGTCCTGCAGCGGGGCCGTCGCCAGCAGCACCAGCGCCAGCGACACGACGCTCGCCGCCCGCGCCAGCAGCACGACGACCTGCACCAGCCCGGTTTCCGAAAGCCGCAATCCGCCCAGCTCGATCACTTCATCGCCCGGCCGCGGCACGAACGGCAGCCAGCAGACGAACAGCGCCAGCATGACGAGCGCCGTGCCGAGCCGAAGGGCGTACCAGCGCCAGGGCAGCCGGGCGACAGCGACCATCAGCAGCGCGCCGGCCAGCGCGACGAGGGCGGGCCCCGGGGTGCGCAGGAGGGCGGCGGCGACGGCGGTGGGGATGAGCGCGGCGAGCTTCCAGCGCGGGTCGAGCCGGTGCAGGGGCGACGGGCGGGCGTGGGGGATGTCGAGCAGGAGGGTCATGGAGAGACAAGGAGGCAAGGAGACAAGGAGACAAGGAGACAAGGAGACCACGTCGCTTGCGGTTTCCTTGTCTCCCCCTCTCCGTGTCTGCATTTAGCGGCGCTGCTGGGCCTGCGCGGGTTGCTGCGTACGCTGCGGCACCGCGGTGGACGTGGGGGTAGCGGTCCGGCCGCCGCCCTGCGCCTGCTCGGCGCGCAGCTCGGCCTCGGCCTCGAGCCAGTCCTGCTGGTCGGTCCCCGCCGGGCAGCCGCGCTGGCACCACTTCTGGTAGGCGCGCATGGCGATCCGCTCGTGCGAAATGCCGCTGCCGGCCTGCTGCTGGTTGCCCGCCTGCTGCTGGTTGCCGGCCCGGTTGCCGGTCATCGTGGCGCCCGACGTGCTGGGGTTGGACATGGAAGTCCCTCCATGAGCGAAAAGGTGGATCACGGTAGACCATTCCCCGTTGAGGCGCATTTGATGGAATCAGCTGCAAGGAGGCAAGGAGCCTTCATAAAAAATCGCGATGGGGCAAGCGGGGCAAGCCTCGCGGCGAGGCGAACCATGCTCGACTATTCGTTCCTCCTCAACACCGCCGTCGCCCTGCTCCTGGGCGTCGTCATCGGCGCCGAGCGCCAGTACGGCCGGCACCCCGCGGGCATCCGCACCAACGCCCTGGTCAGCCTGGGTTCGGCGCTGTTCGTGTCGCTGTCGCTGCTCCTGGAGCCCGAGGGGAGCCCGACGCGCATCGCCGCCCAGGTGGTGAGCGGCATCGGCTTCATCGGCGGCGGGGCGATCCTGCGCGAGGGGGTCAACGTCCGCGGCATGAACACCGCCGCCACCCTCTGGTGCAGCGGCGCCGTCGGCACCCTGGCCGGCGCCGGCTTCATTCTGTACGCGGCGGCCGGCACCGCGGCGATCCTCGTCATCCACTTCGCCTTCGGCCCGCTCGCCCACGCCATCGACCGCCGTACGCAGCTCACCGGCAACGTCGAGACGCACTACCAGATCCGCGTCGCGTGCCAGCGCTCGGACCTCGGGCGGGTCCGCGCCTCGCTCATGCACCGCCTCACCGCTCACAAGACGCTGCTCCTGCAAGGGCTGTCGGTCGCGGACGGCGACAAGGCCGACAGCGTGGTCGTCGTCGCCACACTGTTCGCCCTGACGCGCGACGACCAAAGCGTGAATAATCTGGTGACTGAGCTGTGCCCCGAGGAATGCGTGCTGTCGGTGAGCTGGCAGCGCATTGAATAAGGAAGGCAAAATTGAGAAGTCAGAAGTCAGAACCGGGAGTTTCTGACTTCTGACTTCTGACTTCTGACTTCTGACTTCTGACTTCTGACTTCGAGCCTTTTCTCGCGGAACTATTTCGAAAGGCAGGTACGTCGATGCCGACCGTCAAGCTCGTCGATGAAAACACGGACGACCCGCGCGTGCGGGCCGTCTTCGCCGACATCAAGGCCACCAAGAAGATCGACCGGGTGCCGAACTACTGGCGGGCGCTCGCCGCCCACCCGGAGCACCTCGAAATGTGCTGGACGCGGGCCAAGGAGATCATGAAGCCCGGCAAGCTCGACTTGCTGACGAAGGAGATCATCGCGCTGGCCGTCTCGATCACCAACGGCTGCCGCTACTGCATCAATTCCCACACGGCCGCGGCGCAGAAGCTCGGACTGACGAACGACCAGTACGGCGAGCTGCTGGCCGTGGTCGGGCTGTACAACCAGTTCAACAAGACCGTCGATGCCTTGCAGGTGGACCCGGACGTGATCCCGGCCCCGTTCAACGAGCCGCGCTGACCGGCGGCGCCCGCTCCGTGGCGTGGACCGGTTGGGGACCTCCCGTGCAGGGCAGGCCGTCGCGGCTCTCCGGAAGCAGGTGGTCGCTGTATCGGTTCATGGTTGCTTGCCTTTCGTGGTCGGGAGGCCCCGCGTTCAGCCAACCTGCCGCGGCAGCCTCGTGGCAGGGGAACGGCGTTTCCGGCGCGGCTTGCGCGGCAGGTTTATTGCCCCCAACTCCTACGCAAAGGAAGACGTCGGTGACGGGTGGTCCGCACGCGCAAAAAATGCGGCATGGGTGAAATTCCGCTGGCCGGGACGCCGGGGATGGGATATTTTCACTGGCGCATCATTGCCGGGAGGTTCCCGGCGATTGCCGGCCCTCTTCGGTCTCCCTTTTATCTTCCCGTCCGACCGGGCTCTCCCCAGGTCGGACGGGTCATTTTTTTGCGCGACGAATGGCGAGCCGAGCGCCGTGAGGGGCCGGGTTGAGGACAGGCCAGCAGCCCGGCTGCTCCGAGCAGCCGGGCTGCTAAGCGTCTCGCAACCCGGCCCCTCACGGGGCTCGGCTCGCCGTTCGGTTAACCCGCATCCTGTCACACGGTTCTGTACAATAGCGGACGAAACGTGAGCCGCCGTTTCGGGCCGTCGTCCGGTGGGGAGGAGTCCCGCCGCCCGCCCCGCACCCGCGGCTCCTAGGAGAGCCCGTGACGCAACCGATCCGCATCGGCGCGGTGAACTACCTCAACACCAAGCCTCTGATCCACGACCTCGAACGCCTGGCCGGCGACCGGGCCGAGCTGGTCCTCGACTACCCCAGCCGGCTCGCCGACGACTTGCAGGCCGGCCGACTCGACGTCGCCCTGATCCCCGCCATCGAGTACTTCCGCGCCGGCGCCTACACGCTGCTGCCCGACATCGCCATCGCCAGCAGCGGGCCGGTGCTGAGCGTGACGCTGTTCAGCCGGCTGCCGTGGAACGAGATACGCCGGGTCGCCCTCGACGAGGGTTCGCGCACGAGTGCCGCCCTGGCGCAGGTGCTCTTGCGAAAACGCTACGGCGTCAAGCCGGAGGTTTGCCCGCTGCCGCTCGACCGGGCCGCCGAGGACGTGGACGCCGACGCAGTGCTGCTGATCGGCGACCGGGCCATGCACGCCTGCCTGCCCGGGTTCCGCTTCGCCTTCGACCTCGGCCAGGAGTGGCACGACTGGACGGGCCTGCCGTTCGTCTACGCGGCCTGGGCGGTCCGGCCGGGGGTGGACCTCGGCTCCGTTGCCGACGCGCTCTACGAGGCGAAGCGGCGCGGCTGCGCGAACATCGGCCCGATCGCGGCCCGCGAGGCGCCGCAGCTCGGCCTCGACGCGGGTTTCTGCCGGCGCTACCTCGCAAACATCATCCGCTTCGACCTCGGCCCGCGCGAGCTGGCCGGGCTGCACCACTATTACGTGCTCGCGAGCGAGCTGGGCCTGGCCCGGCGCGGCGTCAACGTGCAGTTCTACTCCGCCGGCTAAATGGCAGAGGTGTGAACCCATGCGAATCCCCGTCATGCGCGGCGTCATCGAGCGCCGCATCCTGGTCAACTACCGCGTGCAGCCCGCCGCGCTCGCGAAAGTCGTGCCGCCGCCGTTCCACCCAAAGCTGGTCCGCGGCGTCGGCGTCGCGGGCATCTGCCTGATTCGCCTGCGCGACGTGCGGCCGACGTTTCTGCCGGCGTGGGTCGGCATCTCGTCGGAGAACGCCGCCCACCGCATCGCCGTCGAGTGGACCGACGACGACGGCCGACTCTGCGAGGGCGTCTACATCCCGCGCCGCGACACGAACTCGCGCCTCAACGCGCTGGCGGGCGGCCGCATTTTCCCGGGCCTGCACCACCACGCCCGCTTCGACGTTCGCGAAACGCCGGAGCGCTTCGAGGTCGCCCTCACCAGCGACGACGGCGCGACGCACGTGCTCGTCCGCGCCAATCTCGCCGCGGAGTTGCCGCGGACTTCGGTGTTCCGCACCATCGACGAGGCGTCCGCGTTCTTCCAGGCCGGCTCGCTCGGCTACAGCGCGACGCCCGACGCGGGCCGCTACCAGGGCCTGGAGCTGCACTGCAAGGCGTGGAAGGTCGAGCCGCTCGCCGTCGAGGAGGTGCGCTCCAGCTTTTTCGAGGACGCGGCGCAATTCCCGCCCGGCTCCGTCGAATTAGACTGCGCCCTGCTGATGCGCGGCATCGCCCACGAGTGGCACGGCAAGCAAGACCTGTGCTGCCCCGCGGTCGAGGCCGAACCGCTGCTCGCCCCCGGCATCGCCGCGCCGGTGGTGCGCCAGTCGCAGGGCGGTTAGCCCAAAGAGCCGCGCACGGAGTAAGCGGCGTTCGAGACCGCTTACTCCGTGCGCGGCTCTCGGTCCGAAACGCCACGAATTGCCCGCCGGCGAGAGGTGCATCGATGAGACGCTACGGAAGAATCCAGGGCCTGCTGCTGTCGCTCGGCCTGCCCTCGTTCTACCACGACGTGGCCCGCAACTGGGGCGGCGTCGGCTTCCTCTACCTGGTGCTCGTGCTGACGCTGACCTGGATCCCGGTCCTGATCACGTGGCACATTCGGCTCAACACGGCCATCGAGGAGGAGCTGCCCAAGTTCCTCAAGGACGTGCCGCCGATCACGATCAAGAACGGCAAGGTCTCGTCGCCGGTCGAGCAGCCGTACAAGATCGTGGACAAGAAGGACAACAACAAGACGATCTTCGTCCTGGACACGACGGGCGAAATCAACTCGCTCGACCAGACGGACGCGCTGTTCCTCCTGACCGCGACCAAGATGCACCAGCGCGACCCGAACACCGGCAAGATTCAAATCCACGATCTGACCCCGGTGCAGGATTTTTCGCTCGACGGCGACAAGATTCAGGAGTGGGCGGAGACCTACGGCAAGTGGGTCGCGCCGCTCGCCTATCCGTTCGTGATGATCGGCTCGCTGATCCGGGCGCTGATCATCATCCTCATCGCCGCCATCGTAGGCCTGATCTTCAATCTGGCTTTCGGCGCCGGCGTCAGCTTCTTCGGCCTGATGCGCATGGGCGCGGTCGGTTTAACGCTGTCGTACTACATCGACACGGCCCTGATGCTGACGAACAACGTGGTGCCGTTCTGGTTCCTGATCGCACTGGCGCTGACGACGCTGTACGTGATCTACGGCGTGAAGTGCGCCGGCGTGCCGGAGCCGGAGCAGCCGACACGCGAATACCCGTGGGAAAAGGAACGCCAGCCAGAAGCGTCCGATTTCTCGGACTGGCGGGAGCGGTGAACCATGCTCACCGTTGACGAATGCTGGGATTTCCTCGAATCTCATTCGAGAGAGCACGGCACCGGGAACCCGTCGCAACTGCCAAGCCGGGCCGAATCGAAAGCCTTGGACGATGCGGCGGCAGTAATAGGAGCGCGGTTTCCGGAAGACCTGCGGCGGTTTCTCGCACGGCACGATGGGAGCGGTGATTACTACCTCGCTCCGTACAAGTTCGGTGGTGGTGAGCAGGTTTTCATGCCGGTCGCCGACATCGTCTCCTACTGGAAGGAAATGGTTGCAATCGGACGCGACTTTGAAAACGGTGGCGAGTTCGGGAGCCAGGTCGGCCCCGTTCGCCAGCACGTGTGGAGCGCGGCCTGGGTCCCGTTTGCTCAGAACTCTTGTGGCGACCTCTTGTTTGTCGATCTCGATCCGGCCGATGGTGGTCGGATCGGCCAGGTCGTTGACTGGTGGCACGAGGGCGCCCAGAGCACGTTTCGTGCATTTAGTGTGCACGAATGGCTGAACGAATTGATTGACGACTTGCGAAATAATGTGTGCCAGTTTACCAACGCTAGGACTTGAGGCTGAATTCCCGCTTACGATAGCTGTAGGGTGGGCCGAGTCTTCGAGGCCCACCGGCTGCACGTCACGCCCAACCGGTGGGCCTCGAAGACTCGGCCCACCCTACGGCTAACGACGACAGATGATCCATGAAAACGCAATCCATTCTCGATAAAGCCATCGCCGGCGAGCGTCTCACCTTCGACGAAGGCGTCGCCCTGTTTGACTGCCGCGATCTCAACGCTCTCGGCCGCGCCGCCCACGCGGTCACGCGGCGGCTGCACCCCGAGCCGTTTCGCACCTACAACATCGACCGCAATATCAACTACACCAACGTCTGCGCCGCCGTCTGCGACTTCTGCGCTTTTTATCGCAAGAGCGGCGACAGCGACGCCTACGTCCTGACGCGCGAGGCGCTCTACAAGAAGATCGAGGAGACGATCGCGCTCGGTGGCGACCAGGCGCTCTTGCAGGGTGGCAATCACCCGTCGCTGAAGCTCGAATGGTACGAGGAGCTGCTCCGCGACCTGAAGCAACGTTACCCGACCTTCAACCTGCACGCCTTCAGTGCCGCGGAAATCTGGCACTTCCACAAGCTCAACAGGCTGCCGCTGCGCGAGGTCTTGCAGCGCCTCAAGGACGCCGGCATGGGCAGCCTGCCGGGCGGCGGCGGCGAAATCCTGGTGGACCGCGTCCGCAAGGAGATCACCGTCAACAAGTGCCTCACCGACGAGTGGCTCGCCGTCCACCGCACCTGGCACGAGCTGGGCGGCCGCTCCACGTGCACCATGATGTTCGGCCACGTCGAGACCCTCGCCGAACGCGTCGAGACGCTCGATCGGCTGCGGCAGCTCCAGGACGAGACAGGCGGCTTCACCGCGTTCATCTGCTGGACGATGCAGCCCGACCACACGGCGCTCAGCCACCTCCCGCCGACCGGTTCCTTCGAGTACCTGCGCACGCAGGCGATCGCCCGGCTCTACCTCGACAACGTGCCGAATATCCAGTCGAGCTGGGTGACGCAGGGCCTCAAGGTCGGCCAGCTCGCCCTTTACTTCGGCGCCAACGACATGGGCAGCCTGATGATCGAGGAAAACGTCGTCGCCTCGGCCGGCACCGTGCACTACCTGACGCTGGAGCAAATCAAGGGCGCGATCCGCGAGGCCGGCTATCAGCCGCGGCAGCGCAACGTGTTCTACGAGTACGTGGACGAGCTGCCGCAGGGGAGCGTGGTTAAGGCGAGCCGAGCCCCGTGAGGGGCCGGGTTTTGGACTCGCGCGAGCCCAAAACCCGGCCCCTCACGAGGCTCGGCTCGCCGTGAGATTATTCCTCGCGCACGTCCTCCATGCGGCCCTGGCGCATGCCGAGGTAGCTGAAATAGCGCCGCCCGCTGACCTGGCGCCGCTCGACCGCGGCCTTGACGGCGCAGCGGTCCTCGTGCGTGTGCGTGCAGTCGGGGTAGCCGCACAGGGCGACGTACGGGCGGAACTCGACGAAGAAGCCCTCGACCTCCTCCGGCAGGATGTCCCACAGCTCGAACTGGCGGATGCCCGGCGTGTCCACGACCCAGCCGCCGAACGTCAGCTCCAGGAGCTGGGCCGTCGTCGTCGTGTGCCGGCCCTTCTGGTTGACCTCGCTGACCGTGCGCACCAGGAGGCCGAGGCCGGGCTGGATGGCGTTGAGCAGCGACGACTTGCCGACGCCGCTCTGGCCGCTGAAGACGGTCTGTCGGTCGTGCAGGAGCCGGCGCAGGCGGTCGAGCCCCTGGCCCGTCGCGGCGCTGGTGAGCAGGGTCGGGATGCCGAGCTGGCTGTAATAGCCGATGAGTGGCTGGAACTCGGCCGGGTCGATGAGGTCGGCCTTGTTGAGGCAGATGACGGGCTGGATGCCGCCCTGCTCGGCGCTGGCGAGGTAGCGGTCGATCAGGTGCGGCTTCAGGTCCGGCTCTTTCAGGGCGACGACGATCACGACCTGATCGACGTTGGCGACGAGGACGTGCTCCCGGCCGCGCGAGGCCCGCGTCAGGATGCCGTGCCGCTGCTCGACGCGCTCGATGAAGCCCTCGTCGCCCGGCGCGGGCCGGACCCAGACCCGGTCGCCGGTGGTGACGACGTTGCGCTCGTCGGTGGCCAGGCTCTTGAGCAGCCGCCGCACCTTGCAGCGCAGCTCGCGGCCGTCGTCGGTGCGGACGACGCTGTCCAGGCCGTGGACGCGCAGCACGCGGCCGGGCACCTGGGCCTCGGCATCGACGGCGGGCATGACGTGCGCGCCGTCGGCGGCCTCGTCGGCCATGATGGTGCGCTTGCGCGACAGGTCGCCCTTGGCGCGGACGCGCTCGCCGGCGGCGCCGGCGTCGGTCTCGTCGAAGCCGTGCTCCTGAAAGCCGCGCGTCCAGCCCTTTTGCCGCGGCGGCTTGGAGCGGTTCTTGCGCAGCTCGACGCGCTTTTTCTTCTTGCCCATGCCGTCATCTTAGCCGCTCGCGGCTTTGCGCGATCGCAAAGCCGCGAGCGGCGGCGGTCTTACTTTTTCGCGGGCTTGGTCGCCGATTCCTTGGCCGCCGGCTTCTGCCGCCAGAACGTGGCGAGCAGCGCCGCCCCCGGCGGCAGCCGGTCGCGGTCCACGACCACGATGCCGTAATCGCGGATGATGAAGACGCAGCCGGTCTCGTCCTCGAGGAACTGGAAGAACGCACCGACCGGGATCTCCGCGACCAGGTCGATGGACACGCGCTTTTCGCTCGCCTTCCTGGCACTGACGTGAATATTCAAGTTCTCGATCCGGTCCTGAACGAACTTGAGGGCATCTTTCAGGTCGATGTCCTGAAGGTTTACCTTGAACTGCGTGTCGAGCGCCTCGCGCAGCTTTTCGTTGGCGGAGCCAGGCATGGGGGCGCTGGGCGCCGGACCCTGTAGTGGCGCGCCGGGCTGCTGGACCACCGCCTTGCCACTGGTAATGTCCCAAATGCGGACCGAGCCGTCGGCTTCGACCGTGTGGAGGAGCCGGCCGTCCGGGCTGAACGTGATGCCGGCGACCGCGCCGCCCGGACGCTCGCCGAGAAGGTAAGGCAGCTCGGCCTCGGCGACGGTGAGATCGGCCTGCGCCTTGCGCATCTCCGCCTCGGAAGCCAGCAGGTCGGCCATCGAGCCGGCGCCCTTGGCGTAAATCTGCTTCTCGCGCTGCCAGCGCGCCTCCGTCAAGTCCACCTGGGCCTTGGCGAAATTGATCTTGGCGTGTATCAAACGCAGCCTTTGCAGCACGCCGAGGCGGACGCGCGTCACCTCGGCCTCGGCCTCGCGCAGCTTAGCTTCGGCGACCTTGATGTCGGGGTTCGTCTTGAGCGCCTGGGAGTACTGCTCGTCGAGCTTGTCCTGCGCCTTTTTCGCGTCCTTCAGCTTGTTCTCGACCTGCTTCTGAATCTCGGGCGTCTGGGCCGAGAGCGGCAGGGCGACCAGCAGCGCGGCGGAAAAAAGGGCCATCGCGGTACGCACGTCAATTCTCCTTTCGTCGGGATTCCTTGAGGGCGGCCAGCAGCCAGTTGTCGGCGGGGTCGGCGCGGCGGGCGATTTGCGGGTCGGCGTCGAGGGCCTGGCGGTAGCAGCGCAGGGCCGACTCGTGGTCCTGCATCTCCGCGAAATAGCGGTTGCCGGCCTTCAGGTACAGCACGGCCCGCTCCGCCTCGCTGTCGAACGCCTGCCATTCGAGCTGGATGATGCTCACGTAGGACGGCGGCTGCGGCTCGGGCGTGGGCGTTTTCGGATTTTTCGCCGCCCGGTTCTCGGGGCCCGGGAGCCAGTTGAAATCCTTGGCGTCCACGTGGACTTTCGGCTCAGCCTTTTGGTTCGAGGCCACGGGGGGCTGCTCGACGGGCTCCGAGGCGGGCCACCATCTTGCGACCGCGACGCCGGCGACGAAACACGCCACGAGGATCGCTGCCTGGCCGAGCCGCCGGAGCCGGCGCCGGTTACGAACCACGCGCGTGGTCCGATCGCGCAGGCGGTCGCGCAACGGCTCATTCGCGTGCGCGTCGGCACCGAGCAGATCGTCCAGCGGGTCGTTCATGATCGTTCCTCGCGAATGGCGTCTCGACGCCCGCCGGGCGCGTAGGGTTCGTACTCCGCTCGAAACGCCTCGCGTGCCCTGGTCAGCAGTGATTCGACCGCCTTGGCCGACTCGCCGCGCCCGGCAGCGATCTCGTTCACCGACAGCCGATCGACATACTTCGCCCGCAGGACCGCCTCGTAATGCTCGGGCAGGCGTGCCAGGGCCTCGGCGACGCGCTCGGCCCGGTCGCGTCGCGCCGCATCGTCCGTGACCGGCAGCTCGATTTCGAGCCGGACCGACGGCGGGCGGGCCTTGCGGAAGCGGTTGCGGAGCAGGTTCGCCGCGATGCCACGCAGCCAGGCGGCGAACGGGCCGCGGTCGGGGTCGAAGCTGCGGATGCGTCGGACGGCGGTGAGCCAGGTTTCCTGCACCACGTCGTCCGCCGCGTCGCGCAGCCCGGCGCAGCGCCAGAGGACGTAGGCGTACAGCCCGTCGAAAGCGGTGTCGTACCAGGCCTGCCAGGCGCGCTCGTCCCCCGCCAGCACCGCGCGGTGCAGCCCGTGCTCGTGCTCCGGGCCCCCGGCCGCCATCCGCCACCCTCGGCAAGGTCGGATTTCACGTCCTCGGTTGATTATTGTCGCGCGGGCGGGAAATCCTTCGCGAGAAATTCAGCGCCCGCAACCGACTGGAATGCTCGCGACCGGGAGGGTAGAATGGCGGCGTTTTCGGACAAACGGCGCGCCGGCGAGAATTCGCACGATGCACGATCCCGCCTCTTCGCACTCCCGCGGCACCCGGCCGCTGATCGAGCGGTCGCTGGCGGGCCTGTTCGGCGCCGGACCGACCTCGCCGTTGTGGCCGGTCGCGCTGGCGTTGCTCTGCGGTGGCGGCGCCGTGTTTGCCGTTCTGGCCGTCTGCGTGGGGATCGGCTTTTTCGCCCTGAACAACGCGGACTGGGGCCGCCCCGGGCCCGGCCGCGCCGCCCCCGGAGACGCCGCGCCCGGAGACGCCGCCAAGCCGGGCCCGTTCGGTTTCGCCGGCGCGAAGGACCGCGATTTCTGGAATGAGGACACGCCCGCCGAGCGCGACTGGCTCGACAAGAATAAGCCGGTCGAGGTCCAGTTCCTGACCGACCTGCCGGAGTTCGACGTGCAGATGGGGCCCTGGCAGTTCGGCAAGCACGGCGACCTGGGGGCCCCGGGCGGCAAGCGGATCACCGTCCAGGGCCGGCTTTCCGACAAGGGCCTCGGCGTCCACCCCTGGGACCGCAGCACGACGAGCGTCCGCTACCGCCTCGGCAGGACCGCCCTCGCCTTCCGCGCCGCCGTCGCCCTCAACGACACCGCGGAGAACTTCGGCGACCACGGCGTCATCTTCGAGGTGCTCGGCGACGGCCGCTCGCTCGCCGTCTCGCGCCCGATCAAGGCCCGCGACGACTTCGACACCTGCCACCTCGACGTGCGCGGCATCGACGTGCTGGAGCTGCGGGCGACGACGACCGGCTCGCACTTCGGCTGCCACGCCGTCTGGCTCGACCCGCGCGTCATCCGGCGGAAGAATTAGAGCAGTTGCACCACGTGCCGCCGGCATTCTTGCCGGCGAGGCAAAACGCCGGCAGGAATGCCGGCGGCACCTAGGCCGCTCCGCCCGACCGCGAAACGCTGTAGTCGCCACGTACCCGCGGCGCGAAAAAAAGAGGCCGGTTGGAAACCGGCCCCACGTCGGCCGCCGTCAGTCCTTGGCGCGTTTGAGCGTGATGAGGACGTTCGGCTCGCCCTCCTTGGTGGCGAACTCGGTCGGCCGTTCGCCATCGGGGTTGCCGCAGACGCAGATCTTGAGCGTGTCCTTCTCGATCTGGTAGATGCCCTTGAGCGTGCGGCCGTTGTCGTCGGGCGTGACTTCGATTTCGGCCGGCTTCTTCGACGGGTCGATCTTCCAGCTGGCCTTCTTCGTCTCGCCGCCCTTATGCATTTCGAGGTTGTCGTCCTTGAAGACCAGTTTGGCGTCCACGAAGCCGTCCTGGACGCCCTTGCCGGTCTCGAAGCGCTCGATCGTCCACGTGCCGCGCAGCTTCGCCTTGGCCTTCTTGAGCGGCTCGTCCTGCCCGCCGGCGAACAGGGCCGCGCCGGCGGCGAACACCATGAGCACTGCCTTCATGTCGTCCTCCTAACTGAGACGGGGAGAGAGGTGAAGCGTCCCTCGCACTCTACGCGGCGCGACAGGGCACGGACAGGCGAGCGCGCGCCGAGGCCTAGTCGCCCTTCTTGGTCAGCGCCGCGAGGATCCGGCGGTGCTGATCGACCAGCGCGGTGGCGCCGCGGCGGTCGTAGTAGCGGATGAGCGCCTCGTGGGCGGGGACGTAACTCGAGTCCGCGGCAATCGCCTGCTTGAGCCACAGCTCCCCGTCGTCGTCGCGCCCCTCGCCGAAAAAGATGTCGGCGATGTCGCAGCGCAGGCGGGCGTCGCGCGGCCGCTTCGACAGCTGCTCGGTCAGGGCGGCGACCTTCTTGCGGTTGGCTTCGTAGCGGTCCGCGTCGGCGGCGTACTTCTCGGCTTCCTTCTGCCGGGACGGCCCGAGCTTCTTGAGGCAGTCCGCCAGCTTGCGGTTCAGCTCCGGGTCCTGCGGCACGACCTGCAGCGCCAGGCGGAAGTCGGCCTCAGCCTTGTCGGTCTCGCCGGCATCGAGCGCCACGCCGGCCCGTTCGAGCATGGCCGGCACGTTGCGCGGCGACTGCTGCAGCAGCTCGTCGAGCGCCTCGCGCGCCAGCTTGTAGTGAGCCAGCTTTCGCTCCGCCTTCGCCATCCCGAGCAGCACGGCCGCCGTCCGCGCGATCCTGACGCCGGCCTGGTACGCGCGCACGGCTTCCTCGGGCGACCCGCTGGCCAGCAGCGCGTCCGCGAGCCGCAGGTGGGCGCCCAGGCTGTCCGGCCGCAATTCGGCCGCCTTCCGGTAGTCCGCGATGGCCGCCGGCAGGTCGCCCTGCTTTTCGTGCAGGATGCCGCGGCTGAGCAGGGCCGGCACGTCGTTCGGGTTGCGCTTGAGCGCCGCCCCCACGAGCGGGGTGGCCGCGGTCAGGTCGCCGGCTTGCAGGTATTGCAGGGTCAGCACCTCCGCCGCGAGCGGGGCCTGCGGCGAGTCTTTTTCGTTCGCGAGCTTGCGCAGGGCCGCCGCCACGGTGCGGTCCCCCTGCTGGCCGCGCAGCATCAGCATCTCCATGTCGATCTCGACCTCGGGCCAGCCGAGCTTGCGCGCCTGCTGAAAGTGCTTGACCGCGAGCTCGTAAGCCTCGGCGCGGCGGGCGGTCTGGCCGAGCAGGAAGTGCGCCTTCGCCTCGTCCGGATGGTTCGTGAGGAACTCTTCGAGCTTGGTGCGGGCGGCGACGAGGTCGTAAGCCGCGATCGCCTGTTCCGCCTCGCCGAGCAGGGCGTCCTCGCGCCGCTGCTTGACGATCAGCCACGTGCCGACCGGGATGACGACCAGGCCGAGCAGAAAGACGAACGTGCGGCGGCGGTGCGTGCGGGCGGCGGCGAGCGTCTTGCGGAGGAACGCGAACAAGGCAGGGCTCCGATCGGCAATGCGGGGCTACTTCAGCGCGACGACGTGGGTGCGGTCCACGGCCAGGTCGGTCAGCACGGTCGGCGGGACGTCGCGGCCGGGCCAGTGGATTTCGACGCGATCGACCCTGTCCGCCTTGCCCAGGCCGAACGTCACCGGCAGCTCGCAGCAGCTGAGGTAGCTGCGGCTCGCGATGACCTCGCGCTTCCACGCCTTGTCGCCGGCCTTGAGGACGATGCGGGCGCCGATGGCGCTCGTGTTGCAGCGCTTGCCGTCGCCGCGCAGGTCGAGTCGGACCCAGTGGTGGCCGGTGCCGCCCTCGTTCTTGAGGAGCCGCGCCGGGCCGCCGTTGTCCATCAGCACGATGTCGGGCGTGCCGTTGCCGTCGACGTCCGCGTAGGCCGAGCCCCGGCCGACGAGCGGCTTGAACAGGTCGGCCCCGGCGAACTCCTCCGTGACCAGCTCGAAACCGACCTTGGCGCCGGTGTTCCAGAAAAGTTGCGGCGGCTGGCGAAATGCCTCGCCCGGCCGAACGATGTGGATTTTCGGCTCCAGGTGGCCGTTGTTCGAGAGGAAATCGAGCCGGCCGTCGAGGTCGTAGTCGAAGAAGAACATGCCGAAGACGAGCGGCAGCCGACTCGGCCCGGCGACGCCCTCGGCCTCGGCCACGTCCGAGAAGACCAGCGGATTCATCTTGTCGAGCCGCAGCAGCGTGTCGGGCTCGTTGGCGAAGTTGCCGATGACGAAGGCGCACTTGCCCGGCCGGTATTCGCCCCAGTCGATACCCATCGCCCCGCGCGCCTTGCCCTGCGCGTAGGCCGCTCCGCACTGCTCGCCGCATTCCTGGAAGGTGCCGTCCCCCTTGTTCAGGAAGAAGAAGTTGCGCACGGTGTCGTTGGCAACGAAAACATCCGGCCAGCCGTCTTCGTTGACGTCGGCGACGAGCACGCCGAGTGACTTGCCGGCCGGCTTACCGAGCGTGTCGAGCACGTGCACGCCGGCCTTGCGCGACACGTCCTCGAAGATGCTATTGCCCTTGTTGCGGAAGAGCTGGCAGAAGGTCCCCTCGAACGCAGTCGGCGGCCCGAAGGCAGGGAGCTTGCCATTCAGATTGAACCCCTGCACGAGGTCGATTTTCGGCGACCACTGCACGTAGTTGCACACGAAGAGGTCGAGCAGGCCGTCCTTGTCGTAATCGAGAAACGCGACCGAACTGGGGAAGGTGATCGGCGGCTCCCACGCCAGGAATTTCGCCCCTTCCACGTCGGGCATGTTCCAATCTTTCGTCAGGTCCCCAGCAGTCTTGGTGACATCGATGAACCGATGCTTACCGTCCTTCTTCGTGTTGTGGAAGAGGTGGCTGCCGCCGACCGCGGTGACGAACAAATCGGGCAGGCCGTCGTTGTCGTAGTCGCCGACCGCGACGCCCATGCCGAAGAACGTGACGTCGAGACCGACATCCTTCGTCACGTCCTCGAAGGTGCCGTCGCCCTTGTTGCGGTACAGAGCCAGCGTCGGGGCGGGCTCGTCCTTCGGCTGGAAGCCGGGCCAGTGGCAGGAGCTGACGAGCAAAAGGTCCTGGTGGCCGTCGCCGTCGAAGTCGAAGAAGGCGCAGCCGGAGCCGAGCGTCTCGGGCAGGAGCTTCCTGCCGAACGAGCCGTTGACGTGCTTGAACTGGAGGCCGCCCTTCGCGGTGACGTCGGTGAACTTGACCTTTGCCGGGTTGACCTTCGGTGCCTTCGTGCCGGGGCCAACCTTGACGTTCTTGATTTCTTCAGGATTGTTGTGATTGCAACCGCCCGAAACCGCCCATAGCCCCACCACGCCGAGCAGCACCATTGGCAGGGCGGAGAACAGGTAGCGGCGTCGCGGTAGGGTCATGGCGGTGACGGCTTCGGTTTTGGCAATGCAGTTCCGGGCTCGCCGTTATTGTAGTCGCTGCGTTCGGCGCTACGCTACACCCCATTACGCATTCCGGCGGCGAGCGGTTTGTGGGAACGGGAGCCGTGCTTCAGGTACAACAACTCGTAAGGACTGCATCGACCATCCTCGCACGATCACCTGACGCATGGTCACGACGCGCACGGCGCTGCCGAATCTCGAAGACACGATTATTGCCCTCGCCAGCGCCGCGGGGCCTGGCCTGCGCGCCATCGTGCGCCTAAGCGGACGGCAGGCGCCCCGCATCGCCGCCGCCGTCTTCCCCGGCTTCACGCGCGAGCCGGCGGGGCGGCAACTCGTGTTGGGCCAACTCGTCGTGCCCGGCGTTCATGCCCCACTGCCGGCCGACCTGCTGTTTTTCCCCGGTCCACGCAGCTACACCGGGCAGGACGTCGTCGAGCTGCATACGCTGTCGTCTCCGCCGCTGGTCGAGGCGCTGGTCGCGGCGTGTCTCGCGGCCGGGGCGCGGGCGGCCCAGCCGGGCGAGTTCACGTTGCGGGCGTTCCTCGCCGGCAAGCTCGACCTGACGCGGGCCGAGGCGGTGCTCGGCGTAATCGAGGCCGGCAGCCGCGACGAGTTGAAACACGCCCTCGCCCAGCTCGCCGGCGGCGTGGCCGAGCCGCTCCACGTCGTCCGCGACGACCTGCTGAACCTGCTGGCAGACGTGGAGGCTTTCCAGCACAGTGGGATCCGAAGCTTGGAATTCACGTGACTTGAAGTCGCGGCCGCACTGACCCTATAGTGAGTCGTATTAATTTAAATCATACCAACATGGTCAAATAAAACGAAAGGCTCAGTCGAAAGACTGGGCCTTTCGTTTTAATCTGATCGGCACGTAAGAGGTTCCAACTTTCACCATAATGAAATAAGATCACTACCGGGCGTATTTTTTGAGTTATCGAGATTTTCAGGAGCTAAGGAAGCTAAAATGGAGAAAAAAATCACTGGATATACCACCGTTGATATATCCCAATGGCATCGTAAAGAACATTTTGAGGCATTTCAGTCAGTTGCTCAATGTACCTATAACCAGACCGTTCAGCTGGATATTACGGCCTTTTTAAAGACCGTAAAGAAAAATAAGCACAAGTTTTATCCGGCCTTTATTCACATTCTTGCCCGCCTGATGAATGCTCATCCGGAATTTCGTATGGCAATGAAAGACGGTGAGCTGGTGATATGGGATAGTGTTCACCCTTGTTACACCGTTTTCCATGAGCAAACTGAAACGTTTTCATCGCTCTGGAGTGAATACCACGACGATTTCCGGCAGTTTCTACACATATATTCGCAAGATGTGGCGTGTTACGGTGAAAACCTGGCCTATTTCCCTAAAGGGTTTATTGAGAATATGTTTTTCGTCTCAGCCAATCCCTGGGTGAGTTTCACCAGTTTTGATTTAAACGTGGCCAATATGGACAACTTCTTCGCCCCCGTTTTCACCATGGGCAAATATTATACGCAAGGCGACAAGGTGCTGATGCCGCTGGCGATTCAGGTTCATCATGCCGTTTGTGATGGCTTCCATGTCGGCAGAATGCTTAATGAATTACAACAGTACTGCGATGAGTGGCAGGGCGGGGCGTAACCTAGGTGACAGAAGTTAAAAGCCTCCGGTCGGAGGCTTTTGACTTTCTGCTAGATCGGCCGCATCGAATATAACTTCGTATAATGTATGCTATACGAAGTTATTAGCGATGAGCTCGGACTTCCATTGTTCATTCCACGGACAAAAACAGAGGGGAAAG
>JADMIO011201715.1_pt1 | contig 37442 bp, 33 predicted proteins | sample 8958161 | NCBI WGS metagenome assembly JADMIO01 (sample SAMN16585339, study PRJNA669376) | soil metagenome | isolation source: Crop rotation soil | place: USA: Cullars Rotation, Alabama | collected 2011 | reverse complement strand
CCGCGACTTCAAGTCACGTGAATTCCAAGCTTCGGATCCCACTGTGCTGGAAAGAATTATTTCGACGTAAGGATTGTAAGGACCTGCGCTGGCGACACCGAGCGGAGGCCGAATAGCGGCTGCAGCTCGACTTAGATCGTTCGTAAACTTGCGTGGTATGGAAAGGCTGCCCGAGCGAATATACGCAACCATGACTCGGGACCCGGCCGGCAACTGTCGCACGAAGGTCGCAACTGGCTTTGCTTCATTCGCAATCGACGGCACCAAATCATCTTGCAACAGCACCGCGAGCGTTATCGGATTGTCAGCGGGCTTTCGCATCGACAGCATGCTCTGCACGTCACCATCTTCGCGGATCATCAAATCGACCACGCGTATTTCGACTTCGGGCTTCTTCACTTTGATGGTGACGGGGACGGTGACTGGCCTTGGCGCTCCACGCGAGCGCCGATTGCCGTCCTGTGCGACAGCTGCACTCGCAACTATTAGCGAGACAGTCGTAACGAGGAAAGCAGAACGCAGGTGACTAGAAGTGCGCATGTTGTCCGGTCGCATGATATTACACGGCGGCTACACAGCCAAAAGCGTGACCGCGAAAATCGAATTGGCCTGAGTTACTGCTGATAGTATGATCGCGTCCACGAAACATGGAATTGATGGAGCAGTCTGGAAAATTAATGCCGAGCGACCGGCGCGCCGCAAAGCTCTGGCGGACTGCGCCGTGGTTAGCATTCCCTTTAATAACAGTGGTGCCCCCGGCGCTGCTGGCGTTGGTCTATCTACTCAGCGGCGCTGCGCCGCTTTTTCTGATACTTGCGATTAGTTCAATTCCCTTCTCGCTGATCGCTGCAATTATCGCCGTGATAGTTCTGGTTTTTCTTCGCCGAAATTGGACAAAGCGCCTGTGCGATCGGCTGGCATCCGATGGTATTACCGCTGACGAGGTGGAATGGTTTCGGAGTGAGCTAACAACTGGCGAGAAGCGCGCCCTTGATTCAATGGAGAAGCAACAGCCCTTGCTGGCGGACGCTTACCGAGAGACGCTCGCGTTGCGTTTGAATGCGAGTCGCCTCGCTTCCAGTTCGCGGCGCCAGTTACTGATTGTCGAGCGGCGCATCAACCGCGCCCGTTACCTCCACGCGCCTGACACTGTGGTCCTGCTTGATGAATTAAATCGTGACCGCGCGCGACTCGAGCAATTGAAACAGGAGAGTTCGTCGCGACGAGCGGAAGCCGAAGCGCGTCTGCAAATGATCGAAGCGGCAGCGAGCCGCGGCGCCAGTTGGGCTGAAACTAACTACATGCTGCAGCGACTGGATGAGGGAAGAAAGAACTTGCCGCTCGGTTTGGAAACCGAGCGCGCGCGTCAGCAGTTGCGTGAAGAGTCCGAGCGCGAACTGCGAAAAGAGTTAACTTCATAAAAAAAGCGAGCGCGATCCGTTATGATCGCGCCCGCCGTCTCCTGCGAATCACTAAAACCTTACCGAGGTGTCGTGTTGTAAGGCGCGCCCGCCCTGATTGTTACTTCTGTTCCACGTCCCAGCTCGAGTTCATTTCGTCCCTGAACGTATACTGAGCCGGCTCCGCCGCCTGCGCCAAGAATTGCGCCAATCGCCGCACCTTTGCCGCCACCGGCAATCGCGCCGATGATTGCGCCCACCGCAGTACCAATCGCCGCACGCTGTTCGGTCTTGGTCGTTTGGCTGTCGTCGCGCACAGTTCCTTCGGTATCGACGCGCACTTCTTCACCGTTCGTCGTCCGCACGCCTTCGACGATTCCCGCGAATTGATACGAGCGTCCGTCGCGCAACCGAATGGTGTCGAAATCCAACGTCAAAACCGATCGGCCGGTGATACGTCCGCTGCGTTGAATTTGCGAAACGTGGCCTTCGATCGTCGCGCCATTGAATTCCGATGGATCCGTTACCCGCAGCGTAAACCGATCGCCAACCGCTGCTGTCTGGGTAGATAAACTGTCATCCAAAACGCCGACGACGCGCGTGCCGTCAGGAATAACAAAACTGGCGTTTGACGGAGACCCATTCGTTGTCGGATACGCGCTTGGGTTATAGATATTGAATTGAGCGACATCGGCTGTCTTCTCATAGACACTCTGCACAACTACTGGCGCGGTCAAGCCGGCTACGTACACGCTGCGCCTAACGCTAAGTCGCTGGCCGTTATCGATTGAATCGAACGTCACACTGAAATCGTTTCCGCGGTCGCCGGTTGTGCTGACCATCAGCTGGTCGCCGCTCAGCGTTGCGCGTGATCGAATTGTGCGTCCGTTCGCGTTCGTCTCAGTTCGTTCGCGGCCATCAGCCACAAATGAAATCTGAGCGGCGCGAGTTGAAGCGATCGTCACGGACTGTCCGCGCACGTCCAGCGCCAACTGATCGGGAGCTTCAAGCCGCCGCGTCACTGAATCCATGACACGGTTGCGTTCGCTGCGAGCCAGGTCGCGTGTCGCTCTGTCAGCCGCGTTGCGCGCATCATCACTGCGCGAAACATCCAAACGATATGTTCCCGTCAAACGAGTCGCATACCGATTGTTTCTATCCGTCGGATAGTTGTTCGGATAATTGTTCGGATAGTTGTTGACTGGCGGATAGGCGTTCGTCGCTTGCGTCCACCTCAAGTTGTAGGCGCTGGCAAGCTGATTCAGATCCACGCGCATACTCGACCAGTCGTTCTGCGTCCGCGCATTCAGTGCATGTCTCCGCAAGAACAGGTCGATTCGAGAGGCACGGTTCAGAACATCCTGCACGTCCGCGCGCGTCGATTGCCGCGCGTCGAAGCGATCGTGCAGACGTCGCACGCTATCATCAAAGTCGCGCACGAAAAGGTTAATGTCTTCGTCCGCGTTCGACGTATACACGTCGTTGGAATTCCTGCTGGTCAAATTCTGCAAATCGTTGCGGAACGTCGCTGAGCGATTCTCAATATTGAAAATTGTTCGCCGCACGGATTGGAGCGTGCCGCGATAGGGGCGTGTCTGTGCCGGCGCCGCAGCCGCGGCAACCAACGCACACACAATTGATAAAGCTGCTGACATCAGGCGTCTTCTCATCTTACTTCCTCCTCTAATATTCGTTGGAATTCTTCCTTGGAGAGTGTTCGCCCCGGTTTTAAATCAATTCGCATACCAAGCGGCGCGCGGGAGAGCAGGGGGAAATTCCGATCTGAAAACCTCAGAGGAACATTGATGGGATTCGGTGCGACATCTCGCGGTTGGCACCCAATTGACGGCGCGCATGACAATTCAATTGCGCTTGAGAGTACGAACATCGTCCATCAGCGTTTTAAAAACAGGCGTGTTATTCTTTCGTTGAGATTCGGAGAAAACGATGTCAGACGCCACTAAGAAAGCAACGATCCAGTTTGCCGGAGATGAGTTGTTCGTTGGCATTAGCCCTTCGGGCCACGCGCAAACTATCGAAACAAACTCAGCGCGCAACAGTGCGGCTACGCCCATGGAATTGCTTTTGATTGCGCTGGGAAGCTGCACCGGCGTCGATGTGATCTCGATTTTGAAAAAGAAGAGGCAGCAAGTCACCAATTATCGCATCGAAGTATCGGGCGAGCGCCGCGCAGATTTTCCGCGCAGCTACACGCGGATGCACGTTAAGCACATTGTCCGCGGACGCGGCGTTTCCGAACAGGCAGTCGCGCGCGCCATTGAACTTTCAGAGACAAAGTACTGCAGCGTAGCAGCGACATTGCGCAGTGGCGTCGAGATCGTTACCACGTACGAAATTATCGAAGATGATTCGGAATAAATATTTAGCATTCATCATTGCGATTTTGGTTCTCGGATCGAACGCGATCGGGCAGAAGGGCGACGCTGCGCTGACCTCTATACGCGTCAGCGATCGAGCCGACAAACTCGCGAAAACGAAAGACCAATTGACGCCGGCTGAACATCTGCGCCGTGCGAGCATTTATCTGGCGAACCGTCTTTTTGATGACGCGCGCGAACATTTTCAGGCGATCGTTTCGAACTATCCGAACGATCCGGCGGTGCCTCCGGCGCTTTTGGGCATGGCCCGCTCTTTTTATGTCGAGCGTCGTTATGAAGAAGCCCGACAGACCTACGATCGCCTGGCGCGAACTTTTCCTGACACAAAAGAGGGCCGCGAAGGTCTGAATTTTTCCGCGTCATCGCTATTGCGCATGGGCCGCGGGGCGGAAGCCGCGGCGATCTACGCTGAGTACATCGACAAATATCCGAACGGCGAGCGCATCGACACCGCGCACTTGAACGCTATCGATGCGTATCGCGAAGCCGGTCGAGTCCAGGACGCGATTGCGTGGATCGATCGCACAAGGCAAAGGTTCGCCGGCACTCCGACCGAATCTGCTGCGATCTTCACGAGATTGCGGCTCGATCTGACAACCGGCAACTGGCAACACGCGGTGGAATCCGCGGATGAGTTACTACAAAAACCGATTCTGTCAGGATCGAACACGAGCGCGGACGAAGTGATTTATTTGAAAGCGCACGCGCTTGAGCGCGCCGGGCGTTTGGGTGATGCGTGGCGCACTTATCTGCTGATTCCGGATGGGATGAGTTCGTATTACGGCGGCTTGGCTACTGATCGGCTGCGTAAGATTTCAGATCCGGCGGTGAATCAAGTCGGGCAGCAGCGCGCCGCGAACGTCAATTCGGCGATCGAGAATTCGTCGGCGGACTATCCGGCGGCGTTTCGCTTCCAAGTGTTGAAAGAAGCGAAAAAACGAAATCTCGATCCGCGCCTGCTGCTTTCGATCATGAAGCAGGAAAGCCAGTTCAAGCCGGGCGCGCGATCCCCTTCGGCTGCCCGCGGACTCTTGCAACTAACGATCGATGCGGCAAACAAATTTGGGAAGCGCGCCGGATTCGATCACGTAACGGAAGACATGCTCTATCGTCCCGACGTGAACATCGCCGTTGGCGCTGAATACGTGGCTGAACTCTCGCGCATGTTCGCCGGACTTCCGGAAGCGATCGCCGCCTCTTACAACGGCGGCGAAGACAACGTCGCGCGCTGGCTGGCGCGTTCGAACCAAAAGGATGAAGGCGTCTTCGCTTCAGAAGTTGGATTCACTGAATCGAAGAACTACGTCTTCAAAGTCATGAATTACTATCGCGCGTACAAGCAACTCTACACTTCCGATCTCAAGCCGCGAGCAGCGGCGAAAATGAAGGAGTAACGAAGAAGACGGGGAGAAACGGAGACGCGGAGACGGGGTGAATTTCGCTTTCTCTCCGGCGTCTGTTTTTCTTCCCGTCACTCAGTAACCGTGTTTCCTTTCTGTCTACGTCGCGTCTCCCCATCGCCGCGTCTCCGCTTCTCCACGTTTCCGCGTCTCCCCGTCTCCCCGTCTCGCTTTCTCCGCGTCTCCCCGTCTCCCCGTCTCCCGTCTTCCCGTCTCGCTTTCCCCTACGGTTGCGGGCAATACTTTGGCTCGAATCCTTCAGCTCGCTCGCGTCGATTCAAAACATCCGGCCGCGGCGGATAGTCCCGCGGGATGATTCCCAAACGCACCAGCGCGTCACGATACTCGTAGCGAATCGTGACGTCGCCGATCGGTCGTGGATCTAAATCCATCGTCACCCAACGCACGCCGTTGTTTATCGTGCGACCGATTCCGGTCGCAGCTGATTCGTCATCAGGCGGCGGATAAGCTCGCGCGCTGCGCTCTTTCGCGGCGTTGCTCGGCGCCGACGTGCCGGCAGACTCAGTCGATTCCGTCGGGGCCTTTTCGTCGCGCATGCGATCATCTTCGTCCCGATTGTTTCGTGATTGACCAGGGGTCACCGGCAGAATGTGGAACGGCTTTCGCTCATGGAAGAAGACGGCCGAGATGAGTCCGAGGTTTTCAGTCTGCCCAATCTTCGCGCCATACGAATCGCGTTCAGTCGTGAAATAGAAGCGGCGCGCGTTGTCCGAACTCATCTGCCAACCCCGCACGTTGATGGTGCCGTATGGTTCAATCACCCATTTGTGAGCGTCCCACGCGCTGGTGTGTCGCGCGTCGATCGTATTCATGCCGTCGACCGACAAAGCGACAGCGACGCGACTGCCGGTCGGGTTGTGAATTCGAAGTTCGTACTCGGCGTTCTGAAGCGCTTCAATATAGCGACGTCCACGGGCCGAGTATTCAGTCGCCAGGCGACCGTCGATCAAGACATCAACAGAGAACCCGTTCTCAGTCGTCGCCGGATCAAAATATTCCAGCGCAGCCGACGCTGAACTCTCTGAGTAATCCGCCGATGCCGTTCTCGCGATATAGCTCGCCAACACAATCGCCAACCCGACCGCCATGCTTGCTGCAGCAATCCACGTAAGCTTTCTCATTTGCGCAATCCTCCTTTGAAATACACGTAGCTGCCGTTAGAACGTCAGGCGACTTAACCTCTTGCGCTTTTTGAAGCTCATAAAAACGAAAGAGCGAGAGAATTTCTTCTCTCGCCCATTAAGTCGGCGGTGGACGTTACTGGTGCTCACAGCCTGGTACTTCAAAGTGGCTTGAAATACATGCAGCAACTCATCGCGAATAAAGCGAGCATTTAGGCGAACACGAAAGCTAGCTCGCTATCCAATTCCCGATCGCTACGCCGGTACACCAAGCTCCTCCCAAAGCACCCCCGACGGCTGCACCAAGGGCACCGCCTGTGCCGGCCCCGGCGGCTGCTCCGGCAACTCCACCAACGCCAGCGCCTGCCTCGCCCCCGGCGACTGCTCCAGCAGCTCCACCAGCGGGACCAGCAACTGCTCCACCACCCGCAGCGCCTGCGGCGCCCCCGGCGACTGCTCCAGCCGCGCTTCCCGACACTTCGCCCACGATCGCACCGGCTGCAGCACCCAAGCCGGCAACGGCGCCGGCCACTTCCGACACGCATCCAAACCAGCCAGTCGGATTAGGAGGCCCCGTAGGTCTTTGCATTCTTCTAACAGTGTCACCTCGTTGGGCAAAGACCGCTGCAAATCTTTTTCCAACGACCGCAGCTTTCTTATCTACGACGGGCGCGGACCGACCCTGCTCATAGAGAGCGCCATCGTTATAAGTCAGTTTGCGCGGCTGACCGCCATCTACGATCAGCGTTACGGGGACACCTTGATTGGCCCTTGCCTGCTTGTAATCGTCGCTATTCCATTCAACTCTTACTGAGTGTGCCTGATCTGGAAGCGCGAATTCGAGATATCGAAACCCGCTGCCTCCGCCGTGACGAATTACGATGCCCGGCGTCTTGCCGCGGCGAAACTCGAGACTGGTGTGTACCTCAAGCGGGTCTTCCGCTGATGCAGATCGTTTCGTAGCCATTTTCCCTCCTAATGGTTTTGGGTTGTGATGAGTCTTCAAAATCCACCAAGGCGGGCTCTTTTATCACCTTGGTCGCACCTCGAGCAAGCTAAATAAAGCGAGGGACTTTAATCCCTCGTCCTCGATTTAGCGGCACGTCTGTCCCTGCCTCCTGCGCCTTCTGGTGTTACTAAACTTAAGTTGTGGCGGCCGCTTGTGCTTGGTTTCTTTGCGCGATCGCGTAAAGGAGGGTTTTTATTTGGAAAGGTGTCAGGTCAGGGCGCGCTTCAAGCAACAGCGCGATGACGCCGGTGACGTGCGGCGCGGCAAAACTGTTTCCAGTGAGCTGACGATATCCGCCGCCGGGCCAAGTCGTTTCCACCTGAACGCCGGGCGCAACCAGCTCGATAACTTCGCCGTATTGAAAACCGAAATTCAGCGGTTCACCGCCGGCCCGCTTCACGACGGAAATTAGCGAGGAAGAATGAATCGAAGGCGAGCTGGCCTGCGGCAGATTGTTGGCGGCTGCGACCAGCATCACGCGCTCGCGATAAGCACGATCGAGAAGTTCGCGCATCGGCATCCAGAAATCTCGTTTAGTGGTTCCCAGCGAGAGGTTCACGACCTGAAGTTTTTGCTTGATGGCAAAGTCAACGCCCATCAAAAACATTTCGCCGGTGCCGGCTCCAGTCGGTCCCAAAACTTTAATGCTGGTAATTTCCACGTCCGGCGCGACCTTGCTGATGATGCCGGCGCAAGCCGTTCCGTGGCCCGCCTGATCTCCTGACGTCGATTCTTTGAAAACGATCTGGCCACCTTCGTTCACCGCTTCAAACGAGGCCTTGATTTTTCCTTCTAGCGCCGGATGCTTCGTGTCGACTCCGCTGTCGACGATGCCGACGCGCACACTTTTGCCAGTGCTGCCCGCCCACAGCGTCTCTGGTGAAATGTTTGACCAGAGGTCGACGATGTCGCCCTTGTTAGTGACAGCAGTATCGGACTGCGCCATTCTGATCTCCTGTTCAGTAATCGTTAGAAATTAAAATAACTCGATCCGGAGGAAGAACGTTTTTCGGTAAAGCGAGCAATCGTCTCGACGATGTCGCGACACATTTCGCGTTCAGCGTCGCCGCGCGAAACAATGTCGCGCAAGCCAACGGCGAGCTGAAGTAAATCCCGATGTTCAGGCGCAGCGTCGGCAGATTTCAGCCACTCGGTTAGCTCGCCTCCGTTTTCACTGGCCTGACTTTTCAATGAATGCGTGAACAACGATTCGACCAGCACGGCCAGTTCATAAGAATCAACCAGTCGCGCGATCGCGTCAGCAAATCGCGCTGCGTCGTCCATCTCTTCCGGAGTGAACGGCGGGTACGGCGGTTCCCCGGGTCGATTCACAAATTCGAGGACACCAATCGTTTCGTTGCCGCTGCGCAGCGGCGTCGCCAGCAGAGTCACAGTCTTAAATCCTACCGCTTCGTCCGCGCCCGACCAGAAAGATCCTTCGGAACTCACATCGTTCACAGCCATCGGCTGGCCGCTGGAAAAAACCAGACCGGCAATTCCCTTCCCGGGCGGAATTCGGATCTTCAACAACTCTGCTTCTAATTCACTGACCGCGACCAGAAATCTAAGACCACCGTCGCGTCCATCGCGAACCAGGACGGAAGCATCAGCCGAGCCAACCGTTTCCGCGGCGACTTGAAGAAGATCGTCGATCGCTTGCCGAATCGGCGCAGCCAGCGAGTTGGAAAGATCTATTGAGTCGAGCGCTGCTTTGATCTTGGCGCTGTGAGCGTCTGATGTTTCAGAGTTTGGATTGTCCAACATGATTCAGTCGTCCTGTAATCTACTGCGACGCGCGCAACGCACATAGTCGCAGCGGCAAAAGCGAAGGCCGCATTATACAGAGATGAGGTCTTTCTGCAATTCGATTTGATGATGACGGTAGTGACCTAATTTCAAATCTCTGTGTCTCCGTGAGAACTCAGTGTCTCTGTGGTGAATGTTTCGGGCGATATTTCCACCACAGAGGCACTGAGTTCTCACGGAGACACAGAGAACGCGCTCAAATTAGGGCACTACGAAATCGAAAACTGCTTTTGACTGTGCGCACTCGCGTCGTTAGGATGTCCGATGCTCTGCTACTTCATAATTCAAAACTACTAAAAATGAATTCAGTAACACCGGCCGCGCCCGATCCATCGATGCCCGCGCATCTTCGGCCCGAAGTCTCGCAAGCGATCGAAGAAGCTCACGAGTACGAACGTCAAGGCAACGCACAGGCGGCGATAGATCGCTTGGAGCAGATGCTGGCAAACATGCCTGGCGGTTCTGCACTCGACGTTTTGAAAGAGCGCGTGACGCTGGCCCTGACGACCGCGGAACTTTTGGTAAACGCCGGAGACACGCCGACGGCAAAGCGAAGACTCGTCGAAGAGTTTCGTCTGGCAAATGAAGCCTTTCAAAGAATCAAAGCAAGCGGATCCGAAGCTGACAAGCGGATGGCATTTCGCGGACTCGTGCAAATGCGCGACCTGCACGCGCGGCTCGATGTAACCGGCAAAGCTGCGCCGGAACTTGGAATAGATCGATGGCTAAACAGCGACCCGACTACGCTGGAAGACTTAAGAGGGAAAGTCGTGTTGCTGGAGTTCTGGGCCACCTGGTGCCGGCCGTGCGAACAATTGTTTCCGAAGATCAAAGAGTTGCACAGCCGGCACGCTGCGGCCGGATTGACGGTGTTGGCGTTGACCAGATTCTTCATGGCTTACGGTGGAACGGAAGAAGCCAAGGCTCAGGAGATTCAACTCATCCGCGACTTCATCCAGAAAAACGAAATCCAGTTTCCGGTCGGCATCGCCGAAGATGAAACGCTGCAAAGTAAATACGGAGCCACGGCTTTGCCGATGCTCGCGCTGATCGATCGCAGCAGCATTGTGCGTTACTTTGCTTTCTCGCCCGACGACGACAATTTTCAAACCGTGCTCGCCGAATGTCTTAATAATTTAGCTTGACCGCAAACCGTCATAAGCGCGGCAAAGCGGGATTGTAAATCTCAGGGGTTGCTGGTAGGATGGCCGCCACCCAATCGGCCAGTCTTCTTAATATTCCGCTGTTTGGAAACTTGAGAAACGTTTTTCGTCTGTCGATTGCGTGCGATCAAGGCGCGCGTGGATTCAATCCTGCGAGGGAGTTTGCGGCATCATTTGGTGCTTTCCGTTCCGCAAAACTCTTCCGGCAAAGCGTCTAATCGACCGAGAACCAAAAGCGCGTCTGCTTAACATAAGCGTTTCGGATTCTCTCGTCCGCTACTTTTTATTCTGCGGAAAATTCGCCGCAAGGCGTTAACTGAGTTAACTTCAAAAAAAGGGATTCCAGTCCCGCATATCTCGAAAGGAGAAAAGTAGTTTATGGCTTTAGTTAGCACAATGCCCGAGAAGGGAAAACAAGCAAAGGTTTACGACATTCCAGACAGCGATCTGGCAAAGTATCAAGCAGTCGAAGCCAACCAAACGTCCTATGACGAAGGCAAGGACAGGCTGAGCGAAGGCAAGGAAATGGCGGGTGGAATCGATCTGGACAAGCAAGAAGTCCAGGCCTACAACGACATTTGTATTTGCTGGATCAGAATCGGCGGCACCTGGTACTACCGCTATCAGTACTGCTGGCAAGACTGTCCGTAACAGACGCGCGCGTGAACATTTCGAACGTTCACGCGTTTCCATTTTCAAGCAAGAATTTAAGGTGGAATGGCTTTCCAGTCATTCCACCTATCTGTATAATCTCGCCGGTTTCAACGCGCGTAAATTTCCCAGCCGCGTTTGCAATCAAACTTTTTCAGTCCAATTTCCTTTAAGCGATCAAAGACCATGTCCGATAAATCTGATCCCCAACCGATGTCACGCATGACGCCGGTTGCAGGTGGAGCCGCGCCTGCACCAGAGAAACCAGACGGCGCGCAGCCGTACGATGGTCCGCAAGGTCCCGCTCCGGGTGGTCCACCACCGGAAGGTGGGATGCAACGAATGCCCGTCGGTGGCGCAATGCCTCCGGGTGGGCCAGTGCCTCCGGATGGCTCGATGCCGCAGGGAGGCATGATGCCGGCTGGCGCAGTACCCGAAGGTGGGCCCGTTCCTCCGGGAGGTCTTCCTCCGGGCGGTCCAATGCCCAAAGGTGGTCCAATGCCGGCGGCTGGTCCCGCACTGGGTGGTTCTATGGCTCCCGGGAAAATGCCTGCTCGACCGAAACTTAGTGCGCGTCCCTACATCAAGCGTTCATTCCGGCTGCTGAAGAATCACAAGCGTACAGTCATTTTTTCGGCCGCACTTACTCTGGTCGGCGCGATCATGCCGTTTATCGTGAGCGCTTCGTTTGGTCCACTCGTGGCAATCCTCGGCAAAGTCGGCGAGCAAGGCGGCATTGGAAATGTCTGGGGCATGACAGGTTCGCTGTACAAAGCCCCGCCGGCTGGAGTTTCGGGATCGCTGCTTTCACCGCTTGATGGAATCCGCACGTGGCTCGCGACGCCTCTGACCTTCACCACGATTTTCATCATCTGGGCGGCGGCGACTGTGGGCGCCGCGCTGTTGCGATTCGTTCAGCAATGGACCATGTCGAATCTCGAGCAGAAGATGGTCGCCGAGATTCAGTCAAATGTTTACGACCACTTGCAGACGCTTTCTCTCGACTTCTTCACTGGCGGAAAGACGGGCGCTTTGATGCAGCGCATCACCAACGAATCTCAGAACGTGCAAAAGCTGCTTACGCAAGTTCTGATGACGCCCATCCTCGACATCTTCGTTTTGATCGCTGCGCTGTTCTATCTGTTCGGCATGAGCTGGCAGATGACTCTGGTCGCTTTCGCGCTGGGACCAGTGGCGTTCTGGCTGTTCCGCATCACAATGAACAAGTTGCAGCAGGCGTCGGGCCAGATGATGGAAGTTAACCGCGAACTGAATGGCGAGCTCAACGAGTCGCTCAGCGGCATGGCCGACATTCAAATCTTCAACGCCCAGGCAAAGCGCAGCTCACGCTTCGCAAAGCTCGCACAGGAGACCGCGGGCCAGACTGCGCGGCTGTTCATGTGGATGCATCTGAGCAACAGCAACTCGTTGATCTACGTCGCGTTGAGTACTGCACTAGTGCTGCTGGTTGGCATCAAGTACGGCCAGCAATTCGGACTCGGCCTCAAAGAGCTAATCGTCTTCTCAGGATTTATTCCGGCGATGTTCGCGCCGGTGCAGCGCGTCATCACTTCTTACAGCACTTACAAATCACTTGTGCCGGGAATCGTCGCGACTTACGAGTTGCTCGACACCAAACCTACGGTGACTGAAAAGCCAAACGCGACGAAGCTACGCGACATTCACGGCGACATTAGCTTCAAAGATGTCGTTTTTGGTTACTCGCCGGAGCAGACGATTCTCAACGGCATCACGTTCGATATTCGTGAAGGCGAAGTGGTCACGCTGGTGGGCCCGATTGGTTGCGGCAAATCCACCATCATGAACCTGCTGCTGCGGTTTCTTGAGCAACAGTCAGGCACCATCAGGATTGGCGGACAGGATATTAGCGATGTGACGCTCGATTCTCTGCGCGAACAGGTTTCCAAACTGTCGCAGTTTCCGTTCTTCCTCAAAGACACCGTGCGCGAAAACATTCGCCTGGGGCGCGTCGATGCCAGCGATCAGGAAGTGGAAGCGGCGGCTGCGCTGGCGAACGCTCACGAGGTGATCATGAAGAGAATTAAGGGCGGCTATGACTGCGTCGTGGGCGAGCAGGTTCCTTCCGGAGGTCAGAAGCGACTAATCGCGTTTGCTCGCTGCTTGATTCGGCAACCCGAAGTGTTGCTGCTCGATGAGCCGACCGAAAATCTCGATGCCGGACAGATCCACGAAATGAGCGAGATGATCAGACGATATGCAAAGCGGCGGGACAATCCGCGCACCTGCATCATCATCAGCCATGAAATGAATTTCGTCGCCGGAGTCTCAGATCGCATCATCGTCATCGACGAAGGCAAGGTTGCGCAGACCGGAACGCACGACGAATTGATGCAGGCGGGTGGACTTTACAAGACTCTCTATGAGCTGAAGAACATCGATCCTGACTTGCTGAGAGCTCGCGGCGCAGGCCGCCCCGGCGGCGGGCCGGTTGAACTGGACGCGGTGCCACCGGGATTTGTCGCAGCTTAATCGAAGGAAAATCGACGGGATGCAGTAGCGCTCAAAAGCGAACCTGTCGATTCACGATTTACGGCTTTCCAGTTTAAAGTACATCCCTGATGCAAGAAGTCTTCGGGCCTGGCGGCCTCATCGCCGAAACTCATCCCGAATATGAACACCGTCCCGGTCAAATCAAAATGGCTGAGGCCGTGCTGCGCGCGTTCGAGCAGAAGCGCCATCTGATCGTCGAAGCGGGCACGGGAACCGGGAAGACGCTTGCCTACCTCGTCCCGGCGATCGCAGCTGCCTGTGGCAGCGGCGCGCGCGTGGTTATCTCAACGGGCACGAAAAATCTGCAAGAGCAGTTAATGGACAAAGACATTCCGTTCCTTCAAGAGACATTGCCGGCGAAGTTTCGCGCGGCAGTGATGAAGGGACGGAACAACTACGCGTGTCTGCATCGGATTAAGCGGGCCGAAAGCTCGCCGGTGCTCGACGGCCTGGACCAGATCGATCAATTCGACGAGGTGTTTCGCTGGACGACTAAAACGGAAACGGGTGATCGCGCGGAACTTTCAAACTTGCCTGAGAATCTTCCTTTCTGGCGCCACATCGATGCGCGCTCGGATACGTGTCTCGGTCAGAAGTGTTCCGACTACGAGGCCTGTTTTGTCACGCGCATGCGCCAGCGCGCGCTCGACGCTGACATCATCGTCGTCAATCATCATTTGTTCTTTGCTGATCTCGCTTTGCGCAATGGCGCGTACGGTGCGGTGCTCCCCGATTACGCGGCTGTGATTCTGGATGAAGCTCATCAGATCGAAGACGTCGCGTCGGAATATTTCGGCGTGCAGATTTCCAATTATCAGATTGACGACTTGTTGTATGACATCGGCGCGTTGCGGCTGGACGACAATGAAGTGCAACGAGAGTTAGCGCGTATTAGCGCGCGTGTCCAGCGATTTGCCGATGCGTTTTGGATTTCGTTTCGCGAAGGACGCGGATTAGAAGGGCGATTCGCGCTGACGCGGAGAGCAATGTCAGAACCGCCTGCGGTAGCGGGCGGGCCTGGCGACGACATCGATGTCCGCGAGCCGCAGCCAGGCTCGGCCCCATCGCAAGCCCTCGACAATTCGCTCTATCGCCTCGAAACAACTCTGGCGATTCTGAAAGACCCGCCGGCGGATGCGGAAAACCTTTTGCGACGCACACGCGAACTGCGCTTCTCTTTGAACTTCGTTGTCAAAGCTGACGATCAAAAGTTCGTCTACTGGATCGAGCGTCGTGGTCGCGGCGTGTTTCTCCGCGCTTCGCCGATCGATGTTTCGGGATTGCTGCAGGATCGCTTGTTTGAAAAAGTGCCCACCGTCGTTCTGACATCGGCAACGCTTTCGAGCGGCGGGAACTTCCGCTTCATTCGCGAACGACTCGGGCTCGACGATGCTGAAGAAATGGTCGCCGAATCGATCTTCGATTTCGAAAATCAGGCAGTGCTCTATTTGCCGCCAGCGATGCCGGATCCGCGTTCCCCGCAATGGGGCGCGGCTGCGGCCAATGAAGTAATCAAGATCGTCAACGCGACCGAAGGCCGCGCATTTGTTCTCTCGACCAGCAACGCCGGCATGAACGAGCTTTACGAACGAGTCGCGTCACAGATCGATTTTCCTTGCTTCATCCAGGGCAGCAGTTCAAAGGGCGCGCTGCTGAAGAAGTTTCGCGAGACACCGAACGCAGTTTTGTTTGCCACGGCGAGTTTCTGGCAAGGCGTCGATGTGCGAGGCGAACAGCTGTCGTGCGTCATCATCGATAAACTTCCCTTCGCGGTGCCGAGCGATCCAATCATCGCCGCGCGACAGCGGGACATCGAAGACCGCGGCGGATCGAGCTTCTACGAATACAGCGTGCCGCAAGCGATCATCAGTTTAAAGCAAGGCCTGGGTCGCTTGATTCGCAGTACGACAGATCGCGGCGTGCTCGCCGTTTTGGATCCGCGTCTGCGCACCAAGATGTATGGACAACAGTTTTTGAAGAGCCTGCCGCCGTGCAAGATAACTTCAGAAGTCGAGGAGTTGCGACAAGTATTCGAACCGGAAATTTCAGGTTTCAAGTTTCAGGTTTCAGGTTCGCCTCGCGCCTGAAAAACCCTCCACCACAGTCGTCAACTTGAAACTTTAAACTTGAAACCTGAAACTAACGTTATGCCCGGACAATTTGAAGTCATGATCGAGCGCAACTTTTCCAGCGCGCATCAACTGCGCGGCTACCGGGGAAAGTGCGAGAACCTGCACGGCCACAACTACAAGATCGAAATCTACGCGCGCGGCAACGAGCTGAACAACATCGGCCTGCTGATTGATTTCGTCGAGTTAAAGCAAGTGGCCGATGAACTCGTGCTCTATCTCGATCACAAGAATCTTAACGAGCTGGAGCCCTTCGTCGTCGAACAGAATCCTTCAGCAGAAAACGTGGCCCGGTTTGTTTTGGAGAGGCTGGCCGCGAAGATTAACGACGACCGGGTTCAGATTTACAAGGTTCGATGCTTCGAAACGCCGACCAGCGTCGCGACTTACCGCGTCGATTAATCTACGAACTGAGACTTAACCCGCTATTTCTCGCAGATACTCTTCGAACAATTCGCGATCGCGCGGAGTCATCTCGCTAATCCTGGCCCCGATCAAATATCCATCCTCAATTTTCTCATATCGCACAGGCGTCGCTTGGATTTCAATCGAAAGGCCGTTCGGAAGATCGAGCTCGATCGCCATCGAGCCTTCGTCGCCGCTCAAATATTGCTCGTCGATATTCTGCGCATGGAGCATCACGGCCAGGCCCATCGCGCTCAGATTAACCGTGTGACCCGCGACGGCGCGCATGTGTTGCACACCGGTGGCGGAATCTTCCGCCTCGCGCAGCAACACGCTGAATTCCAGACGCGCTTGCAGGTTGGCATCATGGCGCGGAGATTGGCGCCGATCGTCGGCGTTAGATGGCACTTGTCGGGTTCCCTTTGTTCGCTTGGTTAGTTCTGGCTTATCGCTTCCAGTCCGATCTTGTACTTCTTGATCTTACTGTAAAGGCGCGGGCGATAAATGCCAAGCATATTTGCAGCTTTTTGCTTGTTGCCGCCAGTTCTTTGCAAGGTGCGCTCGATTACAAACTTCTCAATTTCCTCGAGCGTCATGTTCGGTGGAATGTCCCAAGTGGCAACGGGCGAGGTCGCGGAAGGCGCGCTGCCATTGTCGAACGGCAGATCGACGGGCTCGACGCGCTCGCCTTTGGCCAGGAGTACAGCGCGCTCGATCACGTTCTGCAATTCGCGCACGTTGCCGGGCCACGCGTGCGAAAATAGTCTCTGATAAGCAGACTGAGAAACGCCGTCGATCAGCCGATCGTATTTGTCTGCATACAATCTGAGGAAGTGATCCGTCAGCAGTTGAATGTCTTCCATGCGCTCGCGCAGCGGCGGCACATGAATCGTGATGGTTGAAATTCGATAGAAGAGATCGTCGCGCAGCAACCCGTCGCGAATCGCGTCGGCGGGCATGCGATTGGTCGAGCTGATCAAGCGAAAATCTACTGGATAACTTTTCTCAGAACCAATCTTGCGGCAAGTTCGCTCCTGCAAAACGCGCAAAAGCTTCGGCTGAAGCTCCACCGGCATCTCTGCGATTTCATCCAGCATGAGCGAGCCACCGGCCGCATGTTGAACTAACCCTTCTTTGTCCGCGTGCGCGCCGGTAAAAGCCCCTTTGGCATGGCCGAATAGTTCTGACTCGATCAACTCTTTCGGGAGCGCGGCGCAATTCACTTTGATGAAAGGTTTCTTGGCGCGCAGAGAGTTGTAATGGATCGCGTTGGCGATCAGTTCTTTTCCGGTGCCTGATTCACCGACGATTAAAACGTTTGCGTCTGACTTGGCCACCGACTCGATCGTTTCGTAGATCGTCTGCATCTGTTTGGACGATCCGATGATGTTGAAATATTCCGAGCGCGTGGAAAGCTGGCGCCGCATGTTTGTCGTCTCAGCCACCAGTTCGCGGCGCTCGAGGGCTTTCTCCATCAATGGCAATAACTCTTCGAAATCGAAAGGCTTCTCGACGAAATAAAACGCGCCCGCTTTCGTTGCCTCAACCGCAGCCTGCACTGAACCGTAACCAGTGACAACGATGACTTCCGTATTGGGCTTGGCGTCCTTCATGTGACGCAGCAACGCGAGTCCGTCCATGTCCGGCAACTGCAAATCGCAAATCACTAAATGATGCGCGCCGCCATCGAACAGATCGATTGCTTCCGTGCCGTTCGCGCTGATGTCAACCGTGTAGCCCTCGTCCTCGAGATGATGACGCAGCGCGTCACTCATCGTCGGCTCGTCATCCACTACCAGGATTCGAATGTCTTTGTTCTTCGCTTTACTCATTTGGAAATCTGAACTCCTTAGTTTTAGTCCAATATCGGCAACGTTACGCGGATCATATTTTTAAGAAACTCCAGTCGCCCACCGTGCGCATTCACGATCCTTTTCGCGAAGTTCGCATGCATGCTCGCTTCTGCGTCGCGCGCGCGGGCTTTGATCCCGCGCCATTCCACGACGGCTTTCGGATACTCCTCGGAATCATCGCGGCGCGCGCAAACCGTTACCGCCGTTCGCTCATTTGCCCGAGTGCCACTCAATGCGTCGCGAGTCAACGCGCTGAACGCCTGGGCCAAAAGGTGCGGATCAAACGCGCCGGTCAGTGAACCCTCCACCTCGCAGGGAAGGTTTTCTGCCAAAGGCCCACTGACTTTGTAAGCTGGATCGCGCGCTGCCTTGAGCACGATTTTTTTGAGATCGGCACGCGGTTGCCTTCGCAACTCCAGCGGCTGCGCGTAACGAACCAACGCGCTCATGTCCTTTGCTGCTCGATCCAATCCGGCGATTATTTTTGTCGCCGTTTCGCGCTCTTCTTCGGAACGATTTTTCTGTTCCAGCCGCTTTTGCAGAAACGTGGCGTACAATTTGAGTCCGTTAAGCTGGTTCTTGATATCGTGAACGATTCTGAGCGTCGCTCGGCCAAGATCCTCCAGTCCACTGGCGTCTGAAGGTGTAGGGTTTTCGGTTTTCATGAATGCTCGGGCAGATTAATGGCGAAAGTGTACGAATCAGACTCGATTAAGTTGACTTTTTGTGTCGCGTTTCAGTGCGAATGTTAAAGAATGGCAATCATCGTACGTAGATGAGTCGCAAAGTGAACAGAATCCGGAGTCTTAGCTAACGGTTCAGTCTTGGCTAACGGTTCAAATGAGTGTTGAAAAGACATTTCTGGTAGTCGAGGATTTTGAGGACAGCCGGTTCATGATGCGCCGGCTGCTTGAAATGGCCGGTCACAAAGTCGTTGAAGCGACCGATGGCGAGCAAGCGGTAAAGCTCGCGATCGAGAAGCGACCGTCTCTGATCCTGATGGACTTGAGCTTGCCGAAACTGGATGGGCTGGCGGCGACTCGCAAGATTAGAGAGCACCGAGAATTCCAACACATTCCAATAGTCGCAGTTTCAGCTCATGATGGCCCGGAATCCAGAGCTGCGGCATTGGCCGCGGGCTGCAACGCGTACGTCACCAAACCAATTGATTTTGACAACTTGACCAGTCTTATCAGCGAATTCCTTCCCAACGGCCGCCGTAAATAATCTAACTGCGGGTTGTATCGGAATCACTCGGCGGCTGCCCGATTACAAAGCAAGATATTCACATCTCTTGACCGTCATCGCCCATTGTGGGGAGGTGTGGTTGCTTCCGCGCTGGCACATGAGTTGTTAATTCCCTTACTTGCGTGAGCGGTTTTGGAAGCGCCTGCTTTGCAGTATTAGTAATTCGACCGCGAAGCCTCATCTTCCGGACCTCACAAAAAAAAGAAAAAAGGAAACGCCGATCATGGGGCCAAGTTGGTCGCGAGTAGCGTTAGCTCTCTCAATGGATAAGGATATTCACATTCCTCACCGACGCACACAAATGGAAAATAATGTGTTGCGCACGGAAGCTGTCGGGAAAGAGTTCGTCCGGGACATGACTCACGAACTTCGCACGCCGTTAAATGTGATCATTGGACTTTGCCAATGTCTGGAACGGGACGAACAGACCCCACTGAACGAGTCGCAACGCGATACCATCGAACGGATGGAGCGAAATGCGCACGCGCTGCTCGAGAGCGTGAACCACCTTCTGGACTGCATGCGGAGCGGAAAGTATGAGTGAAGTCAGCGTGGCGCTGAAGATGCAAGCTTCTGGAAGGTCATCGAAATTAGTCTCGGCGGTTTTCCTTGATCCTCTTCGTGCCACCACTCGTTCATCTCTTCAAGTGACAAACCAGTCGCCGCTCCCGCTTTCGTGAAGTCTGAAATGTGATGCACGAAAGCTGGGATCATCGTCGTCTCTTCCGCGCGGTGAAATCTCGCCTGCGTGCCGTTGTACTGCCGATAAGGATGTAGTTCACAGATAAGGAATCTCGCGCCAAGGGTCATGACGCGAGACGCTTCGCGTAAAATGTGCGCGAGGTCTTCGACGTGCTCGAGGACCAGATTACACGAAACAAAATCAAAAGAAGAATCGCGACCCGGCCACCCTGTGTTAATGTCAGCGATTTGAAATTCGACGTTCGCCAGATCGATTTTCGCTTTGGCTTTCGCAATCATGCCGGCCGAGAAATCGACAGCGACTACGCGCTCAGAGGTGTTGGCTAACAACCGCGTGTTCTTCCCCGTACCGCAACCCAGTTCGAGCGTGCTGGTGAATCGCCGTCCTGCGAGATACTGGCGCAACACTTCATGATCTAGATCGCGCGTCAGGTTGCGATCCGAATCGTACGTGGCAGACCACTGAGTGTAGGCTTCACTGATTTGCATCTCGAACAGGTTAGTCTTAGACGAATTGGCCGCGTATTATACTCCGTCTCGCACGCTCAACATGAAATCAATCATCGTCGGCACCGCAGGTCACATCGATCACGGTAAGACGGCCCTGGTGCGCGCGCTCACCGGCATCGACGCCGATCGTTTGCCGGAGGAAAAACGGCGGGGCATCACGATCGACATTGGCTTTGCCGATCTCGATTTGGGCAACGTCCGTGTCGGGTTTGTGGATGTTCCGGGGCATGAGCGCTTCGTCAAGAACATGCTGGCCGGAGCGCACGGAATCGATCTCGTCATGCTCGTGATTGCCGCCGATGAAAGCATCATGCCGCAAACGCGTGAGCATTTTGAGATCTGCCGCCTGCTCGGAGTCCAGCGCGGCCTGGTGGTGCTGACGAAAAAGGATTTGGTCGAAGAAGAGCTGTTCGCGTTGGTACGCGATGAAGTGAATGAGCTGGTTTCCAGATCGTTTCTCGAAAACGCGCCGATAGTTGTGGTCAGCTCGAAGACGGGAGAAGGCCTCGACCAATTAAGAACTGTTCTGCGCGAAGTTGCTTTGCAGGTACCCTCGCGACCCGCTGACTTCATTGCGCGCTTACCCATCGATCGCGCTTTTGCAATGACTGGCTTCGGAGCGGTCGTCACCGGCACTCTGATCGCGGGTGAAATCAACGAAGGTGCAGAGATGGATTTGCTGCCTGAGCAAGTGCGTGTGCGCGTCCGCGGATTGCAGGTGCATGGACGCAAAGTCGAGCGCGCGTTTGCCGGTCAACGAACGGCCGTCAACCTGGGCGGAGTTGAGACCGCCGCACTCCAACGCGGAATGGTGCTGGCGCCGCCCCGCACTTTTCAACCAACTCAGGTGGTCGATGCTCAGGTGCAGATGCTCGGTGATGCGCCGCGCGCGTTGCGTTCTCGTCAGCGCGTGCGTGTAAACATCGGCGCCGCTGAAGTGCTCGCGCGACTCAGCGTCATTGAAGAATCGGGAAAGATCGATCCCGGACAGAAGGGTTTCGTTCAGTTTCGTCTCGAGTCGCCGATCGTCGGCGTGCTCGGCGACCGCTTCATCGTCCGTTCGTATTCGCCGCAAAGGACGATCGGCGGGGGAAGGATTCTGGACGCATTTGCAACGAAGCATCGCGCGCGTGAGCTTACGGCCACCCGCAAGAGCTTGGCAGTGCTGCTGGAAGGAGATCGGGCGAAACAGATCGCCGCCTTCGCTGCGATCAGCGAAAAGAACGGCTTGAGTGTCGCCAATTTAATCGCGCGCACCGGTTTGCGCGAGGAAGCGATCAAGGTCGCGATTGCCGAGGCTCTGCGAGCGAGGTTGATACTCGAGGTTCACGGCCAACTCTTCAGTCCGCATATCATCGATGAATTCAAGCAACTGATTTTGGATGACGTTACGGCGCATCATCAGAAAGAGCCCTTGTCGCGCGGGCTGGCGCTCGAAGTTTTGCGCGGCCGCCATTTTCTCAACCTCTCGCCGGATCTCTTTCGCGAATTATTGGCAGATTTAGAAAAGCAGGCGCTGCTCGTCGTTGAAAAAGATGTTGTCCGTAGCCCCGCACACTCGCGAGCTGCTTCTGGCGCTGACGCTGCGCTCCAGGATCAGCTCGAGTCGATTTATCGTGAAGCGAAGCTAGCCCCACCCAGCCTGACAGATGCGCTGACACGCGCGGGTGCAATCGGCGCGAAACAAGCTCATGGCCGCAAAGTGCTGCAACTGCTGCTTGACTCGGGAACTTTGATTCGCGTCGACGGGGAAATGCTTTTTCACCGCGCTGCGCTGGACGAGTTGATTGCCAAATTGCGAGCGGAAGTGAAAACGGGACAGGCGATCGATGTGCCGGCTTTTAAGGAACTGGCCGGAATCTCGCGCAAGTACGCGATACCTCTGCTCGAATATTTAGATCGACAGCGAGTGACAAGACGCGAGGGAGACAAGCGGGTGGTGCTCTAGTTTTGAGTCTGGAGTCTGTGAGTCTGGAGTTCGGAGTTCGGTGTTCGGTGTTCGGAGTTCGGAGTTCGGAGTTCGGAGTTCGCGGTAATTTGCACTTTTCAATTTCTAATTTCTAATTTTCAAATCTCCCTTTTTTCGCAACTTCAGACTCCCGCTTCAGGGTCCCGTTCCTTCCGTCGGATAACCTGCCTTCTTCCAGGCATCCAGTCCACCCAACAGGGCCGCCGCTTCACTGATTCCTTTTTGATTGAGCGTGAGCACCGCACCGGCGCTCGTGTGTTCGGCCGGTCAAGTACAGTAGGTTGCGATGAATTTGTCTTTCGGCAAATCGTTGATGTGAGCTTCGACTTCGCCGGCAGGAATCAGGATCGCACCCTTGATGTGGCTTTGCTTGAACGCCGCATCGTTGCGCGTATCGATGATTAGGACTTTGTTCTTCTCCCACATTGCGTACAGTTCTTCGGCAGTGATTCGCCGCGCGCTGTCTGCAGGGTTATGAACTTGTTGGGCCTGTTGCGGCGGCGATGATGTTTGCGTGAGGCTCGGCAACCGCGTGGCTGTCCCTTCGTTTGAATTGCACGCCAGCAGCAAAGTAATTCCCACGGCCGCCGCGAGCAAAGAAATAAAAGTGCGCATCATTATGATCTCCAATCAGTGACTTGTGACGCCGGGAATAATCTACAACTTTGCGCGAATGAAGCAAAGCTGGCTCTTCGCGCCGTAGTGATCTACTTTGCGTTGTTCCTTCGCGACTTTGCGTCTTGGCGTGAGCAAATCCCACTCGAAAGGGGCTTTCGCGCAAAGGCGCAGAGACGCAAAGTTCCGCAAAGTCGCAACACGATCTTATGCATCGCACCCGCGAAGAATTTACATTTGCGGTTGCGGCACCGGTTGCGAACTGAAGGCCGGAAGCGGCGTCACCACTTTTCCTGAAGGCACGCACAAGACCGGGCACGGTGCGTTGCGCACGACGCGTTCAATTTCCGAGCCTAAACCGGGAGCGCCCCCGAACAAAGACGCATGCACAGTCGTGCCTATCACAATTAAATCCGCGTCGATCTCAGCCGCTAATCTTACAATCTCAACGTAGGGCCGGCCTTCGGCGACGTGCGTCTTAACTTGCCCAGCACCTTCCTGCGCAAACGCCTGCATCCGCTGCTGCACTTCACCGCGCATGCGCGTCAGCGCCGTAATGCCGCCTTCCGGAAACATCACCGAAATTTGTTCGAAATAATCGCCGATGACGTACGCCGCGTGCAGTTCCGCATTGTAGGTGCGCGCCATCTCGCGCGCCTGATTCGTGGCTGCAATCGAAGACGGACGAAAATTTGTCGCCAGCAGAATGCGATGCAGATGAATCTCAGTCGAGTTACGTTGGTGTTCGATGAAATCGTGCTGCGGCGGGCGCACCGTGAGCACCGGGCAAGGCGCTTCCGCGATAATTTCTTCCGCCGTCGATCCAAACAGGGCGCGCGCCAGTCCGCGCCGGCCATGCGTCACGACGGTGACGAGATCGATGTCGTAGTCACGAACAGCTTTCGCGATTTCCGCGGCCGGTTCACCCTCAACAATTACGGGTTCGACTTCCAGGCCATCGAACATTGGATCAGAAAGGAGTTGTTCGACTTCCCGTCGCAGCTGCAGCAACCACTGCGTGTCCTGATCTTGAAGCACGCGCTCAGGCAGCGTCATTAAATTGGCTGGCACTTTGGCGCTTTGCACACTGAAAAGCACTACGCGGCCGCGGGCCTCGCGCGCAAACGCAGCCGCATACTTCAATGCCGCGCGAGCATGCGGCGTAAAGTCGGTTGGAAAAAGGATGTTCCGGAACATAACAGGAGTCAGGAGTCAGGAGTCGGGAGTCAGGCGGTCGCTAAAAATCCGGCTCCTGACTCCTGGCTCCCGGCTCCTTATTTCAGATCACTTTCGTTCCCGCGATGCGATCCAATTGTTCAGCAAAACCTGATCGAGCAAGAGCGTCGGAATTCTTTCGCGCGACTCGCGCCAGCTCTAAAGCGATGCGCTCGCGCGTGCGACGTTCTCGCTCGCCGCTCGCCAGTTGAACCACGACGCGGCGCAACGCTTCGCTAACTCCTTCGACGTAACCGGGCGGCGCCGATTCACCATTCGTCGCCACCGAAGAGTTCTCGTACTGAAGCGATCCGCTGTGTGGATCCAGAAAAGTGTAATCGTCGGCCAGAGCCACTCGCGCCTCATGAAACAGCGAATTGAAGTCCTTCCCCGTTGAAGCTGCTGCGCGTTCCACTGCGCCGATCAGCTCGCCACTCAACTTGCTTGTCTCACTCCACTCGCCGGCAGTCAGTGGCGATATCGCGACGCGAACAGGTTCATCGATGCCTGAGATCTCTCCTTCTTCTGCCGGGCTCGACCTCATGACTTCTGGCGTCGCCGCGGGGACAGTTAGTTCGTCCAGTGGCAACTCGATCTGCGGCGGCAACGCTTCGTCTACGCCTTCGTAGACGGTGATATTTCCCGAGGTTTCTCGGACGCGCAACACCAGGCGGTGCAACGCCGCTTCTTCAACCACATCAGTCCCCGACGCACGGTCTACCTCATGGACGAGCGGCGTCTCATTTCCGTTTAAGAAAACATCGGCGGTGTAGTCCTCCAGCTCCACGTGTACGCGCCCGACGAACGATCGCTGAGTCAAAAAACGCAGCAGCCCCCAAAGATTCACAAAGCTGGTATCGAGATTTTCGTACCAGATGCGCGCAGGTTTCGATTCTGAATTCATCTTTGTAGTGGTCGAGCCGAGTCTAACAAGTGCAAAGGCCTAAGAGCAAAGCCACAGCTAACAGCTGATACACGGATCGGAGCGCACGCATCCTGCGTGCGGTTCGCAGGCATCTTGCCTGCCAGTTTCGCATGACGTGAGCAATGATGCTCGCGGCCCGCACGCAGGATGCGTGCGCTCCAACAAAAAGCTTGAAAGATCAAATCTCAGAACGTACACTCCGCCGCATGCTTCGCGGAATCTTTCGCACAAAGAACCTCGACGACATCCTGGCAGCTGCCCAGCAAGAAGGTCACGCGCTAAAGCGCACGCTGGGACCAATCAACATAACGTTGTTGGGCATCGGCGCGATTATCGGCGCGGGAATTTTTGCGACTGTGGGCACCGCGGCGGCCGGTGATGCGGCGCGGCCTGGCGCCGGACCATCGCTGATGCTCTCGTTTGTGATCACGGCGGTAGTCTGCGCATTCACGGCGCTTTGCTATGCCGAGATGGCCGCGATGGTTCCGATCTCAGGATCGGCTTACACCTATTCGTACGCAACGCTGGGTGAACTGGTCGCTTGGATTATTGGTTGGGACTTGATGCTGGAATACGCCATCGGCAACGTCGCGGTGGCGATCAGTTGGGCGAATTATTTCCGCTCGTTCATGCAGGATGCGTTCGGAATCAACATTCCGGATTGGCTCGCAACCGACTTTCGCACCGCCAGAAAGATTCCCGGGCTGCTTGATAACGCGCCGCACATCTTTGGGTATCCAATTGTCTTCAATCTGCTGGCGTTCGGTATCGTCGCGCTGATCACCATCGTTCTGGTTTGGGGAATCAAAGAGTCCGCGAGCTTCAACGCCGGCATGGTGATGGTCAAGATCGTCGTGCTGCTGTTCTTCATCGGCGCACTCTTTTATTTCGTTTCGCCTTCGAAGATGGAGACCAACTGGCATCCATTTCAGCCGGTTGGATGGGGAGGAACGCTCGCTGGAGCTGCCGTCGTTTTCTTCGCTTACATTGGCTTTGACGCGGTGTCGACGGTCGCCGAAGAAACGAAGAATCCGGCCAGAGATCTGCCCATCGGCATCATCGCGTCGCTAGTCATCTGCACGGTTTTCTATGTCGTCGTCGCCGCGGTGTTCACCGGCGCGATGCCTTACGGCGAGTTGGTGAAGCGGCTTGCGACTGAACAAGCCGAACCGCTGACGATGGCTCTGAATCACGTCGCGCCGCAAGCCCGTTGGGCAAGCGCGGTCGTCGCGTTCGGCTCAGTCGTCGCGCACACCGCCGTGCTCCTCGTGTTCCAACTTGGTCAGCCGCGCATTTTCTTTTCCATGGCCCGCGACGGATTGCTGCCACCCGTCTTCGCGAAAGTTCACCCGCGATTCAAGACGCCGCACGTCACTACGATCATGACCGGCGTGATCGTCGGTGGTTTCGCCGCGGTGATGAGCATCGACGAGATGGTCGACCTCACTAACATCGGAACGCTGTTCGCGTTCGTGCTGGTTTGTGTCGGCATTATTATCCTCCGTTACAAAGAACCGGATCGGAAGCGTCCATTCAGAGTTCCGTTCGGCGCGTGGCCGCTGCCGATGATGGGCGCGGTCTCGTGCGTCTTCCTGATGTATTACCTGCCGCCGACCTCCTGGTGGAGATTCGTCGCGTGGTTGCTGCTCGGACTGGCGGTCTATCTTTCGTACAGCTATTCGAAGAGTGAGATTGGAATGAAGATTGGCCGCTCGCCGATCACGGCGCCGTGGTTGATGCTGATGGCCCTGGGCTCGTTCCTCTTGGCGATTGGTCTGTTGACCATCCCTCACGACGCTGGGTTGAAAGATTTGATCAATCAGATGGGCGGCGGCTTTGCTGCAGCGAAGCAAACCTTCATCGGAATGATCTTGATCATTGCCGGCGTGATCGCTTCAGCCGTTGGCGCAATCATCGGCGCAGTTCAAAGAAAATCAGCCGCAGATTAACGCGGATGGACGCGGATCAGACCAAAAATCAGTTTGGATAAATCCGCGCTTATCCGCGTAAATCCGCGGCCTATTTTCTTAGGTCTTTGATCACCTCTCGACTCGCATTGAACCCTGGCGCGCCCGTGACGCCGCCGCCGGGATGAGTTCCCGCTCCGCACAAATACAAACCCTTCACCGGCGTTCGATATTGTGCCGCGCCGATGAAAGGTCGGAACGCGAATAGTTGATCGAGCGACATCTCGCCGTGGTGAACGTGCCCGCCGGTTAAGCCGAAGGTTCGTTCGAGATCGAGTGACGTGAGCACTCGTCGTCCCACAATCAACTCTTTCAAATTAGGCGCGTACTCAGCCAGCGCGTTAACGATCACGTCACCAAGCTCTTCTCGTCGCGAATCCCAATCGCCGTTCTTCAACTTGTAAGGCGCAAACTGCGCATGAATCGACATGACGTGCGCGCCGCTCGGCGCCAGCGATGGATCGGTGAGCGTTGGAATCGTAATTTCCATGAAGGGTTTTTCAGAGAAGTCGCCATACTTCGCCGCATCGAACGCGCGTTCGATGTAGTCGATGTCGGGCCCGACATGAATGCGGCCTGAAAGCATTTCGTTGGAAGTGATGCCGGAAAACTTCGGCAAGCCCGATAACGCGAGATGAACCATCGCGACTGTTCCGTGCAAACGATAGTTTTGAGAGCGCGCGCGGAAACTTGGAGTCAGAGCCGCGTAATCCAGAAACTGATTGAACGTCGCTCCAGGATCGGCATTCGAAACTACAGTGCCCGCAGGAATTGATTCGCCATTCGTTAGCGCAACCGACGCAACGCGAGCTTCTTTGACTTCGATATTCAGTACTTCAGCGTTCGTGCGAATCTCGGCGCCAGCATCGGTAGCGGCGTTCGCAAGAGCTTGAGTTAAAGCGCCCATGCCGCCTTTTACAAAAACCATCGGCGCGATCGCCGTTCCGCTCATCGCGGCTTGCAGCAGCAACGGCGCGCTGGTGCCCGCGGACCACGGCCCGGCAAATGCGCCGAAGATTCCACGCGCGGCAACGATTGCTCGCATCGTTTCATTCTCAAACCATTCGGCCGCGAGATCCGCAACGGCCATCGGCCCGTAACGCAGCAGGCGATACTCGTCCTTTTTTCCGAGGCTGCGAATTTTCCAACCGAGCTTTCCGAGATTCCACAATTCGGATTTGGTTGGTTCGTCGATATCCGGCGGTGTCATCGTGAGCAGCGGACGCAACGCGCCACCGATGCGCTCGAACGTGGCCACAAAATCTGAATAAGACTTCGCGTCTTTTGATGAGACCGTGGTTAATTCTTTGGCAGTCCGGTTCGCGTCGTCGTAAATCGAAATCGGCGAATCGTTATTGAGCGCGCAGACTTGAACCGTGGGCTTATTGAACTCAACGCCGTATTTTTGAAGTTGGAGATCGTTGATGACTTGAGGAAGCAGACCTGCATTCGTCGCGAGTGACGAGCAACGAAAGCCTCGATGAAACTCTTCCGTGACGCACGCACCGCCCACCATCTCGCGGCGTTCAAGCACGAGCGGCTTCAGTCCCGCCTTTGCGAGATAGTAAGCGGCGACCAGGCCGTTGTGACCGGCGCCAATAATGATGACTCGCTTTTGGAGTGCGCCGGCAGAGCGAAGCGGCGACGGCGCTTTGGTTTCAGTCATGACGGTTGTTCTGAGAATCAATCCAAAGCGGCGTCAAGCCGCCGCACTCCAAATTAATTCTTCTCTTTCAAAATCATCATCGCCGCATTCCGCCCGCTCGCGCCCATGATGCCGCCGCCCGGATGCGTCGCTGATCCGCACATGTAGAGGTTTTTAATCGGCGAGCGATATTGCGCCCAACCCGGCGCAGGCCGCAGAAAGAAAAGTTGCTCTAACGTTAGCTCGCCCTGAAAAATATTCCCTTCCGATAATCCAAACTCGCGTTCGAGGTCGAGCGGCGTCAGCACCTGACGATGCAGAATAACGTCTTTGATGTTCGGCGCGTGCTCGGCGATCGTGTCGATGACCGTGTCGCCAAACTCCTCGCGCTTGTCGTCCCAATTTCCTTCCTTCAAATTGTAAGGCGCGTACTGCACGAAACAGGACATCACGTGCTTGCCCGGCGGCGCGACTGAAGGATCAGTTAGCGTCGGAATTACCATGTCAATGTACGGCCGCCGCGAGAATCTTCCGTATTTAGCATCGTCATAAGCGCGCTCCATGTAATCGACGCTCGGCGAAATCGACACCGCTCCGCGCAAATGTGGGCCCGCACCAGGCAGCGATTTGAAGTTCGGCAGCGCATCGAGCGCGAGATTAACTTTGCCCGACGACCCGCGGAACTTGTAGCGCTTAATGTCATCGACAAAGTCTTCGGGCAGGTGCGCTTCGCCGACCATCTTCATGAACGTGAGCCGCGGATCGACGCTGGAAGAGATCACATCGGCGTATATCTCATCGCCGTTCTCCAACACGACACCTTTCGCTTCGCCGTTCTTCAAAATGATTTTTGCGATGGGCGCTTCAGTGCGAATCTCGGCGCCGGCTTCGCGCGCCGCAGCGGCGATCGATTCTGAGATCGCTCCTGTGCCGCCGCGCGACAATCCCCACGATCGAAACGCGCCGTCGATCTCGCCCATGTAGTGATGCAGCAGCACGTACGCCGTCCCGGGGGAGCGCACGCCCAGAAACGTCCCGATGATTCCTGACGCCGACATCGTCGCTTTCAGCACGTCCGTCTCGAACCATTGATCGAGAAAGTCGACGGCGCTCATCGTCATCAACTGCACCTGGTTGTATTTGTCGTCCGTCGAGAGCTTTTGAAAACGACGACCCATCGTCAGCAGCTCCATCAAGCCTTTCGGATTCAGCGAAGCCGGATCTGGCGGAGTCATATTCATGACGGGCCTAACGAAGTGGGCCATCTCGACCATCGCTTTGCCATATTCGTCATAGGCTTCCGCGTCGAGCTTCGAATGCCGCGCAATCTCTCGCCGCGTCTTCGCATGATCGTTGACGCGCCAGAGATAGTCGCCATTCGGCATCGGCGTGAAGGTGCCGTCGAGCGGAAGGATTTCTAATCCGTGTCCCGGCAGATCGAGTTCGCGAATGATCTCCGGACGAAGCAATGAAACGACATATGAACAAACTGAAAATCTGAAACCCGGAAAAACTTCTTCCGTAACTGCCGCGCCGCCGAGTACGTAACGGCGTTCGAGCACCAGCACGCGCTTGCCCGCGCGCGCGAGATACGCCGCGTTGACGAGGCCGTTGTGGCCGCCGCCGATGACGATGACGTCGTATTTGTTACTCATTGCGACGATTAACCATGCGCTACCGCGGTGGTACTGACACGAAGCTTGAAGAAGATTGCGTAGGATACTTATAATCGCGCGCCCTTACAATTACGCGCTGCTCAAATGGAGGTGTCGGATGTCGATCACAAAGATGGTTCTGCCCGAGTTCGAACATGAGATGGCGAATACGCGAAAGACTCTCGAGAGAATTCCTGATGATAAGTTCGATTGGAAGCCGCACGAGAAGTCGATGACGCTCGGCGGACTCGCGACGCATCTTTCACACATTCCCAGTTGGACGAAAGAGACGTTTGCGCGCACGGAACTTGACGTAGCGCCTCCGGGAGAGCCGCCCCAACGAATGGAAGAAAAGAAATCGCGCGATGAAGTGCTTGCGGCGTTCGATCAGAACGTGAAAGATGCGCGCGCAGCACTCGAAGGTGCGACGGACGAGCAATGGCAAGGCAAGTGGTCTCTGCTAATGGGCGGCAACACGATTTTCACTTTGCCGCGCACGGCTGTGATGCGCGGGTTTGTGATGAATCACCTGATTCATCATCGGGCACAGCTCGGTGTGTACCTGCGGCTGCTCGACGTGCCGGTGCCGTCGATTTACGGACCGTCGGCAGATGAAAGTGGGTTCTAGCTCGCCGCTCGAATCGCCTCAGCCACTGTGACAGCATCGCGCGCGGCCTTTACGTCGTGAACCCTGATGATGTGCGCGCCGTTCAGGACTGACGCCGCAACGGTCGCGATGGTGCCGTGCAGACGTTCATCGGCAGGCGCGCCGTTCAGCAACTTCGCGAGAAATGATTTTCGCGAAGTCCCAATCAGAATCGGAAAATCTGCGAACGTGGTTACAAGTCGATCCAGCTTCGCAATCAACTCCACATTTTGTTCGACGGTCTTGCCAAAACCGATTCCGGGATCGAGCGCGATACTCTCTTGCAGAACTCCGTAACGTCTTGCGACGGCAATACTTTCACGCCAGCCATCCGCCACGACGCTAAGAACGTTTTCCACCGGCGGCAAGACCTGCATGTCTTTCGGCGTCCCGCGTGAATGCATAAGCACCAGGCCCGCGCCAGTACTCGTCACCACGGCGGCCAGCGCTGGGTCAAAACGCAAACCCGAAATGTCGTTGACGATTTCTGCGCCGGCTTCGATCGCCGCGCGCGCGACTGCCGGCTTTGTCGTGTCGATCGAAATTGGGATTTCCGAATTGGCTGTGATGCTCTGGATGACGGGAAGGACGCGCGCGAGTTCTTCTTCGGCTGAAATAAATTCCGAACCGGGCCGTGTCGATTCGCCGCCGATGTCAATAATGTCGGCGCCCTCATCGATCATTCGCTGCGCGTGATCGACTGCGTTGTCGGATGAGAAAAACTGGCCGCCGTCACTGAAGCTGTCCGGCGTCACGTTCAGCACGCCCATCACGAGTGTGCGCTCGCCGTAAGCCAACGAGCGCCTTGCCAATTTCCATTCACGTCCAGCCATCGCTGCAAAGTAAAAGCGGGTTCTCAGCGCCCGCTCTTTAATCAATCGGTTGATGCGGCTCAGAATTAAAGAGCCGCAAGCATACGCCTGCGCATTCCTTCGATTCAACGATCCGAAGCGCGCTGACTCGACGATCTGAAGGAACTCGAACTCAAACAAACGACTTCAGGCTAGCGCCGTTGCGCTAACAAAGTTAATATGAACGCCGTTCCCCCGAACATCATCGTCGCAAACGCATTTCTGTTTCATTGATTGGAGACACTATGAATCGATTTCGCCAAATCAGCTTTGCGCTGATCATCTTGTCGTGCGCCGTTGCCTTCCATCCCCAGCGAACTCCAGCCCAAACGGATCCGACCACACTCACGCTGGACAACATTTTTACGTTTCGCGCGAAGTCGCTTAACGCGCTCAAGTGGCAGGCCGACGGCAAAGGTTATCTGGTGCTTGAGCCGGCCGGCATCGGCGATGCACAAAACATCGTCCGATATGACATCGCGACCGGCGAACGAACGATTCTGGTAAGCGCCGATAAGCTCATGCCGGCGGGCGCGTCTTCGCCGCTGGTCGTTGAAGACTTCGACGTTAGTCCTGACGCGCGAAAGCTCTTGCTGTTCACCAACACTGAACGCGTTTGGCGCAGCAACACTCGCGGCGATTATTGGGTGTTCGATCTCGCGAGCGGCAAGCTGCAGAAACTCGGGGGCGATGCGCCGTTGTCCAGTTTGATGTTTGCTAAGTTCTCGCCCGACAGCACTCGCGTCGGCTACGTGCGCGGCAACAACATCTACGTCGAAAACATTGCCGATGCGACGATAAACCAATTAACGACGGATGGAACCTTTCATCTGATCAATGGCACGTTCGACTGGGTTTACGAGGAAGAATTGTTCTGCCGCGACGGCTGGCGCTGGAGTCCCGACGGAAAACGAATCGCCTACTGGCAGCTCAATTCCGAAGGCGTCAAAGAATTCAAACTCATCAACGACACCGCGGAACTTTATCCGGTAATTACGAGTTTTCCTTATCCGAAAGCGGGCGAGACAAATTCCGCGGCGCGCGTCGGCGTGATCAGCGCAACAGGCGGAGCGACGACCTGGTTCGAAGTGCCGGGCGACCCACGCAACAACTATCTGCCGCGCATGGAATGGGCCGACAATTCAGATGAAGTCGCGATTCAGCAACTGAATCGTTTGCAGAACACTGACACGCTGATGCTCGGCGATGCGCGCAACGGCAAAGTGCGAACGGTGCTGGTCGAAAAAGATGATGCGTGGCTGGACGTCGGCTTCTTTGATGTCGATTGGGATCGACACGGCCTGGCCCGCGGCGACGTTGAATGGATTGACGGCGGCAAGCGGTTTCTGTGGGCCAGCGAGCGCAACGGCTGGCATCATGTTTACTCGATAGCTCGCAACGGTAGCGACCCGCGAGACATCACGCCCGGCGATTACGATGTGATCAGCGTCAACACGGTCGATTCAGTAAAGGGCTGGATCTACTTCGACGCTTCGCCGGAGAATGCAACCCAGCGATACTTGTATCGAGCGCGGGTCGATCGAGCAGGCAAAGCTGAAAGACTCTCGCCGGCAAATCAGCCCGGGACGCACAAATATGACATTTCGCCCTCGGGCGATCTCGCGATTCATACTTATTCGCAGTTTGACTCGCCGCCGGTCTTCGATGTCGTGCGCTTGCCCGAGCACGCGACCGTGCGCACTCTGATCGACAATCGCGAATTGAAAGACCGCGTCGCCAAGTTAAAGTTGGGCCCGCGTGAGTTCTTTCGCGTGGACATTGGCGAAGGTGTGCAACTGGATGGTTGGATGATCAAGCCGCCTGACTTTGATCCGAACAAACGCTATCCAGTCCTGTTCTATGTTTACACCGAACCAGCCGGCCAGACTGTTCTCGATCAGTGGGGCGGCTTCAATCTGGTCTGGCACATGATGCTGGCCCAGCACGGCTACATCGTCATGAGCGTCGATAATCGCGGCACGCCGGCGCCGCGCGGACGCGCCTGGCGCAAGATCGTCTATCGCAAAATGGGAATCATAAATTCCGGAGATCAGGCGAACGCAGTCAGAGCAATAGAGAAATGGCCCTTCGTCGATTCATCTCGCATCGGTGTTTGGGGGTGGAGCGGCGGCGGCTCGGCGACTCTGAACGCCATGTTTCGTTATCCCGATCTTTACAAAGTAGGGATGTCGGTGGCAGCGGTTCCCGACCTGCGCTACTACGACACGATCTATCAGGAGCGATACTGCGGACTGCCTCAGGATCATCCCGATGAATACAAGCAGAGTTCGCCGATCACTTTTGCCGGCCAGTTGCGCGGGCAACTTCTCGTGGTACACGGATCAGGCGACGACAATGTCCATTATCAAGGCACCGAAGAATTGGTTAACGCGCTGGTCGCCGCGAACAAGCCATTCTCGATGATGGTTTATCCGAATCGGTCGCACGGCATCTACGAAGGCCCAGGAACGCGTCGACACTTGTACGAACTCTTGACGCGGTTTTTGGAAGAGAAGATGCCGGCCGGAGATCGAGCGCAGTAAGTAGACTCGCGCCGAATAGTCGAATAATTTTGAAGAGCTTAATTCTTTCAGCTCTAATGCTGTCGCAGGCGTTTGTTCAGAACGCTGCGGTCAGCGCGCCGGGCGTTCTCGGTACTCGTGCGGGCGTCTCGTTCACACAAGCTACCGCGCTCGCGACTTCAGGCTTTGACAGCAACTACCAACTGTCGCTTCAGAGGCCGGTTCAGGACAAAAACTTTTACCTGTTGAGTTTATTTCAGAGAAGACCCCAGGTTCATAGGCTGATCAGAACTGACAAAGCGCTCCGGAAGTTTTCTGAGGAAAAAAACGTTACTCTGAAGAAAGCCGCGACGTGCAATGACATGACTTGTCTCGATGGCTTTTTGCGATTCGACGATTCAACGATCGATGCAGTGGCTGCGGAACTTGAAACCCTGGCAGATAGAGCTGAGTTCAAGCGTCTCGCGGAAAAAGACATGCGTCCGTCCGGCGTCTTCATCAAGTACGACCAGATGTCCGACGCACAGATGCTGGTCGCCGCGTGGAAAGATGCGGCGCGCGGCATGAATCGAATCCTGAGCGTCTATGGTCTCGGCAAAGATCCACGCTACAAAGACATCGACAAAGTCAGTTTTGATGTTTCCAGCGAAGCCTATCGGAATCTTGTCAAAGCCAAGCTCAGCGAAATCAAACTCGCGAAAGAACCTCTGTTTTTCGAGCCAACGCTCAACTTCGCGCTCAAACTGTTGGAAATTAATAAGCGTGATGAGGCTGGCCGTTACGAACCGCTTGAGCAGGGAGAAAACAAAGCCGCGGTTCAGAATCTAAAGAGCATCAGATGGAACGACTATCAATATACTTTCATTCTGGTGCTGGGCGCGGGGCCGTCGGGCTCAGCTCGCCTAAGTGCGCTGGGAGCGCAGCGGGTTGACGTTGGGGCTAAATTATTTCTAGAGCACAAAGCTCCGCTGCTTATTCTTTCCGGCGGGCACGTTCATCCGATGCAGACGCCTTTCTGCGAAGCCATCGAGATGAAAAAATATTTAATGGAGAAGTACAAGATCGAGGAAAAGAATATCTTGGTTGATCCTTTCGCGCGCCACACGACCACGAATTTTCGCAACGCCGCCCGGCTCGCCTTTCGTTATCGCATCCCGACTTATCGCACAGCTCTCGTCACTTCCAGCGAATCTCATATCACCGCAACTCTCAGTGAAGAATTTCGACTGCGCTGCCTGAACGAGCTCGGATATTTTCCGATGGAATTCATTAAGCGGGCGTCACCGCTCGCCGCAGAATTTAAGCCTTCGCCGATGTCGCTATTTTTCGATGCGACTGATCCACTCGATCCCTAAACCCGTAACATAAGGGCCGCCCCGCTTTGACAAGGCTCTAGACAATCTGGGTAGTCCATGGTATCGTGCCCCTAGATTATCTAGGAGGTGGCGGCTGTTGCCTAAATCAAAAGCGGGTTTACTTCAAGGAACACTGGATATGTTGATTTTGAAGGCCCTGTTTCTGGGGCCTCTGCACGGCTATGGCATCGGTCAGCGCATCGCTCAGATCTCCGGCGACGAGCTGAAGATCGAGGAAGGCTCGCTCTATCCCGGACTGTACCGGCTGGAGCGGCGAGGTTGGGTTGATTCTGAGTGGGACGTTTCTGACAACAATCAGCGCGCGAAGTTCTACAAACTGACGCGCGCGGGACGGAAGCAATTAATCATCGAAGAGCAGAATTGGGAACGACTCGCCGGCGCGACGATGAAGGCTCTGCGGGCGAACTGAGTAGCCTGGAAAACAAATGTCCCGAGTCAAAGCTACAGGAAATTTTATTCATGCTTGGCGGCATCCGGAGGAAATCGCGGACGAGGTCGAGGCAGAGCTGCGCTTTCACTTGCAGAAGCGAACGAGCGCAAACATCCAAGCGGGCATGACGCCCGACGAAGCACAACTTGCGGCCGCACAAAGCTTCGGTAATTTCGACCTAATCAAAGCCAGTTGTTGTGAAATTAAGCGAGGTTTCCCCTTTAATATGAAGCCGATAAGAGTGGGAATATACATTGGCATTGCCTATCTCGCCGGTATTTTCTCTCTTGTTGCGGTCAACGTTCCCCACCACAACCTGTTCGGCGTTTTTTGGCAGTTGGCCGCCATCGCCGTCCTAATGTGCGCGTTCCTGCTCGGTCGCAGAAAATATTAGAGAACTAATAATTAACAACTAAAGGAGAACGGAACATGCGAGTTCGCATTGCGCCGAAGATCGTCCTGGGTGTGTCTACAGTCCTGTTATTGAGTGCGATTTTCGTTTGCGCTTCAGTTTCAAGCGGATGCCGAGGAGTTAACAACGGCAGCGCGGTAGCCTGGCAAGAGGGCGCGCAACAAACTGACGACCTGCCCTTGAGTCCGCGGCTGGTGGCTCTTCAGGATCGGTTGAAATCCGGTGATCGGAGTGCGCTTGATCGTTTTTGGAAAGAGATTGAGGAACGTGGCGCGCCAATAATTGAACCCGCGCAGGACAGCAATCGCGAGATGCTCGTAACGATGCTTTGGCGAGCCAGGGAAGAGACGAGAAACGTTTTCGTTTTTCGACTCGGCAATGTTAGTAAGCCGATGGCGCACCTGCTCGACACTGACTTGTGGTACAAAACATTCCGGCTGCAGAAAGGCGCGCGCTTTATCTATCAACTCGCGCCGAACCTGCCCGACCCGAAAACATGGCAGGGAATCGTCCGCTTTGCCGGCGTGATTCGGAACGACCCGCTCAATCCATTCCAATTCTCCGAGCACTACGACGAGCTTAACCCGTACGAAGGAAATTCCTTTTCGGCGGTTGAACTTCCAGGAGCCGAACCACAAGTCTGGAACATCGCACGACCCAAGGTTCCTGCAGGACAAGTGCAGCGTATCAAATTCGCGAGTAAAGCCCTTAACAATGAACGTAACGTTTGGGTCTACACTCCGCACGGCTACCGTGCTGATAAGAAGCCTTATGGTTTGCTCGTACTTATGGACGGCGGCATTTACGTCAACACAGTGCGGGTAGCGACGACACTCGATAACTTGATCGCGGCGGGCCTGATACC
>JADMIO010785036.1_pt1 | contig 37452 bp, 23 predicted proteins | sample 8958161 | NCBI WGS metagenome assembly JADMIO01 (sample SAMN16585339, study PRJNA669376) | soil metagenome | isolation source: Crop rotation soil | place: USA: Cullars Rotation, Alabama | collected 2011 | reverse complement strand
GCCGCGACTTCAAGTCACGTGAATTCCAAGCTTCGGATCCCACTGTGCTGGAAAGCAAGTTAATCGCCTCGATCGCCTTGATGTCGTTGATCGTGATGATTGCCGCGCCGATCAAGCATTTTCTGCAGGAGCACGTCGATCGACTTTTCTACGGCCGGCGTTACGACTTGCGGCAGAGCTTGATTGATTTTGGCCGCACGATTTCTGCCAGTACCGCGCTCGATCCGCTGCTTGATTCGTTGATTTCTCGCCTGCGCGAAGTCATGAACGTTGAACGCATCGCGATTTTCATCGAAGACGCCGCCGTCCCGTCAGGTTATCGCGTAGCGCGCACCGCCGGCCTCAGCGAGGTCAGCGTGCCGGCGGATTTTCGCGAAATGATTCGCACCCGTTCTGCCGAAACCGGAATCGTGCGCGCGGACGACCTGGAGCTGGAAATTGAAAACGGCGAGTTCGTGCGCCGCTCGCTGCACTACTACGCGCCCTGCGTGGTGCGTGGACGAATGGTTGCCGTCATCGGTCTGGGCCGTTCGGCTGATGGCGCGCTGCTCTCATCTGAAGATGTCGAGATTCTGCGCACCGTCTCGGGTTACATCGCCGTGGCCGTCGAAAACAGTTTGCTTTATCAGGAGCAGACAGAGCGCGCCGCGGAACTCGAGCTGCTCAAGGAATTCAACGAGTCGATCGTCGAATCGATCAACGTCGGTTTGATGGCGGTCGATCTAAACGGAAGCATCACCCGGCTGAATTCAGCGATGGAGCAAATTTTTTCGATTTCGCGCGATGACGCCATCGACAAAAACGTTGAAGATTTATTTGCGGAAGACTTTGCCGACACTTTGCGACAAGTCCTCGGGCCTGACGGATGGCGGCTGGGCCAAACCCGCCAGATTTACAAATTGCACACAGCAACTCGCGCCGGCCGCTCATTGGTGCTGAACGTCGCGCTGGCGCCACTCACAGCCGACACGGATGAACAGACGGGCGCGCTGGTAATTTTCGAAGACGTCACTCAACGCCTGCAACTGGAAGACCAGCTTCAGCAGCGCGAGAAACTTTCCTCGATCGGTTTGCTGGCCGCGGGCGTGGCCCACGAAGTCAACACGCCTTTGACCGGCGTATCTTCGTACACGCAGATGCTGCTGAACATGTTGCCTGAGAACGATCCGAAGCACGCGCTGCTGGAAAAAGTCCGGCGCCAGGCCGATCGCGCCACCGACATTGTCACTAATCTTTTGAACTTCTCGCGCACCGGCAATGCGTCTGAGTTTATTCAGCTCGACATCCATCGCGTACTCAACGACACGCTGCAATTACTCGAGCCCCAACTGCGCAACAGTCAAATTAAGATTGTGCGCGACTACAGCCAGGAGTTGCCGACCGTCCACGGCAACTCAGTTAAGCTGCAACAGGTCTTCACAAACTTGATTTTGAATGCGCGCGATTCGATCTCGAACGGCGACGGCCGCATCACGCTGAAGACTCGCAATGGTGATGATGGCTTGGTGGTCGTCGAGATCGCCGACAACGGCATCGGCATCGCGCCGGAACACGTGGCCAAGATTTACGATCCTTTCTTTACCACGAAGGGCGTCGGCGGCGGCACCGGCCTGGGCCTGGCAGTGACCTATGGGATCGTTCAGGAGCATTCCGGGCATATCAGCGTCTTGAGCACGCCGGGCGAAGGCTCGACTTTCCGCATTACTTTGCCGACCACAGATCCGCGCGCGCGCATCAAAGCCGCCGCGCTTTGATTGGCCCAGTCCACGCAAGTTCACTTTTCAAATCGTTTTCAGTCATAATCTCCGCTTTGCTGTCGACTGACAGTTGCAAGCATCTAAGTATCACTGGGCTCTAATGGCGAAAAAAGGTTCAGTCCTCGTCGTTGATGACGAAGAAATAATGCGCGACGTGCTCGAGACGCTGCTCTCGGCCGAAGGCTATCGCGTGGATATCGCCAAGACCGGCGAAGAAGGCCTCGACGCCTACACCAAGCGGCCTTACGACGTCGTGTTGCTTGATGTCTCAATGCCGGGCATCGGAGGCCTGCGCGCGCTCGAAGAATTTTTGAAGATCGACGCCGACGCCGTCGTGCTGATGATCACTGCCTATGCCACCTTCGACACTGCGATCGCAGCGTGGGAGAAAGGCGCGTTCGGCTGCATCCGCAAGCCATTTCAAAACGAACACATCACCGCGCAGGTTGCGGCCGGCATCAAGCGCCGGCGCAAGGAAGAAGAGCGGCGCTCTCTGCGTCAGGCGATGAGTCGCGAGGTCGATCGCGGCGCAATCGTCGGCCGTTCCGACATCATGCAGGAAGTGTTTCGGCTGGTAGAGCAGGTGGCGCCTGCGCGTTCAACTGTTTTGATAACCGGAGAGAGCGGCACCGGCAAAGAATTGATCGCCAAGGCTATTCACGAAGCGAGCCCGCGCGCCACTCGCGCATTCGTAACAGTGAACAGCTCGAACATTCCTTCTGAACTGCTTGAGTCAGAACTTTTTGGTCATACGCGCGGCGCCTTCACCGGCGCGGTAGCGGCCAAGAAAGGTTTGTTCGAGATCGCCGACGGCGGTTCGATTTTTCTCGACGAGATTGGCGACATTCCGCCAGAGACGCAGGTGCGCCTGTTGCGCGTGATTCAGGAGCGCGAGTTCACGCCGCTGGGCGACACCACGCCGCGGCGCGTCGATGTGCGCATCATCGCGGCCACGAACATCGATTTGAAAGAAGCGGTGCGGCAGGGAATGTTTCGCGAAGATCTTTACTACCGCCTTTCCGTAGTTCCCATCGAATTGCCGCCACTGCGCGATCGACGGGAAGATGTTCTGCCGCTGGCGCAACACTTCATCCGCAAGTACAACGAAGAGAATGGGCGCAAGGTCTCAGAACACATTGCGCCGGAAGTGCTCTCTCTGCTGGAAAATTATTCGTGGCCGGGAAATGTGCGCGAGCTCGAAAATGCCGTCGAGCGCGCAGTCGTGATTGCCCCCGGAGACGAAATCACGCGCGAATGCCTGAGGCGCGAGATTGCCGATCCGCAAGCGGCCGCCGCCGTGGCCCGCGAAGCCCTCGGAGCATCTGCCACGATCGATGTAGCGCGCGGCGTGAACTTTTATGATGAAGTCCGCCGTTTCGAGATTGACTTAATTCGCCGGGCTTTGGACCAAACGGGCGGACACCAATCGCGCGCGGCACGCCTGCTCGGCATGAATCCCACGACGCTAAACTCCAAAATAAAGACCTACAACATCAATCTCCGCCCTTAGGCTCGGGGGAAAACTTTCGCCGGCCGTCACGAAAAGTCTTTACACGAGCGATCCTTTTCAATAGGGCTAGCGCGCGGACGATGAACCGGACAGGCCTTCCGGGCGACTTGCGTTGAAACTGCGCGTATCGGGGCCAAACGGTGTGCTATTTTCAAGAAATGATTTTTGACGGCGCAGTTGGCCGGCCTTATCTGTGATAAGCTCTGCCGCGAAAGCGAGACCGGCGGCAGTGCGACGAAGGAAGATTGACGGATGCCCGATCGCGGGGGCGCTTCAACTTATCGGCGACAAGTGGACTTTGCTCGTCGTGCGCGAGCTGGTCGCTCGTCCCAAACGCACCACTGAACTCCTCGAAGAACTCCATCCCATAAGCAGCCGCACGTTGTTGGGCCGGCTGAAAGAAATGGAAAAAGATCAGTTGATTCTGCGCGTCAACTATGGCGGCTTGCCGCGACGTGTTGAATACGAGCTGACGGAACGCGGGCGGCGGCTGCTTCCTTTGCTGGACGCGTTGGCCCAAACCGGCCAGGTGCTTGACTGTAACCATTGCGACGATCGCAAACAGCAGTTGGGTTACTACTGCGACTTCTGTCCGAACGTTCGCGAGATTGAGTACGTTGAGCCGCGCAACTATGCAGAGGAAATCGTTGAGACTGATGTGCGTGAACCCTTGCCTTCGCTCAGGCCGAAAGACGATTCAATCGTGCTCTTGTGATTGAAGCCGGCAGCTTACAAGCGCGAAGGGCCAATCAACAATCATCCAAAGTTGGCGAGGGAGGCTCGTTGGAAACCACTTCGCCGCTCGGCATTATGATCACGCTGTGATCGGCCGGCAGTTGCTCGCCTTCGATTGTGATCTCGTCGCCGCTCGGCATCGCAATGGGAAGATGATCGAGGTAGCGTTCCGCGTCGATGGCGGCCATGCATCCGGTGCCGGCAGCCGTAATCGCCTGGCGGTAGACTGAATCCTGGACGTCGCCGCAGGCGAAGACACCGGGAATATTTGTGGCCGTCGAGCGGTGAGAAGTCTTGATGTAGCCAACCTCGTCCATCTCGATCTGGCCTTTAAATAATTCGGTGTTTGGCTTGTGGCCGATCGCGATGAAGACGCCTTCGCAATCAAGGTTGCGCGTTTCGTTCGTCTTCACATCGCGCAGGCGAACTCCGGTAACGCCTTGCTCCTGCGTTCCCAGAATTTCTTCGAGCGCAGTGTCCCACAGAAATTCGATCTTCTCGTTGAGGAACGCTTTGTCCTGCATGATTTTCGAAGCGCGCAGTTTGTCGCGGCGATGCGCGACGAACACCCGGCCGGCATAGCGCGTCAGGAACGTCGCTTCTTCCATTGCGGTATCGCCGCCGCCAACCACCACCAGCCGCTTGTTGCGGAACGCAGGCAGCGGCCCATCGCAAGTTGCGCAAGCCGAGACACCGTTGCCGCCAAATCCTTCCGGCGTTTTTGCTTCGCCGGGAATGCCGAGCCATTTTGCCGACGCGCCCGAAGCGATGATCAGCGTTTCAGCGATCACGACTTTGTTATCGCCGTAAAGTTTGAATGGACGCTCGCTGAGATCGACTTTCGTGATCCATTCTTCCAGAAATTCAGTGCCAAACCGTTCCGCCTGCTTGCGAAACTGCACCATCAAATCCGGCCCCTGAATTCCTTCGGCAAATCCGGGATAGTTCTCGACTTCGGTTGTGATCATCAACTGGCCGCCCGGCGTAGTTTGCTTCTCAGTGTCCGCGGGCGCGTCGATGAGCAGCGGGCGAAGGTTAGCGCGCGCGGAATAGATCGCGGCGGTCAATCCGGCTGGGCCGGATCCAATGATCACTACCTGGCGGCGAATCTCTTCTGTGGGCAATTCGGGGTCTCCTACCGTATCGGAACCGGAAGCGATCGCGACCGGCTCAGGGTGCGCCAACGTCTCTGTGCTGAGTCGTCCACCGGTGGCAACCGCTTCCGGTGTTAAGTCACCGCACCTCGAAATCTGTTGGCGTTTTTCGTTGCGCGTGTAGTATAACTAGTGCTGTACGAGTTAGTCGAACCAGCCAGGCCCCAGCCACATCGTGGCCTGAAATGGCCACACCTTTCGGTTCGAACGCGTCGAGAGATCCGTTGAAAAAGAACTCGGACCAATACGACAACAACCCGGCTATGGCTCGCCCAATATCACGTGTCAGTGTGCTTGGCGCCGGCACGATGGGCCACGGCATTGCGCAAGTCGCCGCGTCCGCAGGTTATCAAGTCGTGATGCGCGACATCGACGATGCGGCGGTGGAGCGGGGCATGCAGGCCATTGAGCGCAACCTGAATAAAGGCGTGCAGCTGGGAAGAGTCAGCGAGCAGGATCGCTCGGAAGCCTTGCAGCGCATTCGCGCCACGGCCGACTTTGCTGAAGTTCATGATTCCGACCTGGTGATCGAAGCCGCGCCGGAAAATCTCGAACTTAAACAGAAATTGCTGCGCGAGACTGAACAAGTCGTAAGCGCCGGCTGCATCTTTGCTACCAATACGTCGTCGCTTTCAATCAGCCAAATTGCGAAGACGTCCGCGCGACCGGCGCAAGTGGTCGGCATGCATTTCTTTAATCCCGTTCATATCATGCGGCTCGTCGAGATCGTTGTTGGCAACGATACTTCAGACGAGACAACTGCGGTGGTTAGAGACGTCGCTCGGCGAATGAACAAAGAGCCGATTGTCGTGCGCGATGTTCCCGGCTTTGCCTCAAGTCGTCTGGGCGTCACCCTCGGTCTTGAAGCGATGCGCATGGTTGAACAAGGCGTGGCCAGCGCGCGCGATATCGACACGGCGATGGAACTCGGTTACAACCATCCGGTCGGGCCGCTAAAGCTGACTGACCTGGTGGGACTGGACGTTCGTCTGAGTATCGCGGAATATCTGCACGGCGCGCTTCAGTCTGAAACGTTTCGACCGCCGGAAATTCTGCGCCGCATGGTCAGTGAAGGACGCCTGGGCAAGAAAACCGGCGAAGGCTTCTATAAATGGAACGAGCCGGAACCGGCGCAAAGGGCTTATACTAGCTAAGTAAATTCAGACTGCGTGATTAGAACAAGCGGTGGTTTGTGGCGACAGTAATGAGCACTCCTTACCAAAATGAAGAAAGACGCTTTGCGTTGCGCATGGCGCTGCGCTTGCCAATCGTCGTCTCTGGGCGTTCGGATGACGGCGCCGCCTGGAGCGAGCCGACCGAAACTGACGACATATCAACTTCCGGCGCTCTGTTTCACCTCAACCAGAAAGTAGCCATCGGCGAGCATCTCTACATTCGCGCGCACCGCCCGGATGGATCGCCCACAGAAGCGACCGCCACCGTCGTGCGAATTTCGCCGGCCATCTACGGCACCGCGCGCGTCGGCGTTCAAATCGCCGAGCCTTCGGAAAACTGGATGCGCCTGTTCGTGGCTTGGGTCGCCGATGAACAAGCCGCGCCGGACGAATCCGCTTCATCCAGCGACGCCTAGCTCACCACGCTTACGGCCTCGCTTTTCCGCGCTCGTTTGTGCTTTACTTTCCAAAAATTAATTCCGGACAGGAGTCAGCAGAGTGAGTCAATCTTACGAGACGATTCTCGTCGAGCGCCGCGATCACGTCGCCACCATTACGATCAACCGGCCTGAGAAACGCAATGCCTTGAACATTCAAACGCGCGCTGAAGGCGCAGCCGTGCTGGACCAACTGCGCGACGATGATTCAATTCGCGTCGTAATCTTCACCGGCGCGGGTGACAAAGCATTCATCGCGGGCGCAGACATCGGCGAGTTCGCCGGCCGCACAGCGCTTTCGCAACGCGCCATCATGCTGGAACGCGGCCTCTTCAACGCCATCGACACTTTTCCCAAGCCCGTAATCGCGATGGTAAACGGTTATTGCCTGGGCGGCGGCTGCGAGCTGGCGCTGGCTTGCGACATTCGCATCGCGAGCGAGACCGCTTCGTTTGGACAGCCGGAAATCAATCTTGGCATCATCCCCGGTGGTGGCGGCACGCAACGTTTGACCCGCCTGGTCGGTGAAGGCAAAGCCATGGAAATGATTCTGACGGGCGAAATAATCAACGCGCAGGAAGCGTTTCGTATCGGTCTCGTAAACAGGGTCGTGCCGGCGGACGAACTCGCCGCAAAAACAATGGAAGTCGCGAATCGCATTGCCGAGAAAAGTCCCATCGCTTTGCGCCTGGCCAAAGAAGCAGTGAAGCTGGCTTCGCGCTCGAATCTTGATGAAGGCTTGCGGCGCGAAGTCGATCTGTTCGCGCTTTGCTTCTCAAGCGAGGACAAGGACGAAGGCGTGAACGCCTTTCTGGAAAAACGGAAAGCCGACTTCAAAGGGAAGTGAAATCTCTCTTCCAAATGGGCGAGCGACCGTTTGTGGAAACATGACGAGCGATCTTCAAAAGAAACAATGGGCGGTGCTGAGCAGCCGCGGTTGCGAGGCGGATGATCTAACCCATGAAGAAGCGCGGCGATTGGTACATAAGCTTGCGAGCGAAGGTCATCACGGCCTTTGTATTGTCACCAGTGAAGCCGCCCGGAAACTCTCACGCGAAGGATCGATGGCTGAACAAGCGCGCTAGTCAATCATCAAAACAACTTTCCCAAAGCTTTCGTTCGATTCAAGCCGCTGGTGCGCCGCCCGCACTTCATCAATCTTGTAAACGCGATCGAGCACGGGTCGCACTAAATCGCTCGCTAACAATGGGACGACCTGCTGCGCGAACAGACGTGTCGCGGTTGCTTTCTGTTCAAGAGAACGCGTGCGCAGCGAAGTTCCCATGATGCGCAGCCGCTTGCGCATCACGATCGAGTGATCAATTTCAGCTTTCGCGCCGCCCGTCGTCCCCACGAAAATCAAACGGCCCCGAGTGGCCAACGATTCAAGGTTCGCTTGCAAGTAAGACGCTCCGACCAGATCGAGAATGACGTCGACGCCTTTCCCTCCAGTCCAATCTTTGACAGCTTCTGCGAACGCGGACGGATCGTTTCCCACTGCGACCGACTCGGACAATCCAAACTCTTTCGCGCGCTCGAGTTTTTCCGGCGTGCGCGAAGTTCCGAAGGCAGTCGCGCCCGCAGCTTTCACAAGTTGACTTGCCGCAGTGCCCACGCCAGAACCGGCTGCATGGATCAGCGCGCGCTCGCCCATCCGCAACCCGCACTGAGTGTACAGCGCGTCGTGCGCCGTCATGAATACTTCGGGAATCGCGGCTGCCTCGGACCAACTCAAGTTGTCGGGAATTCGCGCGAGGGTCGATTCAGAAACGGTAACCAACTCAGCTTGCGCGCCGCCGCCGGTGATGCCGAAAACGCGTTCGCCAACTTTCCACGCGCGCGCATCGTCGCCGGTGCTTTCGACTTCGCCGGCAAACTCAAGTCCGGGAATTTCCTGCGAAAAACCCGGCGGCGCGGGATAGCGTCCGAGTCTTTGCAGAATGTCAGCGCGGTTCAATCCGGCCGCGCGCACGCGAACGCGTACGCGATCGGCTGTTGGTAGCGGCGCATCTTCAACGTGCCGAACTTCCAGGCCTTCAACGCCGCCGAAAGAAACGATGTTGACCGCTTTCACGATTCGGATTGTAGCATTTGAAAGTGCGCTCGCTCTGTGCCCTCAGTGCTTCTGTGATTCTGTGGTGTGGGATCGTAACCAGACTCTCAAGCACAGAGAGAGAGAGAGAGAGAGAGAAAGTTCCACAGGTCACGGAGAAGAATAGTTTCGCTTTGCCCTTTCACCTTTCCCCTTTCCCCTTTGCCCCTTACACTGTCGGCCATGTCTCTCCTCCACGGCGCGTTAATGTTCGCGGCCGCGTTCGCAGCCGGCATGGTTAATTCAATCGCCGGCGGCGGCACCTTGCTGACTTTCCCGCTGCTGATTTGGCTCGGCCTCGATCCTAAAGTCGCAAACGCGACGAGCACGGTCGCGCTTTGGCCGGGTCTGTTCGGCGGACTCTTTGGCTATCGCCGCGAGATGAACGACAGCTCGCTCATGCTGATGCGCCTCGGCGTGACGAGCGTAGTTGGCGGCGGATTGGGCGCCTGGCTTTTGATCCTGACGCCTTCGCTGACTTTCGCGCGCCTGGTGCCGTTCCTGATTCTGTTCGCGACGATTCTGTTCATGCTGCAAGGTCCAGTGAATCGCTGGCTGCGCGTGCCGTCGCCCGTTTCCGGTTCACAAAAAAGTTGGTGGACCATCGCAATCATCGTCCAGTTTTTTTCAGCGATGTACGGCGGGTATTTTGGGGCCGGAAACGGGATTTGGATGCTGGCCGCGATGGGACTGCTGGGCCTGAAAGACATTCATCGCGCGAACGGAATCAAGAATTTTCTCGGTATCTGCATCAACAGTGTGGCCGTCATCGCTTTTTCCATTTCGCATCTGGTCGCCTGGCCCAAGGCTCTATTGATGGCTGTTGGCGCTTTGCTGGGCGGATACTTCGGCTCGCGTGCAGCTCAACGCGTGGGGAGAACCTTCATCCGCCGGGCCATCGTCGTGATTGGTTTTGTGATCACTGTAGTGATGTTGTGGCGAATGAGGTGACTTGAACCACAGAGGACACAGAGCAACAGAAACCCGACTATCAGTACGGTGCAAATCGGATTCACGGTCACCGCACCCTCCCTGACGGTCGGGTTTCTGCCGACTTTGTTTGCTTTCTTCTCTGTGCCCTCTGTGGTTAATTAGCTGCCGGATGAAGTTACCTCGCGAATTCTACACACGCCCGGACGTTCTCGCGGTCGCTCGAGATCTTCTCGGAAAGAAGCTCGTGGTTCCGAATAAGAGTGGCAAGCGCGTCGCGGGCATCATCGTCGAGACCGAAGCCTACCGCGGCCCCGAAGATCGCGCGTCTCATGCGTACGGCGGTCGCCGCACCAACCGCACCGAAACCATGTATGGAATGGGCGGAACTGCCTATGTCTATTTCGTCTATGGCATGTACAACCAATTCAACGTGGTGACGAATGTCGAGAACGTTGCGCACGCGGTGCTTGTCCGCGCACTGGAACCTGTTGAAGGTCTCGATGTGATCAAGCGCCGGCGTCCCGGCAGATCTGAATACGAGTGGACTAGTGGGCCGGGGCGTCTGTGTCTCGCGTTAGGAATTGACCGCAGGTTGGACAAGGCCGATCTGCTCGGTGGACGAGTCTGGATCGAAGAAGGTATTTCGGTTTCTCCGCGCCAAATCGCGCGCGGGCCCAGAATAGGAATTGATTACGCTGGAGAGTGGATCGATAAACCCTGGCGATTTTGGATTAAAGATAATCCGTTCGTGAGCAAACGATCCGGAGTATCCTCAGGTTCGCGATCAGCCACCCGTTAACTTTTTCCAAACGCTCTCTTCGCCTTGCTCGCGAACCATCTCAGTAACTTTCCGATATGCGTCGGCATATGACGCGTGCATCTCTTCCTGCGACCGCGGACGTTGCAGGCGTCGCTCCAACTCATCATCGCGCAACACGCCGCGATTGCCGTGAGAATACATCGCGCCTTCTCCAGCCAGATAGATTGCGAATCCCTCCTCGAGCCAGCGTGGCGCGCGGTTATTGCTGACGATGTCGATGATGACATGGGCCAACTCATGCCGCAGCGTTGTGTTGAGCACGCCGCGACGTTTCAGGATCGCGAGCGGTTGCAGCTCGATCGAGCGACCTTTAGTCGCGGCTGCGGCCCACGGAGGCTGGCCTGTGCGTCCGACGAAATTTCCGGTTGAATCGTTGATGCGAATTTCAAGAAACGGGAAATTGCTGACCTGAATGCCGGCGGTCGCGGCGCGGCGCAAATAATCTGCGCGCGCGCTGTCCAAAATCGTGAGCACTTGATTCGCACCGCGTCGATCGACGTCGGCGGGATACGTAAGGCGAAAGTGCTCTGAAGAGATGCTGAGAAAGCGAGACGGGGAGACAACGAGACGGGGAGAGGGGGAGACTAGGAGACGCGGAGACGGGGAGGCAGGCAGAGGGGGAGACGCGAGGGCAAAGAAATTCGAGGAATGCAAAAGCACATCCGATTTCCAATCGTTACTTAAATTTTTCCTCTCCCCGTCTCGCCGTCTCCCCATCTCCCCATCTCTTCCGACGCTGGTCCCCGGAAAATATTTTTCCAGAATTCGCTGAAAGCTGGCGCCGCGCGATGCCATCACATGCGCGCCTTCCTGACAAAGGCCGAGCCCGTGGCCGAATCCGCTGCCGCGAAAAATGAAATTCGATCCTGAGCGAGACACATCAAAGCGCGAACTCTTCAAAAGGTTCCAACCGAGCACGCGTCCCACAATAATTTTGAAGTCCCAGCCGCGCACGATCTTCTGCCGCTCGCCTGCCAGTGTTATGAACTGAGCGCGCCCGGTTTCATCGCGCTTATTCACGGTGATTTGATCCAGCCGGTTGCCGATGTCTGTGCGCGAATCGCTTTGCAGCGCGCGCAGCAGGTCGCCGCGAGAAATCATATCCGTCCAACGCGCGTGCGGCCCTGACTCGCAGAACTCATCGCGCACACCCTGCAGATAATTAACCGGCGACTTTCCCCATAACTCGTTGATGTTCGCGGTCTCGCCGCCGCACGAAGCGCCAAAATACGAATCGATAAGTTGGCCGCGCTCGTCGATTAAAATCTGGCCATCAGTTGCATGAACAGCGGCAGAAATCGCGGTGTCAGAGCGCGCAGGATGCGCGCGAACCGCCTGCATGGATGCAGGCGCTCCGACAAACCTCTGGCAGTGCGTGGTCGAGCAAAAGTCATAACCATCCTTCGCGTGTCGCCCGATATTCTTCAAGGCGAACGTGCGAACTGCGATGGCCAGCGCTTTCAAAGCTTCGGGCTCAGTTTCCATCGTGCCTTCAGCACGCATCACGCCCAGGACGTAGTCCTCGAGCGACAGTTCGCGCGTGATGTTGTCGTGAACGAGATGAACTTTGAGCGCTGACGGGGAGACGGGGAGACGCGGAGACGGGGAGACGTCGGTTCCCTCGTCGCCGCTGTTCATTCGTGAAGAGCTCGCTGGCTCCGCGCCTCTCTGGCTAATCTCGTTCGCGTACGCTTCGAATATTGGACGAGAGATGGCGGCAGCTTCGGCGCCGTGAGCGCGCGGCAGAAAAACAATCACCGCAAGTTTCACGTCCGAAGCTTCGATGTCGCGGGCCGCATCTGCCGGGCCCGCCAGACCTACGAACCATCCATTCGTGCGAAAGCCTTTTGAAGGCAGGGCAGTCCCGGTCTTGCCGACAATTGTCAGCGGCAGCGAATCGAGTTTCGCATTGTGCGCCGTGCCGTAGCGGATCGCGCCGGCCATGCCTTCAAGGATGATGCGACGCTCTGCCGGAGAAATGTTCAAGTCGCCTCGGCTGATGGCCTGAAAATTATTTGCGCTCGCCGATTGAGGCTGAAGCAAATGCCCGCCGTTGAGCAGCGCTGTGTAGCCCACGAGCAGTTGGATCGGCGTCATTTGGATGCGATCGCTCTCGCCGATCGCTTCGCGCGCCGCGCAGTCAGCCTGCTGCGAAGCTTTGTTACTTTCTGCGGATCGAATCCGCGACGCGTCTCCCGTTTCGCAGGGCTTGATCGTGCCCGCGGCTTCAGCACCGGCTATTCCCGTCGCTTGCCCAAAGCCGAACTGCCGCAAGGTCTCGACCAACTTTTCGCGACCAAGTCGCTGGCCCAGGGTCGCAAAATAGTAATTGCACGAGTAAGCGATCGCCTGCGATGGATTGAAGGGCGGCAAGTGATCCGGATGAACGCAGGCGAGCGAAAAGCTAAGACCGGTGAAGCGTCCCGGACAGACGGTGTGCGAATTTTCATCGATCACTCCGGCGCGCAACGCTGCCAGAGTCGTGAACGGCTTGATCGCAGAACCCGGCATCATCGCTTGCGCGTAAGCGGCCTCCGGATCTACCGAGGCGCGCACGCGTCCGGTCTGGGCGTCGAGGATGATGACGGAACCTTCGCGTTGGCCGAGGGCATTTTCCGCCGCGGCTTGTAATGCTGAATCGATCTCGATTTCGTTTGCGGCAGAAGAATTCGACCAGCTTAGAGCAGGCCAATCCGGCCGTTTTTGCTGGGGATTAAGCAACAACAGCGCCGCGCACATGCACGTCAAAAGAAGGGCATGGGCGCGCGTGAGACGTCCGAAAAAATCGTTTGCGCGATCCATCACGCGGGTGATTCAGCGACTGTTGCCGGGGTCTTTATCTCTACGGTTTCGCGCCGGGGATTCGCGCGCGCCAGCGTGACGATGGTGACGACCCATCCAATCAGGGTAAAGCCAAAAGCAAGAAGCAGTCGCAGAACGAACACCGCGAAGTCTGTCTTGTTCCCCTTAATCGTGATGGGCACGAAGAGAAATAAGTAAGGGCCCAACACAAAGAGAATTAGTCCGAGGCCGTAAACAAAAACCGAGTCCGCAGCAAAAGCGCGCGACAGTGCGTGGCCGATTGTGCCCAAGATTGTTTTCAAACCGCCCGCGAATGACGCGCGCACGTCACACACGGATGCTTCTATCCACAGGTGAATCGTCGCCAGCGGAAAAGCCACCCCGAAGAGCACGAAGCGGAGCGTCGTAATCAAGAGCGTGGGCCAATGAACGGGCTGCGCTTTGGGCGGCGCGGGTCCAAAAACAATCGGCGCCGGCGGAGCAGGAAAGCGCGCCTGGAGTTTATTCATTAGCCACCAAACGAGCGCCGCGATGATCACGACGGGAATGGTGACCAGGAAAAGCCTGATCGCGATCACGATGATTTGCTTGAACACGAATTTGTGATTGCGTGCGAACTCGAGAACGACGGCTTGAAGAAGTAAAAATTCCGCCGGCACCAGGAACAAGAGCCCGTAAGTGACCAGCACCTGCCACACGGTCGCTTCCCGCGTCGAGATAAAGAAGTAGGAGCTGACCAGCAGCAGCGCGTAGAGAACGACGAGGATCAATAACGCGCGTGCATTGGTCAGCGTTGCCTTAAGGCTTTCAAACCAAAGTCTCAGTGTAGTAGTCATGGTTGCCCTTCTCTGCGGCCGTGGCGCATTTGGAGTGCGCCGGCTTTGACGGCGCTTTGGATCGCTGCAGCACCAAAGCGGCGTCGCCGCTTCGCTCTGCCGCCGCACTCCAAAATTATTTCTTGTCCAAAATTCGCAGCCGATCGTTGGCCGTATTTGCCTGCACCGTCGGCTGGTACATCAATTCCGTGCGCGCCGGTGCGATGCGGAATTCGCCCGGCACTTCCACTCGCATTGCGTACTGCAATGTCGCGTCGCCGTCAAAGTAATTCATGAAAATCGACGTGCGATTGTCGTGAAATTCACGATTGCTGTACCAGTCGCTCCAGTTGCCAAGCGAATAGTTCAAATAGATGCCGCTGACCGTTGCCACCTGTTCAGCGCCCGCGGGAATCGGATCTTCAATCATCACGTACTGCGCCCGCGGCCCGCTGAGATGTAATCGCACGACAATCATGTCGCCGGATCGCAGCTCGCCGCTGAGTGGCTCGATCTTCCAGCTCGACTTCCCATTTTCATCTTCAGAAATCCGCAGACGCAGATACTCGCGCGTGATCTTCAATCCGGCGGCTGATTGCGGCGCTACGTTTTCATCCGCCGTGAAGTATTCCAGCGCGCTCGAAACATACAAAGCGCCCTTGCCGTGCTTCACAATGCGAATCTGGTTTGAGCCGCCGAGTTCGCCTGCCTTCTTGGTGATAACGACAGACTGGGCGTTCGCAGCATCGCTCGCGCCGACGTGCTGGCCCGCAACCTTTTCGCCGTTCAGATAGAGTTCGTACGAATAATCCGGCGCCAGCTCTTTGCTGACTTTTAGGTAATCAGTCAGCCCGTAAATCGCGAACGCCGTCTCTTTCGTCGAAAGCCAGTAGTAACCGTTGGGCCGGTTCTTCACCAGCCAGCGCGCGACTTTCGGCAGCAGGTAAGATCCGGAATCAATTTGCGCGAGAGCTTTCAAAGAGAGCGAGGTCGCTTCCGCGTCGAGATAGACATCGCGGCCGTAGTCGTTCACGCGGTTGGTTTGCCAGTGCGCTTCGAACTCATCCTGGCGCGCTGAATTTTCGATCAGCTTGGCAACTTCACCCGCGCGCCCGTCTTTTCTTTCCTGCAAAGCGAGCGCGAGCAACGCGCGGCCGTAAGCGCCCAAATTGTTTCGTTTGCCGTAAAGCTCGTCAAGATAACGCGTGTCGCCTTCGCCGCTTTCGGTGTAAGCGTAAATCATGTAGGCGCGCGTTTCGTCGTCAATCGGATTGCCGTTGTCGTTCTTTCCGGCAGCCAACAGCGCGGCGAGTTTCTGATGACCCTGATCACGCTGCCAATCGCCGATTTGATAACCCGCGCGCTTGGCCATCGTCAGTCCATCAACGACGTACGCCGTCATGAATGGATCAGACTTGTCGTCTTTCCACCAACCCCAACCGCCGTCTCCATGCTGATAGGCGTAGAGGCGATCCAGGCCGCGCTGAACTTTCTTGTCCAGATCGTTCGTCGCGCGAATCTTTGCCGTGGGCACGTCTTTCAGAGCCTGGGCCACCACGATGTTCGGCAGGAAACTCGACATCGTTTGTTCAGTGCAGCCGTATGGATAGCTGGTCAGGTAATCGAGCGCGCCAAAAAGCGCGCCGGCAATCGAAGGCGATGCTTCGATGCGCAAGCTTCGAGCCTGAGTATCGGCACGCCCAGGCAGGTCGAGATTGAAAGTCTGTTCGGCATCGTTCTGAATCAGCGTCGTCGTGTTACCGGCGGTCTGTTTCAATCCGTGCGGCACAATATCCATTGTCATCTCGACCGCGTCGGATTCTTTGGTGGTCAACGCTTTCGCCAAAAGCGTCAGCTTGCCGACCTGGTTCGCCTGCACGCGCCAATCGACGCGATGCTCGCCGTTCTGGCGAATCGTCAACGTCTGTGAAGGCGTGTCGAGCAACTGCGCCCCGGTTACGTCGAGCGAAATCTTCGTCTGCTGATCACTCTTCGTGAAGTTGTGCACCACGCCGGAGATAGTGACGGTGTCGCCGTCGGTCAGGAATCGCGGCATCTCTAAACGCATGATGACGTCTTTGCGCGCAATCGTCTTCTGCACGGCCGAGCCAACGCGCGTGTCGGCTGTGACCCCGCGAGCCGTCGCGCGCCAGGTCGTTAAGTTGTCGGGCAATTTGAATTCGACAGTGGCTTTGCCGTCGCCGCCTGTGACCACGTCCGGTTGCCAGAAGGCAGTGTCTTTGAATTCTTTGCGGATCGTAGGCTCAGCGTAAGAACTTTCGTTCTTGAAATCCGCGAGCTGATAAGCCGATTTGTTCTTTGCGAGATCGGCAGGCTTGTCGCCCGCGTAGCCCGTGAACGAGTAGTTGATCGCCAGGCTGGTCTGGACTTCGTTGTAGCGGCGGCCGTAAAAGTCGCGCTTGATGTTGCCTGCCGTCTCAGATGCGATGCTGTAGATCGCTTCATCGACAATGCCCAGACTGATTTCAGTATTCGCCGCGGGCGATCCGTCATCGTTGCGCGCCACGACCGTGTACGACGCCACGTCGCGCGGCTTGAATTCTTTCTTGTTCGGAATGATGTCGAGCTTCAGCATCTTGTCGCGCGCCGGCACGGCAATGATTTGGCTTTGCTCGTACATGTCGCTGCCCTGAACGAACGCGACATCCAGATACACGTTCGGTTCGTAGCGATGATCGATTGGCACGTCGATGACGATGCTGCGGCCGGGCGATTCGATCTCGCGCACTGTCATCACGTCCGACAATTCGGTCGTCACCAGCAAATGCGCCTTGTCTTTCGGCAGCATGGCCAGAACGTGCGCAGTCTCGCCCGGCTTGTAAGATTTCTTGTCGGGGACAAGCTTGATCGCGTCTTCTTCGTAGTTGTTGTATTCGAAATCCGACCATTCGCCTTTTTTGTCAGGCGCCCAGAACGAGCCGCCACGGTTCACAATGTCCCGTCCGTTTTCGTTGACGATCGCTTTGACGTAAATGCTGCCGGGTGAGGGCACTGTGAAATCGTAACTCGCGTTGCCCTGCGCGTCGGTGTTGACCTCGGCTGAGCCAAGCTCGCGCTCGTGCAGAATGTAATTGACGTCTTTGTATTTGTAACCGTTCTCCTCTTTCTCTGTTTCCTTTCGTTCCCACTTCTGCTCGATGAATTGAAGGCGAACTTTTTCTGACACAGGTTTGCCTGAGTAGTCGGCCGTCTTTACGCGAATTTTGGCAGCGTCGCCTTGATAATAGAGATAGCGTTCGGGGTAAGCGTCCGCGACCGTATTGCCACGAGTGCCGATGAACGAAGCCGCGCCGGCCATTTCGCGACGCGAGGCATCAGTCACGTGAGCTTCGAGGCGATATGAATAGTCCCACTCTTCTTTGTCACCGGGCGCCGGCACTTCAAAGTCGACGACCAGTTCGCCGCGCGAATTCAATTGGCCCTCGCCTTCGGAAACCATGTCGGTGCCGTAGTAGCCATAATCTTCTTCATCCCCGCCTTCGTTTTCAGGGCCGGCCGCGTCGTCGAATTCATCGCTCTCGCCGCTGTCCCACCACCAGTGGTAATAGCGCTGTTTGTAAATCTGGTACTGCACATCGGCGTTCGTCACCGGCGCGCCGAAGAAATAATTCGCGTTGACAGTGAAACGAACTTTCTCGCCCACCGAAGCGAATTCTTTCGGACCTTTGACGGTGACTTTGAATTCGGGCTTCTTGTATTCCTGCACTTCGAAGTAGCCGCTGGAAGTTGCTTCGCCGACTTTGGCAGTGATGTTATAGCCGCCCAGCGGCGCTTCGTCCGAAAGATCGACGTCGCCGCTGAATGTGCCGCGGGTTGAGATGGGCAAATCTTTCTCGAAAATTTTTCCGCTGTTTGGATCTTCAATCGTCACGTTGACGGTTTTTTCGTCGAGCAACTTGTAACCATCACGTCCCCATTGCCGCAGGATGCCTTTGAAGAAAACTTTCTGCGCCGGGCGATAAATCGGGCGATCGGTGTAGATATAACTGGTCAGATCTTCAGAAGATAAAAGATCATCCTCGCCACCCTGGCCGCTGAAATAGAACGACTCAATATCCGAGATGACGAAGTTGTCGCGGTCGCGCGCCATGATTAGGTAAGCGTTCTTCGGCGAGGCCTCCGGATCGACATCTTCCGGCGGCGTGCCGTCATCGTTCTTGGTGTCCGGCTTGATTTCGGTCTTGAAAATGCCGCTCTTGTCAGTCTTACCGGTGGCCAGAGTGTTTTTCGCGCCGGTGATCTCGACCTCAGCGCCTTCGCGCGGCGCGCCCGTTTTGCGATCGACGACATAGACCACGATCTGGCCATCCCTCGTGGTTTTCTGAATCATCGCCAGATTAGTGACAATCGCGATCGAGTACGCGCGCAAGTCGCCGTTGACGCCTTCGATCAAGTAGACGCCCGGATCCATTTTGCCGATGGGAACCATGCGGCTGTCGTATTCATTGTCGAGCGCGGGCAGTTTCTCGCGCCAATCCTTTACCTTCGCGTCCGGGTTCAGCAGCGGCACGCGCGCATAGTCGGCAACATTCAGAGGCGTGCGGACGCTCTCGGGTTCCTTGCGAAACTTTTCATTGAACGTTTCCCGATGCTGCTTCAACAGGTGCGTGCGCACGTAATCCTTGACGGCTGAAAACAACGAAACCTTCAAGCGGTGAGTGCGTTCCAGCAGCGAGATGCGCGCGCCATAACCTTTCTGGAGCTCTTCTTTTTGCTGCTCGCCCATCTGGTGCGGGTCGTCGAGCTGCTTGAAAAATTTGTTGGGGTCTTTGACTTTGTAAATTCGAAAATCGAGGTAATCGACGTTCTGATAGCTCGCCCACAACCGCGCCGATTCATTCGTAGAATATGTCTTGTTCGTCGTCAGCGAAAAGTATGGCTTGGTGCTGGAGACACTCGGTGTTTCCGGCTGGGTAGTCGCAGCTTCCGCGGGCTTGGCGGTTCGAGCGCGAATGATGTTAAAGCCAAAGACTGAAGCGACCAGCGCAAGATAAATAATCCCGGTCGCGAGATAGCGACGAACGGGGGATTGGTTGTCAGACATGAGTTGCCTCCCGGCAAACGAGCGAACGAATTAGAAAGACGAGAGAGTTCATTGCAGGATTTTCAATCTGAAAAAGCCCAAAAAATTCTTGTTGGTTTCCAAAGGGCGCCAGCGTGGATCGGGATGCTTGTCGAGTACCGACAACTCGACTTTCTTGACTGTGCCGTCATCGGTGGCGGTTGAGCCCGTGTGATAGACGACCCAGTCGCGCTGGCCGTTTGGCGCCACGCGCGGCGCGCCCAGAAACACCATCACGTGGAAAGGAAACTTTTGCACCCACGGCTGGTAATAAAAGAGGAGATCGCCGGCTACAGCTTCGCGCCGGTCGCGGCTGACAAACACCACGTTGAAGTTTTTCAGCGTGCGGCCATCGGCGAATTCAGAAAACTTGTCAGTGCGCTCGTCGCCGGGCTGGTACGCGCCATAGTCAGCGCGGAAAATTTTCTCGCCCAGCTGATTGTTGTCGAGATCGAACCCATTGACGTCATGCGCGACCGGCGGATAGGCCTGCCCCATGCGTTGAAACCACGCGCGGTCGTGACGCCGCAACGCTTCGCGCATCGCAAAACGAACCAGGCCGGCACAGTCGCGCTGTTCTCGCTTCCATTGATCGCTGAGCTGATAGAACTGAGTCTCAGCGATAGCCGTAAACCAGTCGCGGAAGCTTTCGCGGTCTTCGTAGGTTCTTAGCTCAGCAAAATCCGGGATGCCGTCGTTGTCAGAATCGACCGCCGCCGTGGAACTTGAATCAGCGCCGGGCGAACTGGCGCGCGGCGCCCTTCCTAACGGTCGGGCTTCTGAAGTTTGCCTTGAACGATTGAAATTCCACGCGACTGCGGCGAGCAGTAGAACAACCAGGGTTGCCGATGTGATTAGACGTTTCGAAGGGGCGCGCATTTCCAGGGGTCGCACTGCCACCTATAGACGTTGAACTGAAGTGCTTTTGCAAGCGGATACTATCACGGATCATTTGCGTCGAACAGAAGGTTAACGTGGAATCGAAAGTCGAGCCATGTTAAGCTCCGCCGCGTTAGAAGGGAGCCGGGAAATGGGAGCCGGGAGCCGGAACATTCGTCGCCGCTAATATGCTGTCCGGCTCCTGACTCCCGTCTCCCGAATCCTGCTCTTAGCGATGCCCAAAGTCGATACCAACACAGCAGCTATCCTGGAAGCTGTAAAGAACGTCGACATCGTCTCGGAACTTCTCGACGAAAAAAACAAGAACAACCTGAAGATGATCGCCGAGGGTAAAGTGTCCGGCGGCAAGCAGATTGGTCCGTACGCGCGACTGCTGACCTACGAGCCGGGCGAAACGATCATGCGCGAAGGCGAATGGGGCGGAAACACTTTCTACCTTTCGGTGAGCGGCGATCTCGAGGTTTACGTGAAAGACGAGTCGGGCGAAGAGAAGAAGGTGGCCCGACTGTCGCCGGGCGCGTGTCTCGGCGAACGCTCAATTTTGGCCGGAATTCCGCGAAACGCGACGATTAAAGTGCCATCGGACGCGACGGCTGCAACTGTTCTGGAACTGGTTCGCCCGGCGCTGCGACTGTTGCGCTCTCTGAAGAAATTCGCCGAGCGGGTCGACGACAGTTATCGCAACCATGGCCTGGCGAATGCGATCGGAAAACTTCAGAAGGAAACCGGCGATCAGCTCGGGCCGTTGGACCTCGTCGCTCTGGGAAACATCAGTCAGTTCATGGCGTACGGGAAGCACCACCTGCTGGTTCAGGAAGGAATGCCTATCGATCGAATCTTTCTGATTCGCAGCGGTTGGGTGCGACGCGTGCGCGGCATTCCTATTTATGAGGACATCACAGAGAGTACCGGGCCCGGCGCGATGGTGCCGGAAGATTTTCTCGGCGCCGGCAATTGCCTCGGCCTGGAAGCGCTCAACGGTCAAACCCAATGGGCCTATTCGGCTGCGTTGATGGCGCGCACCGAGCTGCTCGAGATTCCTCTCATTGCGCTGCAAGCCGAACCGGAACTCAGCGGGAAGATCGCGCAGGCGTTCGCGGGTCTGTCGCTGGCCGATAACGACACAACTTTGGACACGCCGCCGGACACGCGAGAGCTGGCCGCGGCGGAAAAAGAGATTGCCACCGGCGTCGTCGACGGCGTGAACCTGCTGGTGATGGACATGGATCTGTGCATCCGCTGCGGCAACTGCTCGCTCGCTTGTCACAAAGTTCATGGCCAGTCGCGCCTGCTCCGTCGCGGCATCCACATCGAGCGCCCAGTCAAGTTGGGTAGCAGCGCGACACAGCACGTGCTTTCTCCGTCAGTCTGCATGCACTGCAAGGATCCGGAATGCCTGACGGGCTGTCCGACGGGTGCGATCTTTCGCGATCCGAAAGGCCAGATCGATATCGACGCTCTCACCTGCATCGGCTGCTTCGATTGCGCGACGCAGTGTCCTTACAACGCCATCACGATGTACCCGCGAGATGGCAAGCCACCTGTGGCGCCGGGTTTGATGGCGCGGATCAGAAACGTCTTCGGCTCGAGCACGCCGCCACTCGCAGTTGTCGAAGGTGATGCGAAAGCTCTATCCGCGCCTGCGTCAAAGCCGGAAGACGACATGATCGCCATCAAGTGCAATCTCTGCGAGCACACTGGGCTGAATCCGGCAGGAGCCAAACGCGCGGCCTATTCGTGTGAAGAAAATTGCCCGACCGGAGCTTTGGTGCGCGTCAATCCGCAAGAGTATTTCGACGAAGTTGAAAAAACCTTGGGCCTCGTCTTCCGCGATCAGACGCACGCGATCGGACGCAATATTCATAAGAGCGATCCAATTGCGAGAGCCTGGCATCTCGGCGCGGGCATCCTGGTGCTGGCAGTTTCGATCGCCATGGGATGGGCGGCGCGGCGTTACGGTTTCAATCAGCCGGTGCGCGGCAGTTGGCTCACGATGCGTTGGGTGACAGGTCTGGTCGGCCTGGTCGGCGTGGCCGCTGTCATGACTTATCCAATTCGTAAACCTGTCTATCGCCGTCGCGCGGGCGCGTTGCGATACTGGCTTCTGGTGCACCTTTATTTTGGCGTGCTCGCCGGCATAGCTCTGTTGATGCACGGCGCCAGTCACGGCGGCGGCTTGCTGACTGCGACGCTGATGTTTTCGTTTGATGTGGTAATCCTGACCGGCTTGTTCGGTCTGGCTGCTTATCTAATCGCGCCGCGAATCTTGACGAGCATTGAGGGCGATCCACTTTTGATCGAAGACCTCGAAGGCCGCCGGGCTGAATTGAAACAGGAACTTGCTGAGATCACGAGCAAGGCTGACGGCGACGTTGTCACGCTCATCGAAAAGACAATGCGCGGGCATGTCTTCTCGCTTGGCTATCTGTTGAGGCAGTACACGCGGCGTGAAGAACTGAGCGCGGCCCTGGCAAAGGCGCGGCTGAAATTTCGAAACCAGATTGCTGCGATTCAGGAAAAAGAGAAGCGCGCGCTGGCGCTCAGAGCTCTGGAGCGAATGGCGACCCTGCGCCGCGTCGAAGCCCTGATTTACCTGCATCGAGTTCTGAAGATTTGGGTCGCGCCCCACGTGATTTCAACGACGATCATGCTGGTGCTGATGCTGGCGCATATCGGCCAGGTCGTTTTCTTCAAAGTTCGTTGAAGAAGGCGCGTTAAAAAGGAGCGCACGCATCCTGCGTGCGGTCCGCGAGCATCTTGCTCGCCGTTCTGAAGCAAACGCAGGCAGGCTGCCTGCGCCCCGCACGCACGATGCGTGCGTTCCCAATGGAAGCAACTTTCATCATCGTTCGCGAAGACCTTCAGGTCGATCCCGTGACGATTGTCGCGGAAGGCATCCTGATTGGCCGGCTGCCGACCTGCGAGTTGTTGCTAAACCATCCATCGGTGTCTCGCCTGCAAGCCGGCATCACGAACGTCGAAGGTGACTACTACATTCGCAATCTTCGCAGCGGCAATCCAGCCACGCTGAATGGCGAAAAGATGGTTGAGTACCAGGCGCTCGCCGACGGAGACGTGCTCGGCATCGGGCCGTTCGTGCTCAACATCGATCTGATCGATGCCGTCCTGGTGATCAAAGTTTCGATTCAAATCGGGGCGACGCCCGGCGAAGCGGTCGTCCGCAAAGAGGCTTCGGGAATCTGGGACCTGCCCGCGACTGTGCGCCTGCCGAGCGCGCCGCTGGATTTGGCAAAGGCGGCTGCACATAAAAAGCCTGCGCCGCGGAAACCTCCGCCGGCCGCGGCAGGAACGAAAGCCCTCGATGTTTTTTGGGACAAGCGAATCACCGCTGCGACTAAGACAGTCAAGCCTTCGCCGCTTTTTCCCGTGACCAGCCGGCCCAGCGGCAAAGCTCAATCGGTCTGGGCGCCGACGACTGATCTAAAACGGCGCTGGCCCATGCCGGTCGTCGCGTGGGTTGCGGTTGCGTTGGTTGCACTGGCAGCCGGCGGAGCCATCTTTTACGTAAAAGCCTTCGCGCCGGCTCCAATCTCTGACGCACACGCGCGCTCCGGCATGCAGGTTTCGCCGGCGATTGCCAACCACGCAAATGCCGGCTCGTGCACTTCATGTCACACTCTGCGCGCGAGCATGGAAGCGAAGTGCTCGGCATGCCACACAACGGATGCATTCGTCGCGACCGTCATCGCTCCGCACCAGAACGCCGGTATCGGGTGCGTCGATTGTCACGCGGAACATCGTGGCGCGCAGTTCAACGCCATCGATGGCGCGCTGTTGTCGTGCTTTGAATGTCACAACGATCAAGATAAGAAGACTTACAACGGCAAAACTGTCGCAACGCCCCACGGCGGGACGTTCGGCTATCCGGTGATTGACGGCCACTGGAAATGGACTGGTCTCGATCCGGAAGAGTTGGCGCAACGAAAGGCGACGCTGCAACTCGAACGTCTGCCCACTGACACTGAAGATCAATGGCGCAGCAAGCAGTTTCATGCAGTGCATATCTACCGAGTGCGCGCGACTCGGGGTTTAGGTGGAAATAAAGAAGGCGAGCTGAGTTGCTCGAGCTGTCATGCGACTCGCGATCCAATCGACCTCGCAACGCCGCGCACGACGTGCGGCAGATGCCACAACGGCAATTTAGATCCGCGCGCCGGCCGCCAGGTCATCGCTTCTGATAAGCCAAACTGCACCTCTTGTCATGTGCAGCATATGAAGGACACGCGGCACTGGAATCCGGAGTTGATGAGCAAGTAGTTTGGCGTGCGCCGGCTTGACGGCGCTTTGTTATGTCGGGAAGTCAGGAACGAGAAGGCGCCGCCGTTGGCGGCGCACTCCAAAGTCACTTCGCCACGTGACACTTGTTACAGCCCTTCGGATCGGAGCCGGAGATCTTCGCTGCCAACTCAGGCTTCGCTTTGATCGCTGCGTCGTGACATTCAAAGCAGTTGATGTGATAGGCGTTTTCGTTATCCATCTTCACTTGCTTGCCGTCTTTGGTGATTACCGGCAGCGGCTTGCTGTCATCGCCGGCCTGCAAATGACAAGCGCGGCAGGCCTTCACCGGCGCCGCCGCGGCATCCTTCAAAACATCAGCGGTCAAAGCAACAGTTCGTTCCGAAGTCACGAGCGGCGGTTTCAGCGCGTCCTTTGGCTGATCGGTATGATGACAAAAAGTGCACGCCGTCACTGACGCGCCGTCGGGATTGTATTTCTTGGCTGAGTGCGTTTCGTGATCGAAAGCGACTTCGCCCCACTTGTCATCGAGACTGTCAGTGTCGAGCTTTACCTGCTTTGGTTGGTCCTTGCTCTCTTTGGGAATTTCCTGGCCTATTAAGACGAACGACGTCAGCGCGAGAATGGCGATGGATGCCGCGAGTGATTTTTTCATGCGAGTACTCCCCTGGAAGCGCGTTTGCTGATGCGACGAATCTTGGAACGGCCACAAACGCTTGTCAAATTCCCGTTCGGAAACTCGAGCCGGTATGACATCGCCGGCAATCTTTGAAGTTCAGATCGCCTCCGAAGGATCTCTTGCCGTTGTGACAGCTCGCGCATGTGTTGTTGCCGGTGGGGAAATGTTCCTGCGGGCGAGACGAGCTGACCTGTCGTTTTTGCGGCAAGCCGGCGGTGTAGTTATGGCAAGCAGAGCAGGTCAGGTGCTGGCGCGCGCCGTGTTGTGCGTGACTGAAGCCGACGCGATACGCAGTCGAATCGGTCGACGTGCGCGAGTATCCTTTCTGCTCGTGGCAAACTCCGCATGATGCGATGTCGCGGCCGTTCACCTGCGCATTCGGCGTGTGACAGGCGTAGCAGCCCGCGTGCGCATTCAGTCCCACTGGAATCGTCAAAGCCGCGCCGCGACGCAGCGACGAACTGTGACAACCGGCACATCCGCTCTTCGGACGCGCCGCGCCCGTCATGTGTTGAGCGTGATCGAACTTTACGTTGAAGCTCTCTTTGAATTTGTCGGGGAAAGCCTTGCGCGGCGGGTCGTTTCCGTTCACGTCCTGGTGACAAATCGAGCACATCGGAATATTCGCCGTGGTGAACTGTGTCAGGTGACAGCCGGTGCATGACTTGTGTCCCGGAAAAGATGGCCGCACTGAATTATCGACGCGCCGATGACATTCGTTGCAACCGATCGAAGCATGCTTGGCGCTTGAGTGCAGAAACTTCGAGTAGTCCTGGGCGGAAGCAAAGGCAAAAGTAAAAAGGAAAAAGGAAAAAGGAAAAGCGATTCTTACAGCCGCCTTCATGAGAACTCCGCAAGTGGATGTTGTTTTAGCCAACGTCACTTTTGCCTTTTTACTTTTGCCTTTTGCCTTGTCTCACTGCGCTGCCGCATCGTGACTCGGCGGTGGTTTCTTCTTGCCAACCTCCGGCGTGTGACAGTAAGTGCACTCACCCGTCTTTTTGTTCTGCTCGAACTCTTCTTCGATCGTGACGATCTTCGGATACGTCGTCTTCTTGTTGTCCTTGTGACACGAAGTGCACGCGGCGATGGGCACGTCCGGCGTCAGTCCGCGCAAAGTCGCGGCGCGCGTAATGTTGATGTGGCAGGTCGTGCATTCCATGACGTGTTCGCCCTTGCCGCCTTCGTGAGCGAACTTGGCAGAAGTTCGATTGCGCCCTAGAGCGGAAATAAAAGCAGCCGCGGCCTTGTGACAACCGGCACAGTCCTCTCTCGCCGGCTTCTCGTTGGTCCAATGACAACTAAAACATGCGTCGTGACTGCGCGGCATCGATTTAAACGGATGCAGCATTGCCGGATCAGCATTCGCGGGCGCCAAAGCAACAATCGCAAGCGACATATCGGTTTGGTGACAAATAGAACAGTTGTTGTAATCAGGCTTCTTATCGTCGGCCGGGCGGAGGCTCAATCGGTGATGCGAAGCGAATGTCGCAGCCCGGAGTTCCTGCCACTTCCGCAGACTGGCGATCACGTTCTGATGTTTGTCGTGCGGAAATTCAATCGTGAACTGACGCTCGTCTTTTGGTTTTAATTGCTGAGCCGAGTCGTTCGGTTTGCCGAAAGCAAAACGCGCGTCTTCGCGCGGCGCCGCGCGCACATGACAAACCGTGCAGATGGCCGGGCCGGTTCCAAGCATCGCTTGCCGGGTGAAAAATTGTTGGCGATGACAACGAACGCAGGCATCGTGGCCGGGAAAATCTGCGACGTCGGGAAAGTCGCGCTTTGCGTTCCAGGTGGTCGGAATTTTGTGGCACTCATTACAAGCGAGGCTCCTGTGCTTATCGCTTGAGTGCAGAAAGGCCGAGTATTTGGTAGCCGCACCGCGCGGCGCCTGGGTTTCACTTTTAGCCGTAGGTCGGCGTGGCCGGCGTCGAGTTTGTGCACTCCATATCGCCGGAAGCGCGAAAAAAGTGATTAGCAATGCCAAGATTCTAAGTTTCATGAACTTCATTTTTGGAGTGCGCCGGCAGAGCGAAGCGGCGACGGCGCTTTAGATCGAGACAACTTAACAAATCCAAAGCGGTGTCGCTCCCGATAAATCGGGATTGCCGCCGCACTCCAAATTACCTACAGGCCGGCAGAGGTTTCTCGATCACCTCGCACTTCACCTTTGGATCCTTTTCGTTCGTCAAAGTGAAAGGGCGCTTCATGGCAATGTACAAGTCCGTTGCCTTAACTTCACGTTCGCAGATCCACAAAATGCTGCTCTTGCCGGTTTCGCTTCCCACCAGATTGGAAATCGTGTAAACGCCGGGCTCGATATCGGTCAGGTAAGCCGTGCCTTTTCGATCAGTCATGATCGACATCACAGGGTTCCCGGTTGATGCCTCAGCCTGTTTCGTCAGGGTCGCGATGGCCTGCTGCTTTGAGTTGTAATAGCCATCACGAACTTCCGCCGGCAGATAGTTCGCCAGCCAGCGCCGCGCCAACTCCGGCGTCTTCAGTTCGCGCAACGCCTCGTCGTAAGCCTTCTTAAATTCCGGAACAGCTTCACTGCCGTCGATGTACCTGTCTTCGATGGCGCGGCAATAGACAGATTCGCAATCGTTCTCACTGAGCCATTTGACCAGTTGCTCACTCGCGCCGTGGCCGCGATAGAAACATTCGCGCGAGCCAACTTCCGTCTGCCTGATCTGTTGAACCAGAACACTGTTTTGATCCATCGAACCTTTGATCAGAAAGAAACGTTTGCGCGGCAGTTCTTTTGTTGTCGGGCCGGATTTGTACTTCACCTTGAGGCGAATCACGCCGCGGCCCACTTGCGGAGTCTGCGTGTGGGCGATGAAGCAAAAGTAAAAAGGCAAAAGTAAAAAGGAAAAAAGCAAAACTCCGATGCGAACCATTGAAATTATATTGAGCTTCAATTTGATGACTTGCTCCAAAATCTTTTGCCTTTTTACTTTTTCCTTTTGCCTTGATCAAAGATTCGGGCTTCTCGGAAACTTCAAAAACGGCAAGCGCACGCCGCGGACGAAAATCTGATCTGAGCGAATTCCGGACGGCGGCGCAAATCCTGCATCGCCTGCCGCTGCTATCAAGTCGTCCTGATCGACGCCGTCTCCGCTGATCCCAATCGCGCCGGCCAGCACGCCGTTTTTGTAGAGCGGCACGCTGCCCGGAAAAATCTGAATCCCATTCGGCAGATTTGGAATTGAAGTGCACGGAGCAGCACCGCCACTCAAGACTGTTTGCAAATTTGTTTTGATTAGATCGAGTTGCAGTCCGACATTGAAAACGCTCCAGTTATTCAGTTCGGTGCTGAACGGGCCGGCCGCAGTGTTGTTGATGCCGTCGGGAAAGAAAGGCCGATGCAGGAACCCGCCCGCGCGATCCGTGAACGCGACTGAGCCATCCAGCTTCAAACCGTCGGCCGCTGCGCGATCGACATACGATCCGAATCCAGCCGCTCGCAATAACGCTCCCGCATTGGCACTCGAATAGAACGCAGCCGTCCGAGCTTTCTGCACCGACACATCGAAGCCAAACACCGGCGCGTCCTGCAGGCGAAACACGCCGAGCACGACTCCATTCGTATCGACGACCGCGATCGAAACTCGCGCGTTACTTCCGAGCGGTTGCCGGATCGCTGCGCGTGTGATGTTCGCCTGTTGCGCGGCGTGCGAAACGATCGTGTTCACGTCCGCCGCGGTCAAAGAATTTGCGGTCACAGTGGGACTGCCGATGAACGGGAAGAAGCGTGTATCGACTTCACCGGCGATGCCTCCGACAATTGCCGGCGTGAATGCGGAAGTCTGCGCGCCGACGATGGGCGAAGTAACTGTGCCCGGCAAACTTCCAAACGCGATCGTTGGAGGCGCGGGCGCGCTGCTCACATTCAAATAGGCCAGGCGAATTCCATCGACGAGTATGTTGTCGCCGCGAATCAGCGAAGGCGCTTCAAAGCCGCGTGTCGCGGCAACCGCAATCACTTCTTCGAAGGGCTGATCGAAATCCGAAGGATCGCGGTCGACCGTGTAGGCGCCATCGCCTTCGATACCGACGCCGCCGACCGCTTCGCCGTTTTTATAAATCGGAGCGCTGCCAGGATCGCCGCTGAGTCCGAGCGGTAGCCCCGGCATCTTTATGTCAGAGCAGGGCAACGAAGAAAACTGCACGCCGTACAGCGGACCGCCCGGGCGATTGTCGACGCCGGGCGGAAAGTGTTCCTGAATGATGAAGCCGGCCGTGCGCGATGTGAACGCATTGCCGCGCGTGCTGAAGAGCGAAGCCGTGCCGGCTTTGGAAATGGCCGCGAGATTCGACGGCACAACGGTTCCGTCCAGACCTGTCGAAACAAATCCTGTGATCGGATTGGGAACCAAAGTTGGCCCAGGCCCGCCGCCACGAAACTGCGTCGTCGCAGGTGCGCCGGTCATCTTGAAAACTCCGAGCACGTTTCCTTCTCGATCCGTCACCGCCACAGTTACGGGGTGATTGATCGAGGCCGCCGTTGAAACCGCCTGCGCGATGATCGTCTGCACTTCGGTCGTTGTGAGCGTGCCGGCAGTTGCCGGAGATGTAATCGGCGGCGTGATCCCACCGGGCGTCGGCGCCGCTCCTTGATCATCCGGTGGGCCATCGCCGACGTGACCGATGCCGACGCGCACTCGATTGCTCTTCAAGCCTTGATAACTAATTCCGATCAGCACGTCCCCGACATCACCAATTTGATCGTTGAGACGGACGACAACCGAAGTTACCCAGTCCTGTTCAGGCACCGGGCCGATATATTCCACCGTCAAAGGATAGAGGTTATGAGATCCGTCTTCGGCGGTCGCGCTGATGTCTGCGGGCGAGATGTTTCGGTCCAGGCCCATCGCGAACAGCATGATTCGTTCGCGATTGTCGTTGCCCCAGGTTACTTCGGAAGTTGAGCTAAATGGCTCGTGCTTTTGCGTAACTGAGTCGAGTGCGATCGCGCGGGTCGAAGTTTCCTGGCTGATCAAGGTGGGCCCGCCGGATTGGGCGCGGCTGTGTTCAAAAAAAGCGGGCGCCGATATGAATGTGCCAATCGCGACGAAGACGGCGAGACGAATTGTCCTGCGAGTAAGGAATGCGTTTCCTCTCATCGACGTACCGTGATTTCGCGTCCGCAAGTTGTTTCGCGGAGGACGGGGAAAAATCTATCACTAAATATCGGGCGAGCGAAACGATTTTCTGCTTACGGGGGGACTACTTTGCGCATCTTTGCGTCTTTGCGACTTGGCGTGAAACTGATCCCGATTGAATCGATTGATTTCACGCAAAAACGCTAAGACGCAAAGCCTCGCAAAGGCAGATTAGGTTCAACGCGTTTGCGAACATCTTCGCCTCAGATTTTGATTGATAGCTTTCGCTTCGGTGTGCTACAAGTCAGCATCAGTCAAATTTTCATTGTCGTTATGATCGGGCGCACGCCGAATGCCTTAGCGCGACTCGTATTTGTCGCAGGTCTGATGATGGTTGTCTCAGCGGCGGCACTCGGACAAAAGCGAGGCGCGATCAGCGGCACGATTACTCCACTAAGCCCCGGCGTGGTGATCGTCGCGACCAATCAAGTCACCAGTAGAATTGCGCGGGCGCCGGTAAAACCGGACGGCAGTTATTCGCTGAACCTTCGCCCCGGTGCCTACCGTTTGAGCGTCGCGCCTCCTTACGTTGCCAAGTTCGATAAGGCAAAGAACTATGGCGAGCATTCGCTGATTCGCGATGATTCGCTCGAGAATGTAATCGTCAGCGAAGGCAAAGAAACGAAGATCGATTTCGCGATCGAGAAGATGGAAGCAAAACCGCCGGTGAACGTGCCGCCACGCGCACCACTCGGCGCGGCCGGCAACACGAGTGTTGAATCAGAACCTCAGACGCAATCCGATCGACGAGAGGTGCGCGATCGCTGGCGCATCGGATTTCCGGAATACGATCGCTACGGCGACAAAGCCGGGCGCGGCCGGGACATACTTTTTAAGAAGGGCCGCTGGTACGACCCGTACAACCAGAGTTGGTTAAAAGGCGACTATCCGATTATCGGGAATAAGACGTTTGTGATTTTATCAGGCGTCAGTTCATCCACAGTTGAGTTGAGCCGGACGCCGAAGCCGTCCGATGTAAGCAGTGCTCGCAATGGGAGCGCCGAATTCTTTGGCAAGCCTGAGTCTCTCGCGGTCAATCAAGTTTTCCAATTCACTTTTGAAATGTTTCATGGCGACTCGACTTTCAAGCCGCGCGATTGGGCGATCAAGATTTCACCGACGTTCAGCCTGCCGAATTATCTGAACGCGCGCGAGACAGGCGTCGTCAACATTGACGTGCGCCGCGGGACGAATCGAACCGACACGCAATTTTCTTTGGAAGAAGCTTTTGCGGAAGTGAAACTAAAGGACATAAACGAGAACTATGATTTCGTCTCTGCGCGCGTCGGCATCCAGCCGTTCGTCTCTGATTTTCGCGGTTTCATATTTTCAGATAACAACCTGGGCGCGCGCGTGTTCGGTTCGTTCGACAACAATCGTTATCAGTTCAACGCGGCTTACTTTGCCCAGCTCGAGAAGGACACGAACAGCGGCCTCAATCGATTCGATCGACGGCCACAGAATGTTTATGTGGCGAATATTTTTCGGCAGGACTTCATCAAGAAGGGCTACACGATTCAGGCCAGCGCGCTTTACAACGACGACCGGCGCGGCATCCAGTACGACCGCAATGGTTTTCTCGTGCGGCCGGCGCTGATTGGCGACGTGCGGCCGCACTCGATCAAAGTTGGCTACGTCGGTATCAACGGCGACGGCCATCTGGGCCGGCTTAACCTGACGAACAGTTACTATTACGTTTTTGGTCGCGACGATCGGAATCCGATCGCGGGGAAGCCCGTGCACGTGAGTTCCAACATGGCGGCGATTGAAGCTTCCATCGATCATGACTATTTGCGATTCCGGGGTTCGATTTTTTTCGCGCAAGGGGACAAGAATCCGACCGACAGTCACGCCAACGGATTCGACGCGATCTTCGACGATCCAAATTTTGCCGGCGGGCAGTTTTCGTTTTGGAACCGCAATGGGATTCGCTTAACGCAAACGGGCGTGGGATTAGTACAACCGAACAGCATTCTGCCTTCGCTGCGCAGCAGCAAAATTGAGGGTCAGGCCAACTTTATTAACCCGGGAATACTGATTTACAACGGGGGCGTCGACGTCGAGGTAACTCAGCGTTTGAAAGCAGTCTTCAACGTGAACTACCTGCGCTTTAATCGCACTGAATCGCTGGAATACATTCTGTTTCAACCGAACATTCGTCATGAGATTGGCTGGGATTTGAGTCTCGGCGTCGCGTATCGCCCGCTGCTCATCAATAACGTGACCATGACTTTTGGCGCGGCGACTTTGAAACCTGGTCGCGGCTTTCGCGACATCTACAGGACCGCAAAGACAGATTGCCCGGCCAACTTGATTGACTTCTGCACGCCGGACAACGTCGATATCAATCCGAGCAAGTTGCTGTTCAATTTGTTCGGACAGGTGAAGTTTGTTTTCTGATAGCTAGCCGCAGATTTGCGCGGATGCACGCGGATGAAGACCGAACAAAGCAAAATCCATTTAACTGACTTTTGTAAGTTCTTATCCGTATGTATCCGCGTTCATCCGCGGCTAGTCATCGTGCTCGCTCTGTGCCTCTGCTCTACTGCGGTCGTTTTATCTTCCTCACGGGCGCAACCGAAACCTGCAATGCCGCCCCCACTTGAAGGTTGTCTGAAATGTCACGCTCAAATCGAGCCGATGCATCGTTTCGGTCCAACGGTCGCCGGCGCTTTGGACACGCTCGACAACGGGAAAGATGGTTTGGGCCTGACCTGCACTGCGTGCCACGGCGGCAATCCTGCGGCGACCACCAAAGAAGAAGCACACGTTCAACCGCGCTTTCCCAAAGAGTGGATGCAGAAGGGAAAGTTTCGCGTCCCCGAACGATCGGGGCCGTTACTCGAACGCGAGAGTCTCGAGTTCGTTCGCTTCCTGAATCCGGGTGACTTTCGCATCGCGGCGAAAACGTGCGGCAGTTCTGAATGCCACACAACGGAAACTGCGAACGCAGGCCGCAGCATGATGACTCACGGCGCAATGCTCTGGGGCGCGGCGCTTTACAACAATGGCGGCTTTCCGATTAAAGACACGAACTTTGGCGAGAGCTATAGCGCGAACGGCGCGCCGCAAACGCTCATTCAAATTCCGCAGCCGACTGCAGAGCAGAGAAGACTGAAAGGGATTCTGCCGTTACTCGATCCTTTGCCGCGCTGGGAAATTTCACAGCCTGGAAACCTTCTGCGGGTGTTCGAGCGGGGCGGCAAACGTCGCTTGGAAACCGGCCTGCCCGACAAAGACGAGGATCCGGGCAAGCCCGATAAAGGTTTGAGCGCGCGCGGACTCGGCACCGCGCAGCGAACCGATCCTGTTTACCTGGGGTTGCAAAAGACCCGCTTGAATGACCCGACGCTGAATTTTCTCGGCACAAATAATCATCCGGGTGATTATCGATCGTCGGGGTGCACGGCCTGCCATGTGATTTACGCAAACGATCGCGACGCGCGGCATTCCGCGTTCTACAGCACCGCAGGAAATCTCGGTCGATCGCAGTCGGGTGACACCAGTATTCCGAAAGGCGAGAGCGGCCATCCGATCAAGCATCAACTCACCAGTCGCATTCCAACTTCCCAGTGCATGATCTGTCACATGCACCCGGGCGAGAACATGGTCGCGTCGTATCTTGGCCTGACCTGGTGGGACAATGAAACCGACGGCGACAAAATGTATCCCGCGCAGCAGCACGATCCTTCGCAGGAAGAGGAAGCGCGCAAGCTCAACAACAATCCGGAAGCCGCGAGTTTGCGCGGGCTTTGGTCTGAACCGGATTTCCTAAACAAGACCGGCACGCCGGAATTCAATTCGCAATTGAAGCGGACTCAGTTCGCAGACTTTCACGGGCACGGCTGGATGTTTCGGCAAGTCTTTAAGCGAGATCGAGAAGGGAACTTACTCGATGCGAATAATTCGATCGTATCTCCGGACGATCCGGATCGATTCAAGAAGACGGTTCATCTGAACGACATTCATCTCGAGAAAGGGATGCATTGCGTCGACTGTCATTTTCGTCAGGACGCGCACGGCAACGGAATTCTTTACAACGAGCCGCGCGGTGCGATTGAAATAAATTGTATCGACTGTCACGGCACGATTCGGGAACGCGCCACGCTCTTGACGTCGGGATTTGCTGCCGGCGCCAGCGTGAAAGACGGAAAGATCGACGAAGGCAAAGGCCGCAACCTGGCGACTATTCGTTTTCGCGATCCGGAAGGCGGGCGCGTGCTGCTGTTTACCAAGATCAGAAGCGACACGAAAAAGAAAGACGAGCACGGCAACGAAGTTCAACTGAAAGCCGGCGACGTCATTCAGAATTCTATGGTCGTGCCAGGCCGTTGGTGGCGCGTCAAGCAAACCATCGACACGATCAATCCGGCAGCGGCGCATCCGGAGGATTACAGCGTCAAGTCGCGTTACGCAAAAACGATGCGAACCGATGCGACGACCTGGGGCGACGTGCCGAGCGACAACAAACTGCTGGCGCATCGCGATGAGAACATGACCTGCTTTGCCTGTCATTCGTCGTGGATGACCAGCTGTTTTGGCTGTCACTTGTCGATGACTGCAAATCGAAAAATGCCGAACCGCCACAACGAAGGCGGCGACTCGCGGAACTTCACGACTTACAACTATCAGGTGCTGCGCGATGACGTTTTTATGCTGGGACGTGACGGCACGGTGACCGGAAATCGCGTGGCGCCGGTTCGCTCGTCCAGCGCGATTCTTGTCAGCTCGCAGAACCAAAATCGCGAATGGATTTATTCTCAGCAGCAGACAGTTTCAGCCGAAGGCTTTTCGGGCCAGACCTTCAACACGCACGTGCCGCACACGGTGCGCGCAACTGAGACAAAGACATGTACTGATTGCCACGTCTCGAAGAAGAACGATAACAACGCGTGGATGGCCCAGGTGCTTTTGCAGGGAACTAACTTCGTCAATTTCATGGGGCGATACGTTTATGTCGCTGCGGATGATTCGCTCGAAGCCGTGGTGGCGAGTGAGCGGTCTGAACCGCAGGCCGTGTTTGGCAGCACGCTGCAAAAAATTGCCTACCCGAGTAACTATCAAAAGTTTGTCAACGGCGGTCGCGAACTGAAAGAAGCTTACGAGCACAAGGGAAATCCGCGCGTGCTGGGAGTTCAGTTGCGCGGCGAATATGCGTACGTCGCCGCGGGCGAAGGCGGACTGCGCGTTTACGATGTCGCGCAAATCGATGAGAAAGGATTTTCGGAACGAATCACGACGGCGCCCGTTTCAAGATTCGGGCAGAAGTTTTGGGTGAAGACGAAATACGCGACGGCCGTTGCTGCTCCGTCGACGCTCGCTGTGGATCCGGCGCGTTGGCGCATGACCATCGACGGCAAAATGGTTTCGCCCGATGAAGCGCGGAAACTTCCGAAAGAGCAATTGCTGAACGAGGAGCAGCCGATTCATCGGCTGTACGCCTATCTGTATGTGGTCGATAAATACGAAGGATTGATTGTGGTGAACGCGGCGACGCTGCTCGACGGCGACCCTTTGAATAATTATTTGAAGCGGCAGCTCGACGACAAAAAGTATCCAAACGGCGCGTTCAATCCTGAAGGCGCTTTGACCGGCGCGACCAACATCACGATTGCCGGAACGAATGCCTACATCACGACTGACCGGGATTTGGTTGTTGTCAGTCTCGACGATCCTTTGAATCCAAGGATCGTTAGTCGTCTCGGGTTCAAGCATCCGAGATCAGTCGCGATTCAATTTCGCTATGGTTTCGTTACTGACGAAGAAGGCCTGAAAGTCATCGATGTCACCATGCCGGGCCGGCCGCGATTGATCGATGGGTCAACTGTCCCGCTAGCCGACGCGCGCGACGTTTATGTTGCGCGAACCTACGCGTATGTCGCCGATGGGAAGGACGGCATCGCAGTTGTCGACGTGAAGGATCCTGAGAAGCCCCGACTGGATCAAACCTATAACGCGGGAGGTAGCTTGAACGATGCGCATCAGGTGAAGATCGCGATGACGAATGCGAGCTTGTTTGCTTACGTCGCGGATGGCAAGAACGGGTTGCGGATTCTGCAACTGACTTCACCTGAGACGATGGCAACTTATGCAGGCTTCAGCCCCCGGCCTGAGCCGCAATTGATCGCCACTTACAAAACGACGGGCGACGCGCTCGCAGTTTCAAAAGCTCTCGATCGCGATCGCGCCGTCGATGAGAGTGGCAATCAGATCGCCGTATTCGGCCGCCGTGGCGCTCGGCCATTTACGTTCGACGAGGTGCAGCGCATGTTGCGAACGAACGAAGGCAAAGGCGAGCCGTTCACGGTTTCGGACGAGCCGGCATCTGACCCGCGCCGCTTCGCAAGCACCGGCGCCGGGGCGACGTCGTTTGCGGTCAGCCTGTTGCTCGGATTGTTTGTCGCCGCGGTCGGCGTCAAGCGCAGAAGAAGTTTGGCTCGGGTTGTGAGGCGTCGTCGCAACCAGTGAGCTACTTGTGCGCAAACTTTTGCTTTTCGGTTGAAATACGAAAACGCCGCAGCGATGTCAGGATTTCGTATTGCAAAACGTTCTCACGCGGTTTAGATTGACGTTTTCAATGCGCGCCACAAAATTAGCTGGGAGGTAGATGAAGTGCCGACAGGAACCTGTCCCGAATGCGATGCCGACGTACACGTGGATACAGACGTGGACAAAGGCGAAACGGTTGATTGTGAAGAATGCGGGACGCAACTTGAGATTGTAGGACTCGATCCCGTCGAGTTGGACATCGTCGAAGAGGAAGACCTCGACGATGACGACGATGACGACGATTTCTAAGTGATAAGTGATAAGTGATAAGTGATGAGTGCGTCGATCTCTAAGTGATGAGTCATGAGTGATGAGTAATGAGTGCGTTGATCTCTAAGTGATGAGTCATGAGTGATGAGTAACGAGTGCGTCGATCTCTAAGTGATGAGTTATGAGTGATGAGTAATGAGTGCGTCCGGCGCTTCCAACTCATGACTCATTACGCATTACTCATCACTTGCTTTACGCATTACTCATCACTTGCCTTACGCATTACTCATCACTTGCCTTACGCATTACTCATCACTTGCTTTACGCATTGCTCATCACTTGCCTTACGCATTGCTCATCACTTGCCTTACGCATT
>JADMIO011430548.1_pt1 | contig 37461 bp, 42 predicted proteins | sample 8958161 | NCBI WGS metagenome assembly JADMIO01 (sample SAMN16585339, study PRJNA669376) | soil metagenome | isolation source: Crop rotation soil | place: USA: Cullars Rotation, Alabama | collected 2011 | reverse complement strand
ATTTGCACGAGTCGGACACGGTGCGTCGGTTGCGTGAATTGGGTGGTCAAATCTTTATCGGGCACGAGGCTGCGAATGTGGGAGAGGCGCAGGTGGTCGTGGTGTCTTCCGCCGTGTCCCCCGAGAACCCTGAGGTGATGGCGGCGAAATCCAGATTGGTTCCGGTGATCCCCCGGGCCGAAATGTTGGCGGAGCTGATGCGGCTGAAATTCGGGGTGGCGATCGCCGGAGCTCACGGGAAAACGACCACGACATCCATGACGGCGGCCGTGCTGGCGCAGGGCGGATTGGATCCCACCGTGGTCATCGGGGGCAAGGTCAATGCACTTGGCAGCCACGCGCGACTCGGCCGGGGGGACCTGCTCGTGGCGGAGGCAGATGAGAGCGACGGTTCTTTCCTGCGGCTGTCGCCGACGATCGCGGCGGTCACGAACGTGGACCGGGAGCACCTAGACCATTACGGGACGATGGAACGATTGGAAGCCAGTTTCCTGGAGTTCGTCAACCGGGTTCCATTCTACGGACTTGCCGTCCTCTGTGGGGACGACCCCCGCATTCAGGCCATGCTTCCACGACTGGTGAAGCGGTATCATACATATGGTTTGCAACAGCACGCCGGCGCGCGCCCGCCCGATGTGCATGCATTCGATGTCCGCTTGAGCGGTCTCGAGTCCGAATTTCGTGCGTCCTTTCGCGGACAACCCCTCGGGCCATTCCATCTTGCCGTTCCCGGTCTACACAACGTGTCCAATGCTCTGGTTGCCATTGCCATCGGCCTGGAGCTTGAAGTTCCATTGGACCTGATTCGGAAGGGGTTGGCGTCCTTCAACGGCGTCGAACGGCGGTTTCAGGTACGAGGGGAGAAGAACGGGATCATGGTTGTGGACGATTACGGGCATCATCCGACCGAGATCCGCGCGACGTTGGCCGCGGCAAAACAGGGGGCGGGCCGCCGAATCGTGGTGCTGTTTCAGCCGCACCGTTATACACGCACGCGTGATCTCCTCCATGAATTCGCCCGTGCCTTCGATCAGGCCGACGTCCTCTTCCTGACGGACGTCTACCCGGCGGGAGAGGCACCGATCCCGGGCGTCAGCGGAGAGCGACTCGCCGACTTTGTACGGGAAGCGGGTCATCCGTCCGTGACGTGGGTCGGCCAACGGGAGGTGCTGGCGGATACGGTACGTGGGGTTCTGCAGGCAGGAGATCTCGTGCTTACGCTGGGTGCGGGGGATATCTGGAAAGTGGGAATGCAACTCCTGGAGCGGTTGTGAGTGCGGGTGGCACGTTCGAAGTTCGAGGTTCGACACGCAGAGGGACCGGCGGTGTCTTGGATGTCGCACATCTGACTTCGAACGGAGAATATCGAACGAAGGCGATTTCGTTCATCACAGATTCTATGGCTGGTCGTAAACGCGTCGACATCGGTGCCAACCCGAGCGGGCGGTCGCGTAAAACGCGCGGTACCGATCTCCGTCCCGTGCTCGCCGGGTTTCGGGGGGAAGCCCGGTTTGATGAGCCCCTGACGAAATGGACCTCGTTCAAGATCGGCGGTCCGGCCGATGCGCTGGTTCTCCCGGCGGACGTCGATGACGTGGCGCATTTGATGCGACGGGCCAGGGCCGCCCGGGTCCCGATTTTTGTCATTGGGGGGACCAATCTGTTGGTGCGCGACGGCGGTATTCGAGGGATCGTCCTCAGCCTGGCGAAGATGACCGCGATCGAGGAGGAAGGGAACGGAGTGCTCTATGCGCAAGGCGGGGTGGGAATGCCCACGCTGATCAAGCATGCCATCAGCCGGTCCATGGGCGGGCTGGAGTGGAGCGCCGGTATCCCAGGTACCGTCTCGGGCTGTGCGGTGATGAATGCGGGAACGAGGCTCGGCGAGATGAAGGACGTGCTGAAAGCGGTGCGGATGGTGGATTACACCGGCCGGGTCATCGACGTTCCGGCCTCCTCCATCCGATTCGGCTATCGGCGCACGCATCTGCCGAAGGGGATTGTCGTGGGAGTGTGGCTTCAACTGCAGCCTGCCGTAAGGGAGACGATCGAAGCAGTCGTGAAGGATTATCTTCGATATCGCCGGGAGACCCAGCCATTGGCCCTCCCCAACGCCGGATGTGTCTTCAAGAATCCGAAACCAGAAACCGCCGGGCAGTTGATTGAGGCCGTCGGGCTGAAGGGGGCTCAGATCGGCGATGCGCAGGTCTCGGAGAAACACGCCAACTTTATCATCAACCGCGGCCATGCACGGGCAGACGATGTCCTGTCGTTGATCCATCAGATCGGTCAGACCGTCCAGCAACAGAAGGGAATTACGTTGGAGCTCGAGTTGAAGATCGTCGGGGAGGATGAGCAGAGTGGCAAGGCGTCCCGCAAAGCTGCTGACTGAGGCACGGATCGGAGTGCTGATGGGAGGAACCTCGGCGGAGCGTGAAGTGTCGTTGCGCAGCGGCCAAGCCGTGTACCGCGCGCTGGTTCGGTGCGGCTATCAGGCGGTCATGATCGATGCCGCGACCGATGTTCCCAAAGCGTTGCGGACAAAAAGGGTCCGGATGGTCTTTATCGCTCTGCATGGGCGAGGGGGCGAGGATGGAGCCATGCAAGGCCTGCTGGAGGTTATGGGCATCCCCTACACCGGTTCCGGCGTGAGGGCGAGCGCGGTCGCTATGCATAAAGTCGCGACCAAGACGCTCCTGAGCGCGCACGGCATTCCGGTTCCAGCGGGCACTGTCGCGCTGGCGGGAGCGTCGTCTCCGGCGAAGTCCCCGGCCGGGTTCAAATTCCCGCTCGTCGTGAAGCCTGCTTCGGAGGGATCCACGATCGGGGTGTCGATCCTACGGCGCCAATCGGATTGGCAGGCGGCGTTGCGACGCGCGCATGCCCACGATCGGGAAGCGGTCGTGGAAACGTACATTCCGGGACGTGAACTCACGATCTCGGTCTTGGACGGGACGGCCTTGCCGCCCGTCGAGATCGTGCCGCAAGGCGGTTTCTACGATTACACCGCCAAATATACGAAAGGCCAGAGCCGCTATCTCTGCCCTGCGCCGCTCTCTCGCGCCATTCAGCGCCGGTTGAGCCAACTTGCGGTGGACGCGTACCGGATTCTTGGATGTGAGGGAGCCGTGCGCGTGGATTTCCGGCTTACTCCCAGAGATCAACCCTACGTGTTGGAGGTCAATACGATTCCAGGGATGACGGAAACCAGCCTGCTGCCCATGGCGGCCGCACAGGCCGGCCTGGATTACGATCAGCTGACCGAGCGTATTCTGCGCTCCGCTGTCAGTCGGGCGGGGCACATGTCACGAATATCGAGAACCGGAGGGAGGACACGATGAGGAGCTGTCGCAAGCAGGGTCCGCGGCCAAATTTACCCAGACGTCCGGGAGGGCCGCGACCACGGCGAACGCTGACGGTTCGGGTGCAGAGGCTGGGAGTCCGTCTGTTGTGTCTCCTCATGTTCGTGGGGGGAGGGTGGGTTGGAATACAGACCTATCACATCGCGCGCCACGGGTTCGATGAGCTGTTTACAGTGCGAGAGATTCAGATCAGCGGGCTCGCATACCTTTCCCGGTCGGAGGTCCTCGCACGGCTCGACGTGCCGGTACACGAAACGCTCTTCACTGTGAGTCCCAAGACCCTGCGAAAGGAATTGGAGACACATCCATGGATCAAGGAAGCTCGCGTCAGCCGGGAACCATTTCACAGTCTCTCCGTTGAAATCATCGAACGGCAGCCGGCTGCCGTATTGCAAACGTCCACGGGCAACATACTGTTGGACCGGGAAGGAGTGGTCCTGACGTCGCGTCCCACGGCTCATGATCTGATGCTGCCGGTGCTGGTAGGCCTGGACCCCGGACGTCTTCAGGCGGGGGACACCGCGCTCAGTCAATCGGTGCAGGCAGGAATTAAAGTGGCGGGGCTCATGGCGCAATCTTACGGAGGGACACCACAAGTTGATCTGGGTGATCCCCAGAACATGGTCGGCTACGTGCAGGGACTCCGATTCGCGTTTGGGGCTACCTCTCTGGAGGAAAAATGGGCGCGATATCACCAGATCGAGCCGACCGTACGGCTTCGCCTTGTGGAGGCGGGCACCGAACTCCGCAGTGAGATCGACTTGCGCTATCCAGGAAAAGTCATTGTCAGGGAAAGGGGGTGAGGAAGGTGGCGAAACGAGACCAAATCATCGTGGGCCTGGATATCGGAACGACCAAGATTTGCGCCATTGTGGCTGAAATCACCGAAGATCGGGCGGTTCACGTGGTGGGGGTGGGTTCGAGCCCATCACGGGGATTGCGCAAAGGCGTCGTCAACAATATTGAGAGCACCGTGGAGTCCGTGAAAAAGGCCGTCGAGGAAGCGGAACTGATGGCCGCCGTGCAAATCAATTCCGTCTATACCGGTATCGCCGGCAGCCACATTTCCGGCATCAATTCTCGCGGCGTCGTGGCCCTGAAAAAACCCGAGGTGACCAGACACGATATCCAGCGGTCCATCGAGTCGGCGCGGGCGCTGTCGGTCATCCCGCAGGATCGCCGGATCCTCCATGTGATGCCCCGTGAATTCATGGTGGACGACCAGGATGGGATTCGCGATCCACTCGGGATGTCGGGGGCTCGCCTGGAAGTGGACGTGCATATCATCACCGGTGCGGTCACCTCGGCGCAGAATCTCATCAAGAGCGTCAACAAGGCAGGCCTCGACGTGGTGGACATCATTCTGCAACCTCTCGCGTCCAGTGAAGCCGTCCTGAGCCAGGAAGAAAGGGAAATGGGGGTTGCGATGGTGGATCTCGGCGGCGGTACCGCCGACCTCGCCATCTTCTCCGAGGGCAGTATCCGCCATACGGCAGTCCTTCCCATCGGAGGGCAGCACATTACGACGGATATCGCGCTCGGGTTGCGCACGCCGCCGGCGGAGGCGGAGAAGATCAAAGTACAGCACGGCGTCGCACGGGTTGATCTCGTGCTGGACGATAGCCTGGTCGAGGTGCCGGGCGTCGGCGATCGGCCGCCCCGCTCACTTTCACGACGAGAAGTGGCGCAAATTATCGAGCCGCGCGTGGAGGAAATCCTGGAGCTCGTGGGGCGGGAGATCACACGCGCCGGGTTCGACGGGATGCTCGCGGCGGGAGTCGTCATTACCGGCGGCACCTCCCTACTGGCAGGGATGCCCGAGGCCGCCGAACGGGTGCTCGACCTGCCGGCTCGCCGGGGCTTGCCGAATGGGGTTGGTGGCTTGCGAGACGTAGTGAGCGGGCCCATGCATGCGACGGGCGTCGGGCTCATTCTCCATGCGGTGCGTCACGCGGGAGAATTGGAAGCTGCCGGTTTCCGTGGCGGACGAGGCCTGGGGCGCGTGGTGTCCCGTATGCGAGGGTGGATGTTGGAGTTCTTCTAACCGTCAACGTCGGACAGATCACGTCGGATGCTCAGAGGCCGCCTCAACTGTAGATCCTCTGAGACAGATTGAAAGGGGGAATCATGACCTTCTCATTTCACGAAGATGAGCAACTGCCCGTCCGGATCAAGGTCATCGGGGTCGGGGGTGCCGGGTGCAACGCGGTCAATACGATGATCGGTGCGGGGGTGCGAGGCGTGGAATTTATCGCCGCCAATACGGATGTCCAGCATCTGGGACGAGCCCAGGCCTTGTTCAAGGTCCAATTGGGCCCGGAGCGAACCAAAGGATTGGGCGCGGGCGCGAGACCGGAAATCGGGAAGGAGTCCGCACTCGAGAGTAAGGAAAAGCTCCGGGAGGCTCTGGACGGAGCGGACATGGTGTTTGTGACGGCCGGGATGGGCGGGGGAACGGGAACCGGCGCGGCCCCTGTCGTCGCCAGCCTGGCCCAGGAACTGGGAGCCCTCACGGTCGGGGTCGTCACCAAGCCGTTTCAATATGAAGGACGCCGACGTATGGCCTATGCGGAAGAGGGGCTGCGCGAGCTGCGCAAGCATGTGGACACCCTGTTGGTCATCCCCAACCAGCGGCTTCTCGGACTCGTGGACAAATCGACCCCTTGGACGGAGGCCTTCCGGGTGGCCGATGACGTCTTGCGCCAGGGAATTCAGGGGATTGCGGATGTGATCACGACTCCCGGCTACGTGAACGTGGATTTTGCCGATGTGCGGACGGTGATGATGTTTACAGGGCGAGCGGTGATGGGAATCGGGATCGCAAGAGGCGCGAACCGCGCCACGGAAGCAGCGCACAAGGCCATCGCGAGTCCGCTGCTGGAAGAAGGCCGCGTCGAAGGCGCCCGTGGTGTGCTCTTGAACATCAGTGGCGGGCCCGGGATGACGCTTCACGAGGTGGATGAGGCGGCAACGATCATCAGGGAAGCGGCCGATCCGGAAGCGAACATCATCGTGGGACAGGTTCTGAACCCCGAGATGAAGGACGAGCTCATCGTCACGGTGATCGCAACCGGGTTTGACCGCGATGAGCCGCCGGCCATGGTGAAGCCGGTTTTTCTCGAAAAGACTGCCTCGGCGTCCCGTGCGTCGCAACTGGTCTTCTCGCCGCCCACCGCGTCCAGCGGCAGCGATGTGAGTAAGGACATGGAACGGCCTGCCTACTTGCGCCGCCTGAATGGCAAACGAGAAGCCCAAGAACGAATCGGCGTTATGGCCGAAGAGGAGTGGGATGTGCCCACCTTTCTGAGGAAGCAGGGGGACTGAAACCGGGAAATAGTAAATAGTCATTGGTCACTGGTCGGATACTTCCGGCCAATGCCCAATGCCCAATGCCCGATGACCGCGACGTCGCCTATCACAATTCCCGACTTTGGATCGTCCTGCGACGGGATGCGCCATTTCTTTGGGACACGGCATGGGTATGAGACGGCATCCCATGGAGAGATGGCAGTGGTGTCGCTCCGGCAAGTGCATGGAACGGATGTGGTGGTTCTGGACCGCCCGGTTCAACCACAACCTGTGTATGCCGGAGAAGGGGACGCGCTCGTGACGGATCAGCGGGGGGTCCTGTTGACGATTCGGACGGCGGACTGCGTGCCGGTCCTGGTCCATGACCCAGGCCGCCGCATCATTGCCGCTATCCATGCCGGTTGGCGTGGAGCCGTCGCAGAAATTGTGCCGAAGACCCTGGACATTCTCCGCGGGCGGTTTGGTGCGGCGCTCTCGTCGCTTCGCATCGGCATCGGACCGTCCGCCGGCCCCTGCTGCTATGAAGTCGACGAACCGGTACTGGGGCCCTTACGCAAAGTCTTCCCGGACTGGCGCCGGCTAGTCCGCCAAACGAATGGCAACAAGGCGATGCTTGATCTTCGCGGGTTGGTTCGTGCTCAAGCCGAAGCGTGCGGCGTCCCGTCGTCGCAGGTGCATGCGGTCAGTCTGTGTACGATCTGTAACCCGGCGCTATTTCATTCCTACCGGCGCGAGGGGGTCGTGAACGCGACCATGGTGAGTGGGATCGTACTGCTTCCATAACTTACAATCTCCTCACGCTTTCGGTAGAATCTTGAACAGCCGCCACCGTGGCAGACGATGAACTTGAGCATGAAGCGATCGGACAACGCGTCCGAAGCGTCTTGTCGAGAATGTCCGAAGCGACGGTCCGCGCGGGCCGACCGTCTGGAGCAGTACGGTTGGTGGCCGCGACAAAAGCGGTTTCCGTCGAGCACGTGCGTACCGCCGTGCGCGCGGGAGTGCGGATAGTGGGTGAGAATCGTCTCCAGGAGGCGATGCCGAAAATTGATGTGCTTGGTCCATGTGACGGTCTCGAATGGCATTTTATCGGGAGTCTGCAGCGGCGAAAGGTTAAAAATGTCTTGGGACGATTCCGGATGATCCATTCGGTCGATAGTCTGGAGTTGGCCCAGGAGATCGACCGGCGGGCAGCCGAGGCGGGCATGCGGCAGCCGGTCTTGTTGGAGGTGAACATTGCCGGGGAATCCACGAAGAGCGGGTTTCCGCCATCGACCATCATCCAAGCGGCCCGGGCCATGGATGAGCTGATCCATATGGAAGTGCAGGGGCTGATGGTGGTTCCTCCGCCCGCCAAGGATGCCGAATCCAGTCGGCCGTATTTTCGCCGGGTCCGCGATCTGGCTCGGGAGATTGAAAAGCAAGACTTTCGACATATCCGTATGGACGAGCTCTCCATGGGGATGTCGCAGGATTTCGAAATCGCTATTGAAGAAGGCGCCACCTTGATTCGAATCGGCACCGCCCTGTTCGGTTCCCGTCCACACTAATGGCCAATATGACCGAGCTGCCTGTCAAGAAAGTAGCGCTAATCGGCGCCGGCCAGATGGCTGAAGCACTGATCGGCGGCATCCTGGCTGCGCAGCCGAAGGCGGCAGACAGTCTATTGGCCACCGATCCAGTGTCGCAGCGGCTCGACCGCTTGAAGAGCCAGTTTGGTATCAGGGTGAGTGCGGACAATAGAGAGGCCGTGACCTGGGCGGAGGTCGTCATCCTGGCTGTCAAGCCGCAGATAGTCGATCTCGTGGTGGAGGAGATCAAAGCCGAGATAGCCGGCCGATGCCTGATCTCGATCGCGGCAGGCGTCTCCATCCGGCGGCTCAGCGCGCAGGTGCCACCAAGTGTGCCCATCGTGCGCGTCATGCCGAATGCGCCGGCCTTGGTGGGGGCAGGAATGTCGGCGCTGGCTTTCGGGCCGAGCGTCGGAAGCCAGGATCAGTCTTATGCCCGGGCGCTGTTCGAAGCCATTGGACGGGTCGTGGTCGTTGAGGAACACCTCATGAACGCGGTGACGGGCTTGAGCGGGAGCGGGCCGGCGTTTGTCTTTCAGGCGATCGAGGCGCTTGCGGACGGGGGTGTGAAGGTCGGCCTGCCTCGCGGGGTTGCCGAGCAATTGGCTGTCCAGACCGTGCTCGGGGCCGCGAGGATGGTGCTCGAAACGGGTAAACATCCGGCGCAGCTCAAAGACATGGTGGCTTCGCCCGGGGGAACGACCATCGCGGGACTGCACGAGCTCGAGCGGGGCCGGCTCCGCGCATGTCTCATTGCCGCCGTGGAAGCGGCAACCCACCGCGCTGAAGAAATCGGCCGCTGATGTTCGTCGTGGGAAATTTCATGCTCGGCTTGGCGACGGTGGTCGATTATCTGCTCTGGATTTATATGTGGATTATTGTCGCGCGTGCGTTGATTTCCTGGGTCAACCCGGATCCGTGGAACCCGATCGTTCAGTTCCTGCAGAAGGCAACGGAACCGGTACTCCAGCCCATTCGCAGCCGATTGGGCTGGAGAATGGGACTTGATCTCTCACCGATCATTGCCATTCTCATCATCATCTTTCTGCAAGTCGCCCTGGTGCAAACATTGAGAGACCTGGCGGTCACCCTGCGGTGATCAAAGTCTGTGAGGGCATTATATGAAACTCACGCCGCTTGATATTCAGCAGATGGTCTTCAAGGTTCGGCTTCGCGGATACGATCCCCATGAAGTACAGCGGTTTCTCGAGGATGTCGCCCTCACCGTCGAAGGGCTCAATCGGGAAAACCAAGCCCTGAAGGAAAAGGTGGCGCAGGCGGAAGATCAGCTCGCCGGCCTCAAGAAGGCGGAAGCCACGCTGACGCATACGCTCATCTCCACCCAGGCCCTGGCGGAGGAATTGAAGCATGCCGCGCAACGCAATGCCGAGCTGATCATGAAAGAGGCGGAGGTGAAAGCCAACGCCATGCTTCACGATGCGCGCGAGGAACTGGTCTCGACCCAACGAGAGATTCTTGAAATCCGAAAGCACCGCATAGTCGCCATCGAGCGGCTGCGGTCTACCCTCCGGTCGTTCGAGCGAATGCTCGAAATGGAGGAGGAGGAAGACCGTGATCCCGCCCCGCCCGACCACGAGGCTGACATCCTCGGAGGCTCACCACGGTAGACCTTGCGGAGCCGATCGCCGGCGCAATGCAATCGGCATTAGCCGAAGGCGTGTTTCCGGGAGCCGTCCTCGTCGTCCGGTTGCACGGGGTGGTAGCGTACCAAGGGGCCTTCGGGTTAGCCGCCCTTCATCCGGCTGCGGAACCTGCTTCCGTTCACACAATCTACGATCTTGCCTCTCTGACCAAACCGCTAGCGACCGCGACGGCGCTTGTGTGCCTTGCCCAGGATGGGCGGCTCAGTCTGGCCATGCCCGTCAAGACGGTGCTGCCAGAATTGAAGGACAGCGCCGTGGGAGATGCGACGGTCGGCCAACTGCTGAGTCACCGGTCGGGGTTGCCTGCGTGGCGCCCGTACTATGAGCAGCTCGCCGAAGGGGAGCAGAAGCGTGTCCGATCCGTCGCCGGAGAGGACGCGGAGGCGACCGCCTTGCGGCTGATTCGCGAGGAGCCGCTCGAGTCGCCTATCGGCCTGCAGTGCCGCTATAGCGACCTGGGATTCATGCTGTTGGGCTTCCTGATCGCGCGGGTCAGCGGACGGTCTCTCGCGCAGTTCTGCCAAGAGCGGGTGTACACCCCGCTTGGCGTGACTGACCTGTTCTATATTCGATCCGGCGGTGAACCCGTAGGCGTGGACGGTCTGGACCCGAGCCGGATCGCTCCGACGGAAAATGATCCATGGAGAGGACGCATCGTTCGTGGTGAGGTGCACGACGAAAACGCATATGCACTCGGCGGCGTGGGGGGGCACAGCGGCCTGTTCGGGACTGCCCTGGCCGTCGGGCAGGTCAGCAGCTGTTGGTTGAACGCATGGCTGGGTCGCGACTCCCTGCTGTCGTCTGAGTGGGTCAAAACCTTCGTGGCCGGGCCCGAACGGGTTCCGGGCTGCAGCTGGGTCTACGGATGGGATACGCCTTCGACTCCCTCTTCATCAGGCAGGTATTTTTCAGACGCGTCGTTCGGCCACCTGGGCTTTACCGGGACGTCGTTGTGGATTGATCCTGAGGCGGCGCTGGAGGTGATCTTGCTATCGAACCGGGTTCATCCGACCCGGGCAAACGAGGCGATCCGGACATTCCGTCCGCGAATTCACGATCTTATCTATCAGGAGTTCGTGAGCAGTTCCGGATAATCCACCCACGTCTCTTTTTCCGCCAAATACCGCTTCCCCTTGAAATTCTGGCGTGACCGCAATCCGGTGAATCCAAGTTCCTGCATCTTCTCGACGACGGCTTTCACCGCCCCGGCGATGGTTGGGCAGGACGGACCGGCCACGGTGAGGGCCTCGTACAGGATCTTGCCCTGGTAGGCTTGCGCGTTCCTGAAAACTTGAATCGAGCGGTTAAAATAGCGTGCGCTGGGATCATGCCCCTCGACTTGATGTCGCTCGACAAGCCCTTCCTTCTTGAAGATCAGGGGTAGATCGCTCACAGGCAACTCCCAAACCAAGATTGCATCACCGCATCCAGGGCGGAATTATAGGAGTTCGATACGTCAACTGCAAGCGAGGTTGACAAGGCTCGGGCGGTTTTGAATAATGGAAATCATGAATGTCCCCAACAGCCTGACGATTCTGCGGATTCTTCTCGTGCCTGTCTTCGTCATGTTTCTGCTCACGGGACGGTACGAGTATGCCCTGGCCACCTTTCTGATTGCCGGCATCACGGACGGATTGGACGGCACCATCGCACGGGCCGCGAACCAACGAACGGCGCTGGGAGCCTTGCTCGATCCATTGGCGGATAAACTGCTGCTGATGTCCGCCTTTGTCACCCTCGCCTTTCTGGAATTGGTGCCGTTATGGATCACGATATTGGTCGTCGTCCGTGATTCGTTGCTGGTGCTTGCCGCATTGGTCGTGAAGGCGACCGCCTCGCGGCTCGACATTTCGCCGACCATGCTGGGAAAGGTCACGACCGCCGTTCAGTTGCTATACATTCTGCTCGTCGTCATCCTGACGTCCCGCCAAGTCGATCTACAGATCATCCAGCCGGTGCTGTATCTTATGGGCGGGATCACGATCCTGTCGGGGCTGCAGTATCTGTATCGCGGATTTTCCCGCGCCACGCCCACGGAAGCCGGCTGAGCCTTCTGACCGCCACGCACAATTAGTCCGCTCATTTGACAAGTTTTTGACCCTCTACTAAGCTTGAATTCGTTCTCTCGCGTCAGTTGCCTAATCCCTTACAATTAAAGACGTTGCGCTCTCTTACCGATACCGAATGTGGCGGGGTAGCAATTTTTGTCAGCCCCGTTACGTTTTTGGTATCTCCCTGCTACCACGGTTCACAGGCTCCATGTCAACAGGCTCAGGGAGGAGAACACAGTCATGGCCACGTATGCATATATAGGCAAGACCAGGCAAGGCATTCTAAAGAAAGGCGAGCTGGCTGCCAGGTCGCGTGACGAGGCGGTCGATCAGCTGCGCCGGCAGCAAGTCACGGTCACCAGCCTCAAGGAGAAATCAAAGCAGGAGGCACCGTGGAAAAATCTCAGCATTGGCTCCGGCGTGGGAGACAAAGACCTCGTGGTCTTTACGCGCCAGTTCGCGACCATGATCAATGCGGGTCTTCCCCTGATTCAGTGTCTCGAAGTCCTCTCATCGCAGTCGGAAAATCGATTCCTCGGCAAGACTATCGGTGAAATTCGCTTCGAGGTCGAAGCCGGCGCCACGTTTGCGGACTCCTTGAAAAAGCATCCCAAGGTCTTCGACGACCTCTATGTCAACATGGTTCACGCAGGGGAAGTGGGCGGCATGCTCGATACGATTCTCCAGCGGCTCGCCAAGCATATTGAGAAAGCGATGAAGCTCAAGAGCAAGATCAAAGGAGCAATGGTCTATCCCGCCGCGATCGTCTCGGTGGCCATTGCGGTGATCGCGATCCTCATGATCTGGGTCATTCCGGTCTTCGCACGTATGTTCTCCGAAATGTCCGGAGGCAAGGTCGGGCTTCCAGGGCCCACTCAGTTCGTCATTGATACCAGCAGCTTCGTTCAGGCGAATGCCATTTATATGGTTATCGCGGCTATCGGCTCCGCGTATGCAATCAAACGCTACTATGGAACCCAGAAGGGACGGGTCAACATCGATCGTCTTATTTTGAATCTCCCCGTGTTCGGACCGTTGATCCAAAAGGCGGCCGTAGCAAAATTTACACGGACGCTCGGCACGCTGGTGTCCAGCGGCGTGCCCATCCTCGAAGGAATGAGCATTGTGGCAAAGACATCCGGAAACAAGATCGTGGAGATGGCGATTCTCGCGGCTCGACAGAGCATCAGTGAGGGCAAAACGATTGCCGATCCGCTGGCCAAGACAGAAGTCTTCCCGAAGATGGTGACGCACATGATCGCAGTCGGCGAGTCTACCGGCGCCCTTGATGCCATGCTGGGGAAGATCGCCGATTTCTATGAGGATGAGGTCGACAACGCCGTTTCGGCGCTGACCTCTTTGCTGGAACCCGTCATGATGGTTGTGCTGGGAAGTATCGTCGGATTTATCGTCGTGGCGATGTACCTCCCGATTTTCAAGGTGGCTTCCGTGATCGGATAGCGCGGCTGGTTATGGCGTCAGTAAAAGCTGCGGCGTTCATCTCTCCCGAGGAGCAGCCAGTGAGCAATCCCGTACTTGTCCAACGACCGGTCTCGCAGAACGGGCTCCGAGCCAAACTCGCTTGGCTGATGGGCTTGCGCGTGGTAGCCGTTACGCTGCTGTTCGGTCTCTCGTTCGCCTTGCCGCTGTTCAAACGCGATCTCGTTCAGCCGTTCCTGCTCCTGGTCGTATCGACCTATACGGCCATCATTTTGTATGCCTTGATGCATCGGTACGTGCAGAGCCGCCAGGGGTTGGTCCGGCTGGCTTGTGCGCAACTTGGTGGAGACCTTGCGGTCGAAACCCTGCTGGTCACATGGACAGGCGGGGTCGGTAGCCCCTTCGCCGTCCTTTATTTCATCACCGTGACGCTCGCGAGCCTTATTCTGGGGCGGGGCGCCGGCCTGCTGTTCGGCGGAACGACCGTCGTCTTGTTCGGCCTGGTCACGGACCTTCAGTTGGGAGCGGCGATGACCGCAGTCTGGTGGATATCACCCTCTCACTATTCGATGGCCGAGACCTTTCATATGTTCCTGCTGCATGCGCTCACCATTCTGGTGGTTGCGTATCTGAGCGGCACGTTGGCGGAGAACCTGCGTGAAGCGGATCAGTCCCTCGCGGCACAACAGGAAGGCCTGCATCGCCTGCGGGCATTTCACGAGAATGTCGTGCAGAGCATCAGCAGTGGGCTGTTCACCACCGATTCGGAAGGGCGGATCACGACGTACAATCCTGCGGCGGTCGAGGCAACGGGGTACAGGGCGGAGGCGGCTATCGGTCGCGGGTGGAAGGAAATCTTCGACTGGCAGCAAGCGATACCGGAGGTCAGGGCCGAACAGGATCTCACGGCTCCGTTTCGATTCGAGGCGACCGGAAGGAAGGCCGACGGCAGCCGGTTGATCGTCGGAATGACGTTGTCGCCGCTGACGGAGGAAGGTGTGCAGACGGGTCTCGTCGGGGTGTTCAAGGATCTCACGCAGGTCCGCGACATGGAAGAGGAGATGCGGCGAAAGGAATGGATGGCGACCCTCGGGGAGATGTCGGCGGGCATGGCGCACGAAATCCGAAATCCCCTCGCGGCCGTCGGCGCCGCGATGCAGATGCTGCGGCGGGAGTTCACCTTTGATGCGACCAACAACCGTCTAGTGGAAATCGCCATCAGAGAAACGGCGAGGCTGGACGGCATCATCAAGGCCTTTCTTCTGTATGCCAGACCCCCCGCGCTGAATCTGAAAGAGTGCGATATCAACGAGGTGCTTTCCGAAACCATGGAGCTCGTCCGGCAGCAGATGACGGAGCGCGCCGGTTTGTCCTTCGAAGGCAAGCTGGCGGACGGTCCCATGCCGGTCCACATTGACCCTGATCAGATGAAGCAGGTGTTTTGGAATCTGGCCTCCAACGCCATCCAAGCCATGCAAAATGGCGGACGATTGACGATCAGCAGCCGGTTGCGGAGGGTGAAGACCGCGAAACGGACCGGCGATGTCGCGGAGATCACGTTTGCGGACACCGGTGAAGGGATCGAGCCGGAGCATCTGGAGAAAATTTTTCTTCCCTTCTTTACGACGAAGAAAGAGGGATCGGGCTTGGGGTTGGCCGCCGTGCACCGCATCGTAGATCTACATGAAGGATGGATTCGTGTTCACAGCGAACCGGGCGAAGGCTCGCGCTTCATCGTGTGCATACCGCAAAAAGCCGATGCGGGCTTGCGGCTATGGGACGAAGGACGTGAGCCGTGGAGCAGAGGACCATGGAAAAAATCCTGATCGTCGATGATGAGCCGAGCATGCGGGATCTGCTCAATATCCTGTTGAGCCGGGCCGGATATCTGGTGACAACCGTCGAAGACGGGGAGGGGGCGGTCGCTCAGATCGGAAAGGAAATTTTCGATCTCGTCATCACCGATCTGAAGATGCCCAGGGTCGGCGGACTGGAGGTCCTGAAGGCGGTCAAAAGGGCGTGCCCGGAAACCGTTGTCCTGGTGGTGACCGCCTTTGCGTCGACTGATACGGCAGTGGAGGCGATGAAGTGCGGCGCGTATGACTACATCACCAAACCTTTCCAGATCGACGAGGTTCAGCTCATCATCCGGAATGCGTTGGAACGCCGGCGACTGTCGACCGAAAACATGCTCTTGAAGCGGGAGATCGCGAGTCAGGCGTCATTGGCCCAGATCATCGGCACCAGCGAGCCGATGCAGAAGGTGTTTGAGTTGGTGCGCAAGGTCGCGGATGCCATGAGCAATGTCCTGATTTGCGGAGAAAGTGGAACCGGCAAGGAACTCGTCGCCCGCGGAATTCACTACCACAGCTCCCGCAGCCATATGCCGTTTGTGACGGTGAACTGCAGTGCGGTACCGGAGACGTTGTTGGAGAGCGAGCTATTCGGGCATATGAAGGGTTCCTTCACGGGAGCAATTTCAAATAAGGAGGGACTCTTCGAAGTCGCCAACGGCGGCACGATATTCCTGGACGAAATCGGCGATACGACGCCCGCGACTCAGGTGAAACTCTTGCGGGTGATTCAGGAACGCGAATTCCGCCGGGTGGGGGGCACAAAGGACGTAAAAGTCGATGTGCGCATCATCGCAGCGACGAATAGGGATCTCGAAAAAGCTGTGGCAGAGGGTGAATTTCGGGAAGACCTCTATTACCGTCTGGATGTCATTCCCATCAATCTACCGCCGTTGCGAATACGGCCGGGAGACATTCCGCTTCTGGCCAGACACTTTCTGGAGCGCTTTGCAAAGTCCAGCGGCAAGCCCATGCCTGTCCTCACGCAAGGCGCCATTCGCGTCTTGCTGGACCATGAATGGCGCGGGAACGTGCGTGAATTGGAAAATTTGATCGAACGGGTCGTTGCCATCGGTGCCGGACCGCAGGTGACCGAAGAGGACCTGCGAATGTGGTTGCACCGGCCGGCGGCGGCACCGGTCGCCACCAATGGCATGGCGCACGATCTTCCGCCGGATGGATTGGACCTAGAGGAATTAATCAGCCGGATCGAGAAGGATCTGCTGCTCAAGGCATTGGAGCGCTCCAGGTGGGTCAAGAAAAAGGCGGCCCATCTGCTGGGGCTCAACAGCCGGTCCTTTCGATATCGGCTCGAAAAGTATGCCATCAAAGGTGGACAGGACTGAAGGGATGGACGTGAAGGTGCTATCAACTGATGAGGTGGTTGTCGCCGCTCCGGCCAAAGTCAACCTCGTGCTCCGTGTGCTGGATCGTCGTCCTGACGGGTATCACAATGTCTGGTCGCTCATGCAGACGGTTGGTCTTGAGGATGAGCTGCGCGTTCGCCTGAACCACGGGTCCGGGCAGGTGACATTGCATTGCGATGATCGAGACCTTCCGACGGATGCCCGCAATTTGGTCTATCGTGCGATCACGCGTGTCTGCGAAGCAGCCGGCCGACAAACGGGAGTGCATGTCGACCTCAGCAAGCGGGTTCCGATTGGCGGCGGCCTTGGCGGCGGCAGCAGCGACGCGGCGGCAGCCATTCTTGCGCTGAATCATCTGCTGGACTTGAAATGGACGGTAGCGGAGATGAGCCGAATCGGTGCCGGCCTGGGGAGCGACGTCCCGTTCTTTTTCAATGCCCCCACGGCCATCGTGCGCGGGCGTGGCGAGGACACCATGCCGATCCGGCTCTCAGGCCACCGCTGGATTGTGCTGGTCAATCCGGGTTTTCCCATTCAGACTCACTGGGCGTACGAGAAGCTGAGTCAGATCCGGTCCCGAGTCCCTCCGCTTTCGCAGGATCTTCTGGCGTTGACCCGGCAGGCGGATCTGACATGGGAAAACGTGGTTCCCTTGATGGAGAACGATTTCGAGGAGGCGCTCAAGCCCAGCCATCCTGCGCTCGGGGAGATCAAACAAACGCTGCTGAATTCAGGAGCGGAGGCCGCGCTCCTGTCCGGCAGCGGAGCGACGGTCTTTGGAATTTTTCAGGAAGACCGCATGGCGGCTCAGGCTTCTGATGCTCTGCGCCGTCAGACGGATTATCGCGTGTACCTGGCCCCGACTGCCGCCAGCCTTTCGTTCCGCCGGGAAGATACGCCAACGCCCGCCCGCGGTTGACAGACGCCCTCTGTTCTCGATACTTTAATCCGTTTCGGGACCCTTGAAAACGATTGAATCTGCAGGTCTGTTGCCAAACAGCACGCTCCAGTCCGGTTGACCAGGGCCCGGGCCCATCGGAGGGGTGACATGAGTCAAGCGCTCAAACTCTTTACAGGAAGTGCCAATCCGGCATTAGCGGAGGAGATTTGCGCATATCTGGGGATCGGGCTTGGGCAAGCAACGGCTTCCGCCTTCAGCGACGGGGAAATCAGGATTCGTATCGAGGAAAATGTGCGGGGTGCCGATGTCTTCGTCGTACAGTCCTGCTGCCATCCGGTGAATACTTCGATCATGGAATTGCTCATCATGATTGACGCGCTCAAACGATCGTCCGCGCAACGTATCACGGCAGTCATCCCGTATTTCGGTTATGCGCGGCAAGACCGGAAGGATCAGCCCAGGGTGCCCATTACGGCCAAATTGATGGCGGACCTCATTACGACGGCCGGAGCCGACCGCGTGCTGACCATGGACCTCCACGCTGGGCAGATCCAGGGTTTCTTCAATATTCCCGTCGACAATCTCTATGCGACGCCGATTTTGCTGGATTACATAACCAAGAAGGGTGAGGCCGACCTGGTGGTGGTTTCGCCCGATGCCGGAGGTGTGGAACGCGCCCGCGCCTTTGCCAAGCGCCTCCAGGCTAGTCTGGCGATCATCGACAAGCGGCGTGAAGGGCCGAACAACGCTCAGGTGATGAACATCATCGGCGATGTCGAGCAGAAGAGCGCGTTGCTGCTCGACGACATGATTGATACGGCCGGCACTATCGTCCAGGGCGCACAGGCCTGTTTCGATAAGGGCGCCAGACGAGTGTGGGCGGCATGCTCGCATCCGGTCCTTTCGGGTCCCGCTTTGGAACGAATCCAGTCCTCGGTTCTCACCGAAGTGGTCGTCACCAACACTATTCCGTTGAGAGGGAAGGACCAGCAATGTCCAAAACTTCGTGTCCTGTCGGTCGCTCCGTTGCTGGGCGAAGCCATTTCCCGAATTCACCAGGAAGAATCGGTTAGCTGTTTGTTCGCCTAGGAGCGCTCCGGCGCAAGGACAACTCAAGATAGAAGATGCGGAAGGAGACAATATGAAAGTCGACGTAACAGCGGAAATTCGCCAGCAGGCCGGAAAGGGTGTCGCCCGGCAACTGCGGCGTCGCGGCAAGATCCCCGCGGTGCTCTATGGTCAGGGAGAATGCCTTCTCCTGACGCTCGACCCGACAATCGTCACGGGCATCGTGCGAGGTCATGGCGGCAGTACCGCACTCCTCAACCTCAGCATTTCAGGCCAGGCAAAACCGTCCAGCCGGACCGCACTATTGAGGGATTTTCAGGTGGACCCGGTGACCGGTAACATCCTTCATGCCGACCTCTTCGAAATCTCGATGACGAAACCGATCAGAATCAAGGTGCCGGTCCGCTTGATCGGGGGAACGCCCGCCGGTGTCAAGGAAGGCGGCGTGCTGCACCATAATCTGCGCGAACTGCACGTGGAGTGTCTCCCTACCGTCATCCCGGAAGGCATCGACGTGGATGCATCGGCGCTGGATATCAATCAAGGCATCCACATGCGGGACCTTGCGCCAATTCAGGGCATCCGGTTCCTGGACGACCCCGATCAGATGGTCGTGAGTGTGGCGGCCCCGATTTCCGAAGCCAAGCTCGAGGCGCTCCTTACCAGCGGTGCCGTAGAAGAGGGCAAAGAGCCTGAGGTGATTGGCAAGGCCAAGGAAGAGGGGGTCGAGGGAGCCGAGAAGGCACCGGCGGCCGAGGCTGCGAAGGGAGAAAAAGCTGAAAAGGGTGAAGCAAAGGCAGCTCCGGAAGCCAAACCGGAAAAGAAGGAGGCCAAGGGGGAGAAGAAGAAATAGCCTTGCATCTGATAGTCGGACTCGGCAATCCCGGGCCCCGCTATGCGCAGACACGGCACAATGTAGGATGGCTGGCATTGGGCCAGGCTGCCGCGCGTTGGTCCATTCGGCTTGAATCTCGCGCGGGAGTCCGGCAAGGGAAAGGACGGGTGCGGACATGCGACGTGGTTCTTGCGACTCCCATCGCCTGGATGAACCAAACGGGTCCGATCGTCAGGGCGCTCCTCGATGAATGGGCTGTTCTCCCCCATGACCTGATCGTCATACACGACGATCTCGATTTGGGACTCGGCCGTCTCCGGATCAAGCGAAACGGCGGAGCCGGCGGGCACAACGGCATCCTCTCGGTTACCACCGCTCTCGAGACCAATGACTACTATCGACTGAAGCTGGGGATCGGGCGCCCGGCTGACGGTATTGATCCCGCCGACTATGTCCTGGCCCCCTTTTCGGAACCTGAAGCAGAAACACTCGATCAGGCGCTCGACCAAGCGGTACTTGCACTCGAATGTATTGTCACCGACGGTCCCGCTGCCGCAATGAATCGATTCAACGTTCGACCCAAAGAAGAAGACGCTCCCGAGCAATCGCTGAATGAGTTAGAAACGGAGTAATAAGAAATGGGACTGAGCTGCGGCATGATCGGACTCCCCAATGTGGGGAAAACGACGGTGTTTAACGCCCTGGTGGGGGCCGGCGCCGTGGTGGCCAATTACCCCTTCTCGACAGTGGAGACCAACGTCGGGATCGCGAAGGTGCCCGATCCCAGGCTTTACAAACTTACCGAAATCTTCGAGTCGCGAAAAACCACGCATAGCACGCTGGAGGTGCGGGACATTGCCGGATTGGTCGAAGGTGCGAGCCAAGGGCAAGGGTTGGGCAATCAGTTCCTTGCCCAGATACGCGAGGTCGACGCGCTCATGCACGTCGTGCGCTGTTTCGAGGACCCGGATGTCGTCCATGTGGGAGGAGGAGTCAATCCCGCCCATGACGTTGCAACCATTGAGACCGAGCTCATCCTCGCAGATATGGAAACGCTTGAGCGGCGGCGCCAACGCATTGAGAAGAAGGGCAAGTCCGGGGACGCGCAAGCGGCGAAGGAACTGGCGGTCGTCGATAAGCTGATTGAGCTTTTGAACAAAGGCGAATGGCTGGGGAACCATCCCTTCCCCACCGATGAGCGCGCCATCCTGAATGAATGTCAATTGCTCTCTGCCAAGCCTGTTCTGTTCGTGGCCAACGTCAAGGAGGGAAGCGGCCCAGACGATGTCCAGGTTCGTGCGGTCCAGGAGTTGGCGGATAAGCGAGGCGCTCGCCTCGTGCTGATCTGTGGTCAGATCGAAGCGGAGATCTCGGCACTCCCTGAAGAAGATCGCGCCGCATTCCTCAAAGACCTTGCGTTGTCGGAATCCGGGTTGGTGCGTCTCACCGCTATGGCCTATGATCTGCTCCACCTCATTACTTTTTTTACGGCGGGCGACACCGAGTCGCGGGCGTGGCCTATCCGCAAGGGACTCAAGGCGTCGGAAGCCGCCGGCAAGATTCATTCAGACATGGAGCGCGGCTTCATTCGGGCCGAAGTGTTTCATTATGATCATCTGATTGCCTGCGGTAGTGAGGCCGCTGTGAAGGAGAAGGGTCTCTTTCGCCTGGAAGGCCGGGACTATGTCATCAAGGATGGGGACGTGGTCTACTTCCGCTTCAACGTCTAACAGGACGCTGAAAAAGGCCGCCAGCTTTGCTGGGAAACCCGTTGCTCCGGTAAATGCAATGGGTCTTCCGCGAAGAGCCTCGACGGATAGAGAGTACAACCCCGAAATCACTGGGGGTAGCTATCCGCTCGCCAAGAGCCATTTGAAGGGCGAACGGCTCAAGCGAAGCTTGGTATGTACCTCCTCGGCGGTTCGCTAGCTGCGGCCGCGCCGGACGACCTTTTTGAGCATCCTGAAAAGCTTCTAGTGCCTAGAACCCCTTCCTTCCGGCTGGCAAATCGAAGGGCGGGCGATGATCGCTGATAGTGAAGCTCTCACCGAGATCCGAGCATCTTGGTAGGGCGTTGAAAGGCTTTGTGACAAGCTCCAGAGGGCCCTCCTCGGATCGGCTGCGGAAGGCGCGAGCTTTGCCATCTTTGCCGCCGATGCAGCGCACAACCTGCCATTCGTCCATGCTTGCGCCGTACTGAATGACGTTCTGGAGCAACTCAAACGAGAGGGGCATTTCCAGTCGAAGAGCATATTCCTGGGCGCTCTGCTTTCCGCGAGCAAGGCCAACCTTCCGTGGAAGAATTTTCCTCTGGTCGAGGAAGCAGTAGCGCGTATGGGTCGTTCTGGGCAACCGTGGTTTCACGAAGATAGCCGTATCTGAGCAGAGTAACGCCGAGGAATAGGTTTGCTGCTAATGTTTCGGGAGGTCGTTGCGATCACGTCGTCATATTTCGGCATTGGCTTCGTCGGGCTCCTCCTCATAGCCTTCGTGTGGCGCTTCGCCTCGCGTCGATCCTCGCTTCCCTGCCCAATCTGGCTTGCTTGGATGGTCGAATTGGACAATCCCTTCGCACAATGTAATCGTGCCAGGAATATTGTCCGACGGTTGGAGCTGCAACCCGGGATGAAAGTGCTGGATGTTGGCTGCGGTCCGGGACGGGTCACCATCCCTCTCGCTCAACAGATTGGCTCACAGGGCGAAGTGGTGGCCATCGATATCCAGCCTGGAATGCTCCGCCGTGCGCAGGCGAAAGCCCAAACCGCAAACTTGAATAATATTCGATTTCTTCAGATCGGAGCCGGAGAAGGCAAACTGGAGCGCAGTCAGTATGATCGGGCAGTATTGGTGACAGTACTCGGGGAGATTCCTGATCAGGAAGCGGCGCTACGGGAGATTGCCGAGGCTCTCAAGCCGGGTGGGATCCTGTCGGTGACCGAGGTGATCTTCGATCCTCATTTTCAGGGACGTGACACCGTGCTTCGGCTAGCGCGCACTGCGGGGTTGCACCAGAGGGAGTTTTTTGGGAATCGACTTGCATTCACCCTGAATCTAGAGAAGTCCAGGGGGGCGTTCTGACCACCTGCAGTCGATTGGGGAACAGATCCATTCTGAACGATATGCCGAGGCGGTTAGGGATGGCGGACTCCCGAGGCGAGTAGAGCGGACCGCGAGGTAGTGAGCTGGTAGTAGCCCAGAACCGACCGCGAACAGTTAATTGACAGGTCTTTTAGGCCTGTGATACCGTCCGCTGTTCGCGGCCAACCAGCCGCCTCGCTCCGGACCCTGTTCCGGGGCCTTTTGTCCACGAGGAGGAATCTCCACATGCAATTCTACGAGTCTATCTTTATCGTCCGCACGACCCTGTCGGACGAAGACACCAACAAGATCATCGACAAGGTCAAGGGGGTCTTGGAGCGCGGTGGCGCTTCCCTCCTGAAGCTGGAAAATTGGGGTAAGAAGAAGCTCGCCTATGAGGTCAAGCGAGAGCGGAAAGGGACCTTCGTCTATCTAACCTTTCAGTCCTCTGGAACCGCCATTGCTGAATTGGAGCGCTCCTATCGATTGGAAGACTCCGTACTGAAGTTCTTGACGGTGCGTCTGGATAATGAAGCCGCCGCGATAGGAACGGTTGAGGCAAAGGAGCCCGACCGTGGCAGGGTTTAACAAAGTCATCCTCATTGGCAATCTGACCCGGAATCCGGAGCTCCGATATACGCCCAGCGGGGCTCCTGTCGCGAGTTTTGGGTTGGCTGTGAATCGGCGATTCCGGCAGGGGGAGGAGCTGAAAGAAGAAGTCTGCTATATCGACATCGTGGTGTTTGGCAAGCAGGCCGAGCATTGCGGGCAATATCTCAGTAAAGGCAACGGAGTGATCGTGGACGGTCGGCTGCAACATCGTCGGTGGGAAACGGAAGACGGACAAAAGCGCAGCAAACACGAGGTGGTAGCGCAGGCCGTCACCTTCCTTCCGAAGCGCCAGGACTCCGGCGAAGAGACGTCGCAGGCCGAGGATAGCGGCGGGCATGAATATGAAGAACAATCGTAAGCAAGTATAAAGGAAGGAGCAGAGGTGGAACGAGGAGGAGGACGTCTATTTCAACGCCGGCGTGTGTGCCGATTCTGTCACGAAAAGATTCCGATTGATTACAAGGATGTGGGACTTCTCAGAAATTTTTTGACTGAACGGGGACGAATTGTTCCACGGCGGATCTCCGGGAATTGTCTGCGTCATCAGCGTGAAACGACGATTGCAATAAAGCGGGCCCGATCAATCGCGCTGCTGGCCTTCGCTGAAGAACGCTGAGCCCCCTGTACTGGAAGTACGGGGTTTCCTTCGGGTTGACAGCTTAGCCGAGTCTCTGTATACGGGGAGTTTGCGGTGAGTGAAATGGTAGTGTCATGGCTCTCCCGACAGTACATATCAATGAAGTTCCTGACCAAGGCCTGACCTTGAGCTGTGTCGTGCAGCCTGAGGAACTCGCGTTGAGTCCGGATGAGGGACGCTTCCCGGGCGCTCTACTCCTGGATCTAGAGGTTTACCCGATCGATCAGGGACTGAGTGCGCGCGGGGTGCTCAATGGGCGCGTGATCCGCGAATGCGTCCGATGTGTGGTTGAGTATGAAGAACCCATGTCCGTTGAGTTCGAGGCCGAGTTCCGTATGACGGCGCAGGCCAAAAAGGGAAACCGGAAAGCGGTGGCCGGGGTGACATCTCCCGACCCGGACGGCGGGCCTGCAAACGACACCGACGAGGACGACCGTGATCATTACATGTTGGCGGGGGATCGGCTGGATTTGGCCGACATGCTGCGCGAACATGTGATCCTGGCCAGCCCCATGCATCCCTTATGTCGAGAAAACTGCCAGGGCTTGTGTCCCATGTGCGGCCAGAATCGTAACGAAGCGCCCTGTGGTTGTCAGGAGCCACGTGAGACAAACCCTTTTGCAATGCTCCGTAACCTTCAGCAAACCCCGAACTCTGGGACCGCCAAGGCAGCCGGCTCTCCGCGCAAGCCGCCCAAGACAACCTGAGACTGAGTGAGGAGCGACGATGCCGAATCCAAAGCACAAACATTCGAAGGCACGGCGGGACAAGCGGCGGACGCATGTAAAGCTCTTTCCGCCCGGTCTTTCCGTTTGTCCGCAATGCCACGAGCCAAAACTTCCACATTATGCCTGCCTCAATTGCGGTACCTACAAAGGAATGGCGGTCATCGCGGTCGAAGAGACCTGATCCAACCGGGTCGCCACCGTGGCCTCGGTGCCCACACAGCAGCCTATGAATATCGCAGTTGACGCAATGGGGGGGGACCATGGTCCGGCCCCCAATGTCGAAGGCGCAGTGCTCGCCGTGAAGGAACTGGGCGTGACGGTAACCCTGGTGGGTGATGAGACGCGCCTCACCGAAGAGATTCGACGGCAAGGATGTCAGGATCCGCGAGTCCGAATTTGTCATGCACCTCAGGTCGTGGAGATGCATGAATCGCCCGCTCAAGTGGCGCGGAAAAAGCGCGATTCGTCGATCTGGGTTGCAACGGAATTGGTCAAGAGCGGTGAGGCGGTGGCCGTCGTCAGCGCCGGCAACACCGGCGCCAGCATGGTGGCCTCTTTTTTCATCCTTGGCGTCATCAAAGGGGTAGAGCGTCCGGCCATTGCCGCCACGCTGCCGACCCTGCCGGGCTTCGCCGTCATGCTCGACGTGGGAGCGAACGTGGATTGCACGGCCCAACATCTGCATCAGTTCGGGCTCATGGGCCATGAGTATGGCAAGCACGTGTTCGGAAAGCCGAATCCACGGGTCGGATTGCTCAGCATCGGTGAAGAAGATTCCAAAGGCAATGAGGCGACCAAGGAGGCTTTGAAGCTGCTGAAAGCCAGCCCGCTCAATTTCATTGGAAATGTAGAAGGTCGGGATGTCTTCAGCGGAGCCGCCGAAGTCGTCGTGTGTGACGGATTCACCGGAAACATTGCCCTGAAGATCACGGAGGGCGTGGCTGACACGATTAGGAAGATGCTGATGAAAGAGATCGCAGGCTCCACTCTGGGGCGGTTCGCCTATCTCTTTATGGCCCAGCCGCTTCTTCGGCTGCGGAGACGGATGGATTACGCCGAATTCGGGGGGGCTCCTCTGCTCGGCGTCAACGGCATTACCATCATTTGTCACGGCAAGTCCTCAGCAAAAGCGATCAAGAATGCGATATTCAGAGCCAAGCGTTACGCTGAGGGCCGCGTCAACGAGCTGATTCAGCGTGATATCGAAGAGAGCCTTGCTCAGCATCAACGTATCGGCAAAGAGGGTGCATTGTGAGGTCCTGCATTGCAGGCACGGGCTCGTACGTACCGGATCGAGTCCTCACGAATGCGGATCTGGAGCGAATGGTCGAGACGTCGGACGCATGGATCGTCGAGCGGACCGGCATCCGCGAGCGTCGCATCGCTGGGGCGGGAGAAGCTTGTTCGGACCTCGGCGTGCGCGCGGCCGAATCGGCGCTGAAAGCCGCCGGGGTCTCGTCGTCGGACCTAGATCTTATTCTGGTGGCCACGTGCACCGGAGATATACCGCTTCCCTCCACCGCCTGTCTTATCCAGCACCGCCTGGGTGCGCTACGAGCCGCCGCTTGTGACATTTCGGCCGCCTGTTGCGGATTCGTCTATGCGTTGGCCATTGCCGATGCTTACATCAGAACCGGTTGCCGTTCCGTGCTCGTTATTGGCTCGGAAGTCATGTCGGCGATTACCGATTGGACCGATCGCAATACCTGCGTACTCTTTGCCGATGGGGCGGGAGCGGTCGTGCTGAAGCCGACGGAAGGAGAACGGGGGATCCTGTCATCCCATCTGCATTCCGATGGCACGCTGTGGGATCTCATCTGCATTCCGGGTGGCGGGTCGCGGATGCCGGTCTCCGAGAAAATGCTGGCGGAGCGGCAGCAGTTCGTGAAAATGCGCGGCAATGAGACGTTCAAGGTGGCGGTACGGACTTTGGAGGAGGTTGCCCGCGAGGCCTTGTCGGCCAATCACCTCTCCGTGGATGATGTTGACCTCTATGTCCCGCATCAGGCGAACGTACGCATCATTAAAGCCGTCGCGGCACGGCTGGGGCTTCCTCTCGACAGAGTCGTGATGAACATGGATCGCTACGGCAACACCTCTGCGGCTTCGATTCCCGTCGCCCTGGATGAGGCGGTTCGCACGGGGAGGCTTAAAGAGGGAGATTTGGTCATGTTGGGTGCATTCGGGAGCGGTCTTACGTGGGCGTCAGCCGTGATTCGTTGGTGACTAGGGAGAAGGAGACACATGGCCGGTGATATTTCCCCTTTGAATGGCAACTGGGCTCTCATTCTTGGTGCGTCCAGCGGATTCGGAGAGGCGGCAGCGCTCGAGCTGGCTTCGATGGGTTTGCATATCTTCGGAGTACATCTCGATCGGAAGGCTACCTTGCCGAATGCCGAGCGAATCGCCGGAGAAATCCGAGCGTTGGGACGTGAAGCCGTGTTCTTTAATGTGAATGCTGCCGATGCCGAGCAGCGTGCGGAAGTTCTGACTCAAATACAGACGCGGCTGCAACAGAGCAAAGATCAGGCGTCGGTGCGGATATTATTGCACTCGCTGGCATTTGGCACCTTGAAGCCATTCATTGCCAAGGCTCCTGCAGATGCCATCGGAAAGTCCCATCTGGACATGACGGTGGATGTCATGGCCAATAGTTTGGTCTACTGGGTTCAAGACCTGGTAGGCCGTCAGTTAATGGTCCGTGGCGGGCGCGTCTTTGCCATGACTAGCGCAGGCGGCGCGAGGGTGTGGTCGACGTATGGAGCGGTATCGGCGGCCAAGGCAGCGCTCGAATCCCATATTCGGCAACTGAGTCTCGAACTGGCGCCGCTCGGCATTACCGCCAACTCCATCATGGCGGGTGTGACGGATACCCCTGCGCTCAGGAAGATTCCGGGGTCGGAGCAGATGATCGAAATCGCACAACGAAAAAACCCCAGTGGCCGTCTTACTACGACAAAAGATGTCGCCGGGGCCATCGGATTGCTCTCTCACCCCAAAGCCCAGTGGGTAACCGGAAATGTAATATGTGTGGATGGCGGCGAGTTTATCGTGGACTAGTGGAATGACTCCGCGATCAGATGTCAGCGAAGTTTGGTCGATGCCGCGCCGAATGCTGAGAGCTAATTGCTGATAGCTGTTCCGGACTTTTGTCGTTGACAAGGGAAAAGCTTTCCCTCATAGAATAACCGATTATGGCTGTCGATGTGGGGTGGGTATTTCCCGGCCAGGGGTCCCAGTCGGTCGGGATGGGGCGGGCGTTCTATGATACCCATGCGGTCGTCAGAGAGGTGTACGACGAGGCTGCGTCGGTGTTGGGCTATGACGTGGCGGCACTCTGCTTCAACGGCCCGGCCGAGCAACTCAACTTGACGGAGTACACGCAGCCGGCCTTGCTTACCGCCAGCATCGCGGCTCTTCGAGTCCTGGAACCAACTGGAAACACCCCGGCGGCCGTGGCCGGGCACAGCCTCGGTGAATATTCGGCCCTGGTCGCCGCGAGAGGCCTGGGTTTTCGTTCGGCCCTCTCTCTCGTGCAGAAGCGCGGACGTTACATGGCGGAAGCAGTTCCGCCGGGAAGCGGATTGGTAGCTGCGGTCCTGGGATTGGAGATGGAGGCGGTTCGCGAGGTCTGCCGGGAAGCTTCGTCCGTTGGAGTCGTGGCTCCGGCCAACTACAACTGTCCCGGGCAGGTTGTGATCGCAGGAGAGAAGGCCGCGATGGAGCGTGCGATGGAGTTGGCCAAGGCGAAAGGATGTCGCAAGGCGATCCGGCTGCCTGTCAGCGTCCCGGTCCATACAGCCCTGATGAAGGCCGCAGCGGATCGGCTGGCCGCGGATGTAGCCGCGGTGACGTGGTCGGACTTGACCGTCCCCTTGGTCAATAATGCAGACGCCAGCGTTCTGCGAACAGCGACGGACGTGCAAGCCTCTCTGGTTCGCCAGCTGCCTTCGCCGGTCCAGTGGGAAAACTCCGTGAGACGCATGAGCGAACTCGGTATCAAAGTGTTTGTGGAGATTGGCCCCGGCACGGTGCTCTCAGGTTTGATCAAGCGAATCGTCCCGGACGCGACCACGCTGGGCGTGCAGGATCCGAAGTCGCTCGAAGCAACTTTAAATAGTCTGAAAGTCTGAAAGTCCATAAGGTCTTCAAGTCTCAGAGGCTGAAGGCACGACTTTCCGACTGGATGACTTGACAGTCTTTTAGACTTTTGACAGGTATTTGATGTCGCTTGAAGGCAGAGTGGCCATCGTGACCGGCGCCGGCCAAGGTATCGGCCGCGCGATCGCCGAAATGTTGGCACGGCATGGAGCGGATATCGTGGTTGCGGACCTCGATCCCGGCCGGTCGCAAGAGACGGTCGGTGCGGTGGGCAAGCTCGGTCGACGCGCTCTCAATCTCAAGGTCAACGTTGCCGTGTGGGATGAAGTCAAGGGCATGGTTGATCAGGTTATGAAAGAGTGGGGCAAGGTCGATATTCTGGTCAACAATGCGGGCGTCACCCGCGATGGCCTACTAATTCGCATGAAGGACGAGGATTGGAATCTTGTCCTCCAAGTGAATCTCAACGGGACATTCCACTGTACCAAAGCGGTGTTGCAACCGATGAGCAGGCAACGATATGGCCGCATCGTGAATATCGCTTCCATTGTAGGGGCAATGGGAAACGCCGGGCAGGCAAACTATGCGGCCTCGAAGGCAGCAGTGATCGGATTTACCAAGACGGTTGCACGGGAGTACGCGAGCCGATTGATTACCGTCAATGCCGTGGCCCCGGGTTTCATCGATACGGCCATGACTCAGGGTTTGTCTGCCGAGGTAAAAGAAACCCTTCAGAAACAAATTCCGCTCAATCGCCTGGGGGACCCGGCCGACGTCGCAGCAGCGGTTCGATTCCTGGCGTCGGAGGACGCCGGTTACATTACGGGCCACGTACTCCATGTCAATGGCGGCATGCTAATGGTTTAGGTCCTAGAACCGAACGCAGCTTGAGAGGGGGAGACGAGAATGGCATCAGATGACAAGGTCGAAGAGAAGATCAAAAAAATCATCGTGGAGAATCTCGGCGTTGAGGAGGATGACGTTGTCCCGGACGCAAAATTCGTGGACGATCTGGGTGCCGATTCTCTTGACACCGTCGAGTTGGTCATGGCGTTCGAGGAGGCATTCGATATCGAAATCCCGGATGAGGATGCGGAAAAAATCCTCACGGTCGGAAAAGCCGTCGAGTATATTAAGGAGAAGCTCTAACTTCGCCTGGTGTGACGGATGCGTGAATACCAAGCAAGAAGGGTGGTCGTCACGGGATTAGGACTTGTGACCCCTCTCGGCACAGGTGTTGAAAAAACCTGGAAGGCCTTGTGTGCCGGGCAATCGGGGGTCGGCCGGATCACCAAGTTCGATCCGACGAAGTATGCGTGCCAAGTTGCGGGTGAAGTCCGCGATTTTGACCCGGCCGCATACATCGAAAAAAAAGACATCAAGAAAATGGATGCCTTCATCCACTTTGCCGTCGCGGCGAGCCAGATGGCCGTGGATGACGCAGGGCTCAAAGTAACCACCGAGAACGCTGATCGCGTCGGGGTGTACATTGGGGCCGGTATCGGGGGGTTGCCCGCGATCGAACAGTATCACAGCGTTCTTTTGGAGCGAGGCCCCGACCGCGTCACGCCGTTTTTCATTCCCATGGTTATCATCAATCTGGCTTCGGGGCAGGTGGCGATCAGGTTCGGCGCCCGGGGTCCGAATTCATGTGCGGTTACGGCCTGCGCCACGGGAAATCACTGCATCGGCGACGCATTCCGTCTTATCCAACGTGGAGAAGCCGATGTCATGTTGGCCGGTGGAACGGAGGCGACCATTACCCCACTGGCTGTCGCGGGCTTTGCAGCTGCCAAGGCGTTGTCTCGTCGTAATGGCGAACCGACGAGAGCGAGCCGTCCGTTTGACCGTGACCGGGATGGGTTCGTGCTCGGTGAGGGCGCTGGCGTGGTCGTTCTCGAAGAACGTGAGACAGCCTTGAGGCGGGGCGCCCGCATCTATGCGGAGTTGGTCGGATATGCCATGACCAGCGATGCCTACCACATCACGGCTCCTCCAGACGACGGCGAAGGGGCGATGCGCTGCATGAAGCTGGCATTAACCGATGGCGATGTCGCAAAAGAGGACGTGGGATACATCAATGCACACGGCACATCGACCTTTGCAGACAAGATCGAGACCCAGGCCATCAAGGGGGTATTCGGTGAAGGCGCCTACCGGATTCCCGTCAGTTCCACCAAATCGATGACCGGCCATCTCCTCGGCGCGGCGGGAGGTATCGAAGCAGTGTTCAGCATCCTCGCCATTCACCGCAGTATGGTTCCTCCAACCATCAACCAGGACAACCCTGATCCAGACTGCGATCTGGACTATGTCCCTGGTCAAGCCAGACCAACCTCCGTGGGAGTGGCATTGTCGAACTCATTCGGGTTCGGGGGTGTCAATGCATGTCTGGTATTCAAACGCTACGATTCATAGAACGGCTGCGTTTCAGCACGACTCGCGTCGATCCCCGTTATCATGCCGTCTTCCTTGATTGATTCAATCCAACAGACGATCGGATATGCGTTCAAGCAGCCCCGCTTGCTCGAGCAGGCGTTGACGCACAAATCCTTTGTGAACGAATTCAAGGCGAGAGGCGACCAGGACAATGAGCGTCTGGAATTCCTGGGCGATGCGGTATTATCACTCCTGGTCAGTGATGTTCTCGCCGGCGCGTTTCCTGAATCGACGGAGGGCGAGCTTTCGAAGAGAAAGGCACGGCTGGTCAGCGAGGCGGTGTTGGCGCGCGTAGCCCGCCGTCTTGATCTCGGCAGTGTTCTGCGTCTGGGGCGAGGTGAAGAGCTCACGCGTGGCCGGGAGAAGCCGTCACTGCTCGCGGATGCGCTTGAAGCCCTGATTGCGGCCATTTATCTGGATGGAGGCCTGGAAGCCGCGCGCGCATTTACATTGCGTGCGTACGGGACGGACCTTGCAGAATCCCGGGAACTTGAGGGATTCTCGTTGGGGGAAGATTATAAGACTCGGCTTCAGGAATGGTGTCAGCGGCACTTTGACGTACTCCCGCTCTATGTCGTGATTCGCGAATCCGGTCCGGATCATCAAAAAAACTTCGAAGTGGAACTCTCAATCCGTGGAGAAGTCGTCGGAACGGGGATAGGACGAACGAAAAAAGAGGCAGAGCAGCGAGCTGCCAGACAGGCCGTTGAACGGATCCCGAGCGATTGATATATGCAGAGAAGGAGGATGGTCATGATGAAACGGCATATTGTGATGTTGTCGATGATGGTGTCGTTGTTGAGCTGGCAGGGAATGACCTTAGCTGCCAATGAGGCCCCGGTGGCCCTGCCCGCGAGTGAGCCACGGGCGATCATCAAGACGAAGTTTGGAGAGATCGAAGTGAAGTTGAACAAGGATATGGCTCCCAAGACCGTAGAGAACTTTGTCAAACTCTCGAAGGATGGATTTTATAACGGGACTATTTTTCACCGCGTGATTCCGAACTTCATGATTCAAGGCGGCGATCCCAACACCAAGGATCCCGGCAAGAGGGATAAGTATGGAGAAGGAGGTCCTGGGTATACGATCAAGGGCGAATTCAGCGATACCCCGCATAAGAGAGGGGTCGTCTCGATGGCCAGAACGCAGGATCCGGACAGTGCAGGATCGCAATTTTTCATCGTGGTGGAAGACTCACGATTCCTCGACTACAAGTACACCGCGTTCGGAGAGGTCGTGAGAGGAATGGGCGTCGCCGACAAGATCGTCACCCAGCCGCGGGATGCGAAAGATAATCCGATCGATCGCATCGAAATGACCATCACGATCGTGGAGTAGGGTTTAGGCTCAGGTATTGTTCCGAACAGTCGGTGCGTGTGCGCGCCGGCCGCTAATGGTGGTGGTGATGGTGAGGACCCGCATGGAGATGGCCGGCTGTCGGGGAAGCGGGCGCGGACAATTCATTTGGAAGAAGAATGCGGCTCCCTTCGCGAGATTCGCTTTCGAGTTGTTCCGCGATTTCCGGGTGCCGCGAGCGGATGTATCCGATAAGGCCGGTCAAGAAGCGGCGCGATTGCAGGCCCTGACCGGAAAGGGAGGTCACAAAGACCAGCGCGCGGTCCAAGACCGCTGCCGCCAGTTGTTGATCCAATAATTGGTGGGAACCCGGTCCCTCTTGCTGCTTTGCGAATGTGTCGTACTCTTTTTTGAGTTGTTCGGCGAATACCTGGGGCGGTCCTGCGGGAATGTGAAGCGGGCTGAGGCTTCGTCGCAGGTTCTGGATGGCCGCAAGGATTTCCGCATCCTGTGCATCGCGGCGCCCGTGAAAGTAGCGGAACGCCATCACCTCAATGAGGTTGAACAATGTAGCCGCCTTTTCCCCGCCCAGCTCGAACAAGGTCTTGTAAAACTCCCTCCGATCTTGACCGAATCGCTCCCCGGCGCGCTTCTCCTGATAGTCGCTATTGGATTCCAAATAGATGCAGTCCGAGTGGCACGGGATCCGGACCATCCGATGCTCGCCGCAGCACTGACTGCAGATGAGTCCGTTGAGAGCCGGACAGCGTCTCTTCCCTTTGCGACTTCCGCAATACACGCACTTGCTCATTTCTGATCCGTCCCCTTCTTGGTCCAGCCAAGACGACCGTAGTCGGACAAGTCGCGCGGTTTTTTGGCGCCTCGAGACGCAGGCGCTTCCAGGCCGTTCATTTCCGCCGCATTGCCGTATTCATAGGGGACGAGAATTAAATGGTTGCGGCGATCCACGCCGATGTCGGCGGGTGAGGGGAGAAACTCCGCAATGACATCGAATTTCTGATCCGGGCGCATTCGCCACACCTTTCCCCCAGTCAAATCCGCGATGTACAGATTGCCGTAGCTGTCGAAATCGACCCCGGCCAGATTGTTGAATCGCCTGGAGAAAAACCCATTGGAGACCAGTTCAGTGATTTTTCCCTCCGGCGTAATGTCGAAGATCTTGCCTTTATACCAGCTGGCGACAATGAGATGACCGGTCTTGGGATGAATCGCCAGTCCGCGCGGGCCGGCTAAGGCCGGATCGTGAACGAAGACAGACACCGCATGTTTTCCAAGATCCATCCGATAAATAGTATTGCCCTCGGTGTCAGAGAGGTACAGATTTGCACGGCCGTCGTAGGCGACGTCGACCAGCGAGACCGGTTGTCCGGTCTGACCAAACGATGCGAACGCCCAATTATGGAGAAACCGTCCGTTGACCTTGTCGAAGGCTCTCAGAGTGTCGATGTCAGCCACATAGAGGGTTTGTCCGACCACCGCAATACCTTTAGGGGCGTGCAATTCTCCCTCTCCCTGACCCCCTTGAATGAACTTCATGGACGCAATTTCCCCGGACCGGTCCACCTTCGTGATAAATCCGTTGTTGTCCTTTGATTCCGACTCTCCGTTGACGTTTGAGATGAAATACTGGTCCCCATCGGGGTCAGCAAGAAACGAGTGGGGATTCAAAAGCCCGGTAATCTGATTGGCGTGCAGACTCTCAGCAGGGCCAGCCAAGGCCAGTCCGGCGCAGACCAGAAGAAGCAGACGAGACGAGGTTCCTACGATCCTGACGAGGCCACGGCCGACGGTAGAAGGCTGGTCTGAAAAGGAGCAACTATAGAGGCCCGATCTCACTGACGCATCGTAATGGACGCTCGCGAAGGTGTCAAGAAAGCGCGGGCGCATCAGGCTTGTCCTCGCCCGTTGACTCAACACAAAACGCCTGATATCGTGCAGGACCCCTTTGTAATTGGGAACGTGGACTGTGCACCTTTCCGGTGCAGCAGAATCGGGAGGCTGCCGTGGCGGCGCGATTAATCGACGGAAAGATACTGGCGCAGACGGTCCGGGACCGGATCGCTAAAGATGTAGCAGAACTCCGCGCGAAGACCGGCATCAGTCCCGGCTTGGCCACGATCCTAGTGGGCGAAGACCCCGCCTCACATTTGTATGTGAAAAACAAGCAGAAGGCCTGTGATGCCGCCGGGATTTACGTAGACGATCACAAATTGCCGGTGTCGACGACGCAGAGCGAGCTGCTTGCTCTGCTCGAAAAGGCAAATCAGGACGACCGGATTCATGGCATTCTTGTCCAGTTGCCTCTGCCGAAGCATATCGACAGCAGAGTAGTGTTGGAAGCAGTTTCACCAATGAAGGATGCGGACGGATTTCACCCCTACAACCTGGGCAGGCTCGTCGAAGGGACGCCGATGTTCGAGGCGTGTACGCCAAAGGGCATCATCAAGATGATCGAGTCCACCGGCGTGGCTATCGAAGGGAAACGCGCGGTGGTCGTAGGCCGGAGCAACATCGTAGGCAAACCGGTCGCGCTGATGTTGCTCCACCGGCATGCCACCGTGACCGTCTGCCACTCGCGAACGCGTGACCTTCCGGCAGTGTGCCGGGAGGCGGAGATCTTGGTCGTCGCCATCGGCAAAGCCCGCTTCGTAACAACCGACATGGTCCGAGAGGGGGCCGTGGTCATCGACGTCGGGACGAACCGGCTGCCGGACGGCAAGTTTGTGGGCGACGTGGATTTCGACCCGGTGCGTGAGCGAGCCGGTTGGATTTCACCGGTTCCCGGCGGGGTGGGACCCATGACGATCACGATGCTGCTCGACAATACCGTGGAATCAGCCAAGCGGGTGGGTGGACAGGGATGACGTGCAGCGGGGAGTGCACATGAGCCAAAGAGTGCGGCGTTTCAAAGAAGTCCTCGACCGTGGCGGCTTCGCCGTGACCGTCGAATACAACCCGCCCAAAGGCACGAACATTGCCGGGCTATTGGCGAATGCGAAGACTTTGATAGGCCGGGTCCATGCTGTGAACGTGACGGACAATACCGCGGCGATCCTGCGTGCCAGTTCATTGTCTGTTTGCCGGCTCCTCTACGAAATGGGCCATGATCCGGTCATGCAGATCACCTGCCGAGACAGAAACCGTTTGGGGATACAGTCGGATCTTCTGGGGGCGCATCTGCTTGGCCTGCGTAATGTGCTGTGCCTCACGGGGGACTATCCGACGGTCGGAGACCATAAGGAGGCCAAACCGGTCTACGATCTGGATTCAGTCCAGGTCATGCAGGTGATTCAGGGGCTGAATAATGGCCGGGACTATGCCGGGAATAAGCTGGATGGATCGACGGAGTTCGTGATCGGCGGAGCGGTCACTCCGGAGGCGGACCCGATGGGCCCCATGCTGGCAAAATTTGAAACCAAGGTGAGAGCGGGCGCACAGTTTTTTCAGACGCAAGCGGTCTACCATCCGGAGCAGTTCACCGCATTCATGGCAGCCGTCCGGCCGTTGAAAGTGAAGGTGCTGGTCGGCATCCTTTTATTACGCACGGCCAAGATGGCGGAATTCATCAACGCGAACATTCCCGGAATCGCCGTGCCCGAGGAAATCATCGCTGAACTGCGGGCGGCTGGTCCCCAGCACGAATTGGAGGTTGGTGTGGACATCGCAGTCCGGACAATCAAGGCGGTGAGACCATTCTGCGACGGTGTGCATATCATGGCAATCAAGGCAGTCGACCGCCTGCCGGAGATTCTCACGAAGGCCGAGCTCGGGTAGGAAACTCTGTGACGGCAAGATCGTCCAACATGACCGTGCCGGAATTTCGGCGGAGAAAAGGCGGCGGCAAGAAGCTCGTGGTCGTCACGGCATATGATGCTCTCTTCACGAGGATCATCGAGGAGGCGGGTATTGAAGCAATCCTTGTGGGGGACTCACTCGGGGTGGTCGTCCAAGGGAAAAAAGATACGCTGTCCGTGACCCTGGAGGACATGCTTTACCATACCGGGTTGGTGGCAGCCGCTGCACAGCGGGCTCTCGTGATCGGAGATATGCCGTTTCTGTCGTATCAGGTCGGAGTCGACGAAGCTGTCCGGAACGCGGGACGGTTGCTCCAGGCCGGAGCAGCAGCAGTCAAACTCGAAGGAGGAAGGCCGGTGCTTCCTCAAGTGCAGGCGATGACGCGATTCGGCATCCCTGTCATGGGGCATCTCGGGATGACTCCGCAATCCGTGCACCAGTTCGGAGGCTACAAAGTACAAGGAAAGGATAAGAATCAGGCCGAGGCGCTCCTGGAGGATGCGAAAGGGTTGGAGAGCGCCGGCGCATTTGCCGTCGTACTGGAGGCGGTGCCGGCCGATCTCGCCAGGCGAGTGAGCCTGGCTTTGTCCATCCCGACGATCGGCATCGGGGCCGGGCCATCCTGTGATGGGCAGGTGTTGGTGTTGTACGATCTGCTAGGCCTTTTCGATCAGTTCGTGCCGAAGTTCGTCAAACCCTATGCTCACCTCAAGGCCGATGCGCTTCAAGCGCTGCGGAGATTCAAGGAAGAGGTCGAGCAGGAGAAGTTCCCCTCCGATCACGAAAGCTACCAGTAACACAATATCGCATCCCGGGTTTGGTCAGTGAAGTACAACCGTAATCAGCTGGAGGTAGGCGGAATGTTTTCGCGAAGCCTGCTCTTGAGATTTTTGCTTGCATGGTATCTTGGATTTTCGGCGATCATGGCAATCGCACCGGCCGACCGGCAATTCTGGGCTGTGGCGAGCGTGCTTCCAGTTCTCCTGGTCATCTTCCTCATCGTCAGCCATCGCGCCTTTCCCTTGTCGAATACGTCCTATCTCTTGATCACCCTATACTTGACGCTGCATACCATCGGGGGCCATTACACGTACGCGAAGGTGCCGGCCGGCATGTGGCTGGGACAGATCCTTGAGCTGAACCGCAATCACTTCGATCGGATTGTCCATTTCTCGTTCGGATTCTTGTTGACGTATCCGTTGGAGGAATTGTTTCGCTTGCTCACACGGGTCAAGGGGTGGGTGGCGTATTACCTGCCGGTGATTACAATTCTGGGATCTTTCCAGCACATTGGGATCCTAAGCTTAGAATTCCACGTGGACAAGTTGTCGCG
>JADMIO011153609.1_pt1 | contig 37463 bp, 39 predicted proteins | sample 8958161 | NCBI WGS metagenome assembly JADMIO01 (sample SAMN16585339, study PRJNA669376) | soil metagenome | isolation source: Crop rotation soil | place: USA: Cullars Rotation, Alabama | collected 2011 | reverse complement strand
GAAGCCGGACCACATGGCCGTCATCGACCGCCACAACATCCGGCCCATCGACATCGTCGTCGTCAATCTCTATCCGTTCGTGAAAGCGGCCGCGCGCGCCGACGTGACGTTCGATGCGCTCGTAGAAGAGATCGACATCGGCGGGCCCAGCATGGTCCGTTCCGCCGCGAAGAATTTTCAGGATGTGCTGATCGTCGTGGACCCGGCCGATTACGGACGGGTGCTGGCGGAACTGGAGCGGCCCGGCGGTCCCTCCAGGGATTTCCGTTTTGATCTTGCGCGGAAGGCGTTTGCGCACACCGCCGCGTACGACGCGGCCATCGCTGGCACGTTGTCGGAGTTCGGATCCTCGGGCGACGGGTTTGCACGGTCGGCCCCGGCGGGCTCAACGCCGGCGCGCGTCGATCTGAATCTCCGGAAGATCAAGGATCTGCGTTACGGTGAGAACCCGCATCAGGCGGCTGCCTGGTACGGCTCCGACCATCCTTTCGGCCTCGGATCCGCCGCCGTGCTCCAGGGGAAAGAGCTGTCGTTCACCAATCTGCTCGACCTCGACTCGGCCGCGCGGATCGTGCTCGAGTTCAGTGAACCGGCGGCGGCCGTGATCAAGCACACGAATCCGTGCGGGGCGGCGATTGGCGGCTCGATCGAAGAAGCCTACGTCCGCGCACGCGACGCCGACAGCCTGGCCGCGTTCGGCGGCATCGTCGGCGTGAACTCGACGATTGATGAAGCCGCGGCGCGCGCGCTTGTCGCCACGTTCATTGAGGCCGTGATCGCCCCGGGGGTCACTGAAGCAGCCCGCGCCATCCTGGCAGCCAAGCCGAACATGCGCGTCGTTGTGGCCGACTTGCGGGCGGGCGAGGGTGCGGCTGCGCGCAGGGACGTGCGGTCGATTCTGGGAGCGATGCTCGTGCAGGAACGCGACGAAGTGCGTGAGGCTCGAGCACAATGGGATGCCGCCTCCATCGGCGAAGCCGGCCTCAAAGTGCCCACGAAACGCGCGCCCACGAGCGCCGAATGGGAGGCGCTGCGGTTCGCGTGGCGGATCTGCGCGCACGTGAAGTCGAATGCCGTGATCTTTACGGACGCTACCCGCAGCCTCGCTATCGGCGCAGGACAGATGAGCCGGGTGGACGCGGTGGCGGTGGCGGTGATGAAGGCGAAGCCGGACACGTTGCGCGGATCAGTGGCAGCGTCCGATGCTTTTTTCCCGTTTCGCGATGGGCTGGACGCCCTGGCAGCCGCCGGCGCGACCGCCGCGGTGCAGCCCGGGGGATCGATGAGAGATACCGAAGTGATTGCCGCCGCCGACGAACACGGCCTCGCGATGGTCTTCACGGGAAAGCGGCATTTCAGGCACTGAACAGTCCGGGACCGGGAGGGTCCGGTCCTTAGTCCTTAGTTAGTCCTTAGTCCTTAGTCCTTGGTGCTTAGTGCTTGGCGGCAGTCCGAAGCCCAAGGACTAAGGACCAAGGACTAAGGACCAAGGACTAAGGACCAAGAACTAAGGACCAAGAACTAAGGACCAAGGACCCAGTCCTCGCCCCTCTCTCCCAGCATCGCTTTTCTCACGAGCGGCAACGGCAGGCGGCCGAAACTGATGAACGCGTCGTGGAACTGCTGCAGCGAGTATCTGTCGCCCATCTTCGCCTTGTAGTCGTCCCGCAGTTTCAGAATCATCAGCTTGCCCATTGTGTAGTAGCCGTAGGTGGGATCGGACGTGCCGCGTTTGCTTTCCGCCACCGCCGTGGGGCGCGGCTGGTACCCTTCCTTGACGAAGAACTCCTCGGCCTGCCGAATGGTCATGCCTTCCGTGTGCATTCTGATGCCCACAATGAAGCGCACGTCGCGCAGCAGCGCATCCTGCAGCTGCGACAGCCGATAGCGCGGATCGTCGGCGTGGAATCCCTCGTCGATGACCATCTGCTCGCAGTAATGCGCCCACCCTTCGCTGTTGCTCGCGGCGCCGAACACCTTGCGCACGTCCGAGGGAAGGTTCTTGCTGTAAAGGAACTGCAGGTAGTGACCCGGCCAGACCTCGTGCACCGACACGTTCGAGATGAGCGGGTAGTTCCACTGCGCCATGAAGGCTTCGGTCTGCGCCTTCGACAGCTTCGAATCCGGCAGCGTCATGCTGTAATAGGTTTCCGTGGACTTTGTCTCGAACGGCCCGGGAATGTCGATCGAAGCGGTGGTGGTGGATCGCATGAACGGCGGCGTTTCCTGGACGCGCGCCGGCGCCGCCCGGGGGATCGTGATGATGTGACGATCCTCCATGAAGCGTCCGATGGCATCGAGCCCGGCCTGGGTGGTCTCCAGCAGCCTGGCCGCCGGCGGATGGTCGGCCTCCACTGAGTCGAGGACCTGCCGTGGTGTCTTTGCCGCATCGATGACGTGCGCCGCTTCCGCGAAGGCCGCCTGGTTCTTCCTGAGGTCCTGCTCGGCGATGGCCAGCAGACGATCGAGCGGCGCCTCAACCATCTCGTCGGCAGCAAGTTTTTTGCGATACGTCTCCGCCCCCAGCGCGAAGTCGCCGTTCGAACGTTTGCTCAGATCATCCTGCAGCCATTTCTTGTAATCGTTGAAGGCCGCGGCCACGGCGTCGTTCGCCTGCTTGAATTCCGTCCTGAGCGCCGCGTCCTTCACCTCCGGGAATGCCGACGCGACCGCGTCCTCGAAGAAGCGCCGGTTGCCGTCGATCTGTTCCAGCGCAATCTGCGTGAAGATGCGTGGGGGATTGTCCAGATTCTTCCGCGCTTCGGCCAGGGCAGCAGGCATGAGCCTCTCGCGTGCAGCGAGATTCCGCATCCGCTCTTCCGGCGGCGCGAAGGTGCGCTTGATCATCAGATACGCGGTGTAGGTCAGGCCGCTGCTGTAGGTGTCGGGATCCCTGGCCCAGGGACGAATGGTCTCGAGGGTCAGCAGGCGCGAATCGATCTCATGAAGAAGCTGCTCGCGATCGAGCTGGTTCGGCGCCGAGAGCCTGAGGGGGTCGATCGACGAGATGCGGCTCCGGAACGTCCGCGCGGCGGCGACCTCCTCCTCGACGCCGCGCTTCGAATAATCTTCGAGGCGATCGTCGTACTTGTGGATGCCGAGGCCCGTTGCCCGCGTCGGTTGCCGCCTGTAGAGCTCCTCCAGATATTGATGCGCGGTCTCGGTGAAAGACGCGTCCTCCGAGGGCGCGGGCGCTTCCATGGGTCGGCTGCGACAGCCCCCCATCGCGATCGCCGCGATCAGAATCGCGCGACCGATGGGGTCAGACCCCATTTATCAGCTCCGCCGGGGTGACGCTGGAGGGGCCGAACTTACCCACGGTGACGCCGGCGGCGGCGTTGGCAAGCGTCGCAGCTTCGACGGTATCAGCACCGGCGGCCAGCGCCAGCGCCAGCGTCGCAATCACGGTATCGCCGGCGCCGGTGACGTCCGCGACTTCCCGGGCCGCTGCCGGCAGGTGTCCTTCGCTGCGGCCGTCCAGGAGCCACATGCCGGCTTCGCCGCGAGTGATCAGCACGGCGCCGCAATGCAGCCGTTCGCGAATGGCTCGCGCCGCGATTCTCGCATCGTCGTGGGTCCTGATCCTGGCGTGCGCGGCCGTCTCGGCTTCCGCATTGTTCGGGGTGATCAGCGTTGCGCCCGCGTAGTAGTCGAGATGCGGAACCTTCGGATCGACAAGCAGGGGAATCCGGCGGTCCCGTGCGATGCTCATCGCGCGCGCCACAAGAGGCCTGGTAATCGATCCCTTCAGGTAGTCGGAAATGACGATCGCCCGCGCCGTTCCGGCCGCCGTGTCCAGCGCCGAGAGGAGGGCTGATTCCACGTCGCCTCGCGCCTCGCGGTCGCTTTCGTAGTCGATGCGCGCCACCTGCTGGTTGCGGCTCGTGACCACTCGCATCTTCCGCGTGGTGGGGCGCGAGGCGTCTACGACGACCCCGGACGCTCCGATCGCGTCCGCGCGCAGCGCGTCCTTGATGCGGACGCCGTGATCGTCGCGCCCGATCAGACCGACGATCTGCACTTCGCCGCCCAGCGCGCGGACGTTGTGCGCCACGTTCGCCGCGCCGCCGGCGCGGAATTCCTCGCGCTCGAAGGCCACGACGGGCACCGGCGCCTCCGGCGAAATGCGGTCGACGCGCCCGAAGATGAAGTGATCCAGCATCAGGTCGCCGAGGATCACGATGGGCAGCCCGGCAAGCGTCGGGACGAGCGCGCGGCTTCGCTCGCGATCGACCCGGCGGAGCGCGAGCTCAGGCATGGACATCGGCCCGCGTGGCGGCTGTGCGGCTGGCGGCGTACGGCAGCGTCATGAACACGAGAAACAGCATCAGAAACTCGGAGTCGCCGAAATTGTATTCGAACAGTCCGGCCGCGAGCATCGCGATGATGCACGACATTGCCGCCGCCGCGAGAAAGCGCGCCTCCGGCACTTTCAGCCGGTGCACGAGCCCCACTCCGAGAGTGACGATCACCGCGAGCCATGCGGCCAGCGCCGGCAGCCCGCGCTCGGCGGCGATCTGCATCGGGACGTTGTGCAGATGCGGATTGACGTGCTGATCCTCGTTCGACGCCAGGAACTCACGATATCGCCGCGGCACCATCGCGGGACCGACGCCGGTGAGGGGATAGGTCGCGATCATCCTCTCGCCGACATGCAGCATGGCCACGCGATCCAGCCGTGTGGCGTCGCGCGGGTCGAAGGCGGAGTACACGCGGTCGGTGATCCGCGGAGGCGCCAGCACCAGAAACAGCGCGGCCACCATCGGCAGCACCGCCATCAGCCGGAGGTCCCCCTTCATCAGCAGCAGGAAGGTGACGCCGGCGCAGGTGCCTGCCCAGGCATTGCGCGAGAACGACGCGGCCAGCGCCGCCGCGAGCGCGGGCATCATCAACAGCGGCCAGGTGCGCTCGCGCGTGAACATGACCCGGGCGCATGCCGCACAGATCACCAGCATCAGCAACCCTGAATAGGTCATGTAATGCCCGAGAGAGCCCTGGACCCGCCGTCCGAGATTGTCGTACTGGAACACCCCGTACTCGACGACCCCGACCGCAGCGCTGATGGCGCCCACGCTGATGGCGACCTGCACCACGAAAGACGCCCGGGCGCCCCTTGCCAGGTCGTAGACCACCGGCACCAGAAGAAACAGCACCAGCTGCTTCGAGTCGATGAAGCCCGCGCCGGGGTCGCTCGAAAACGCGGCCGAGATCAGCGTGAGGGCAGCGTAGGCGGCGAGCGGAATGAAGAAGGCAGGAGCGTCAAAGCTCGTGCGGCGCAAGATGATCCTGAGGAGCCACATGAGCATGGCGAGGCCGAAAAACACGTTGGCTGCAGCAATCGAAAACTGCAGCGCTCCGACGAAGCCGAGCAATGCGGCGAAGCCGATGCGCTTGAACCAGTCGTCTTTCATCGCCCGCCTGCCATCGCCCGCTCAGCCAGAGCCGCCACCACGTCGGATGAGATACCCGTCAGGCAGCGGAAATCTCCCGGCACGCACGTGCGCTGATCGCAGGGTCTGCACGGCAGTTCGCCGGCTTCCGCGGCCTCGCTGATGAAGGACGCGCTCCTCCACGGCTGCGATCGCACGGGGAGCGTGGGCCCGTAAAGGCCCACAACCGGGACGCCGGTGGTGCCGGCGATGTGCAGCGGGCCGCTGTCGCCGCCGATGTAGAGCGACGCGCGGCCGATCAACGCCCGAAGCTCGGCAAGGTCGAACTCGCCGGCTTGCAGGACCGCGTCGCGCTGGCCCGCGCCGAGCCTCCGGCGCGCGGACTCTGCGACGAGCGCCGCCGCCGGCGCATCCGAGGGCCCTGAAGTGATGACGATTCGCCGGTGGGGGTTTGCAGACGCCAGGCGGCAGATCACGTCGACGAACGACTCGACCGGCCATCGGCGGAAGGGGTTCCTGCGCTGACGTGCACCACAACGAGCGGCGCGTCCATGTTCGCACCGGCTTCGCGAAGCCTCCGATCGACCGCCGCCGCCGCCGCCGGATCCGCCTGCATCTCGGTAGGATCGCTGCCGGGGGCGGGCGCCGGAATCCCCAGCGGCCGTAGCAGATCCCACTGGGTTTCCACGGAGTGCCGCGGGCGGAGCGCGCGCGGCCGCTCGACGCGAGTTGTGTACATCCAGCCTCGCGCTGCCACATTGAACCCGATGCGCCTGGGGGCTCCGCTGGCCCAGGTGAGCAGCGAGCTTCGCGGGCCGCCATGAAGGTCGATGGCCAGATCGTACCGCTCCCGGCGAAGCCGCCGGATGAGCGCCAGATCTGCGCGCAGCCGACGTGGAGCGCGCGGGCTGACCGCCACGATCACCTCATCCAGATGAGGATTGCCGCGGACGATCGGCGCCGATTCTTCTTCAACGATGTAGGAGAGTCTGGCGTCCGGGTAGTGCCGGCGCAAGGCGCGGATGGCAGGCGTCGTGAACACGACGTCTCCAATCAGCCGCAGCCGCACCATCAGAATATTCATGGCGGGATTGGCGTCCCAATCCCGATCTATTTCTCAACCGTCGCTTCGTCGATGAGCATCACGGGGATATCGTCCTTGATCGGGTACACCCGACGACAGGTATTGCACTTCAGGCCGGTGCCGTTTTGCACCAAAACGACCGGTGTTTTGCAGTTCGGACACGCGAGGATCTCGAGAAGTTCGGCATCGAGCGCCATTGATCAGCCCTCCAACGTCAACGAGCAAAACTATAGCAGAACGCCCCGCTCCGTCGTGACACGTGGTGCCTTTTGTGGAACAATCGATGAAGATGCGGACAACGGTTCTGGCGGCCCTGGTTGTAGCGCTGGCCGGAGGTGCGCGCATCGGCGCGCAAACCACAGCCGCGTCGCCGGACGCCGGCGGCGCCTATTATCAATTCCTCCTGGGCCTTCATCTCGAGATGTCGGGTGATGGCGCGGGGGCGGCCGCAGCCTACGAGCACGCAGAAAAACTTGATCCCGCCTCCGCCGAAGTTCCGGCGGCGCTCGCGGGATTGTACGCGCGGCTCAACCGAGGCAGCGACGCCATCGCGGCCGGCGAGCGGGCGATCAAGATTGACCCCGCGAATCCGGAGGCCAACTGGATTCTCGGAAATCTGTACGCGCGGTCGGTCGACGCGCCCACTACGCGCGCCCAGGACCGCGGCGTCTACGCACAGAAGGCGATCGCGGGGCTCGAGCGCGCGAACCCCAACGCTCACCCCGGCGTGCCGGTGATGCTCGGCCGGCTGTATATCTCCAGCCGTCAATTCGACAAGGCCATCGCGCTTCTCGGGCCCTTTGTCGAGGAGCAGCCGGATCAGATCGAAGCGGTGGCGCTGCTCGCGGACGCACTGCAGGCCACCGGCCGCCAGGCCGATGCGCTGGCGCTGCTGGAGGGATCCGCTGCGGACTCCCCCGAGTTGTACAGCACGCTGGCTGAGGTCTATGAAAATTCCGGCCGCTGGGCGGACGCCGCGAAAGCCTACGAAGGCGCCGTGGAAGATCGGCCTCAGTATCTCCCTCTCAGGACGCAGTGGGCCACGGCGCTGCTGAACTCCGGCGATCCGCAGCGGGCGCGGCAGGTCCTCGAAGAAGGCGCGGCTGGGACCTCCAGAAACGTGCGCGCGCTCTATCTGCTGGCCGAAGCCCAGCGCCGCACGCACGACAGCGCGGCGGCCGAGGCCACCGCGCGCAAGCTCATCGCGCTCGACTCGAAGAACTTGGTCGGGCATCGCCAGCTTGCGAACGTCTTCGAGGATCAGCACGACTACCAGAAGGTGATCGCGGTGCTGGAGCCGATCGTCACCGCCCGGTTTCGTGCGGCCGACGCCGCCGACATGGCGGACCGATCCTTCCGGGACTTCTATTTCGACCTGGTCACCGCCTACGAGCAGCTGAAGCAGTACGACAAGGCGCTGGCGCTGCTCGCCCAGGCGCAGAAACTCTCGCCGCAGGATCCGATGGTCGAGGTGCGGACCGCCCGCACGCAGTTGAACGCCGGCAAGAAAGCCAACGCCATCACCACGCTAGAGGGCGCGATCAAGAAATTCCCGGACGAGCCGTCGCTCAAGATCGAGCTCGCGTCGGCCTACGAGCGCCAGAAAAAGTTCGCAGAGGCCGAGAGCCTTTTCCAATCGCTGATCTCCGCCGACCCGAAGAACGCCGAAGCGCTGAACTCCCTGGGCTACATGCTGGCCGAGCGCGGGCTGCGGCTCGACGAGTCGGTGGGGCTGGTGCAGCGGGCGCTCGCGCTGGATCCAGGCAATCCGGCATTTCTCGACAGCCTTGGCTGGGCGCTCTTCAAGCAGGGCAAGTTCGAGGTGGCCGAGCAGCCGCTGCGCGAAGCCAGCGAAAAGCTGCCCTCAGTCTCGGTGATCCAGGATCATCTCGGCGATCTGCTGGCGCGCCGCGGCGATTACGCCGGCGCCATCGACGCGTGGCAGCGAGCGCTCGACGGCGACGGCGACTCCATCACGCGCCGGGACGTGGAAGCCAAGATCAGGTCGGCCCGCCAGAAATCCACCAGGAAGAAATAGTTTTTTTCGGATGCGCCGCGCCGCTCAGTCCGCGCTCCTGGCCGCCGCGCCCCTGGCGCTGACGCTGGCGGCTGTGGCCTGCGGGCCGGGCGGGCTTCCGCGCATCACGCTTCCCAGCGGCGCCGCGGCGCCGGCGGCAGATTACGCCGCGCCTTTCGCGGCGGCCACCGCCGGCTGTCGCGGCGTGCGGTCTTTCACCGCCGACCTTGCGCTCTCGGGCAGCGCGGGGCGCCAGCGGCTGAGAGGTCACGTGATTGCCGGGTTTGCCCCCGGTGCGTTGCGGCTGGAGGGGGTCGCCCCCTTTGGCAGCCCCGTTTTCATCCTCGCGGCGGACATGGGACGAGGCACGCTGCTGCTGCCGCGCGACCGGCGGGTGGTTCAGTCGGCGCCCTCCGAAGAAATTCTGGAAGCCCTGGTCGGCGTCAAGCTCTCGTCCGACGATCTGCTTGCGGTCCTGACCGGCTGCGTGAAGGCCGGAGCGGCGCCGGTGTCGGCGAAAACCTACGGCTCGGAATGGCTGGCGGTGGAGCTGAACGGCGGAGCGACGGCGTACCTGCACCGCAAGGACGCCGATTGGCCCCTCGTGTCAGCCGTGCTGGAAGGCTTGCAGATCGATTACGGCGCCAGAGTGGACGGCCTTCCGCAGCAGGTGCGCATCCGGACGTCCGATCCGCGCCAGAGCCCGCAGGTGGATCTGCAGGTACGCTTCGCGTCCTTCGAAAGGAACCCGGAGATCGAGCAGGCGGCCTTTTCAGTCGTGGTTCCCCCCGGCACGCCGCCTATCTCAGTGCAGGAGCTTCGTGAGAGCTATCACCGTTAAAGCCTTCGCGAAAATCAACCTCAGCCTTCGCATCAACGCGAAGCGCGCCGACGGATTCCACGAAGTGCAGACGATCCTGCAGGCGCTGGAGTTGTCGGATCGCGTGACCTGCAATGCCGGACGCGGGCCGTTCGAGATCCAATGCGCCACGCCCGGCGTCCCCACCGACCGGACCAATCTTGTGTGGCGCGCGGCGCAGCTCCTCTGGCACGCGGCCGGCCGCGAAGGCGAGCCTCGCGATGCCGTCGTTACTCTGGAAAAGCACATTCCGATGCTCGCGGGCCTCGGCGGCGGCAGCAGCGATGCCGCGTCAGCCCTGCTGGCCCTCCGGCGGCTCTGGAAGCTGTCCACGGAAGACGAAGAGCTGTTCGCCATCGCCGCGAAACTCGGATCGGACGTGCCGTATTTCTTCGTCGGCGGCACGGCGCTGGGCCTGGGACGCGGGGAAGAGGTCTATCCGCTGGCGGACCTGCCGCGATGGTGGGTGGTCCTGATCGTCCCGCCCTTTGGCATTGCCACAGCGGATGCCTATGAATGGCTCGACCACCTTCGTGCGCGTGCGCCTGTGGACTCGGAGCCCCGCCATCTTCCCGGCACGTGGCTGGGAAAAACCACACCACTGGTGAACGATTTAGAGCGGCCGGTTGCCGAGCGGCATCCTGTGATCGGCACCCTCACCGACCGCCTTGGCAAGCTCGGCGCGGTCCTGGCCGCGATGTCTGGAAGCGGCTCTACGGTGTTCGGCATCTTTACGAAGGCGGCCGAGGCGGAGGCTGCGCTGCGCGCGTTGAGGAAGACCGGCGCCCACGCGCTGCTGACGCGGATGCTGCCAAGGGAACGCTGAAGGAGCGGCCCAGGCCTGGTTTGGCGTTTTCCGGCCTGAACTTGCCCCTGCGTGGCCCCATCGGATAAAGTATTTGATTGCGCTGCGGTGTTCGGCCCACGCCTACAGACTCTCAGCTACCAGTTCCCAGCTACCAGCTTTCCGTAAGACGAAGCTTCGGTCACCTGGGAGCGGCAACTGGCAGATGGCACCCGGCAGCTGATAGCCGGCAGCTGGAATGTTTTTGGGGCGTGGCCAAGCGGTAAGGCGCGGGACTTTGGATCCCGTATTCGGTGGTTCGAATCCACCCGCCCCAGCCAGTTTTCTCCGCTGAACCTGAAAATGGACCGAATTGCAGGGTACGGCGAACTGAAACTGTTCTCGGGGAGCGCTCATCCGGAGCTCGCCCGCGAGATCGCACAGCATCTGGGGCTTCCGATGGGGCAGTGCCGCCTGCGGCGGTTCCCCGATTCGGAAGTGTCGTTCCAGATCGACGAGAACATCCGCGGCACCGACGTGTTCATCATCCAGCCGACGTGCAGTCCGGTGGACTCGCACATCATGGAGCTGCTGATCATGATCGACGCCTTCAGGCGCTCGTCGGCGGCGCGGATTACGGCGGTCATCCCGTATTACGGGTACGGCCGGCAGGATCGGAAAGACAAGCCTCGCGTGCCGATTTCCGCGAAGCTGGTGGCGAACGTGTTGAGCGCGGCGGGTACCGACCGCGTGCTCTGCATGGACCTTCACAAGGCGCAGATCCAGGGGTTCTTTGACATTCCGGTGGACCACCTTTTCGCCGCGCCGGTGATCCTCGATCATCTGTCGCGCCTCGATTTTCAGGACCTGACGATCGTGGCGCCGGACGCTGGCGGGGCAGAGCGCGCGCGCGCCTACGCCAAGCGGCTGGGCGGCGAGCTTGCCGTGATCGACAAGCGCCGGTCGGATGATGGGACGGCGGAGGTGATGAACGTGGTCGGCGACGTCGAAGGCCGTACATGCGTCATCCAGGACGACATCATTGACACGGCGGGAACGATCGCCAAAGCGGCGACCGCGCTTAAGGCAAACGGCGCCGCCCGGGTGTTCGCGTGCGCGGTGCACGGCGTGCTGTCGGGTCCTGCGATCGATCGGATCGAGAAGGCGCCGCTCGAAAAGCTCATCGTCAGTAATACGATTCCGCTGACGGGGGATCGCGCCAAGTGCGCCAAGATCATGACGCTGTCGGTAGCCAGGCTCCTCGGCCAGGCGATTCGGAGCATTCACGAGGAGTCGTCGGTATCGTCGTTGTTCGTATAGGAACTGGAAGCTGATCGCTGATAGCGATTGACGAGGGAACCATGGAAGCAGTACTCGAAGCGGTTGAACGAAGCCTGAGAGGCAAGAACGAAGCGCGCCGACTGCGCGCCACCGGAAAGATGCCCGCCGTGCTGTACGGCGATAAGGACAGTGGCCGCGCCATCGCGGTCGATCCCAAGACGCTGTCGAAGATCCTCCGCACGGAGCTCGGGGCCAACACGCTCATTCAGCTCAAGCTGGACGGCGGCGGCGAGACGCGCGTGCTCGTGAAGGAATACCAGATTGATCCGGTCACCCACCAGCTGCTCCACGCCGATTTCTATCGCGTCGCGATGGATAAGCTGATCCGCGTGACGGTGAGCGTGGTGCCGCGCGGCGAGCCGAAGGGCGTCAAGCAGCAGGGCGGCGTGCTGGACATCGTGCACAGGCAGATTGAAATCGAATGTCTCCCGGCCGACATTCCAGAGCATATCGTCGTGGACGTCAGCGAGATGATGGTGGGCCAGAGCGTCCGCGTCCGCGACGTGGCCAGCGACGCGAAATGGAAAGCCCTCAGCGACCCGGAGATGATGCTGCTCCACGTCATCATTCCGAAGGTCGAAGAAGTGGCGGCAACGCCTGAGGCCGCCGCTGCAGCGGCGGGCGCTGCGCCGGCCGAGCCCGAAGTCATCAAGAAGGGCAAGAAGGAAGAGGCCGAAGGCGAGGAAGCCGCGGCTGCTCCGGCGGCCAAGAAAGAAAAGAAGTAGATGGGCTTCGGGCTCAAGGCTCAGACGCGGGCCGGAGAGCCGCTGCACTAAGTACGGCAAGCGTTACGATCCAGCGCCGCCGAGCGATGGCGCCGAAGGCACCGAGCGAGGCGGTGGCAGGTCGTGGGGTGGGGCCCCACGACAATACAAAAGTGAAGCTGATCGTCGGCCTCGGCAATCCGGGCCCGGAGTATTCCGATACGCGGCATAATGTCGGATTCTGGGTCACCGACGAGCTGGCGGCGCGCCACAAGGTGAAGTTCCGGCAGTCTGCGAAGTGGCAGGCGCGCACCGCGCGGATCGCCGGCGGTGACGGCGGCGGCGACGTGCTGCTGGCCGAGCCTATGACGTTCATGAATTTGAGCGGCAGGGCGGTCCGGGAGCTCGTGACGTTTTACAAGATCGACGTTGCCGACGTGCTGGTTATCCTTGACGATGCGGATCTGCCGTTGGGAAAGCTCCGGCTCAGGATGAGCGGGTCGGCCGGGGGGCATAATGGCCTCAAGTCGATTGCCCAGGAGCTGGGCACGCAGCAGTTTTCCAGGCTGCGCATCGGCGTGGGCCGGCAGGCGGGCGAGCTGAGAAACCACGTGTTGGGGCGCTTCGACGCCGGGGAGCGTGAGCCAATCGCGATCGCCGTGAAGAGGGCCGGCGACGCCGCTGAGATGTTCGTGACGGACGGCATGCTGAAGGCCATGAACGCCTTCAACGCGCCTGAGCAAAACGGCGTCTGACCCCGCAAAAGGGGGTCAGACCCCATTTACTTCTTGCCACGCAATGCGTGGCTCCCGAGCGCGGCTTCACGGCCGTGTCGACGGATCCAGAAGGAGACTGCAAGTGAGCCAGACCAGACAGTACGAGCTTATCTACATCGTCGCATCCGACGCGACCGAGCAGCAGATCACAGACCTCCACACCCAGGTCGAGGAAATCATCGGCCGCTATTCGGGCAAGCTGGAGAAAACCGACAACTGGGGACGCCGCAAGCTGGCCTACGAGATTGGCCCGCACAAGGAAGGCACGTATGTGCTCGAGCACATCACGGGCTCCGGCGAGCTCATGAAGGAGATCGATCGCCGGCTGCGTGTGAGCGATCAGGTCATCCGGCACATCACCGTGCGGGTGGACGAGGAAAACAAGGTCATCGAGCGCGCCCGCACGCTGCGCAAGGAAAGCTCGCAGCGGAGGCGGGTGGCGCGCGGCCTGCCGCCCGAGCGCCAGCCGGGCGAAGGCCCGCAGCGCAGCGATGATGACGACGATCGGTTCACCGGCGACGTTGAGGAGGGGATGTAATGCGCGAGGGAAGAGGCGGACGCTCATCATCATCGGACAGCCGCGGCGGGCGCGGCGGCGACAAGAAGGACGACAAGAAGCGCACGTTGTTCCGGCGCCGGAAAGTCTGTAAGTTCTGCGCCGACAAGATCGACGACATCAACTATAAGGACGTGAAGCTGCTCGGCCCCTTCGTGCCGGAGCGCGGAAAGATTCTCCCGCGGCGGATTTCGGGCACCTGCGCCACCCACCAGCGGAAGCTGCAGGTGGCCGTCAAGCGCGCCCGCCAGCTGGCGCTGATTCCGTACGTGACGGAGTAGGTCCGGGGCTGTATCGCGCGCGGCGGTGGCAGGTCGCGGTTGATGGTTGTCACACCAAAGGAGCGGTAGCACTAAGTACGTCAAGCGGTACAAGCAAACGCCGCCAAGCGAGACAGAGATGTATCGAGCGAGGCGGTGGCAGGTCGCGGGGGTGGGGCCCCGCGACAACACTAAATAACGAGGCACGAAGATGGAAGTCATACTGCGAGATCACGTGGAGAACGTCGGCAAGCGCGGCGAGGTGGTGAAGGTGGCCGACGGCTACGCGCGCAACTACCTGCTGCCGCGGAAGCTGGCCCTGCCTGCCACCGCCGGCAACAAAAAGCAGATCGAGCGCGAGCGCGTGAAGCTGGACGCACAGGAAGCGCAGGAGAAGACGGCGGCCGAGGCCGCTTCGGCGAAGATGGCCGACCTGCAGGTGGTCATCACGCGCAAGGTCGGAGAAACCGACGCGCTGTTTGGATCGGTCACCTCGGCGGACATCGCCGAGGCCCTCGGTAAGCTCGGGTTCGAGACCGACAAGCGCAAGCTCGCGCTGCGGGAGCCCATCAAGAAGCTGGGCACCTACACCGTCCCGTTGAAGCTTCACCGCGAGGTCGTCGTCAATATTCCGGTGAAGGTTGTCGGCGAAGGCCGGCCGGAAGTGGCGGAATAGCTCTCGGCTTTCAGCCCGAGCTTCAGCTGCCGGCGTTCAGCTGAGGCTCAGGCTGATCGCCGACAGCTGGTAGCTGTAAGCTGGTAGCGCTCATGCCCGAATCCGTCGCCGTCGACCGGCCGCTGCCCCACAATCTCGAAGCCGAGCGGTCTGTGCTCGGCGCCATCCTGATCCACAACGACGCGTTCAACTCCGCGGCCGAGGTCCTCACCCCTCGCGACTTTTTCCGCGATGCCCACCGCCGCATCTTCGACAAGATGATCAACCTCAGCGAGCGTCATCACGCGATCGACTTCGTGACGCTCAAGGAGGAGCTGTCGAAGGCAGGCGAGCTGGAGGAGGTGGGCGGCCCCGCGTACATCGCGGCGCTGACCGACGGCCTGCCTCACGCCACCAACGTGGAGTACTACGCGCGGATCGTGCGCGAAAAAGCCACGCTCCGGAACTTGATCTTTTCCGCCAACAAGATCCTGGCAAACGCCTACGAAGGCGAGCAGGAGCCGAATCTCATCCTCGACGAGGCGGAGCAGGCCATTTTCGCGATTGCCGAGAACCGTGTGCGGGAGGGCTTCGTCTCCATGCGCGCCCTCGCGCACGCCAGCTTCGAGACGATCGAGCGCGCGCACGAGCGCAAGCAGCTCATCACCGGGGTGCCTTCGGGCTTCACGGACCTCGATGAACTGACCGCCGGATTCCAGCCGGGCGATCTGATCATCATCGCGGCGCGGCCGTCGGTGGGGAAGACGGCGCTTGCGCTGAACGTGGCGCAGCATGTCGGCACGAAAACAGGCAAGTGCGTCGGCGTGTTCAGCCTGGAAATGTCGAAGGAGCAGCTGTTCCTCAGGATGCTGACGTCGGAAGCGCATATCGACAGCCACCGGCTTCGAACCGGCTTCCTGGTGGAAAGCGACTGGGGCCGGCTGTCGCACGCCCTGGGGACGCTGAGCGAAACCAAGATCTATATCGATGACTCGCCCGGGATGGGCGTGCTCGAGATGCGCGCCAAGTCGCGGCGTCTCCTCGCAGAACACGGCCTCGATCTCCTGATCATCGATTACATCCAGCTGATGCAGGGACGCGGAAGGTTCGAGAACCGCACGCTGGAACTGGCCTCGATCTCGCGCGCGCTGAAGCAGCTTGCCAAAGAGCTCAACGTGCCCATCATCATCCTGTCGCAGCTCAGCCGCGCGCCGGAGTCGAGATCGGATCATCGACCCATGCTGTCGGACCTGCGCGAGTCAGGAGCCCTCGAGCAGGACGCCGACGTCGTCATCCTGCTGTTCCGTCCGGACCAGTATCCGGACGTGAAGCCGGAAGACGAAAACGTGGCCGAGCTGAACATCGCCAAGCAGCGCAACGGTCCCACAGGCCTGGTCCGCCTTGCGTTCCTGAAGCAGGAGACCCGCTTCGGGAACCTCGAACAGCGGCGGTAATGGCCGGCCCCACGCGCTGCACCTTCGCTCACGTCGATCTCGACGCACTGCAGTTCAACTTCCGCGCGATCTCGGAGTTTCTCGCTGCTCAGAACGGTCCGGCTGAAGCCGGACACTACCGAGGCACCCCCCCTGGGATCATCGCCGTAGTGAAGGCGAACGCGTACGGGCACGGCGCCGCCGCCACGGCGCTCGCGCTCCAGCGCGCCGGCGCGTCCATGCTGGCCGTGGCGGATATCGAGGAAGGGGTCGTTCTTCGCGGCGCGGGAGTTACCGCCGAAATCCTGATCTTCGGCGCACTGAGCGTCAGCGACGTCGAAGGGGTTTTCGATCACAAACTCACGCCCACGATTTCCACTCCGGGTGCTGCGCGCTCGCTCCAGGCCGCCGCCGCGCGGCGGGGCGTTCGGCTTGGCTGCCATCTGAAGATCGACACCGGCATGAACCGGCTTGGTTTGCGCCACGACAATCTGCAGTACACGCTGCCGGAGATTGTTGCGGGCGGGAACCTCCGGATCGACGCCGTCTACACGCATTTCGCCACTGCCGATGATCCGGATCTGCCGATCTTTCACGAGCAGTCCGCGCGGTTCGATCGCGCCCTGGCAGCGCTTCCGGCTCTCGGCGTGCGGCCGCGGCTGGTGCACGCTGCAAACAGCGCCGCCACCTTGCGCGATTCGCGCGTATGGTTCGATCTCGTCCGGCCGGGGCTGTTGATGTACGGCGTGGTGCCCCCGCCGCTGGCGGCGACCATTCCGCTGAAGCCGGTGATGTCGCTGCGCAGCCGTGTGGTGGCGGTGAAGGGCGTCAAGACCGGGGAAATCGTCGGCTACGGCGCCCGCTGGAGCGCGCCAAAGCCCGGCCGCATCGCGGTGGTGCCCGCCGGCTACGCCGACGGTCTGGATCTTCGGCTCGCGGGCCGGGGGGCGGTGCTCATCCGGGGCCGCCGCGCGCCCATCGTCGGCTCGGTGTGCATGGACATGATCATGGTGGACGTCGCGGACGTGCGGGTGGAAACCGGCGACGAGGTCGTGATCATCGGCAGCCAGGAGAGCGATCGCATCGATGTCCGGGAAGTCGCCGCCACTATCGGCAGCAGTCCGTACGAGGTGCTGTGCCGGATTGGAACGCGCATCGAGCGCCTGTACCAGTAGTCAGGTAGCGATTCGCCGAATCTCCATTCGGGATCACGGTATAGGATTGTCGGGTGAAGCCCCCGAAGACGGTGTTTGTCTGCCAGGAATGCGGCGGACAGCAGCAGAAATGGCTGGGACGCTGTCCGGACTGCGGAGCCTGGAATTCGTTCGTAGAAGAGCAGACCGCACCGCAGACGGTGCCCGCCGCCGCAAACTCCCGCTACAACCTTGTGTCCGGCAGCGCATCGGCGAAGCTCTATAGCGACATCCAGACGTCGGATGCTCCCCGCATGTCATCCGGGATTGCGGAGTTCGACCGCGTGCTGGGCGGCGGAATCGTGCCTGGCGCGCTGGTCCTTCTCGGGGGCGAGCCCGGCATCGGCAAGTCCACGCTTCTTCTTCAAGTAGCGGCGCACGTGTCCCGCAACGTCGGTCCCGTGCTCTACAGCTCGGGCGAGGAATCGGAACACCAGATCAAATTGCGCGGCGAGCGGCTCGCGGTCGACCGGGCGCCTCTGTACCTGCTGGCGGAGACGTGCCTCGAGCGCATTCTCGAGGAGATCGAGCGCCTCAAGCCGGCGCTGGTGATCGTCGATTCCATCCAGACCATCTTTTCCGCCCGTTTTCAGTCGGCGCCAGGGAGCATCGGTCAGGTTCGGGAAGTGGCCACGCATCTGCTCTTCGCCGCGAAGGGCCGGAGCATCCCCATCGTGCTGGTGGGACACGTGACGAAGGACGGCAATCTGGCCGGCCCGAAAGCCCTCGAGCACGTCGTGGACACCGTGCTGTATTTCGAAGGAGAGCGGCATCACGCGCATCGTGTCGTGCGCGCCTTCAAGAATCGCTTTGGGGCCGCAAGCGAGCTGGGCGTGTTCGAAATGACGGCCACCGGGCTGAGAGAGGTGCCGAATCCATCGCAGCTCTTTCTGGCGGAGCGATCGATCGGCAAACCGGGATCGGCCGTGCTGTGTTGCATCGAAGGCTCGCGGCCGATACTTGTGGAGGTGCAGGCCCTCGTCAGCTCCAGCACGTTCGGCAACGCCCGCCGCATGGCGAGCGGCGTCGATCCGCAGCGCCTCTCGCTGCTGCTGGCCGTGCTCGAGAAGCGCGCCGGCCTTCACCTGCTCGGCGACGATGTGTACGTCAATGTGGCGGGTGGAATGAACGTGGACGAGCCTGCCGCCGACCTCGGCGTGGTGGCCGCGGTGGCGTCCAGCGTCCGGAACCGCGCGGTGGGATCCAGCACGGCGGTGTTCGGCGAGGTGGGGCTGGGCGGCGAAGTGCGGGGCATTCCACAGCCGGCGCTGCGCGTACGCGAGGCCGCGCGCATGGGCTTCGAGCGTTGCGTGCTCCCGATGGCCAGCGCGGATCTTCCCGCGTCCGAGAGGCCGCCGCAGCTCCAGTTGATTGGTGTACGAACGGTCGATGAGGCGCTCGATGCGCTGTTGACATAAGATGAGGCGCTGATTTATGCGGTGGTCCGCACTTGCGCGGCTGTTGTTCGTCGGAGGGGTGGCGTACTGCGCCTACATGCTGCGCCCGCTCGGAGGCGGGCCCGCCCTCAACGTCGCGTTTTCCCTCATCCTGGCCGGCGTCATCATCTACCTGGAAGAGCGGCTGCATCAGACGTCGCTGGCCAACGTCTTTGGCGCGCTGCTGGGTGGAGCGTGTGGTCTGCTCATCGCGCGGATGCTGGGCGCCGCTCTCTTCTGGGCGAACACCGGCGACACGCGCGTCGTGTTCCTCCACAGCCTGATCCTCCTGGTTTTGCCGTACGTCGGCCTCGTCCTGGGCGGGAAATCCGGAGAGTGGCTGCACCCCGAGCGGCTCGCGGGGCTGTTCAGGCCTCAGGTGTCCCAGCGCCGGTATCGCATCCTGGACACCAGCGTCATCATCGACGGCCGGATTGCCGATATCTGCGAAACCGGCTTTGTGGACGGCACGCTCGTGGTGCCACAGTTCGTGTTGAAGGAGCTGCAGCAGGTGGCGGACTCCGCGGACTCGCTGCGCCGCAACCGCGGCCGCCGCGGCCTGGACATCCTGCAGCGCATCCAGAAAATGGCCGGCCTCGACGTCATCATCTCGGACGCGGACTTTCCCGACGTGCGCGAGGTGGACCTGAAGCTGATCGAGCTTGCGAAATCGCTCCAGGGCAAAATCGTCACCAACGACTTCAATCTCAACAAGGTGGCGCAGCTGCGCGGCGTGGAGGTGCTCAACATCAACGAGCTGGCGAACTCCCTGAAGCCGGTGGTGCTCCCGGGCGAGACGATGAAGGTGTTCATCCTGAAGGAAGGCAAGGAGTACAACCAGGGGGTGGCCTACCTCGACGACGGCACCATGGTGGTGGTGGACAACGCGCGCTCGATGATCGGCAAGACCATCGATGTCGTCGTCACCAGCGTGCTGCAGACCACCGCCGGCAAGATGATCTTCGGGCGCTTCATCGATGCCAATGCAGGAGCACAGTCGCAGCCGCAGCCCACGCCCATCGATCGCCGCGCGCGGCAATGAACTTCGAATTGCACATGGCAGATGGCAGAAGGCAGATTGATGGATGCAGGTTGATGTTGTAGTCCAATCTCCACTCTGCAATCACCAATCTGCAATGAAACCCTCCTTCCACTGGTTCCGCACGGTCTTCTTTCTCATTCCGTGCATTTCGGTTTACACGATTGTTCTCGGGACCCTGTCGATTCTGTCGACGTTCGTGGACCGTCGGGGGCACGCGGCCCACTGGTGCGCGCGGGCGTGGTCCTGGCTGATCCTGGCGACCACGGGTGTGGCGGTGACCGTGGAGGGGCTTGAGCGCGTCAAGCCGGATGAAACCTACGTCTTCATCTCGAATCACCAGAGCATCTACGACATCCCCGTGATCTTTGCCTCGCTGCCGTTTCAGCTGCGGATCATTGCGAAAGAGTCACTCGGCAGCTTTCCCTTTCTCGGCTGGCACCTCCGGCGGGCGGGGCATCTCCTGGTGGACCGCAGCAACCCGAATCGCTCCGGCATTCTTGCGCGTTGGAGAAAGCTGGTGTCCGACCGCATCTCGCTCATTATTTTTCCTGAGGGCACCAGAAGCGCCGATGGGCACCTGGGCCATTTCAAGGCGGGCAGCTTTCTCCTGGCGCTCGAGGCGGGCCTCACGGTGGTGCCGTTGTCGATCTCCGGAAGCATCAACGTGATGAAAAAAGGTGGCGTCACCACCCGGCCCGGACGCGTCCGCCTGATCGTGCACGAGCCGATCGTCACGCCAAGAATTGAGTCGCCGACAGTCGCGGATGCGCGGGAGGTTGCGTCAAGGCTCGAAGCGGTCGTCCGCAGCGGGGTGGAATAGACCTGGTCCTTCGCGTTTAGTCCGTGGTCCTTAGTGCTTGGTTCTTAGTCCTTGGTCGGGAGTCTGGTCAGGCCGCCGAGCCAGTCGACGTTGATTTTCCGCCGGCAGATGGAATCAACCGTTCTCCTTCCTGTTTTCAGTTCTTCTGCCGAAAAGTGTGCCGCCGTTCCACCGATGACGGCGAAGGCTCCAACCCAGAAGAGAAATGGAACGAAGCCGAAGCCAAGCAACTGGTTCATGAAGGCTGAGAGCGCGCCACACACAATCACGACGCTCAGAGCGATTCGGCGGACCGGGTCTTTCCGACGGGGAGCGATCCAGGTGCTCGCTTTCACGAATGTTGCCGCCATTAAGAACGCCGCGGGCAAAATCATTTCGCGACTGTGTGATCGAACCACCACGATCCACGATTCGATCGCTATGGCGAGTATCACGGACGGCACGACAGCGAGCCATCTGAGAGCTGCAATAGCCATCGGAAGGAGCTTCCTCGTCAAGATGTTGGCCGTTTGTCGCCAGAACCAGGCACGACTGCGGCCCTTCGGATACTCTTCGACGAGATCGCCGATGATCGCCGGATCGATTCGGGCGCGCTGCAACAGCACAATGGCACCGCTCGGGATCCGCGAAGGCGTCATATCTTCTCTCCCTTGAGCTGTGGAATACCGCGCCAGAGTTTGACGAGCGCGCGCTGGGCGTCGCGGGTCTCGCGGAGCCCCTTGGGCGTCAGATGGAAGAACCGTTTGGCCCGGCCGCCGCGCTCCGCCGTCGGTTCGCCGAGCTCAGACGAAACAAGGCCGCGCTCACCGAGGCGTTCCAGTGCCGCATAGACGCTCCCCAGGAGCACGTCACGCCCACTGTGCTCTCGGATCTCTCTTGCGATCGGGACGCCGTAAGCATCCTCGCCGAGGCGCGCGAGCGCCAGCATGACCATGAGCTCGAAGGCGCTGAGATGAGTCCGCCGGGTCATTTATTCATATAATATGAATAAAGTTGAGAAAGTCAACCAAGGACAAAGAACCAAGAACCAAGGACCAAGGACCAAGGACCAAGCACTATGAACCGAAGATGCGAACCATGGACCAAGCACCATGGACCAAGAACCACCGACCTAACCGCCCCGACCTATAATTCCCCATGCTTCGCGTCGGCATCCTCGCCGATGACCTCACCGGCGCCGCCGACACCGCCCTGCAGTTCGTGCGCGCGGGATGGCGGACTGAGCTGTTGCTGCGCCCTGGGAAAAGTGACGCTCAGGTGGTGGCGGTGACCGCCGATTCGAGGAATCTCAGCGCGCCCGACGCCGTAAAGGCGGTCGATGGTGCCGTCGGGCAGCTTCGCCAGGCGGGGGTCACGCACCTCTACAAGAAAATCGACTCGACGCTTCGCGGTCAGATTCGCGCGGAGGTTCTGGCCGCGTTGAACGCCTGGGCGCCCAACGCGATTGCCGTGGTGTGTCCCGCCTTCCCGGCAATGGGGCGAACGCTCGTCGACGGGAGGCTCTACGTCAACGGGGTCCCGGTGTCGGAGACGGTGCTTCGCGCGGACCCCGTGACACCCGTTCTTGAGAGCCATGTGCCCACACTTCTTGGCGGGTCGCACATCGCGCGCATTCCTGGAGAGTCCGCGCAGGCTCTCGCAGACCGCATCGCGACCGTCAGCATCAGCGGGCCCGTGGTTGTGGATGCGGCCGACGACGATCAGCTGAAGCGTGTAGCCGAAGCGGTGGTGCTGCTGGGCTCGCGCGCGGTTTCAGTTGGATCCGCCGGGCTGGCCCACCAGCTTGCGCGCGCGTGGTCGGTCGATCCATCGAAGGCCCTCCGTCCTTCCTCCGCGTCCTCTGTGGTGAAGGACGCCGAAGTGAGGAGTAGGATCACCATCGTAATTGTGACGTCGCTGCAGGACGTCGCGCGTCGCCAGGCGGCTGCGGTGGCCGCAGCTGTCGGCGTTGTGCACGGCCAACCGGCGTTGTCGGATTTGCTCGAAGACGATGCCTGGGAGCGCTGGTCGTCGGGGATGCTGAAGGCGTTGCCGGCCGATGCGTCGATACTGCTCTTGACGGCGCCCCCGGATCGCGAGAAGCACTTTCCTGCGGAGCTGATTCCGGGACGATTCGCGGACCTGGCGTCGCGCATGATCGGGCAGGCCGGTGCTCGCGTTGGCGGCGTCGTGGTCACGGGCGGAGACGGCGCCCGCGCGGTCGCCCATGCAATGGAAGCCACCGGGTTTCAGATTCGAGGAGAAGTCACGGGCGGAGTTCCGGTGGGGACGCTCACTGGAGGGCGTGCGGATGGTCTTCCGTTCGTGACCAAGGCCGGTGGCTTCGGAGACGCGGCCACCCTGCTGCAGGCCGTCGAGGCCATTCGCGCACTCAGAGGCGCCTCCTCTCAACAACCAGTCGAACCCCATCGCGAAAACAGGAGTCATGCGTGACGTCTTCTCGACCTCTTCCGTTGTTAGGGATCACGATCGGCGACGTAGCAGGCATCGGACCGGAGATAACAGCCAAGACGCTGCTCCGCCACCCGGAGATGCGTCAGGTGTGCAGGGCCGTGGCCATCGGCGATGCCGATGCGTTGCGGCGGGCGGTCAGGTTGATCGGCGGGGATCCTGCCGTGGTCCGAACGGTGGCTTCACCATCCGACGCGACGAACGATCCCGGCCTGGTCGAAGTGGTGCAGGAGGGCGCGGCGGTCGGACACGTGGACTTAGGCGCGATCAGCGCCGTGGCGGGTGATGCCGCCGCCCGATACGTGATTCGGGCGTGCGCGCTGGCGCGCGCGCGCGCCCTCGATGGGATCGTGACGGCGCCGTTGAACAAAGCCGCGATGCACGCGGGTGGACACAAGTGGCCGGGCCACACCGAGCTCCTCGCGCACGAATTCGGCGTCGACCGCTACAGCCTGGTGCTGTCCGCGGGCGATCTATATCTATTTCACATCACGACGCACGTATCGCTTCGGCGCGCCATCGACCTGCTGACGCAGGAAAGGATTCTCGAGGTGCTGCGGCTGGCGGCCAGTTTCGCCCGCGGACTGGGCACGCCCGGGGAACGTATCGGCGTGGCCGGCCTGAACCCTCACGCGGGTGAGAGCCGCCTGTTCGGCGACGAGGATGCTGACGTCATCGAGCCGGCGCTGCGGGCGGCGCGCGCCGAGGGCATCAACGCCGTGGGGCCCGTGCCCGCCGATGCGCTGATGCCGGCTGCGGTGCGAGGGCAATTCAAGCTCGTGGTGGCGTGCTATCACGATCAGGGTCACGCCCCCTTCAAAGCGGTGTACGGAGATGCGGGCGTGAACATCACCGCCGGACTGCCCGTCGTTCGGGTGTCCGTGGATCACGGGACCGCGTTCGACATCGCTGGCAAAGGCATCGCCCGTGAAGCCAGTCTGGTGCTGGCTATCGAGCGCGCCGCCGCACTCGCCCCCGGCTGGCGCACCGTCTAGCGTCGTCTGCAGTCCCAATCTGCAATCTTCAATCTGCAATCAACAATATAATTCCCTTCCATGTGGGTCTCGGCGATTCTGGCGGCAGGCGGCCGCGGCGGGCGCATGGGCGCCGCCGTGCCGAAGCAGATGCTGATGATTGCCGGCCGGCCCATCCTCCAGCGCAGCTTCGACACTCTTGCCTCTCTCGATCGCGTCTCCGAGATCATCGTCGCGCTTCCCGGCGAGCTTGCCGCCGATCCTCCGTCATTCCTGGCGACCAACGCGCGCGTGAAGGTCGTTGACGGGGGCGCCACGCGGCACGCATCGGTGGCGAAGGCGTTTGCCCTCCTCGATGGACGCCGGACAGAGCGAGTGCTCATTCACGACGCCGCGCGTCCGCTGGCTACTGCGGGTCTGTTCGAGCGGATGATTGATGCCTCCCGGAAGACCAGCGACGCGATTGCCGCGATGCGCGCCGTGGACACCGTCAAGCAGGGCGGGGCTGCTGCGTCTGACTCGCAATTTCCGGTCATCGATCGCACGCTGCCGCGAGAGTCGATCTATCTTGCGCAGACGCCGCAGATATTTTCTTACGACCACCTCGCCAGGGCGATCGCGCTGGGCCGAAAGTCTCCCGAAGCCACCGATGAAGCCACGCTTGTGGAGCAAGCGGGATTTCCCGTCAGTCTGGTGGAAGGCGAGCCGAACAACATCAAGATCACGACGGAGCAGGATCTCCGCGTGGCGGAAACGCTGCTCTCGAAAAACGGTGCGGTGGCGACGCACCCCGTGTCTCTCCCTAGAATCGGTGTCGGCTACGACCTGCACAGGCTCGAAAAGGGGCGAAGGCTTCTCCTAGGCGGCGTGGAGATTCCGCACCCCACAGGCCCGATCGGCCACTCGGACGCGGACGTCCTGTGTCACGCGCTCACGGACGCCATCCTTGGAGCGGCGGCGCTGGGCGATATCGGCCGCCATTTTCCCGACACGGATTCGCGCTGGAAGGACGCGGACAGCCTGCGTCTGCTCAGCAGCGCTGCAGGCATCGTGAGGGCGGCCGGCTTTGTCATCGTGAACCTGGATGCGGTGGTGATCGCGGAACTGCCCAGGCTCTCGCCTCACATCGACAACATTCGTCTTACCCTCGCTCGCGCACTTGGCGTGGATGTGGGCGTCGTCAGCATCAAGGGCAAGACCAACGAAGGTGTGGACGCGCTCGGCAGGAATGAAGCGATTGCCGTCCACGCCGTGGCGCTCCTGACCGCTGCGCCCGAACGTCCATCCGCATGAGAGTCAGATTCGCGCCAAGCCCCACCGGGCACCTTCATGTCGGGAACGTGCGGACCGCGCTGTTCAACTGGATGCTCGCGCGCGGCAGCCACGGCACGTTCATTCTGCGCATCGAAGACACAGACACCGAGCGCTCCAGCGTAGAGTCTGACGCCACCATTCTTGAAGACCTCCGCTGGCTGGGGCTGGATTGGGATGAGGGCCCGGTGGTGGGAGGCCCCGTGGGGCCGTATCGCTCCTCGGAGCGCCTCGGGAAGTATCAGTCGCGCGCGCGCGTGCTCCTCGCACAAGGGAAGGCGTACTACTGCTTCTGCACGCCCGCGCAGCTCGAGACCGAGCGCAAAGAGGCGTTGGCCGCCGGCCTTCCGCCGAAGTACTCCCGCCGCTGCGCCGGCCTGGATCCGGCCGCCGCGGGCGCGCGGGTCAGCGCGGGAGAAGCGGCCGCAGTGCGCTTCCGGACGCCCGACGACCGCACGATCACATTTCGCGATCTCGTGCGCGGCGATATCACCTTTCACACCGACGTCATCGGCGATCAGGTCATCATCCGTTCCGACGGCTACCCGGCCTACAACTTCGCGGTTGTGGTGGACGATGGCCTGATGGGAGTCACGCACGTGGTGCGCGGCGAGGATCACATTTCGAATACGCCACGCCAGATTCTCATTTACGAGGCGGTCGACTTTCCGACGCCGCAATTCGGCCACGTGGCCATGGTAATGGGCCCGGACCACACCAAACTCTCCAAGCGGCACGGGGCCACGTCCGTTGATGAATTCAGGGAGAAGGGCTATCTGCCGGAGGCGCTTCTCAACTACCTGGCGCTGCTCAGCTGGTCGCCCGGCGAAAATCAGGAGCTGATGCCGTTGAGGGACATGGCTTCCCGCTTCAGGCTGGAAGACGTGGGGCACAGCGCGAGCGTCTTCGACGAAGAGAAGCTCGCGTGGGTCAATCGTCATTATCTGAAGGAGGCTGCGCCGGACCGGTTGGCCGCGTTGTGTGCCCCGTACATGGAGCGCTCCGGCTATGCACGTCCAGGGCTCACGGCTGAAGGCCTGGCGTTTCTGTCGAGCGTGGCGCCGCTCTTCAACACGTCGATCGATCGCCTGGATCAGGCGCCGAAGCGCCTGCAGCAGCTGTTCGAGTACCAGCCCGCAAAGGCATTGGCGGGCGACATCGCGCTCCGGGCCGAGGCCGACACACCCGCGGTCCGGCAGGTGATCGACGCCCTTGCCGAGGAGCTCGATCAATCACCGCGGCTCACCGACAAGGACATGTTCCGGGCGCTTGCGAATCGTGTGAAGGGCAGGACGGCTCAGAAGGGCAGGGCGCTGTTCCACCCGATCCGCCTTGCCCTGACCGCAGCAGGTGATGGCCCGGAGCTGGATCTGCTGGTTCCGGCCATCGAACGTGGAGCCGATCTGCCGGCGAACGCCGGCCTGGCGCCCATCGCGGGGGCGCGCGAGCGCGTGAGGAGCTTTATTGCGGCGCTGGCGGCTTGATTTCCAGAGCTGCCTTGATCGCGTCGAAGAAGGTGTCCGCGATTTTCTGATAGCCCTGCGCGGTGGGATGCTTTCCGTCCGGCCCAATGAGGCTCAGCGGAATCGTCTTCTCCAGATCGACAAGGTCGACATTCTGTGACGCGGCCATCGATCTGATCCTCTCATTCAGGATGGGAACCGCAGGCGCGGCGTCCCGAAGATTGAAGAGGCTGCCGTTCAGGGGGGGAAGGGTGGCGATGAATACGCGCGCCCCGTGCGCCTTCGCGTACTGCACCATGTTCGCCAGCGCGTCCACGGCGCTGTCGATCGTGGCCTTGTCCTGAGCGCCCAGGATGTCGTTCGTGCCCTCGAGCAGCAGCACCACCTCGGGCGCGGCCTGGAGGAACGCCGGCTGAAATCGATACTTGCCCTCCCCGGTGGGCTCCCCGCTTTCAGGTTCGTTGACCATCGTGATCGTCTGCAGCTCATAGCGGGCCTGCAGTTTGGCCTTGAGCTTGGTCTGGTAGTTGTCCGGCTGGACCGGCGACGTGGTTCTCAGGCCAAGCTTCCCCTCCGTGAGGCTGTCGCCGAACGCCATGAACCGCGTTTTCTGAATTCTGGGAATGTCCGCGACGACGGCTTCGAACGTGCAGCTTGCTTTGCGCGCAAGCCCGTCGACGGCCTCGCAGGTCACGGTGGTCTTGCCGACGGGAAACTGACTTCCCGGCGGAGGCGCGCAGCTGACGCTGACGGGAGACTGGCCGCCCTCCGCGGAGGGAATGTCGAAATCCAGCGCAGGGAGGCCGGCGACGCGGGCTTCACCGGACAGATCGGCCGGACAACTGATCGTCGGCGGACTGGGCACCACGGGCGTAGGCACGGGCACCGGCGCCGGCCGGCTGCCGCAATTGAGCGCCGCGGCGCTCGCGATGACGATGGCCGCGCGTCGCATCAGTTGAGCGATGGCGGTTTGACTTCGAGCGTCGCAATGATCGCTTTCAGCCACTCATCCGCCATCAGCGAATAGGCCTCGGAGCCGGCGCGGGGATGGATGCCGTCCGCGCTCAGCATCGAGGCCGGCACGACAGCGTTGATGTTCACCAGCGTCACGCTTTGCTCGTCGGCCAGCGCTCGAATGCGCGTGTTCAGGACGGGGATCGCCGCAATCGCGGCCGGAGTCACCGGCGGAGCCAGCGGAGTGACGGTTCCGAGAAATACGCGAGTGCCCCTCGATTTCGCGAAGCCGATGTCGAATCGCAGCGCGTCGATGACGCTGTCCATGGCCGCGTTCATTCCCTGAACTGTTTTCGCGTCAGGCGCGGTAATGTCGTTCGTCCCCTCCAGCAGAAGCAGCACCTCCGGGTTGAAGAGGCCCCATTCGTTCTGGAGCCGGAGCTTGCCTTCTCCGGCCAGCTCGCCGCCCCAGCCGCTCGCCACCATCGTGATGGCCTGATCCTGATAACGCGAAGTCAGTTTCGCGTTCAGCAATTCGGGATAGCTGTTTGCGGCATTGAAGTGCTTGTCCGGCACCAGGATGATCGACGGCCGGAGATTCTTCGTGACACCTTCGGTGATGCTGTCGCCAAGTGCCATGAATTTCGTTTTCAGGAGCTGCGGGACCGGCGTCACCACCACCGAAAAGCTGCAGAGCCCCTTGTGGCCTCGGGTATCGGTGGCTTCGCACGTGACGGTCGTGACGCCGTTCTTGAATTCCGATCCGGTGCCCGGCGTGCAGAGCACCACCACCGGCGGTGATCCTTTGCTGGCCACCGGCACGTCGTAGACCACCTTCGGGTTCGAGGCGGCATGCGCGGTCACGCTGATGCTGGCCGGACAGCTGATGGTGGGATCTTCGATGATCGGGCTGGGCTGGACGGTGGGCGTGCTGCCGCAGCCGGGCGTCAGGATCACGGCGATCGAGGCCGCAATGAGGCTGGAACGTCGCAGAGTTTTCACGGAAGGGCCGTCTTCGCCTCGAGCGTCGCCTGAATCGCTTTCATCCACTCGTCGGCGACAACGGCGTACCCCTGGGATGTGAGGTGGGTGCCGTCGCTTCCCACCAGCGACAGCGGAACAACCTGGTTGAGATCCACCAGTGTCGCGCCCTCCTGAGCCGCCATCGTCTTGATCGAGCTGTTGAGCGTGTTGACCGCCGGCGCCTGAAAGAAATGATTTTTGTCTGGATCGAGCGGCGTCAGCGTGCCGAGAAACACTTTAACACCGCGGCTTCGGGCCGTGACGCACATGGTGCGGAGCGCGTTCAAGGCGCTGTCGATCGCCGCCTGCATCTTGGTGGGATCCGAGGTGTGGAGCAGGTCGTTCACCCCTTCCAGCAGCAGGAGGGCGTCGGGATTGTACGTGGCGAGCGCTCCCGGCAGGCGGTTCTTGCCCTCGCCGGCTTCTTCGTTGCCCCAGCCCTGCGCGATCACGGTGGTGATCTGATCCTGGTAGCGCGCCGCGAGCTTCAACGACAGCTGCTCCACGTAGCTGCTCGACGTGTTGAAGGTCCCCGACGGGACCAGGACAACCCCGCCTGCGGTGACGGACGTTTTCCCTTCCGTGAGGCTGTCGCCGAACGCCATGAATTTTGTTTTCAGCAGCTGTGGAATCGCGGTGACCGCTACGGAAAACGAGCAGCTGCCTTTGTGCTGGCGGCTGTCGACCGCTTCGCATGTCACGGTGGTCGTCCCGGCTTTGAACTCCGTGCCGGACGCGGGTGTGCACGTGACCGTCACAGGCGGCGCCCCTTTTTGCGGCGCTGGAGTATCGAACGCAATCGTGGGACTGCTTCCGTTGTGCGCGGTCACGGCGATGTTTTCAGGGCAGCTCACTGCAGGGTCGTCGATGACTGGACTGGGCTGCACTGTGGGACCGCCGCCGCAATTCACTGCCGCCGCCGCGCCGGCGGCCACGAGAAGATGCTTGAGTCCCACTGGTCAGGCTTATCGTCCCTTCGGACTCCATTATTATGTCCCAGCGTGCTCATATACGGGATCAATGCCGTGATCGAGGCGTTGCGCGCCGGGCGTGTATCGTCGCTTCGCGTCAGCAGGCGAAGCGATGAGCGCATGCGCGCACTTCTGACGGAGGCGCAGGAGCGCGGCGTCGCAGTCCGCCGGGTCGACCAGAACGATCTCGATCGCCTGGCGCCCGGCGCTGTCCATCAAGGCGTCGCGGCCGAGGTGGCCGCTGCGCGCGACTACGATGTCGCCGATCTGGTGCGGAGCGCGACGGCGCCGGCGCTGCTGATCGTCCTCGACGGCATCGAAGACCCGCAGAACTTCGGCGCCATTCTCCGCACGGCCGACGCCGCGGGCGTGCATGGCGTCATTCGACAGTCGCGCCGATCGGCCGCCCTGGGGGAGGCGGCGGCGAAAGCCTCGGCCGGAGCTGTGGCGCACGCGAAGATTGCCACCGTCGTGAACATCGCGCGCGCGATCGAAGAGTTGAAGGACTTGGGAGTCTGGACCGTGGGGCTCGCGGGGGACGCGCCGGCCACATACGACCAGTTGGATCTCACCCTTCCGACGGCCCTGGTGCTGGGCGCCGAGGGAAGCGGGCTGCGGCGGCTGGTGCGGGAACGCTGCGATTTCCTTATGAAAATTCCGATGCTGGGTCGTATCGAGAGCCTGAACGTGTCGGTGGCGGCCGGAATCGCCCTGTTCGAGGCCGTCCGCCAGCGGAAAGCCGGAAAAGGCTAAAGACCCTTGTTTTGTCCGTGGCATACGTTGTGCTAAACTCGACTTTTTGTCTGGCTGGCGTAGCTCAGCCTGGTAGAGCAGCTGATTTGTAATCAGCTGGTCGGGGGTTCAAATCCCTTCGCCAGCTCCATTTAGCCTCACGCTTAGCAGAGATTAGGCGGGCTCGAGACGGGGTGCAGTAATCGGTCTGCAGGAAACAGCGCAAAAAGCATTTGCGATCGTGGGTTCGCCTCACCCCAAGAGGTCGCGGAGCGGCGCGGGCGTAGGCCCGCGAGCGGAGCGGCCCAGCCGGGCGCGAGGGTCTCGCGAGTGAAAACGGGGAGGTGGCGGAGCGGTCAATCGCAGCAGACTGTAAATCTGCCGCCCTAGCGGCTACGGAGGTTCGAACCCTCCCCTCCCCACCATTCGACTCGGCCCTTCGGGCCTCGCTCATGGCGGGCCACATGGGCTGAAACGAATGCGGCGGATGGCCGGACTGCAGTCGAGGGCGAAGTGGGCAGCGCGTAGGCGGGAGTAACTCAGTGGTAGAGTCACAGCCTTCCAAGCTGTTGGTCGCGGGTTCGATCCCCGTCTCCCGCTCCATTCGACTCGCCTTCGACGCGGGCCACCGAAGGTTGAAGGCCAGCTCATGGCGGGCCATTTGAGTGACGGGCCGGTGGAAGGCACGCCCTGAGCGAGCGACGCGAGTCGAAGGAAGCGAGTCGAAGGGCCGATGTAGCTCAGTTGGCAGAGCGCGTCCTTGGTAAGGACGAGGTCACCGGTCCGATTCCGGTCATCGGCTCCAACCTCCGCTCGCGAGACCGCGAGCGAGCTACGGTTGGCGAGCCAACCTTCGTGCGGAGGCTGTCCACCGAAGCGCGGGGCGCGAAGGTGGACGGCTGGCGAGCCAAGCGAAGGTGGACGTGGGCGGGCCAGCTAACGAAGGTTGTCTGCCGTAGCACGGAGCGCGAAGGCGGATAGACGACATAACGGTTTGGGTATTTCATAGCAACGGAGAGGCGCAGGCATGTCGAAAGAAAAATTTGATCGCTCAAAACCGCACGTCAACGTCGGCACCATCGGGCACATTGACCACGGCAAGACCACCCTCACGGCGGCGCTGACCAAGGTCTCCGCCGACAAGGGCTGGGCGAAGTTCGTTCCCTACGACGAGGTGGCGAAGGCGTCCGAGTCGCAGGGCCGCCGCGACGCAACGAAGATTCTGACCATCGCCACCAGCCACGTGGAGTATTCGACGCCGAACCGCCACTACGCGCACGTCGACTGCCCGGGCCACGCCGACTACATCAAGAACATGATCACCGGCGCCGCGCAGATGGACGGCGCCATCCTGGTCGTGTCGGCCACCGACGGCCCGATGCCGCAGACCCGTGAGCACGTCCTCCTGGCGCGCCAGGTGAACGTCCCTTACCTCGTCGTGGCGCTCAACAAGGTGGACGCGGTGGACGATGCGGAGCTGCTGGACCTCGTGGAGCTCGAAGTGCGCGAGCTGTTGAAGTCCTACGGCTTCCCTGGAGATGACCTGCCGGTGGTCCGTCTCTCGGCGCTGAAAGCGCTGAACGGCGAACCGGGCGGGGCCGAAGGCGTGCTGAAGCTGATGGAGGCGCTGGATACCTACATTCCGATGCCGCAGCGCGAAGTGGACAAGCCGTTCCTGATGCCGATCGAAGATGTGTTCTCGATCTCGGGCCGCGGCACCGTGGTGACCGGCCGCATCGAGCGCGGCAAGGTCAAGGTGGGCGAGGAAATCGAGATCATCGGCTTCGGTCCGACGAAGAAGAAGGTCGTCACCGGCGTCGAGATGTTCCGCAAGCTGCTCGACGAAGGCACGGCGGGCGACAACGTGGGCGTCCTCCTGCGCAGCACGGAAAAAGAGGAAGTGGAGCGCGGACAGGTGCTGGCCAAGGGCGGATCGATCACGCCCCACACGAAGTTCAAGGCCACCGTGTATGTGCTGTCCAAGGAAGAGGGTGGACGCCACACGCCGTTCTTCAACGGCTACCGTCCCCAGTTCTACATCCGGACGACCGACGTCACCGGCTCGCTGCATCTCCCCGAAGGCGTGGAGATGGTGATGCCGGGCGACAACACGGACATCACCGGGGAGCTGATTACGCCGGTGGCGATCGAGAAGGGCTCGCGCTTCGCGATTCGTGAAGGCGGCCGCACGGTGGGCGCCGGAACGATCACGGAGATTGTGGAGTAACGCGGGGCATTTATGCGAGACATCATTTCCCTGGCGTGCACCGAGTGCAAGCGCCGGAACTACAGCACGACGAAGAATCGAAAGAAGTCGTCCGAGCGCATCGAGATGAGCAAGTACTGCCGCTTCTGCCGGAAGCACACGGGGCATAAGGAAACCAAGTAAGGTAGAAAGTAGAAAGTAGAAAGTAGAAAGTAGAAAGTAGAAGGTAAGCCGCGAGCGGCGCGGGGCGAAGGGGTCCCCGCCAGCGAGCGGCTGGAGCGGGGTGAGGGGCCCCCGCGACTGAGTAGTAGGCCAGTAGCTCAATTGGTAGAGCACCGGTCTCCAAAACCGGGGGCTGGGGGTTCGAGACCCTCCTGGCCTGCCATCCGCCGCCGCGCCGGTGAATTCAGGGCGCTTTGGCGTGATGTCTCGCCGAAGCTGCCGAAGAGTGAACGCAGCGAAGGCGGACAGCCTTCGCGAGGGACGGACTGGGAACTGGCAGCTGGAAAAGCCGCGAGCGGCGCGGGGCGCAGGGGCCCCCGCAAGCGAGCGGCCGGGGCGGGGCGAGGGGCCCCCGCGACTAAAGTTGAAAGGCCCCCGCGACAATAAAAGATGGCAAACGCAGTGGCAGACAACATCGGGGAAGCGCGCGAAAACGTCACCGGCTGGTGGAATCGCAGCCGCACGTTCCTCACCGAAGTGCGGAACGAGCTGAAGCGCGTCACCTGGCCGTCGCAGAAGGAAGTTTACGCGACGACGATCATGGTGATTCTGACCTCGGCGTTCTTCGGACTCTTCCTGTGGCTCGTCGATCTCGGCCTGACAGAGGCTGTGCGGTGGGTGCTGACCCGTTTTGGCGGAGCTAGATGAGCGCAATGACCGACGTCAGCCAGAAGCAGTGGTACATCGTCCACACCTATTCGGGCTTTGAGAAAAAGGTGGCCGAGTCGCTGGGGCAGCGCGTGGCCGCGTACGGCCTGCAGGATGAAATCGGCGAGATTCTGATTCCCACCGAAGACGTCGTGGAGATGCGCGCCGGCCGCAAAGTGGTCACGCCGAAGCGGTTCTTCCCCGGCTACATCCTTGTCGAGATGAACATGTCCGACAACGCGTGGCACGTGGTCAAGAACACGCCGAAGGTCACCGGCTTCGTGGGCGCGGGCGTCAAGCCGACGCCGCTCAGCAAGGAAGAGGTTGAGCAGATTCTCGATCAGGTGAAAGAGGCCGCCGAGAAGCCGAAGCCGAAGTACATGTTCGAGAAGGGGGAGCAGGTGCGGATCAACGAGGGTCCCTTCACCAGCTTCAACGGCGTGGTGGACGAGGTGAACCTCGACAAGAACACGCTCAAGGTCATGGTGACGATCTTCGGCCGCGCCACCCCGGTGGAGCTCGACTTTCTGCAGGTGGAAAAGATTTGATGTTTCACCACAGAGACACGGAGACACAGAGAAATTTTTTTCTTCAAGAAAAGAACGAAGCTCTGCGTCTCTGTGACTCTGTGGTGGGATAGAAAAAAGACATATGGCGAAAAAAGTAACGGCGATGGTGAAGCTCCAGATTGCGGCAGGCAAGGCGACGCCTGCGCCGCCGGTGGGAACCGCGCTCGGCCCCCACGGCGTGAACATCATGGACTTCTGCAAGAACTTCAACGCGAAGACCGCCGGCCAGGAAGGGTTGATCATTCCGGCCGTCGTGACGATCTACGCCGACCGCTCGTATAGCTTCATCACGAAGACGCCGCCGGCGTCGATTCTGCTGAAGCGGGCGGCGAACATCGCGAAGGGATCCGCTGAGCCCAACAAGAGCAAGGTAGGCACCGTCACCGCCAGGCAGGTGGAGGAAATCGCGAAGGTCAAGCTGCCCGATCTGAACTGCGAGAACCTGGAGGCCGCCATCAAGACGGTGGCCGGGACGGCGCGGTCCATGGGGCTGGACGTAGTGCAGTAGTCGACAGTCGGAAGTCGGAGTAGTCGCACTAAGTACGCCAAGCATTGCGATCAAGCGCCGCCGAGCGATGGCGCCAAAGGCGCCGAGCGAGGCGGTGGCAGGTCGCGGGGGTGGGGCCCCGCGACAATAAAAATTAGAGTGGGAGAGTCGGGCTCGTCGGCTCGTTTGCACCACAGGAGGTCAGTACGTGGGTAAGAAGTTCGAAGCCGCCAAGAAGCAGGTTCCGGAGCGTCCGCTGACGATTGAGGAAGCGATTCCCCTGCTCCAGAAGGTCAAATACGCCAAGTTCGATGAGACCGTCGAGCTCACGGCCCGTCTGGGCGTCGATCCGAAGCATGCGGATCAGATGGTCCGCGGCACCGTCGTGCTGCCGCACGGCCTGGGCAAAAGCAAGAAAGTGCTGGCGATCGCATCGGGAGAGAAGCAGAAAGAGGCGTCCGACGCCGGCGCCGACCACGTGGCCGGCGAGGAAGTGGTGGAGAAGATTTCCGGCGGCTGGATGGATTTCGACGCCGTGGTCGCCACGCCCGACATGATGCGCGCCGTCGGCCGTCTGGGCAAGGTGCTCGGCCCGCGCGGCCTGATGCCGAACCCGAAAACCGGCACCGTCACATTCGACATCGGCAACGCGGTGAAGGAAATCAAGGCCGGCAAGGTGGAGTTCCGCGTCGACAAGACCGGCATCATCCACGCGCCCGTGGGCAAGACATCGTTTGCTTCGGGCTCGCTGGTGGCCAATGCGCACGCGCTGGTGGACAGCATCGTGAAGGCGAAGCCCGCGGCCGCCAAGGGGAAGTATCTGAAGAGCGTCACGCTGTCCTCGACCATGGGTCCCGGGATCAGGATCGATACAGCGCATCACGACGTCGCGGTAAAACACTGACGCTGCACGGCAAGCGTTTCGAGCAAACGCCGCCAAGCGAGTCAGAAATGCCGCGGGCGGGGCGGTGGCAGGTCGCGGGGGTGGGGCCCCACGACATAACTAAAAGAAGTGAAACTTTAATGGCTGTTACACGCGCACAGAAAGAGGCCGAGCTCACGGAGCTCGAAGGTGGGTTCAAGGGGTCGGAGAGCGCGATCCTGGTGGACTACCGCGGGCTGAACGTGCCGCAGGTCACCGATCTGCGGCGGCAGCTGAAGGCCGCCAAGGCAAGCTACAAAGTGGTCAAGAACACCATCGCGCGGCGCGCCGTGAAGGGCACGCCGTTTGAGGCGCTGAAGGATCAGTTTGTGGGCACCACCGCAATCGCCTATACGGGTCATGACGCGGTGCTGCTTGCGAAGACGCTGACGACCTTTGCGAAGACCGCGCCGGCGCTCACCATCAAGGCGGCCATCGTGCAGGGACGCGCGATCAAGCCCACCGAGGTGACGGAGCTGGCGGCGCTGCCCGGCAAGCCGGAGCTCTACGCGAAGCTGTTGTTCCTCCTCCAGGCGCCCATGATCCAGCTGGTGAGCGTGCTCAACGCCGCGCCGCGCGATCTCATGAACGTCCTGGCGGCGGCGGAGAAGAAGAAGAGCGAGGCCGGGACTGGCGAATAGGGATTCGCGACTCGGGATTCGGGATTCGACCGGCAAGCTGCCGCACTGAGCAGCAAGTTATTACGACCAAGCGCCGCCGAGCGAGACAGAGAGATATCGAGCGAGGCGGTGGTAGGTCGCGGGGGTGGGGCCCCGCGACAAATTGAAAAGATAGACGCGGAATCATACGGATGAGCTTGTTATAACGAGACGGCGCCGAACCCGACCCCGCGTCAGCGGTCGAGGGTGAGGTGGCAGGTCGCGGGGGTGGGGCCCCGCGACACATTGAGAAAAGGAAGAGAGCAATGGCCGAATTGAACCAGCAGCAGGTGGTCGACTACATCAAGGGTATCAGCGTGCTCGAGCTGTCGCAGCTCGTGAAAGCGCTCGAGACAGAGCTCGGCGTCTCGGCGGCGGCAGCGATGCCGATGGCCATGCCGGGCGGCGGCGGCGGCGCGGCCGCGGCGGCGCCTGCCGAGGAGAAGACCGATTTCACCGTCAGCCTCGTCAGCTTCCCGGCCGACAAGAAGATCAACATCATCAAGGCCGTTCGTGAAGTCACCAGCCTCGGACTGAAGGAAGCCAAGGATCTCGTCGAGGCGGTGCCGAAGGTCCTCAAGGAAGGCATTCCGAAGGAAGAAGCCGAAACGATCCGAAAGAAATTCGACGAGGTCGGCGCGAAGGTCGAAGTCAAGTAGCCGTCAGTCATGGTCGTCAGCCGTCAGTGGCCACGCTGTGGCCTGACGGCTGATGCCATTTGTGTCTCTACCGACTGGCACCTGTTTGACTGTCGACTGTCGACTACCGACTGTCGACTCCGATTTTCTGCTTTGGCACGCGGGAACACGGCTCGCCTTGACTGGCCCTGAGCCCGACGCCCGCAGCCGGGAGTCCATTGATGTACAGCCTTCCAAAGAACGTCTACCGCGAGCGGATCGACTTTTCGAAGATCAAGACCACGGTTCCGATTCCGAACCTGATCGAAATCCAGAAGAAGTCCTACGAGCGTTTCCTGCAGATGAACCGCCTTGCCTCGGAGCGCGAGGATGCGGGGCTGCAGTCCGTGTTCAAGTCCGTCTTCCCGATCAGCGATTTCCGAGAGAATTCGTCGCTCGAGTTCATCGAATATTCCATCGGCAACTGGGAGTGCAAGTGCGGCAAGCTGCAGGGGCTGCACCACCTGCGCAAACCGTGCGCGGGCTGCGGCAACGTGCTGATTGCCGATCCGTACGGCGACCGTGAAGTCCTCTGCCCCCGCTGCGGCCGTCCCAACATCGTCGAGGGCGACATCTGCGACATCTGCGGGAACACCGTCGCGCTGAAGCTGAAGTACGACGTGGACGAGTGCCAGGAGCGCGGCATGACCTTCGCCGTGCCGCTGAAGGTCACCATCCGCCTCGTGGTGTGGAACAAGGATCCGGAAACCGGCGCCAAGACCATCCGCGACATCAAGGAGCAGGAAGTCTATTTCGGCGACATCCCGCTGATGACGGAGAACGGCACCTCTTTCCAGCACAGTGGGATCCGAAGCTTGGAATTCACGTGACTTGAAGTCGCGGC
>JADMIO010833500.1_pt1 | contig 37463 bp, 51 predicted proteins | sample 8958161 | NCBI WGS metagenome assembly JADMIO01 (sample SAMN16585339, study PRJNA669376) | soil metagenome | isolation source: Crop rotation soil | place: USA: Cullars Rotation, Alabama | collected 2011 | reverse complement strand
CTTTCCCGGCGAGATCGGGAGCGCCCTCGCCGGCCCGCAGCGCTTGCGCCAGCGCATCCTCAACCCGTCCCGCGGCCAGCGTCTCGCCGAGCTCGGGCAGCCGGTCGAGCGCGTGCGCCAGGAACGGCGCATGGGCCCGCGCCCGCTCGATCGCTGCCTGGAATTCGCTCACCGGCCGGCGATGCCCGGTGCGCCGGGCGGTTTCAAGCGCGACCGCTTGCACGCGCCCGCGCCGTCTGCCACCCAGCCGGCCTGCCCGAATACGAGAGGTCGCCCATGTTCGCTCGCTTCGTCCCGCTCGCCGCGCTGGTGCTCGCCGGTTGCGCAGTGGTCCCGCCGGCCCGGACGGTCGCGCCTGCCGCCGACGCCATTCCCGAAGTGCCGGTGTCGGTGATGCGGGACACGATCCGCACGCTGGCCTCCGACGCCTTCGAAGGCCGCGCCCCGGCCAGCGCCGCCGAGCCCAAGACCACGGCCGAGATCATCGCTCGCTTCCGAGCGGCCGGACTCCAGCCGGGCGCAAACGGGCAATGGCTGCAGGAAGTGCCGACCGTCGACATCACCGCCACCGACGTCTCCCCGCTCACGGTCAGCGGCGGCGCCCGACCGTTGAGCTTCGCTTTCGGCAAGGACTTCGTCGCCGGCAGCTATCGTATGGCGCCGCGGACAGAGATCGCCAACTCCGAGATGGTCTTCGTCGGCTATGGCATCGTCGCCCCCGAGCTCGGCTGGAACGACTACGCCGGGCTCGACATGAAGGGCAAGACTGCGGTCATCCTGGTCAACGACCCCGACTATGCGATGGAAGGCGAGGACGGGCCGTTCAAGGGCCGGCGGATGACCTACTACGGGCGCTGGACCTACAAGTTCGAGGAGGCCGCGCGCCAGGGCGCCGCCGCAGCCCTGATCGTCCACGACACGTTCCCGGCGGCGTATGGCTGGAACGTGGTCAACTCGAGCTGGAGCGGCACGCAGCACTACGTCCAGAGCGCCAACAACGCGATGGACCAGACCCAGGCCAACGGCTGGATCCAGAAGCCCGCGGCCGAGGCAATCCTAAAGGCGGCGGGCAGGGACCTAGCCGCGCTGAGCGCCGCGGCCGGGCAGAAGGGGTTCAAGCCGGTGCCGCTCAGCCTCAAGGCATCGCTGCGCTTCGCCAACACCTTGCGCACCGCGACCTCGCACAACGTCGTCGGCATCCTCCCCGGCACGACTCGCAAGGATGAGTACGTGCTCTATACCGCGCACTGGGACCATCTCGGGCGCTGCACGCCCGACGTGCGCAGAGACGACATCTGCAACGGGGCGGTCGACAACGCCAGCGGTATCGCCGGGCTGGTCGCGCTCGCCGACATGAACCGCCGCGCCGGGCCCGCGCCGCGCAGCCAGGTCTTCGCTGCGGTGACGCTCGAGGAATCGGGCCTGCTCGGCTCGGAATGGTACGCCACACACCCGCTCTACCCGCTGAACCGCACCGTCGGCGGGGTCAATATCGACGGGCTGGCGCCGGTCGGCCCGGCGCGCGACGTCACCGCGACCGGCGGCGACAAGTCCGAATTGACCGCCATCCTCCAGCAGACGCTCGCGGCGATGGGCCTGCGCCTGTCGCCCGAGGCCTACCCCGAGCGCGGCAGCTACTATCGCTCGGACCATTTCAGCCTGGCCAAGCGCGGGGTCCCGATGTTCCGCGTCGCGCGCGGGCTCGACCTGGTCGAAGGCGGCGTCGAGGCGGGCAAGGCGGCCAACGAGGACTACACGAAGAACCGCTATCACCAGCCCAGCGACGAGTACTCCGACGCGTGGGACTTCCGCGGCATCGTCCAGGAGACCGAGCTGCTTTACCGCCTCGGCCGTGCCATGGCCGAAAGTTCGGCCTGGCCCAACTGGCACTCTGGCGACGAGTTCCGCGCGGTTCGCGACAAGAGCTGCGCCGAGGCGTCCGCCGGATGCTGACCGCGGGCCGCTGATGCGCCTGCCGCCGGAATGGCATCCGCAAGCTTGGCTGTGGATCGGCTTCCCCCACGATGTCGACGAATGGCCGGGCATGCTCGGCCGCGCGCAGGAGCAGATCGCGGCTTTCGCCAACGCGGTCGCGGAAAGCGGGCAGGAGGTGCGGCTGCTGGTCCGCGACGAAGTCAACGAGGCGCGGGCGCGGGAATTGGTGAGTGGCGTCAAGCTCGAGCGCCGGGTCTACGGCGACGCCTGGCTGCGCGACACCGGGCCCCTGGTCCTCGACGACGGGCACAGCGCGATGCGCTTCGGGTTCAACGGCTGGGGCGGCAAGTTCCTGATGGTCGGGGACCAGACCATCGGCGCCGAGCTGGCGCGCGACGCCGGGCTGAACGCTCGCACCGCCGACTGGATCCTCGAGGGCGGGGCAATCGACGGAGACGGCACGGGGCTGGTTGTCACCACCGAGCAATGCCTCCTCAACCCCAACCGCAATCCGCGGTTGTCGCGTGGCGAGATCGAGGCGCGACTGGCGCGCGACCTGGGCTTCGACCGCGTGCTGTGGCTCGGCGAGGGGCTGATCAACGACCACACCGACGGTCATGTCGACAACTTGGCGCGCTTCGTCGCACCCGGGCGGCTAGCTTTGCCGGTGGCGACCGGCGACGACGATCCCAACGCCGCGATCTATGCCGATGCGGCCAAGCGGGCGCGAGCGTTCGGGGTCGAGGTGGTCGAAGTGCCCTCACCGGGGCGGATCGAGTGGGAAGGCACAGTCCAGCCGGCGAGCTACATCAACTTCGTGATCACCACGGACCTGGTGATCGTGCCGGTGTTCGGATCGCCGCATGACGAGGCGGGCGTCGCGGCCATCGCTGCGCTGTTCCCCGAGCGCGCGACGATCGGCCTGATGGCCGACGCGGTGCTCGCCGGCGGCGGCGGGTTCCACTGCGCCAGCCAGCAGATGCCGGCTATTTGATCGCCTTGGCCCCGAGCTGGGGGTTCAAGGCAGCGATGTGGTTGAGCCAGGCCTTGGGCTTGCGGATCAGCTGCCGAGGGTAGTCGACGCGGATCCCGGCCAGCTCGGCGATCGCGCCGACGAAGTGGATGCAGTTGTGCTCGTCGAGCCGGTACTGCTTGCCCGGCGCGTCGCGCCACTTGGCCACTTCCTCGCGGATTCGCCAATACGTCGCGTCGCTGATCGGCACGGTGAAGTGGCGGTTGGTGGTGGTCAGGTACTTGGGCTTCTCGACCATGACGATCGCCTCGACCGGCCCCGAGAGCACCGCAGGGGTCGCCGACTTGGCCGAATAGCCGTAGTTCTCGTTGACCGCCGCGCCGGTCGCGTCGAGCGTGCCCTGGAGCACCACGAAAGTGTGCGGGAAGCGCCCGCCGAACATCGAGCCGTTGAAGCTCTGGAACGACAGCAGGACTTGCGCGGCGGCCGGAAACGGCAGGAGCAGCGCGGCAAGCAGGCAAAGCAGGCGAGCGGTCACCGCGCGCTTCAAGCGTGCGACGCCTGACACCGCGCTGAACATCAGTGCCCGGCCTGCGCCCCGCGCTCCAGGCCGGAGGCGGCGAGCTGGGCGTCGATCTGCGCCAGCAGGCGGTCGAGCCCGGCCTGGTCGCTGCTCTCGGCGCGGGCCACCAGCACGTCCTGGGTGTTCGAAGCGCGCAGCAGCCACCATCCGTCCGCGGTCGAGACCCGTACGCCGTCGGTCGCATCGACGTTGGCGCCGTCGTCCGAGAGCCGCTGCTTGACCTCGTCGATCACCGCGAACTTGCGCGTCTCGTCGACCTGGAAGCGCAGCTCGGGGGTGTTGACCAGGGGCGGCATCGCCGAACGCAGCTCGCTGAGCGACTTGCCCAGCCGCGCGGTCGCCGCGATCAGCCGGATCGCGGCGTAGAGCGCATCGTCGTAGCCGTAGTACTCGTGGGCGAAGAACACGTGCCCGCTCATCTCGCCGGCCAACGGCGCGCCAGTCTGCTTCATTTTGGACTTAATCAGGCTGTGCCCGGTCTTCCACATCAGCGGCTTCCCGCCGAGCGCCGCGACGCGCTCGAACAGCGCGCGGCTGGCTTTCACATCGGCGATAATCATGGCTCCAGGAACCTGGCGGAGCAGGTCCTCGGCATAGATCATCAGCAGCTGGTCGCCCCACACCACCCGGCCCTGACCGTCGATCGCGCCGATGCGGTCGCCGTCGCCGTCGAAGGCCACTCCGAAATCGAGGTTCTTGGCCGCGACGAGGCGGCGGAGGTCCTCCAGATTCTTCTCCTCGGTAGGATCTGGATGATGGTTGGGAAAATTCCCGTCGACCTCGGTGAACAGCGTGAAGTGCTCCCCTGGGAGCCGGGCGACGAGCGCCTCCAGCGCCGGGCCGGCCGCGCCGTTGCCCGCGTCCCAGCCGATCCGAAGTCGGGACAATTGCTCGTCCCCGATGCCCACGACCCCTTCAACCAGCCGGTCGATGTAGGCGGGCATGACTTCGCGGGTGGTGGCGCTGCCGTTGCCCGAGGCCCAGGCGCCGGCTTCGGCCAGCCGGCCGAGCTCGAGGATGTCTTCGCCGAAGAACGGCATCCCCTTAAATACCATCTTGAAGCCGTTATAATTGGGGGGATTGTGGCTGCCGGTTATCTGAATGCCGCCATCCACGTCTTCGGCTGAGGCTTCCGCGTAATAGAGCATCGGGGTCGGCCCCATGCCGATCCGCACCACGTCGCAGCCGCTCGCGGTCAGCCCCTCGACCAGCGCGTGCTCGAGCATCGGCGAGCTGACCCGCCCGTCGTAGCCGACCGCCACGGTCTTGCCGCCAGCCTCGAGCAGCTTGGTCGCGAACCCGCGGCCGATCGCCCGCGCGTCGTCCGGCCCGAGCGTCTCGCCGATGATCCCGCGGATGTCGTATTCGCGCAAGCTGGTGGGGTGGAAGGTGTGAGTCATAAACGAGGCCTGCCCTCCGATTATTGCCGTTCGTGCTGAGCTTGTCGAAGCACTGCCCTGCCTTCGGGCGATGCGCTCCGTCAAAGGTGAAGAACAGCCCTTCGACAAGCTCAGGGCGAACGGAAAATGCTTTCAGGGCCGATCGGTGCCCGGCAACCGCGCTAGCAGCAGATCGCGCGCCGCATTGGCCTCGTGCACCCGCTCGGCCGAGCCGCCGCGGTCGGGGTGGACCTGGGCGATCAGCCGGCGATGGGCCTCGGAAATCTCCTCGGCGCTGGCGTCGCGGCGGACGCCGAGCACCGCGCGGGCCTGGGCCTCGTCGGCCGCGGCGGTGGCCGAGCGGAACAGCTCCCACGGCCAGCGCCCGGCGAGCAGCCGGCACGCGACGCTGGCCAGGACGAAAAGCCACAGCAGCTTCACGCGGCGGCGATCCTCGTCAGCGCCAGCTCGGGCGCGGGCAGGGGCGGCATCGGCAGGTTGAGCCCCGCGACCAGCTCGCGCAGCTCCTGCCGGGCGACGAGGTGGCTGGTGCCGAGCTCGCCCAGCTGGCCCTTGTCGAGCAGCGTCAGGCCCGAGGGGAACAGCTCGCGGTAGATCACGCGCTCGCTCAGCCCTTGCGCGATGCGGAAGCCGACCCGCTTGCTGAGCTCGGTCAGCGCCTGGTCGAGGCGGCGCATGTTGCGCATCTCGACGTGGCCCGAGCGGTTGCGCACGACCGCCCAGTCCATCTCGCGGCGGCCTTCCTGGATGGTGGTCAGCGCGCGCTTCTTGCGCGCTTCCCAGATCAGCTCGGCGTAGAACGACAGCTTGCGGACCTTGAAGCTCTCGGCATCGACTTGGCCGATCAGGTCGAAGTCGACGAAGCTGTCGTTGAGCGGGGTGACCAGCGTGTCGGCGCGGGTGGCGACGTGACGGGCGAACGGGTCGTCGCGGCCCGGCGTGTCGAACAGCAGGAAGTCATGGCCCTCGGCGAGCTCTTCCGACAGCTGGTCGAGCGCCTCGACGGTCTCGCCGCGGAACACCGCGAACTCCGCGCCGGGCAGGCGGATGCCGCGGCGGCGCTCGGTCTCGGCGCGGTTCTCGAGGTAGCGGTGAAGCGTGCGCTGGCGTGAATCGAGGTCGATCGCCGCCACTTTGGCGCCCTGGTAGGCCAAGGCGATCGCGACGTGGACCGCGGTCGTCGACTTGCCGGTGCCGCCTTTCTCGTTGGCGAAGACGATGCGGTGGGGACCGGACATGATTGGCGTTCGTTCCTGGCGTTGTTACAGCGTCGCGAAAGGGCGGACATTCGATGCAGACAATCCACCGGCTGGCCGACCTGCGCAAGGCGCGCGCCGCGTTGAGCCGTGGAAAGCTGGCGCTGGTCCCGACCATGGGCGCGCTCCACGAAGGCCACCTGACGCTGGTCCGCGAGGCCCGGGCGCGCGTCAGGCACGTCGTGGTCTCGATCTTCGTCAACCCGCGGCAGTTCGGCGCCAACGAGGACCTGGGCGCCTATCCGCGCCAGCTCGAGCGCGATTGCGCGCTGCTCGCCCCGCTCGGCGTCGACATCGTCTGGGCGCCGACGCCCGAAGAGATGTACCCCGCGGGCTATGCCACCAACGTTTCGGTGTCGGGCGTCAGCGAGGGCTTGTGCGGCGGATCGCGGCCGGGCCACTTCGACGGGGTCGCCACCGTGGTGTGCAAGCTGTTCAACCAGGTGCGCCCGGACATCGCGCTGTTCGGCGAGAAGGACTGGCAGCAGCTGGCGGTGATCCGCCGCATGGCCCGCGACCTCGACCTCACTCACCCGCGCGAGATCAGCGGCAGCCCGACGGTGCGCGAGCCCGATGGCCTCGCGCTGTCCTCGCGCAACGCCTACCTCAGCGCCGAGGACCGGGTTCGCGCCGCGGTGCTGCCTGCCGCGCTCAAGAAGGCCACCGCGGAGATCGCCAAGGGCAAGCCGGTGGCCGAAGCGCTCAAGCGCCTGACCGCGGCGCTGCTCGCCGGCGGCTTCGACAGCGTCGACTACGCCGAGTTGCGCGACGCCGAGACGTTCGCGGTGCTGACGGAGAAACCGACCGATTTCGCCCGCTTGCTGGTCGCCGCGCGGATCGGTGGAACGCGGCTGATCGACAACATGGAGGCGTGGAGCGGGTAGAGCGTGCTGGCCATTATCGCGCCATCACCAGCGCGAGGGTCTGACCGTAAACGGGGAATCGAACCGGCGCACTATTCTGGAGCGGGCGAAGGGATTCGCGCGCTACCACAATTCCTCCGGGTGGCGGTCTAAGTCGGCCGGGGCTCGAACGGGCTAGGTCATGACGCCGCCGCGTCGTGGGCGAATCGCGCCCGGCACGCCCATTGGCTCTCCCGCCGGGGAGTCGCCATAATGGCAGAGTTCAGCGAGGGTGAAGCTTCGCATCAGTCCGCCACTGGTCACCTCTGCGCATACAAAGAACGACTGTCCCGTGCTGTGGCGCTTGGAGCTGAGGGGGGCGGAGTAACCAACGACGATGGCGACCACGGTAACGACAGACTTCGTTTCGTCGGTCTTCTCCAACTGAATCCTGAGGGGGCGAGTGAGGGAAGCCGATTGGATGTGGCCCGGAGGGATGTGGCGGAGATCGGTAAATCCTTCTCCCGGAATTTCCCGAAAGTAGGCCGACTGAGTGGCGTCAGTGAAATCGGCTGTTGTAAAGACATGGGCGCTCAGCCGAACGTCATGCGCCAGCCCCTTCCCCGAGTTCGACACTTTGGCAACAAAGTCGGAGATAATCATGAAATCTAGGTCGGACTCATTGTACGCAAGTTGGCCTATCTTCTCGATCTCGATATGCAGCCATGGTCGCTGGTCCATTCTAGCGATCTCGTTGGCCGCCTTGGTTTCGGCGAAGGTTGTCCACACCAGCCAAACACCCACGGCGCTCAGGGCCATTCCAACCAGCGCGGCCACCCCCATGATTTGGGTCCACCAAGCCGTCATTTGCTGCGCGGCAAGGTCAAGTTCTACACGCTGGTTTTCGCGTGCGGTCTGGTCGGCTTGGTGCTGACAGTCCTCGGCAATCGCCGGAGCCAAACCGACGCAACGCCGCTGTTTGTAGGACTGAGCATCCTCGCCATATTTATTGGCGCGGTCGGAAGCCTCGCTTTGAATGCCGCTGCTTACTGAGCTGAGATCGCCAATGAACCAATAGAAGGCAATCGCCGCCGTTAGTCCGACAAGCGCCACGACGAAGCCCCTATTGCCTCTAAGCATCGCAGGAAGATCACCGCTGTAAAATTTGTCCCGGCTGATCTTGTTGCGGATGTTCGGCTCGGTGTCCATGATGCCATGGTCACGCGCCAAAGATGCGGCTAGCCGCCTATCTGCAGAACATTACCGACCTTCCCAGATCCTCACCGCACCCGGTTCCATATGATCAGCTCGGCCGCCGGCGTCGCGCCCTCGGCCGATAGCGTGTAAGTCACCGGCACGGCTTCTAACTCGAACCCGGCGAAGATCACGCGGATCTCCGGCGTGTCGTTGATCGACAGGATGAAGCGGCCGGCGATCGCGCGAAGCTGCTCGGCCAGGCGGGCGAAGTCCTCGCGCGCGAACACCCCGGCGCCGTAGTCGTCCTCGCTGCCGAAGTACGGCGGATCGAGGTAGAACAGCGTGTCGGCGCGGTCGTAGCGCGCGATGAACTCGGCGTAGGGCAGCCGTTCGATCACCACGCCGGCGAGACGCTCGTGCAGCTCCTCGAGCCGCGGGCCGAGCTTGGTCACGTCGAATCGTCCGGGCAGGCCCGGAGACGAGCCGAAGTTGCGCCCGTTGACCTTCCCCCCGAACGCCAGGCGCTGGAGGTAGAGGAACCGCGCCGCGCGCTCGAGGTCGGTGAGCGTGCTCGGATCGACCCGCATCAGCCGCTCGAAGCCCACCCGGGTGGTGAGCTGGTACCGCAGCATGTCCATGAACGGCACGTAGTGCCGCTGCAGGATCCGGAAGAAGTTGGCGACGTCTTCGCTGATGTCGTTGATGACCTCGCACGGCGCCTTGCGCGTGCGGCGCAAGAACACGCCACCCATCCCGACGAACGGCTCGGCGTAGGTCGTGCACGGGTGCGCGTCGATCCGCGAGACGAGGCGGCGCGAGAGGAAGCGCTTGCCGCCGATGTAAGGTGCGGCGGTGCGCACCGGTTCGGTGAATTCGGGTAACAGCTCCATAACGGATGGTGCCCTAGAAGAGCCCCGCCCGGTCGACGGGTGCGGGGCGTTGCGGCTTGGCCGGCCGCGCGTGATGGGTGACAGCCCGTCGGTTGCCGTGTTGACGCACGGCACCCCCGCTCCGGCCAAATGGCCGTGCGGACGTGTCTCAATCTTCCTTCGTCGCCGGTTCACCCCTCCGGGTGACAGCCACCTGCCGGCCGTGTTAGCCCCGCCGAATCGACCACGCGGCAAGGGGGCAGGGCCGATGCAGTTTCAGGCGGGCAATATCAGCGTCGACGAGCACTTCGCGCGGTTCGGATCGAAGAGCTACGCGATCAACAAGATCACCTCGGTCGACGTTCGCGAGACGCCCCCGAACAACACGGGGTGGGTGCTGATCGGGGTGCTGGCAGGGATCATGGCGTTCGCCGGCTTCGGCCACATGGTCGACGACGATCCGACGACCAGCCCCTTCAACCTGCTGCTCGCCGCAGCGATCGCCGGCGGCGTCGCTTGGCTACTTTGGAGGGCGCGCCGTTCAACCTACCGGCTGATGCTGGCCACGGCCGGCGGCGAAGTCCAGGCGATGCAGACCCACGACCGCGACGTGATCGCGCAGCTGCGCACCGCGCTCGAGCAGCAGATCGCGCTGCACTGACTCGGCCGAAACAACAAACGGAGCATTCGCCGTGAAACTTGTTCAGTTCTTCAAGCCCAACTCAGATCGTCCGATCTTCGTCAATCCCGACCAGGTGCGCTATGTGACCGAGAGCGGGAACAACATTAGGATCACCTTCGACAACGATCACGCTGTGTCGGTCGCGGGCGCGATCGAGGACGTGGTTGCCGAGCTCGGCGCGCGCTAACTCAGCCCCAGCGCCACAACCCCGTTGCGGTCGACCGGACGCAGCTCGCTCTGCTCCGGCGTGTCGCCGGGCATGCACCACAGCCGCGCCGATCGCTCGTCGGGGAACAGGAACGGCAGCCGGCTCTCGTTGCTAGACAGCAGCCTGCCTGCCTTGGTCCGGATCACCCACCACATGCCCGCCAGATAGGGCGCGTGGCGCGATTCGGATAGGCCGCGGCCTCAGCGGCGCGCTGCGGCCGCCAGCTTGTCCTGGAGACGCTTGTGGCCGACGTCGTTGTCCGCCTGGGCGTCGCTGAGCGCCGCCTTGGCGGTGGCTTGGTCCGCCGGGTGGAGCACCGACGCTGCCTCGTGGAACCACGCACCGAATTCCTCGACGCGGGCGACCGCGGGGCCGACGATCGGCAGCAGCTTGAGCAGCTTGGTCAGGTCCATGTCGTCCTCCTCACTTCGCCGCGAGCGTGAGCAGCGCCGCGATCGCGGTCCCGCCCTCGCGCAGCGCGGCGTCGTAGCTTGCGGCGTTGCCGGCGCGGTACGCCGCCCGAGCCGCGCCGAGCGCCTTGAATGCCTTGTCGTCCAGCGACGCCACCTTCAGCGCCACGTCGCCGCGGATGAAGCCGAGATCGACCCCGGCCTCGGCCGCCATCCGCCCGCCCTTGTAGGCGAGCTCGAGCGCGGTCAGCCCTTGCTCGTCGAGCGTCGTCCGATCGGCCGCGGCCGCCGGCGGCGGCAGCGCGCTCATCGCAATCGGCAGTTGCAGCGGCGCGCAGGCGCTCAGCGCGAGCGCTGCCAGCGCGAAGATCAGTCGCATGGTCGGTCCTTTCGGTGGTGGATATCGCCCTCCTGGGCGGGGACAGGGACGTCGGCGTCGGGCTGATCGAGCTCGCGGCCGTAACCGATAGCCTTGCGCGCATGGAGCAGCGCGATTTCCTGCAGCCGCGCTTTCATCCGTTTGGCCTGCGCCCCACGGCGGAAGTAGTGCTGGCCGGTCGGGCGGCCGCGCCGAGGATCGCTCACCGCCGGGTGCGGTCGTCCGGCGGGCACAGCTTGTCCTGCTTGGTCAGCCGCGTCCCGATCGCCGCCGCGGAGACCGCCACGGCGCCGAGAAATGCCGCCAGCGGCCGCCACGGCTCGGGCACCAGCTCGACCCCCTGCTTGAGCAGCATCGGGTCGAGCACAAGCGCCCCGAACACCGCGCCGGCCACGATCGCCAGGCGGTTCGACCACATCTTCGACCAGTGCCGCGCTTCGTCGATCAGCTTCGGCTTCATCGTTCCCTCCTCGCGCATCAGGCCACCAAGCCCGGCAGATACTTGACCCCACCCGGCACCCGCTGCGCGGTCCGGTCATCGTGACGCAATCGGTTGAGCCGCCAGCTGCAGTGCACCCACCCTGCCTCGCCGAACTCGTAGATGAGCTGGTCGTAGTGCAGGCTACGCTGGATCCACTGCGCCACCGTCAGGTTGGCGACCCCCGGCACCGTGAAGTCGGCGGCCTCGCCGAAGGTGTGCTGGCTCGTCTTGGCCCCGCCCACCGCCTTGTTGACGATCGGCGAGCGGTACCCGCTGGTGATCGCCACCGGCCCGAAGCGCATCCGCACCGGCTCGAGTACGTGCGCGCACAGCGCGGTCAGCGCGGTGATCACCTCGGGCGAGGGCGTGTTGTCGAGGTTGCGCCGGTACGCCGTCGGCGAGCGCGTCATTTCGCCCAGCGAAAAGTGCGGGGTCAGCTGCATCGGTTGTCTCCTGGAGTCAGGCGGGGTCGTCGAAGCGGCGCACTTGGGCGGCCAGGTCGTCGGGCAGCGGGCCCATCGGCGTCGCGTAGCTGTCGTGCAGGCCCGGGTAGCGCTTGCGCAGCTGCGCCTCGGCCCGGGCCAGAACCGGGCTGTGCGGCGTTTGGAGCCGCATCTCCACGGTCACCTCGAACAGGATGCCCCGGGTGTCGAAGAACGCAGTTCGGAGCACCCCGACCTCGGTCTCGACCGCGACGAGTCGCGCCTCGGTCTTGAGCCGCAGCTCCTTCTCACGGCGGTCGAGGCTTTCCTCCCACGCCTTGAGCTTGCCATCGCGCCAGCCCACCAGCCACTTGGCCGCCGCCCAGATCCCGGCGACCGCCGTTGTGATTCCCGCAAAGATCCCGCCGACCTCGCCGGCGCTGTAGTTTCCATCCATAGGTGCGACCCCCGCTGCCACCGCCAGTCTCATCGCCGACGCTCCAGCCACTTCGCCAGCAGCACACCGCCGCACAGGCTCGCCACCGCCACCAGGCCGAAAAAGGCAAAGGTCTCCACGTCATTCATACCGACCCCCTCGCTTGCACTTGTGCTTCGACCGGACAGCGGCCCCCGTCGTGTTACCGCACCGGCCAGGTCATGCTGATCACGGCGCGACCCGCATGTCTTGCCCCGCCCTAGGCCCCGCCCACTGCGGGGAGGTCGGCGGTCATCCGGCGCTGATCTTGAGGGTGGTGGTCATCCGGCGCTGATCGTAGGCACGTTGCCATCTAGCCACCACTGACCCGAAACGTGTGGATCAGCAGTGGGCCAGCGAGCGCGCGTGGTCATGATCTTACCGAAACCGCCTACGCCGGAGCCTGGATTGATTTCGATGTCTCCGCCGACTCCACTCTGCGCATTGCCGCCGTTTAACTGCAATTTGCCACCATTGCCGCTGCCGCTGCTGACATTGCCCCCTCGGACCAGGAGTCGTTGTGCATTATTCGAGTTCGATGCGTTCGAGATGTTCCCGCCAGTTACAAGAGCAGGAGGTCCGTAGCTGTCCGAGTCATTTGTGATCGTGCCGCCACTGATATCCATCGTGACGCCTGTGTTTCGGACGAAATCCCAACGTGTCATCTGGGCATCGACCGCCCACTGCTCATACTGCCAGACAAAGCAGATCGCGCTTCCAACGCCGGGCAGACTGATGTCCGAATAATACTCGCTGGGAAAAACGCCGAATGCGTCAAAAAACCCCGTCTCTCCATCGACCGTGATCTTGACCACGTCGGCCGGGTCGGTCTGCTCGGCAACGTAGAACACGACGCGCCGACCGATCTGATCGCCGTTGAAGCCGTCGACCAAATCGGGGTTGGGGAGATTGAGGTATTCGTCACCACCAGTCCCGCCGGTCGTGATGGCATAGAGTTGGACAGTTGAATCGGCGTCGACCGGGGCCGCGCCTGTCGTGATCGGCACGGGGGCGCCCAGCGCGACAGTAAGGGAAACAGTATCGACCATCACTCAATCTCCGCAATTTCATAAGCCCCGTCGCCATCGACGACGTAGGCACCATCCCCATCGACCACGAAGCCGAAGCCCTCGGGCGGGGTGAGGTCGTCGCCGCCTGCGCCCGAAGGCGGGGCCAGCCCGCCGGCCACCCCCAAGCCGAACCCCAGGCTGATCGGCATCTCAGGCGATCCCGTGCAGCGTCGCGACCGTAGTCCCGGTCACCCGGACGTACTTGGCGCGAACCGGCAGGACCTCGCCGGCCGCCATCGTCACCGTGACGTCCGCACCGCTGTCCGCCGCCCGCAGCGCCACCGTCCCCGCCTCGTCAGCCCGGATCGCCTTGGGCAACGGGCTGACCTCGTCGGTGGCATGCGGCGTGATCTGGAACATCTGCCGCCCCGGAGCGGAGACGGAATCCGAGTTGTTCGTGAAATTATCGGCCATGTCGCTCTCCTTGGTCGTCGTTCGTGTACCGCCCTGCGCCCAGCCCGCAGCCAATCATGATCCACAGGGGCAGGCTGAGCGCCCCCGCTAACAGCAGCGGTCCGCGGCGCAGCATTGGCATGGCGGTCAGTTGATGATGCTGACTTGCTGGCGTCGCCGCGCCGAGGCGTCCGCAATTGACCGCACCACCTCAACGCAAAGCGAATGCACCCGAGCGATATTGCTCGACGGCGCGTAAACGACTTCGGCGCTGAGCGAATGGACCCGGGCGGCCGCGTCAGCGCCCACGACCACCTCGGCCGACAGGTGGTGCGTGCGATATTCGCCGGCCATCAGACAGTGACCTTGGGCTGCAGCTGCAGGGCATCGACCGCCGCCGCCGCCCACGCGGCCGAGGTGTTTGGATCGGTCGCCAACGGACGCTCGTGACGCAAGCCGGAGGAGTTGAGGTTGAAATTGCTGCCGTCGCTTGTCGTTGCGCCCGACTTGACCCCCAATGCCATCGAGCGGGCCGTCGCGTCCGTCTTCTGCAGGTATCCGACGATGCAGACTTCCTCGATGCTGGCGGGCGACGATGAAAGGTTGCCGAGACCGAGAAGATCGAGGTCGCCGACGTTCGAACCCGACAGGTAATCGCTCGAGCTGGCCTGCGCCTCGTCGACCACAGCGAAGTGATCGCTTCCGGTCGACGGAGTGAAGTTAAGCGTGGCACCGTCGCTATTCGGATAAAGCGTTTCGATGCGCGGGTGAGCGGTCAGCTTCGTCGCTACGTCGATAACATAGACGTCGTCTACGAAGAAGTTCGAGACCCCGTCCCCGATTTGAATCGTGTCCACGGTGGTTGGCGAACCGTTCCGGGTGTCAACACTTGTCAGGTTCAAGACTTGGGCGCCGTCGATGCAGATCGTCACTCTACCGACGGTGTCACTGATGACGATTTCAGCCGTTACAGAATACCAGCTGCTTGAATTTACCACCCCTGCGGCGCTGCGACCCAGTTCGGTCCCAGCGTTTAGACCAGTCTCACGAAATGCGGCAATAGAGCCGTCTGCCTGAGCGCGAAACCCGACCATATAGGTCGTGGTGCTTTTGAAGCGGACCACTCCGAAACTACGGTCTGACAGGTCGAACTTAACGCCCCCGTGGAAGGTCAAGCTACCTACGGCGGAGTCCATCAGCGCAGACATCGCGGTGTTGCCACCCGTAATGCACCGTCCACTGAACCGACCTGTGGTCAGGGAAAAGGTGCCGTTGACGGAGGTCCATTTGGTGGCGAAGCTGACACCTGTTCCAGAACTTGCATAGCTGTCGAAGCCGTCGCGAAAGATGCCGGTCATCTCAGCGGCTCCCCCGGATAGTGATCGCAATATTCGCGGCGGTAGCGTCGGCCGACCCCGGCGCGATGAACTTGAGCACGTCGTTCGCGGCGATCGTCTTTGACGTGCCGCTTGCCGTGGCGAAGGTGAATGCTCCCCCGGTCGAGATGGTGATGGTCCCGATCGTCGAGAAGGCGCCAGTCGCGTTGACCTGCCGTTGGACGTCGATCGCAAACGACGCGGTCGGGTTGGTACCGATCACCCCGCGACTGCTCGGGGAGGCGAAATTGGCGGGGATCGTGAACGCGTCTGCCGCAATGTGCAGCAGCAGCACTTCGCTGGCCGTCGGCGTCGAGGTGATCGACAGACCGAAGGCGTAGACGTCCGAGCCGATTGCCGCGCGCACCGCCACTTCGGTGCTGCACGCCGCGATAGTCCGCGCCAGGGCGGTCAGGTCGGCGAGCGCCGCGGTGCCCGATCCGGTGAAGTATGGCAGCTTGTTAGCCGCCGAGGTCAGCCCCGCGATTGCCGCGAGCTCGGGGTCGAGCGTCCCGCCGACCAGGCTCTCCATGTAGGCGGCGAGCGTGTTGGTTTCGGTAACGAAGTCGGCCAGCGCCGCGACCCACGCCTCGGCCTTGGTCACGAAGGTCGCGGGATCCTGCGTCCGCAGTGGCGGGTCAGGCAGGTCGGTGATGGTTGGCAGGGGCATCTCTACGCCTTCCCGATCGCGAGCCAGTGGTAGGCGCCGGTGGCGTTGCCGCTGTTGACGATCGCCACGCTGGTGGTGCCCGCCGCGGCGGTGGTGTGGACGTCGCCCTCCGAGGCCGTCCCGGTCGGCCCGCCGGTGACGATCACCACCGGTTCGGTGCCGTAGGCCGTGCCGAAGCTGATCGAGCCCGAACTGTTGGCGCCGAGCGAGCCGGTCCCGCCCTGGATAAGCAGCGTGTGTGAGGCGTTGAGCCGGATCGACACGGTCAGCGCGTTCGTCCCGAAGCTCGCCGAGATGATGCCCAACCCCGCCAGTGTGTCGAGCACCGCGTTGGCGTTGGCGTCGTCGAGGATTGTCTTGGCGAACGTCGTAAGGTCGAACAGCCCGGCCGTCCCGGCGCCGGTGAACTGAATGCCCTTGTCGGCCGCCGAGGTCAGCCCGGCCAGCGCCGCGAGCTCGCCGTCATAGGCCTGGACATCGGTCCCCACGACGAGGCCGAGCAGTACCCGCATGGCCGCGTAGTCGGCAGCGGTGACCAGGCTCGAGCCGTTCGCAGACAACCCGAGCCCGGTGGTCCGCATCGCCGCCTGCGTGGTCTGCGCGATCAGCGTCCGCGCCACGCTGGTCAGCGTCGCCACCGCCGCGGTGCCGCTGCCGGTGAAGTACGGCACCTTGTCCGCGGCCGAGGTGAGCCCGGCCAGCGCCAGCAGCTCGGGGTCGGTATAAGCAGGCGCCGCGGCGATCAGCGCGGCGGCCGTCTCCAGCTCGGTGATGAAAGTGTTGAGCTGCGTCGAGAAGGTCGTCAGTGCGGCGACGAAGGCGTCGGCGCGTTCGATGAAGGTGTCGGGATCATCGCTGCGCGACGGTGCCGTCGGCAGGGCGTCGAGGTCGGAGAATGGCATCTAGGTGAGCCCTTCGAGATCGAGCGTCAGGTAGGTCTCGTTCGGGCCGGCGAACTGGATTCGCCAGTCGCGCGCCCACCCGTAGATCCAGGTCGAGGTGAAGCTGTCGACGCCGACCCACACCACTGGTGTCGCCCGGTACGAGGCGAGCAGCGTCGAGATCGCGTCGGCGCGGTCGTCATCGATTGCCACCCGGAACTGCGCCCGCTTGGCGAAGGCCCGCTCGACGATCGTGAAGTTGCCGAAGTCGTCCTGCTCCTTGCGGCTGAAGTCCTGGATGCCGACGTCGGAGGAGTGGATCAGCGTGCCGAGATCGCGGCTTTGCCCGATCACCAGGCTGCCGATGCTGGCGGTCTCGCCCGGCTCGTTGAGGATCACCGTGAAGGTCGGGTCGGCGTTGAGCGGGAGGTCGTAGACCGTCAGGTCACCCTGCCGCACCACCGGCTCGAAGAAGTATTCGTACCAGTCGTTGACCCCGCTGTTCGAGACCAGGTTGAAGGTCTCGTTGTAGATCTCGCCGTCGTCGGCGGTTTCCATGATGATCTGCACCGTGGCGCCGACAATGTTGAGCAGCGACACGCCGTCCGCGCGCCCGTCTACCTCGATCTCGACCTCGATGCTCTCGGCATTTGTCGTGACGCTGGTGTTGGACTGGTCGAACATCCGCCAGGGGTTGGTCGGCCCGAGATCGAGCCACCAAGCCGCGTCGCTCAGCGAATGGCCCGTGTTCGACGCCTGCAGGCTCTGGTACTCGTGCTGGCGGTTGTCGTCGGCCGGGCCGCGGACGATGTCGTCGACCGCGTAGGTCGTGCCGCCGCTCCATGCCGCATAGGTTTCCGCGACGTTGGTGCTGACCAGGTTGTCTTCGTCGACCGTGACTGGGCGGATCAGGCGCATCTCAGATCTGATCCACGTAGATCGGAGACGCGGCCGAACTGGCGATCGCGATTGGCGTGTCGGCGTCGGTCTTCACCGTCAGCCCATCGGCCTCGTAGCGCTCCCACATCTTGGCCAGCTTGGCGGTGTTCTCCGCGATCGCGGTCGCCTGGCTGTCGAGCGTCGCCTCGATCGAGCCGAGGATCGTCGTCGAGTTGTTGATCGCGTCGATCTGCAGCTGCGCGTAGTCGATCTTGGCGTCGGCCGCGAAGATGCCCTTGTCGACCGCCGCCAGCACCTCGCCGACCGCGCGGCGGTAGTCGAGCGCCGAGCTGGCGTTATCCCGCGCCGCCTCGAGAAACGAGTTGGCCGAGCCGCGCAGCGCGCCCAGCGCGGTGGCATCCCCACTCGCGGCGAGCGCCGCGTTCGACCCGAATTGCGTGCGCAGAAAGGCGAAGCTGGCCTGGCCCGCGCCCCCTCCGAGCAGCTCGGCGCGGTACGCCTTGAGATCGTCAAGCAGCGGCGAGAATGTATCGATGACCTCCCGCGCGTCCTCGAGCTGATAGATCAGCTTCTGCAGGGGCTGCAGCGAGGCCTTGAGCCCGGCTACCTCAAGCTCACGCGCGGCCGCCACCGCGTCCTCGCGCCGGCCGAGCAGCTCGAGCACGCGGATCTCCATCTCGCGCTTGTCGCGCAGGTCGTCGATCGCCTTCTGCCGCGCCTCCTCGATCGCCTCGTCGCGCTTGAGCTGGAGCAGCTGCTCGAGCTGGGCATACTCGGCCGCGGTCGCCCCCGCTTCCTTGAAGATCTTCTGCAGCTGCTCGGTCTCGCGCCCAATCGCCTCCATCGCGAATCCGAGCGGGTCGAGCCGCTGCTTGAGCTCGTCGAACACGTTCTGGAACTTGAGCGCCTTGCCGAGCTGCTTCTCGATGTCGTCGCCGGCGTTGAGCAGCGCCATCGTCCCCGCGCGCAGCCCGGTGATCGCGCCATCCTTGATCGCATCGGCGATCGCGAACTTGATCGCCGCCGCCTCGTCCTGGCCGAAGTCGATCGCGCCCTTGCTCTTCTTGGTCGCGCCGCTGCCCGTCGGATCGACCCGGATCGACTTGTCGCGGACTCCGATCGAGATCGAGATCGGTCCGTCGAGCGACCCACCGAGCTGCTCGGCGATGCTTTCCAGCCCACCGACGATGCTTCGGCCCAGACCACTGGCGGCTTGCTTGCGCGAACCCGAGTTGCCGCCCACGGAGGCCACGCCCAGACCGCCGGCGCCGAACCCGAGCGTCGCCGAGCCGCTCTTGGTCTTCTTGAACAGCCCGCCGACCAGGCCGCCGAGAATGCTGCCCGCGATCGCACCGAGCGGGCCGGCGGCCTCGCCGAGCATGCCGCCGAGCTTCTTGCCGATCGCCTTGCCGGCGATCTCGCCCAGCGCACCGCCGATCGTCGAGCCGAGCTGCGCCGACTTGTTGCCCCCGAACAGGATGCCGCCGACCGACCCACCCAGCGCGGCGCCCTGCGCTAGCGTCTTGAAGAAGTCGCCGTTCTTGCCGAACACCCCGTCGAGCACCGTGGCGAACTCCTCGCCGAGCCGGTGGATCATCCGGTTGCCGTCCTTGTCGGTGGTGGTCCACTGGACGTTGGCCAGTTCGTTGAGCACGAACCCTGCCTTGCCGCCGACCCCCGAGAAGTCTCCGCCGTTGGACAGCCCCTGCAGGAGGCGCAGCGCGTCGGCCAGCTTGCCCGAGCCGAACTGTTCGAACACCCCGGCCAGGCGCTCATACTCCTCGCGCAGCGCGCCGACCTTCTCAGCCTCGCTTTCGAGCGCGGCGAACCGCTCTTGTCCGTGGCTGATGCTGGCGACGTGGAGGATCTTCTCCCACTCGGCGTCGACATCGCGAAAAAGGTTCTTGAGCGCTGCGGGCATCGCGTCGAGCTTGTCGATCGCGTCGTCGAAGCCTTTCTGGATCGCCTTGAGCAGCTCCTTGGCCGCTGCGTCGCCGGCGTCCTTGCCGGCCTTCTTGCCGCCCTTCTTCGCCGCCTCGGGATCGAGAAACCCCTTGGCCTTGGCCTCGGCCGTGACCCGGTCCTTCATAGCATCGAAGATGAAGTCGCCGATCTTGGCGCCCTCGCGCGCCATCACGCTCTTCGCCTCGCCGAAGGCCTCGGCGTAGCCGCCGGCGAACGCCTTGCCCGCGGCGCGGCCAGAGCCCGCGAACGGGTTGCCCAGTTCTCCGATCTCGGGAGCGTCGATCGTCGGCACGCGCTTGTCGAAGCCTGGGATGAACGACAGCAGCAGGTTGATCCGCGTGACGTAGTTGTTGAGCCACTGGGTCGCACGGTCGAGCAGGCCGTTCATCGCCCGGATCACCAGGTTGGCCGCGCCATAAGCAGCGTCGCCGAGCACGCTCGGCAGAAGCGGCCATATCGCCTTGATGCCGTCGTAGGTCCCTATGAACGCCGCGTAGATCCCCGCCGCGGCGGTGCTCAGCGCGGAGTATGCCACCGAGGCGGCCGACTTCGACCAGTCGGCGATCGCCTGGAACACCTTGCCCAGGCCGAGACCCTGCTCGATGTAGCGCCACAGGCCGACGAACACGTCGCCAACGGTGATCCCGATCGGCCCGAGCTTCGCGAGCTCCTTGCTCGTCAGGCCCAGCGACGCCGTGAACCGATCGATCTCCGCGCGCTTCGAATCGTTGAGCTGATTGGTGACGATCGCCAGGCTGCCGCCCGCCACCGCAGCCGTAGCGGCAATGGTCGCCAGGACCGGGTGGGCGCGGCCGAATCCGACCACCATCCCGCCGAGCTCTTTGGCCAGGCCCTTCACCCCGATCCCCGCCTGCCCCATGATGCCCGCGATCTGCGTGCCCTGCTGCAGGAACACCGTCATCGGCTTCTGGCCCGACGCCAGTCCGACGAACAAGTCCTGTAGCTGGAAGGTCAGGTTCTGGACATGGTGGCCGGCGAGGCGCGACTGCGTGCCGGCCTTGGCCACCCCTCCGGCGAACCCGGAAAGGTTGTCATTCGCCGCCTTAGTCGACTTGGCGACGCCGGCTTCCATGCCGCTGACCGCGCGCTGGATCTCGCGCATGTCCTTCTGCAGGCGCGCGACGTTCGCGATCAGCTCCATCTCGAGCGTCCGGATCGCGTTGCCGCCCCGTGCCATCGCCTGCCTTCCTCCGTTGTTTCGGGCTGCCGGCGAGCGCCAGCGCCTTGAATGCATTGCCGACCTTGCGGGCGACGGCTTCGCGGTTGGCCGCGAGGTCGACCGGCTCGCTCCACGGAGCCGGGCAGTCGGGCTTCTCCGCCGCGCTGGCCTCGTTGACGAACGCCAGCGACAGCTTGCGCAGGATCTGCGCTTCCCACGGCAGCAGCTCGATGCCGGCGAGCGCCTGCCATGCCGCCATGTCGCGCCACCCGAACGCCGCCGCGCCCATCCCGCCCGGCACGGTCGGCCCGATCTCGAGCATCCACTCGACCAGGTAGGGCGCCGGGTTCGGCGGCAACGCCGGGGTGATTCCCGCGGCGATCAGGCCGTCGATCCGCCGGACCGGGTCCGGCATGCCGAGCGGCTTCTTGTCCGGCCTGGGCGTGGCCCCGAGCCACGCCAGTTGCCGGACGTGAAGGGTCAGGGCTTCGCCGAGCCCTTCGTAAAACCCTCCCAGTCGGTCACTTCGGCAAAGACGTGGTCGCGGATGAAGCCGAGCAGGTCGTCCTCGTAGCAGGCGCGGAACATCGCCTGCGGCCCGGCCTTGGCGTCGACGGGGTAGGTCCACCCGTTGAAGCTGACCGTGACCCGCACCAGGAACTCGACGCGGTCTTCCTTGGCGTGGTCGAACGCGGCCTCGAGCTTGCCGCCGTTTTTGCGCATCCGCTCGGCGCGCTTGCGGTTGAGCTCGGCCTGCGCCGCCTGCCACACCTTCGAGCCCGGGCCGTGGACGGTGACCGAGAGCTGGTTGCCGTCGTCGTCAAGCAGCGGCGTGCCGTCGCCCGCGACCAGGTCGATCGCGCCCGTCTCGGACGCGCGTTTCTTGGTGATGTCGAACATCGTATGCCTTTCACGGAAGGGTGGGCCCGCCCGCCCCGTGATGCGGGCGGGCCCATAGTGCCGGGCTCACGGACCCGGTGGGAGAAGTCAGGAAGCGCCGGGTCAGCCGACCCCGACGACGATGATCGTGTAGGTTACCGAGGTGCCGCCGGCGGAGTTGGCGACCTTCAGGATGTCGCCGGTGCCGGCGGTCACCGCCAGGCCGGTGGCATCGGGCGCGATCATCATCAGCGCGCCCCCCGGCTTGACCTTGATCACGTCGGTGGCGTCGCCGAACGGGGTGATGAACCCGTTCGAGGCCGCCCCGCCGACCAGCACGTCGTTGGCGTTGGCGGCGGCAGCGATGACGATCAGCGCCTTGACCTTGGTGAAGGTCAGGGCGTTGCCGAAGGCGTCGTTGAGCCCGCCGGCGAGGTCAAGATTTTCGCTGGCCGAGGCCGACAGCGTGCGGGTGTCGGCGAAGACCTTCTTCGCCTGGTCGGCGCCGGTCCCGTCGGTGAACACCCAGTTGGGGTTGAAGGCGATCTCGTGCGCGAGCGTGCCGATATCGGGCGCGTCGGCGTAAGCCGCGGCGATCGACAGCGCGAGCTTGGCGGTGAGCGTGGTCATCGGTTAGGCCCCCCGTTATGCCAGCACTTCGACGATGCCGACGCCGGCCGTCGAGGTCGTGATCTCGAGCTGGATGGTGGCGGCGGTGATCTGGTCGACCGAGCCCGCGCCGACCTTGAAGCTCATCACCTGCGCCTGGAAGTAGTAGACGTCGCCGCTCTGGGTGGTGACCTTGAACGAGTAGTCGTTGTCCGAAAGCGCCGCGGCCTTGGCCAGGATCTGGCCGGCGTCGTCGGTGTCGAGCCCGAGCTGCAGCGTCATGCTGCCCTCGTTGAACGAGCCCTTCTTCTTGACCGTGCCGCGCGAGCCGACCGGGTTGTGCGTCACCAGCGCGAACTCGCGGCCGAACTCGCCGAGGTCGGTGACCTCGCCGATTGTGGTGAAGCTCAGCGCCTCGTAGCCGGCCTGGTTGAAGGTCGCCGGGTTGCTCGCGGAGATCTTGATGGTCGTCCCCGCAGACGTGCGAACAGTCATTGTCTCACCTCACAAAAAACGGCCCCGGAGCGGGGCCGTGTCATTCCCTTGCGGGGAATTCTCACTTGTCCCGGCGCAGGCCGGGCTCAGCGGGTCTCGTTGTACTCGACCCGGAAATCCTGCGTGCCGGCGTGGAGCGAGGTCCCCTCGTCCATGAAGTCCGGCCCCGCGCCGTCGCTGTGTACCGTCACCGCAGTGATCCCGGCGACCGTCGGCTGCATGTCGGCCGCGGCCGCCTTCGCCGCTGCCAGCACCGCGCGCAGCTCGGGATAGTCCGCCGCCAGCACCGTCACCTGGACCCGGTCGACCACGTGCCGCCCCGCGCCCGGGGCGACGATGTTGCGGTCGATCGACGACACCTGCGATATGCCGATCGCCGGCAGCGCGGTGCCGAGCGGCAGCACCCCGGCCATGATCCGCGTCGCCGGCACCAGCGCAAGCAGCTCGCCGTCCTGCGTGAGCAGCTGCCGGATCGTCGCGACCCCGTTCATTCCTCGACCTCGAATGTCGGCCCGGCCCGGTCCCCAAAGGTCAGCCGGGCCCGGATGTGGTCGGCCACCGCGCGCGCGGCGTCGTCGGCCCGGATGTCGAACGCGGGCCGCAGGAACGGCCGCGCCACCACGCCCGGGTGGAGCACCGCGCCGCGGACGAATTGCCCGCCGATCACCATCGCCCCACCGGACTCGTTGGTCCCGCCCGCCGCGGCGAGCCGCTCTGTCAGCTTGCGCGACGAGAGCCCGCTGTCGCCGGCCTGGATGAAGTGCGCCAGGATGCCGTACTCGACGAACCGGGCCAGGTAGCTGTGCTTGCCCTTGATCTTGATCCGCGCCTTGACCAGCGGCCCTTCGGTGACCGTGTCGGTCTTGATCGCGCGGCGCAGCTTGCCGGTCTTGCTGGGCACGTTGGCCCGCGCCTCGTCGCGGATGACGTTGGCGCCCGCCCGCAGCGCGCCGCGCAGGATGTTGCGCTCCATGTTGACCGGCAGCTGCTCGAGGAACGCCTGCAGCTCGGGCCCGCCCTTGAGCCGCAGCTGCCCGCTCAAGCCGCCCACTCCGATCCGTCGGCGAACACGATCCGGGCGACCTCGCGGATATCGCCGTCGACGGGGTGAGGCACCCGCACCAGCAGCCGCCCTTCGACTTCGGTGGTCACTGCCAGCAGGTCGACTTCCATGGTCGCAATCTCGTCGACGGCGACTTCCCAGCGAATTCGCGTGATACCCTTGAGCTCTTCGCCGCTCTCCGTCAGGACCTTGGTTCCGTACCCGAGGCCGGAGCTGATCAGTTTGGCTTTCATCCGTCCTGCCCCTCGGTCGTCAGTTCCTCGGCCATCAGCTCGATGCCCTCGCGCCGCCCGATCTCGGCCGGGCCTGCCGTGATCCGCAGCACTCGCCCGTCCTCGAGCCGCAGCCGCATCTGCGAGGTCACGTCCTCGCGCCAGCGCATCCGCACTCGGCACGGCCGCCTCGCGATCGCCACCGCCTCGGCGACGTACTCTGCTCGGCTCGGCAGCACGTCCTGGACCGAGGCCCACACCGGGTCGTCGAGCGGCAACCACGACACCGTGCGAGTCCCGTAAGTCGATTCCTGGGCGGCCACCGGCTGCAGCACCTGGACAAGCCGGTCGAGCTTGCTCGCGTCGACCAGGCCCATCAGATGACGATCCGCCGATAGGGCGAAAGCATCTGCTTGATGCCGTCGCTCATACCCCCGGGCGTGCGGTTATCGTACCACTGAGCCACCAGCGACAGCACCCCGGTCTTGATCGGCGCCGGCAGCGTTGGGTAGCCGGTGACGAAGTCGATCGACACCGCGTTGACCACGTCCATGGTCTCGGGCCAGCTCTCGCCGCTGTTGAGCACGATCCGGGCCGGGTCGCTGACCAGGTCCAGCGTGTAAATGTCCGCGTCGACGGTCTGCTCGACCTCGTCGATGTCGGTGTAAGTCACCGCCGTCACCGCCGTGACCGGGCCGCGGACGAGCTCGATCTCGTCGACAAAGGCATCCAGCGACAACCGCCAGGCTTGGCTGCTGCCGAGCGCCTTGCCGAGGTATTCCTCGACCAGCGTCACAGCCGAGGACAGCATCGTCGTGACGATGCTGTCGCTCGCGGTGCCGTTGACGCGGCACCACGCTTTCGCCTCGGCCAGCGTCACCGGGGACGCCGCGGCCGGGGTGACCAGGGTCAGGCCCATTCAACGGCTCCCGTGGATTAGCGAGGGGGCGGAGGAAAAGGGACAAACCCCCACCCCCTCGCCGTGCGACCCGAGCCGGGCTCGGGTTTATGGCGTCAGGCCTGGTTGGCGCAGGGGCCCAGCTCGGGGTGGCCCTTGATCACCGTCGCCGCGATCGGCGTGCCAGTGCCGTGGGTGCCCGAAAAGTCGGCCAGCAGCTTGAGGTAACGCTTCCCGCCTTTGTAGCCGAAGCGATAGCTCGCCGCCGAGGCGTGCGCCGAAATCAGCGACTTGATGATCCCCGAGCTGATGCTCGAGACCCCGAGCATGTCCGCGTCGGCGACGTTCGAGTAGCTCGAATCGTCGTCCGAGTGGGTCAGAACGAACTCGATCTTGTTGGTGCCCGAGAAGGTGATGCCGCCGGCACCGATATTGAGGACGATCTCGGCGGCGTCGAAGCCCTTGAGATCGACCGCGGCGGGGGTGTTGTCGGCGGCCAGCGTGGCGGCGCCGATGAGCGTCGCGAGGCTGATATGGGAGTGCAGGTCGTGCATCGTCGTGGTTCCCTTGCTGGGAGGATGAGGAAGACCCGGGCCGGATGCGCGTCCGGCCCGGGGTCAGGCGCCTCGACCGATCAGGTCGAGCACTTGAGCAGCTTGACCGCCTCGTAATTGACGATCCCGCCACCGACGCGCTTGGTCGTGTAGAACTGCACGTAGGGCTTGTTGGTGAAGGGATCGCGGAGCACGCGCGTGCCCAGGCGGTCGGCGATCAAGTAGCCACGCTGGAAGTTGCCGAAGGCGACCGGGAAATTGCTCGCCCCGAGCGCCGGCATGTTGTCGTCGGTCTCGACCGGCTTGCCGAGGATGGTCGCGGGCATGTCAGGACCGGTGGGCGGGGCCCACAGGTAGTTGCCCTGGCCGTCCTTGAACTTGCGGATCGTGCCCATCACCGCGTCGCTGGTCAGGAACGCCGCACCGTTGCGGTATCCAGCGCGCAGCGCGTAGTAGAGGTCGATTATCGCGTCGGCCGGGTTGGACGTGGCGAACGCCGAGGCGTGGCCGCTGACCACGAACCCGAGGCTGCCCCACGCGTAGGACGCGTTGGCGACCGTGTCGTAGGACAGGATACCGCGCGGACGACCGACACCGCTGCCCGAGATGAACGCCAGGCCCTCGGTCTCGCTGAAGGTAGTCGAGACCTCGTCCGCCAGCCATGCCGCGATGTCGAGATAGGCATCGTCGAGCAGGCGCTGGGTGACGCCGGGATTGGCGAACATCTCCATCGCCTGGATAACGATCTCGGCGAGCTGCGGCGTGTTAGTCGACGCCCGGCTGCCTTCCTCGGCGACCCAGTTGGCCGTCGCGCCGCCCTTGCTGACCAGCAACGAGAATTCGCGGCTGCCGATCGAGACCACGCGCGCCAAGCGGCGCATCGCCGAAACCATCGACAGCACCCGGCTAATCGTGCGGTCCATCTCCTCCGGCACCACGTAGCCGCCGTCGGGGTCGCTCCCGGAGGTCAGCGCAGCGCGTACCGCAAGGTCGTTGAGCGCCTGCCCGCCCTCTCCGCGGCGGAACCACTGGTTGAACGCGGTCTGGTGCTCGCGGGCCTCGGCTGAGAGCCCGTTGCCACCGCTGCCGCCAATGCGCAGCGCGGCGATCTCGTCGCGCTGGGCGTTAAAGGTGGTGGTGAGCTCGGAGATCGCGGTGTTGATCCGCTCGACGTGCTCGTTGGTGACCACGTCCTCGCGGCCACGCTCGAGCTCGCCGAGACGGCGGTCGTTCTGCTCGCGGAATGACGCGAACGTGCGGTTGAGCTCGGCGAGCGTTTCGCCGATGTTGTCGGGCCGGCTCTCGGCACGCGCCGAAACGAGCCCACGCGCGCGAGCCGGGACGGCGAGCGCAGTCGATGCCGCGAGCGCGGCGAAGGCAATCTGCTTCATGGAAACCTCAGATTTGGAGGGTCGCGATAAGGCTGCGAAGCGCCGTGTCGTGGTTGCCTGCATCGCGCGCGGCGGGAGTGGTGGTTGCATCGCGCTGGCCACCGAGTGCGGCGATCATCTGCTGACGATCGCCTCGAGAGAATCCGGCCCGGGCGAGGGCCGCTTCGGTCTGTCGCCGCGCCATGAGGGCGCGGTCGATCGTGTTGCTGGCGCCGGCCGCGGCCGGTTCTTGGGTCAGGGTGGAGTCGGCAAAGCCATGCTTGATCGCCTCGCTCGGGCCCATGAACGTCTCGGCGTCCATCATCCGCTCGATCTCGGCGCGCTTGGCGCCGGTCCGCGCCTCGTAGATGTCCGCCAGCGCGCTGTCGAAACCGCGGAACAGCTCGGCGGCGCTGGCCAGGTCGTGCCGGTTGCCGATCACCATGCCCCAAGCGTTGTGGATCATCAGGAACGAGCCGAGGCCCATCGCAATCTCGTCGCCGGCCATGGCAATGATCGAGGCCGCGCTGGCAGCGATGCCCATGACGTTAACCGTCACCTTCGCCGGGTGCCCCGCGAACTGATTGTAGATCGCGATGCCTTCGAACATGTCGCCGCCCGGCGAGTTGATGTTCACCGTCACCGGATTCGGACCGATCGACCGCAGGGCCGCGCCGGCGCGCTTGGCGGTGAACCCGCCCCCGGTCCACCAGTCCTCGCCGATCGCCTCGAAGATCGAGATCGTCGCGGGATCCTCGGACTGCGCTGCCTGCGGCAGCTCGGCCCAGCGCGCCAGCACGTCGGACGGCGCATCCCACTGGAAGTTCTGCGGGCGCTGCGGGCAGCGGGCCTGCGGAAGCTCACGAATCGACATTGTCGCCGTCGCCTTTCTTGCCCGCCGTCATGTTCGGCGGCGGATAGTAGATGTCCCCGCCCTCGCGGGGGTTTTCGTCCTCGTCGGCGAGGACGTCGTTCGGGCTTTTGACGCCCCACTGGAGCGCCTTAACGTGGGCTTCCCAGCGAGTCTTGATGTCACCGCGGACCAGCGCGTTTCGGTTGAATCGTGCGTAGAGCTCTGGGTTCGCCACCCAGTCGAGCAGGTCGAGCCCGACCGTCTCTTCCCAGATCGTGAAGCTGTCCTCGAGCGAGTAGGTCACGAAGCCCTGCGACTGTGTCTCGATGCTGCTCCCGAGCTGGGTGTTGCCGGCCGTAATGCCGACCAGGTGCGGTGGCACTCCGAAGAACATGCACACGTCGGTCCGCGAGAATTCCCGCCCGGCAAGCCACTGCGCGTCCTCGGCGGTCAGCGCCATCTGCTGGAACTCGAGGCCGTCTTCTAGCACCACCACCTTGCCGTCCCGCGAGCCGCCCTGGCGATACTCGTCGAGTTGGTTGCGTAGGCTGTTGGCCTGCGGTTCGGTCAGTGTCTTGCCCGCGGGCAGCTTGAACGCGCCCGACACGTTCGCCCCATTCTTGAACACCGTCGAGCCATGCTGCTCCATCGCCAGCGACAGCCCGATCGCCTCGCGGGCATAGGCCAGCACCGAGAGCCCGTTCACCCCGTCGAGCGTGAGCCCGACCAAGTGGAAGATTTCCTCCTGGGCGAATGTCACCCGTGACCCATCCTTGCGGGTCCAAACGAACTCGAGCGGCGACCTTTCGTCCCGCTGACGCTTCTCGATACGGTCCGGGTGCAGCGGTATCAGCGACAGGATCTCGCCGCGGGCGCCTCGCGAGATGTAGGCGTAGGCATCGCCTCGAAGCAGCAAATGCGCTTCGAGCATCCGCTTGAACTGCGCCGGCTTCTGCCAATTGTTCGGCCGCCGCGTCAGCAGCCTCCACACCGGGTGATCGGTCGCGTCCTTGCGGGTGCGGTCGTCGACCCGCCGCTTGATACCGAGCGGTGTGTTGGCGATCGCGCCGGTGCGGATCCGCAGGCAGGCGAACACCGTCGCCACCTTGAGCGCGGTCTCGGTCGACACCGATTGCCCCGAGCTGCTCACCATCCCGCGGCGCAGCGCTTCCTCGTACTCCTCGGGCGAGTTGACCGAGATCTCGGTCACCCCCGCCATGGTCGCCTGCGGCCTCGCCGGCGACGCCGACACCGGCACCACCGGGAAAATGCGCTGCCACCAGGGCATCAGATGACCATCAGCTCGCGCGTGGCGTAAGCCGACTCCTTCGGTCCGCTCGCGACCGGCCCGAGCTCCATCGCCTTCACCGCGTTGAGCAGCGCGACCAGCGGGTCGATCTTGCCCGCCCCGCTCGTTTCCTTGTCGACGTACAAGGCGCTGCCCCTCAGCTTGACCAGGGCGTTCGAGACGCACCAGGCCATCATGTCCGATCCGTCATGCCGCAGCATGCCGTCGCCGAGCTTGAACTCGGCCGTGTAGAGTGCGCTCGACAAGCCAACGCCCTGCCGAACCGAAAAGATGTGCCCGGCCCGGCCGAGCGCCTCGTCGCCGGGGTCGAACCCGGCCGCGACCAGCGCATCAACAAGCGGGCCCATCGCCCAGGCATCGACCGCGACCCCGTATTTCGCCGGCAGCTGCCCGCTATCGCGGATCTCGCCGGCGAGCTGCGCCACCGCGGTCACGATCTCCTGCCCGCTGTCGACCAGCGTCAAATCACCCTGGTTCTTGAACCCGATCAGGGTCGGCGCCACCGACTTGCGCCGGTCGAGCGCGATCCGCTGCGCCCAGGCGTGGCAAGCGGCCAACCAGTCATCGGTGCCGCGCTCGCGGCCGAGCACGGCGCCGCCGTAGAGGTCGTCGCGGCCACCGCCGTCGAGCCCAACGACTACGACATCACAGCGGCGCAGGATTGCGCCCACCCGATCGCGGAACGGCAGCTCCGCCAGCTCGGCGTCGATCGAGCCGAGCCACAGGTCCGCCGCTGACCACCGGTCGCGGCGCAGCCGCAGCCCGATCTCGACGTTCAGGTACTTGGCCAGCACGATCTGCAGCGTCGTGTCGCCGTCGACGCCTTCGCCGGCCTGCGCCTGGATGATCTTGCGCTGGATGTGCTCGACCGTCGGCGACTTCCCGATGTTCGGGTTCGTCACATAGAACATCTCGGGGTCGAGGTAGGCCTCGGCCTCGAGCAGCTCTTCGGGCCACTCGTAGAGCATCGGTAGCGACGTGGGATCGTCGATCACCCCGTCGCGGACGTCGCGGAAGTACTGCAGCTTCGTCTTGAACACGCCGACCGGCGGCTCGTCCGAGTGCGTCGACAGGTAGAGCGTGAACCCTTCCGGCCGTGCGGCCTGGCCGCCCGTCGCTTCCTCGAGCATCGACTCGGCGCCCGATTTCTTGCCGAACAGCCACAGCTCGTCGACCAGCACGAACCCGGCCTTCTTGCCCCCGACCACGCCGCTGTCCGCGGCGACGATCTTGAGCTCGGCCTTGTTGTCGAGGTGCACGATCGTCCGTTGGTGATCGACCACCTTCAGCATCGTGCTCAGCTCTTCGTCGGCGCGGACCATCTTGGCCGCGGCGCCGAAGCTGTTGTTTGCGATCTCGATCGTCGGCGAGAGGATCAGCAGCTCGGCGCCGTGTCGCCAGTTGAGAATTAGCGCGGTCAGCATGATGCCCGCGGCGATCGTCGACTTGCCGTTCTTCTTGCTGATCAGGAGCATCCCCTCCTTGATCAGGCTCGCCCCGCTCACCGGGTCCTGCGCCCCGAACATCGCGCCGACCAGGTCGAACACGAACGGCTCGCAGACTTCGCCCATCGTCGGCCAGGTGCCGTCCCGCTTCGCCGGCAGGTCGGTCATCTGCAGCGTCTTGAAGATGCCCAGCGCCTCAGCCGCCTTGTCCGCGAAGATCGGCGGGCAGGCGACTAGGGTGCGCCGCTCGACGATCCGCTCGCGCCAGTCGGGGCAAGCGGTCGTCCACTTCACGGGAATTGTCCTAGTTCATCAGCAGGCCGGGAGGCGGCGTCCGCGTCTCGAACCGGCCCTTGAGGCCCTTCGCGGCATTGCGCGCCGCTTCCTTCTTGCCCAGCGGCCCGGCCGGTGCCGGGGTTTCGGCGCGACCGCGGTCCTTGACCTTGGCGTTGAGCGAGCGGACCTTCTCGGCCTCGATCATCTTGTCGAGCTGCTTGACCGCCCCGACGTTGCCCTTCTCGGCCTCGGTCAGGAGCTGGGCCATCATCCCCGAGCGGACGATCAGCTCGGCCTTGAGGCGCGCCGCGCACTCGACGGGAAATACTTTTCGCAAAGTCTTGGCATCGCACCCGATGACCGAGGCGACCGCTTTGACCTGATGTCCGGCTGCGAACAACAGCATGATTCTGTTGGCTTTTTCACGGGTCCACACGAACGGCGGCCGGCCCTGCCCGCGCGGCGGCGGTGGAGACCAGCCAAACAGGCCGGGCTCCCGGTCCGAAACATCGTCCGACAAGAAAAAATCTCCGAATGGGTCCATGCGCGGTGCTAGGGGGTGGGGGTCCCCGACTTTGACCCACCCCCCGGTATCGTTCAGCCTCGCACCTCGCTACCTGAACGACCGGGCGGCCCGCCGAGCCCCGCCCGCTCGCGCCGCCGCTGCGCGGTCTTGCGACCATGGCACCGCCCGCAGCGCAGCCTGACGTTGGCCTGGTCGAGCGCCTTGCCGCCGTCCCTGAGCTCGACGACGTGGTCGCCGTAGACCTTGCCGCCGCTCGCCCCGCAATCCTCGCAGCGGCGGCCGCGCAGGCGCACCACCGTGGCGACCAGCGCGCGCCACTCGGGCGACTGATAGAACGGCAGGACCTGCTTGATCGCCGGCGCGACCCGCGATGGCGGACCGGCGATCCGGCTCGGCGCGCGGCTCAGTCTGACCATGGTCTAGACCGCACCTCTGCCAGCGTGCCCTTGGGATACCCCCGAAAGGTGTGCGAACGAACACCCTTTATTTGGGGTGTGCGCTGTGCGCCCTCTTGACAGCGCGCACAGCTGAAATCGCTCGACATTTCGGGAACCATCGGCCGACTTAAGGATTGGCGCCCCGACGCCTGCGGCGCTCCATCGCCACCGCTACCTTGCTCAGCGCCCGTTCGTAGCGCATCCGCAGCGAATCGGTGGTGCTGCCCGAGCGCTTGCCGCCTTCCATCTCCCAGATCCGTTCCCACCCAAAGCCGGCCGCACCAGGCCAGCGCTTCATCACCAGCACCCGCCCGACGAGCTGGCGGTGCCCGACCGGCACGGCCAGCGCATGGGCGAGCTCGCCGGTCAGCATGTCCTCGACCACGCCGACCTGCTTGCGGCTGAGCTGCAGGCGCGGGGTGGCCTCGCCGTCGGCATAGTCGGCCTGGAGGTCGCGGATGATCGCCGGCCAGCTTGTGGAGCGCAGCCCTTGCCCCGGCGCCAGCCACCCGCGCTCCTTGTCGGGCATGGCCGAGAGGTACTCGATCGCCGCGATCAGCATGTCCTCGGCTTCGTCGGGCGTCACCGGGCGCTGCTCTTCAACCAGCATCTTTACTTCTCCAATCAACATCTTGTTGTTGAGGGATGGAGGGACAGTAGGACGGTAGTCAGGGTGCAGTCCGCATGGGCGCGCGCACGCGTATGAGGCTGCTTTCCGTTCCTACCCTCCCTGACTGTCCCTCGCACCCCGTCAGCCGCGCATTCCTGCGGGGTTGAGCGAGGGACGGTTGCCCCGCGAACCGTCCCCCAACCGTGCGCCGCAACCGTCCCTCGCCCCGACTTCGCCGCGAAATTCGCGCGACGCTCGCTCCGCTCGCGACCCCGGCCACCCGCCCCATAGGCCCCGCGAAGCCCCTTTGAGGGACACTTCGGGCCAACTGTCCCCGACCGTCCCTCGCAACATCTGGTGCGCCGTTATCGCGTCCATCACCCTTCCCCTTCTGCCGCCTGTGCGAACGGCTTGAGCAGCCGCACAACCTCGCTCGGCGGTTCGGTGAGGGTGGCGAGGGCCGCCTTCAACGCAAGGTGGTCGTCGCGTTCCTCCTCGATATGCTTGCTGATGTATCCACGGTCGAGGATGCGTTGCAGCACCTCCCGCAGCCCATCAGGCGCAGATGGTGCTTGCGGGGTGAGGGCGGCGAGGCAATCCAGACCCTCAACAATCTTGGCGACCTCTCGCACGTCTATGCGAATAGAGCCGACCGGCTTTTTGGCGTAGGGCCGCAACTCGTTAGCAAGCTCCCGCAGCCCATCAGGCGCAGATGGTGCTTGCGGGGTGAGTGACTGGAATGCAGCCACCACACGCTCATAAGCGGCGTGGTTCCCTTCGTCCTCGAAGAAGCCAGATTGCTGGCGGAGCTTATCCGAGAGGGCAAACAGCGCTTCACCTAGCCGCTCCACAGCCTCGGCATCGGTCGCAGCGGGGGATCGCGAACCAGCGCCGTTTAGAATGGCGGGACATTGCTCAGGCCGACCATTAGCAGCCGCGTAGCAGATGCCGGTTTCATAGCAGCCAACGCCTAGCGTGCAGACGGGGGTGTCGGTCGGGGTCATGGCCTGAAACCTTTGAGCTTGAGAGCCTGCTTTGCGATGTGGTTCCAGTATTCGACGGCGAGGCCGTTCGCGCAGCGGTATGCCAATCCTGCTCCCTGTTCGCGTTCAGACACGATTTGGTCGTGCGCCTCGGCGAGCGAAAGGGCGAACTTATGGAACGGCGTGTCAGGCCATTTGCGCTCGCTCATCCCTTCTCTCCCGATGCTGGCGGTGGGGTGGCTACATCGCGATTGTCCCACGCCTTCTCGATTATGGCGTCGGTGAGTTCGAAGGGCGGCTTGCAGTCGTTCTGAACTACAGCCTCGGCGTAGGCGCAGAGAAAGCCGCGCTCGAACGCCTCTTTCATCGCCTCTGCCGTGGTGCTGGTGAGGGATGCTTCGAAGCGGGCGAAGGCTTGGACAAGTTCGTTGTCGTCGGCCTCACCGATGCGAAGGCGATGGCCGACATCGAAGTTAGCGTCAGTCGCCTCTGCGGTGCGAAACCAATAGGACGCAGCCGCGTCTCGATGCCGCTGCTCAATCGGGTCTGTCATTGTTACCTCCGCATGGGATTTGGGCGGCATTCATTGCGGCACCCCGTGCAGTTCGGTTAGAAGCTGGCGGCAAAGCTGGGCGACGGTCCGGTCCCCATAGAACTTGTGATACGTCCTGGCGCGGCAATGGCCGTCCGCTACCGCATCGAGGCGGGTGAACCGTTCCTCGCGCTGGATGGTGACGATTCCGCGATAATCGACAAAATCGCCGGTCCACCAGACGCCACCGCTGCCGACGTGTTTAGACAGGCGAAGCAACCCAGCGCCGGGTGAGAAATCCCAATCGTTAGGTTCTTCGGAAACGAACGGCCCCGTCTGATTGACTTGGAGCGCGGCGCTTGGAACGTGCATCATCGTCATTGTTACCTCCGGGGCCAGCGCTGGCCGTTGCGGTGGGTGGGGGTCATGGCCGGGCCTTTCGCTTAGTCCCGCAGCCGGGGCAGTTGTCGTGCTTCTTGGGTGCCTCGCCAACGCGCGTGACGGAGTTGTGCGAGCCGTGCAGCATCCACCGCTGGCCGGTTTCGTCGGTCCAGACGAATGGCGCGCTCCTCACGGCGCACCGAACGGATCGAGCTCGTCGCCGAATGCATCGTCCGCGGCCGAGGCCGGCACCGCGCCCTGCTCGAGCAGGGGGTTCACCCCGCGAAGGCGGATACCGACGCGGACCTTGTTGCCGCGGGTCTTGCGGCTGATGATCTGGCGCTGGCTGAGGTCCTTGCCGAACCGCGTCGCGGTCCACTTCTTGACCTGCTCCTCCTCGACGTCGTTGCGCTCCATCCACGCCTTGAACGCCTTGAGCAGCTCGCCCGAGCCGGTCTCGGCCGCGCGATCGGTCAGGTCGCACTCGTCGTCGAGCCACTCGCCGAGCGGGCTCGACTGCGCCCAGAAGTCGGTCAGCGCGAGTTCCTCCATCTCGGGCACCGGCACCCGGCGATCGCCGAGCCACTCGAGGCACCCGGCGATCAGCCAGTTGAGGATCCCGCTCTTCTCCACCATCAGCCGCTGGCGCAGCTGCTCGGGCGGCTCGAAGCCCTCGGGCAGCGCGGCCAGGTCGACCGTCCACTGGATCAGCCGGAAGCGCCGCCGAAAGCCCTTGTCGTCGCCCGGCATGCCCGGGGTCGGGTTGACCTCGACGAACAGCTTGGCCCGCGGCTTGAAGGTGATCTCGGTCTTGTCGCCGGCGGCGCGCGCGGTGATCGTCCCGCCGCCGGTGAACTGCTTGAGGATCTCGCCGTCCCAGGTCACCCGCGGGGGCGGCTCGTCGCACAGCACCATGCGCACGTCGCCGCGCAGCCGCACCAGGTCGCTGCGGTGCTCGCTGCCCGACTTCTGGAACGAGGCCTGGAGGAAGGTCTTGACCGGCGAGTGGCGGAAGTAGTCGCCGTGCAGGTCGGCGAGGATCTCGTGGGTCTTGGTCTTGCCGTCGCCGCCGCGGCCCTTGTGGACGTAGAACTCCTCGCAGTCGGTCAGCCCGGTCAGCGTCTGCCCGTAGAGCCGCGGCAGCACCGCGCGCTGCTCGCGGTTGGGCTGGACCAGCTCGAGCCGCTTCGTCCACCCCGGGCACGCCGCCGCCGGGTCGTAGGCGACGTTGGCGAGCTGCATCAGCATGTCGCGCGGCTCGTGACCCTCCTGGAACACGACTCCCCACCCGCCGCCCTGGTCGTGGCTGCGGAAGCGCAGCGTGCCGTTCTGGACGTTGTAGGTCAGCGGATCGACGTCGAACTCCTCGCTCCACGCCCGCATCTCGGCCATGTCGCGCGCCTGGGTCAGCATCGCCGCGGTCTGCGCCGCGTTGCCGCTCTTGATCGCATGGCGGTGGAGCATGGTCAGCCGGTCGAGCGCGAGCTGCGGGCTGCACCACGTGCCGAAGCGCTTGCTCAGCGCGCCCGCGTCGGGGTTCTTCGGGTCGCCGATCAGCGCGCCCAGCGCGGCCGCCTCGTCGTGGATGTGCTGCGCCACCTGGTGGGCCAGCGCCCGGGCCCGGAACCCGCCCTCGCGCTCCGACCAGCGCCGCCCGTCGAACGCCACCCACGCCTTGTCGTCGACCCACTTGAGCAGGCCCTTGGCCAGCACCGTCAGCCGGCGCGCGTTGCCGTAGTCGTTGCACTCGAACCAGGCGAGCTGCAGCGGATCGTCCACCGGGACCGGGATCAGGGATTCGCTCACGTGCCGGGCACCTCGAGCGGAAGCATGTCGCTGTCGGATTCGGCCAGCGGCTTGCCGTAGCCGGCGGCGGCGAGGGCCTTGGCGACGAGGTGCCAGACATGCAGGCGCAGCCGCTGGTGCCGCCTGACTTCGCCGAAACGCTGGTACTGGCGGCGATCGAGCTCGACCGCCGAGCGACCGCGCAAGGTCCGGATCGAGTAGTCGCCAAGGTGCAGGCTGCCACCGCCCATGTTGCAGATCTCGGCGCGCGCGATCTCGCTCACCTGTCCGGTGATGGCGCTGTGAAGTTCGACCCGGACGACGATCACCCCGCGCCGCCTCCCCGGTTCATCCGGCTCACCGCCGCGTAGGCCAGCGCGTCGTTGGCCTGGCGCTGCTTCTGCGTCGGCGGCTTGGGCGCGAGCTGGTCGTCGCCGGCGAACACCTTGAGCAGCGCCCGGTCGCGCGCGCTGTCCATCATCTGGTCGAAGTCCTTGGCCCCGCCGTCGACCACCGCGCGGTACAGCTCGAAGATCGCCTCGGCCTCGTCCATCACCGGGCGGGTGTGCTGGTCGACCTTCTCGAGCCAGCGCACCACCTCCTCGATCTTGGTCGAATCGAACCCGACCGAGCGCGCTTCCTTCTTGAGCTCGGCCTTGTCGGCGTTGAGCTCGCGCACCCGGGCGCGCAGGTCCTTCACCCGGCGGATGTAGCCGAGCAGCATTTCTTTGCTGTGCCCCGACGTCGGGTCGCGCCGGCCGGCGTCCTCGAGGTTCATGCGGTGAGTTTCCGGTAGAGCCGCAGGAAGTGCTCTACTGCCGTCTCCGGCGACCAGCAGGCGATGCGAAAGTCGAAGGGCTCGTATCCGGCTGTGAACGACCAGCTATCCGAGCCTGCCTGCGGCATAAGTTCGCGCTTTTCCGTCGCGAGCATGCGGATATCGTAAAGTTTGACCGTCTGCTTATGGCGCCCGGTGACGGCGAAGCGTCGGTCAATTGCGTCTCCTGATCGCTTGATCAGGGCCTTCACCTCAGGGGGCAGCAACAGTTTCGCCGGACCGGCAATGTCGGGCCAAACCACCTCATCGCTTTCATGCATCAGCCCCTCGTAGGCGAGCTCGCGAGGCAGTCCGTCGTCGAGCATCTGCATGGCAAGAAGCACCACGTGCTGGCAGACGTTGTAGATGCAGCGAGGCCCGATTTGATTAGGCATGTCGGTGCAGCGGTACCGGGTCTGGCCCGCAAAGCGGCCGTTCGCAGCGAGGCCCCACGCGTAGTCCTCGATCGTCATCGCCGATGCGTCGGGCAGCTCGAAATCAAAGTAGAGCCCGTCACCCATGAGGATCGTCGGGCCGATAATGCGCCGTACGTGCGCGGCAGCGGCCGCGGCGTTCTGATCAACCTCGAGCATCATGCCGCCTCCGCCTGCACCACATCGTTGAAGTCCATGCCCACCGGCGCACGCACCGCGTCGACCTCGCCCACCCCGGCGGCGCGCCAGCCCTTGACGAACAGCTCGCCGCAGATCCGCGTGCGCTCGGCCCCCGTGATCGACCGGCGGACGATTCCCCCGCCCCTGCGCTCGACCACCGCCTCGCCGAGCAGTTCGCCCGTGCGTTGATCGCGCTGCCCGCGGAGGGGCGCCCTTTCCAGCACAGTGGGATCCGAAGCTTGGAATTCACGTGACTTGAAGTCGCGGC